>ERZ1643246.732-NODE-732-length-40324-cov-147.001018_pt1 | contig 40324 bp, 61 predicted proteins | sample MGYA00579265_ERZ1643246 | MGnify/ENA primary metagenome ERZ1643246 (study PRJEB29033, sample SAMEA4952261) | chicken gut metagenome | biome: Broiler Chicken; feature: Gastrointestinal Tract; material: Caecum | place: Ireland | collected 2018 | study: Broiler...
GAGAAGATAAAAGCTTATAAGGCAGAATACTATCAGAACAACAAAGAGAAGATAAGAGCTTATCAGGCAGAATACCGTCGAAAGAAGAAAGAAGGGGGAGTATGAAAGTAGTGATACAAGCATTATCCTCCATAGCCACATACAGCAGTGTGGTATCTTGGGGGACGCAAATGGCGTATGAGCAAAGAGGATACCAAGCGGTAGGAGGGGAGTATTTACTAGCAGTTATGGCGGCTGTGGGGGCATATTGGCTAGTAGGGAAATGGTTTGAGGAAAGGAGATAGCCAAATGACATTAGGGGAAAAGATACGGAAATTGAGAAAAGAAAGAAAAAGAAGTATAGCAAGTTGTGCTGAAGAAATATATGTACATACCTCCACATGGTGCAATTGGGAAAAGGACAAACAAACGCCCACCGTACACTTTATATGCGATATTGCAGACGTATTTTCTGTTAAGGTGGACGAGCTGTTAAAAGATGAAAAAGGAAATTGGGTGATATAGGAGGATAGTAATATGAACATGACAGACAAAGGTTTTTTGCACGTTTATATCTGTGAATGTTGTGGCAGAGCAATCTATAAAGGGGATATGTATCTGGAAGAAGACAACGGACTACTTTGTGAGAGATGTGCAAAAGAAGAACTGGAGGAACGTTTTCACACAGCATAAAAAAAGCCCCCAAAGGAACAGCAATTCCAGAAGGGGGCACAACAAAAATAATCAAGTTTAGTTTACTGGAAAAACAGAAAAATTGCAATAGGAAATACATAGAGACAGGTGAAAAATATGGATTTAGAAAAAAGATTGTTAAATATGACAAGATGTTTGTTGAAACATGCCGCATTAGCCAAGGAAGAAAAGGACGAGATAGAAGATATGATTGCCTATCTGATGGAAGAAAACAGCCGTCTAAAAGCCGAAAAGAGCAGATATTACGGTATGCTCCAAAAAGAAAGAAGAGTATATCGGCAGCAAAAAGAGGAATTGCAGGAGGAAAATAAAATACTTTCGGAATCTATAAAAAGTCTTGCAAAAGAAATGAAAAAAATGAAACAGGGGGATTTTTGGTTGGATGAATTGGTAGAGTACAAATTGAACACAGAGGAAATACAGAAGATAATGGAAAGCTTGAAAAAGAAGGAGGAAAAGAAATATGAACAAAGTATTGGAGATGGCACGGCTGTCTTTGGAGTTATTGAACATTGAAAAAGAAGAAGGCAGTTTATACAGCAGAAAAAAACAAGTAAAAGAAGAAATGAAACAATTACAGGAAAGTATACTTTTTGAAACAAGACAAGGAAAAACCATTGAAACAGTATTAGAGGAAGAAGCAAGATAGGAGGGTGTAATATGGGTATACCGGTATTGATATTGGGAGCAAGCGGAAGCGGAAAAAGTACCAGTTTACAATATTTTTCACAACAGGAAGTAATGGTATTCAATGTAGCGGGGAAACCTTTTCCCTTTCAAAAGAAACTGGACAAAATCAATAATGCGACTTATAGGGAAATCGGAAAGGAATTGGAACAAAAGAGATATAAAAAATATGTGGTGGAAGACAGTCAATATTTATTGGCATTTGATTTATTCAACAGAGCAAAGGAAACAGGGTATGGAAAATTCACGGATATAGCGGTACGCTTTTACAATATGATTCAATATGTGATTCGGAAAATGCCGGAAAATACCATTGTATATTTTTTACATCATACAGAAGAAACGGCGAACGGAAAAATAAAAGCAAAAACAATCGGAAAAATGTTAGATGACCAATTAACGGTAGAAGGGCTTTTTTCCATTGTGTTATTAGCGGAAACAGACGGTACAAATTATCGTTTCATCACTCAATCTGATGGCTATACAACTTGTAAAAGCCCTATAAATATGTTTGAAAAAGAGATAAAAAACAATTTAAAAAAAGTAGACGAAACAATCAGAGAATATTGGAATTTGGAGGCAAACTGATATGAAACGTATACAAGATTTTAAAAACATAAAACCAATAAACGAATATCCAAAAATCATACCGGGGGGATATGTTTGCCGCATTACAGGCGTTAAAGATTATTTTGAAAAGGAATATTTGAAAATAGAATATGATATTGCAGAAGGAGAATTAAGAGGATATTATCTGCATTTATTTCAGTCAAAAGGCTTTTGGGGCGGCAAATTGATACGTTCTTATAAGGAAAGCGCAAAGAGATTTTTTAAAGCGTTTATCAATGCTGTGGAAGATTCTAACGAAGGATATCATTTTGATTTTGATGAAAATACGTTGGTAGGAAATTGGATAGGTCTTGTGTTAGCAGAAGAAGAATATAAGGCAATGGACGGTACGATTAAAAAAAGATTGTATGTACATAGTGTAAAAACGGTGGAAGATATTAGAAAATCAAATTTTACCATTCCAGAGTTGAAAACATATCAGAGCGAATATATGTCACAAAATAAAAATGTTACGTATGGATATGATTTTTATCCGGTGGAGGATACAGACGACGATTTGCCATTTTGATACTTTTTGAGATTGAAAAAGAAATACCATAAAGCAAAAAAGGGAGGAATGGAAACGTTCCCCCCTTACCGAAAGGAAGGGAGATATGGAACAGGGCGGATTTATAAAACTGTACCGTTCTATGTTGCAGTGGGAATGGTATGACGATGTCAATGTAAAAGTGCTTTTTTTGCATTTGCTTTTAAAAGCCAATTATGAAGAAAAAAAGTGGCGGGGAAATAAAATTGAAAAAGGACAGATTTTGACAACTGTCACAACACTTTCAAAAGAAACAGGTTTAACTGTGAAACAAGTTAGAAATTGTATAAAAAAATTAGAAAGTACAGGAGAAATTGTTGCAAAAAGGGCAAACGGAATAACCTTGATAAACATTGAAAAATGGGGCTTTTTTCAGCAGGATTTATCACAAAAGGGCAATCAAAGGGCAAACGAAGGGCAAACCAAGGGCAATCAAAGGGCAAACGAAGGGCAAACCAAGGGCAATCAAAGGGCAAACCAAGGGCAAACCAAACAAGAGGGAAATGATGAAAAAACGCAGGAAAATCAAGGCTTAGAGGGAATAGAAGAGGAAAAAGAAAGAAAAGAAGCAAAAGAAAGAAATAAAGAATATAAAGAATATAAAGAATATAAAGAAAGAGAAGAAAGAGAAGAAAAAAAGAATATTTATCAGCTAATCGCTGATATGTACAATGCCACATGCGTGTCATTGCCCAGATGCACAAAGTTGTCGGAAACTAGAGAAAAAGCGTTACGAGCTAGACTGAGAAGATATACGGTCGAAGATTTCAAAAGAGTTTTTGAAATAGCTGAAAACACGGATTTCTTGAAAGGTGCAAATGCCAGAAACTGGTCAGCTAATTTCGACTGGCTGATAAAAGACGGTAACATGGCAAAGGTTCTGGACGGAAATTATACATGCAAAGCAAAAACATATCAGCAAGAAACGGCGAAAGGGGATAACATCTTTTTTGAAATCGGCAAAGAGGAGGGATTGTTTTGACAAGAGAAGAAACCATAGGGATATTGGCGTTACTGAAAGCCAATTACAGCGGCACATTCAAGAACATGACAAAAGAAGAGGCGGAAGGAAAAATCAATCTTTGGGCAATGATGTTGTCGGATGTGTCCAAAGAAGATTTGCTACTTGTGGTGCAGAAGATTATTGCCACAAACAAGTTTTTTCCCACCATTGCGGAAATTCGGGAAGGCTTGGGAGAATTACGGCAAGAGAGGATTCCGGACGCCGGAGCCGCTTGGGGAGAAGTGGTCAGCGGCATACGGCGGTATGGATACAGCAGAGAACAGGAGGCAATGGAGAGTTTTTCGGAAACAACACGTCTGGCAGTAAAGCGTATGGGTTGGCAATCCCTTTGCCAAAGTGAAGACCATATGGCAGATAGGGCGCATTTTTTGAGAATCTATCAAGCCATAGAAAATCGACAGAAAGAGCGTGTTTGTTTGCCACAAGGATTACAGGATAGAATGGAGCAGAAACGGCTTGTGTATCAGCAGCAACGAGAGGCATTGGCAGAGAAGGAAAAGCCATTGTTGACAGTGACAGAGAAGGAGCCGAAAACAGAAAAAGATTTTGTGGACGTGGGAGCGTTGTTTACAGAGAAGTTGGCAGAGTTGAGAGCGTTACAAAATACATAACAAGGGCGTGTTTGGAAATGAGAGTATGTTTTACGGTATGGCAAGAGCCACAGGGAAAAGCCCGCCCCAAGTTTGCCAAAAGAGGACGGTATGTGACTGTGAGAACGCCTGAGAAAACAAGGGCGTATGAAAAGAGCATACGAGAGGCTTATTTACAGCAGTGCGGCAATCAAACGTGCTTGGAGGGGGGAAGCGTGGAGATGAAAGTGACGGCTTATTTTAAAATTCCCAAAAGCGCAAGCAAAAACAAAAGACAAGCCATGCTTTTGGGAGAGATACGCCCCACAAAAAAGCCTGATGCAGACAACATATTGAAGGCAGTAGCAGACGCTTTAAACGGCGTGGCTTACAAAGATGACGCTTGTGTGGTGAAAATGGATGTAGAAAAGTTTTATGCCGACGTGGGAAGAATAGATGTTGTGGTGGGAAGTTTTTAGAATAGCCAAAATATTGCGTATTTTACCGTTTATATCGAAAAATAATATGTGAATGATATTTTATATCAAAACAATAAAAAATTTGTTATAGACGAAAATAGGAGATATTTTTATTATGGCAAAAAGAAAGACTTTGTGTGGCATAAAAAAACAAAGGGTACTATTCTAGCAAGATAGATTTATCATAAATCGAAATAGTATTTTAAAAAAATTAAATTTTAAAAAAATAAATATTTCAAAAATAGATGAAAAATATTTCGAAATGTGATTGAAAAACAACAGTAAAGGAAGGCGGAACAAAAACAATGAGAAAAATCAGCAAAGAAGAATTGAATATAATATTAGAAAAACACAAAATTTACATTACAACATCAGGGAAAGAAGGAGAAAGGGCAGACCTAAAAGAAGCATACCTAAGTGGAGTAGACCTAAGCGGAGCAGACCTAAGAGGAGCATACCTAGAAGGAGCAGACCTAGAAGGAGTAAACCTAAAAGGAACAAACCTAAGAGGAGCAGACCTAAGCGGAGCAAATCTAAGAGAAGCAGACCTAAGCTGGGCAGACCTAGACGGAGCAGACCTAAGTAGAGCAGACCTAAGAGAAGCAGACCTATACAGGGCAGACTTAGAAGAAGCAGACCTAAGAGGAGCAGACCTAAGAGAAGCAGACCTAAGAGAAGCAAACCTAAGCGAAGCAAACCTAAGAGAAGCAGACCTAAGAGAAGCAAACCTAAGCGAAGCAGACCTAAGTAGAGCATACCTAAGAGAAGCAAACCTAAGTGGAGTAGACCTAAGAGGAGTATACCTAGACGGAGCAAACCTAGACGGAGCATACCTAAAAGGAGCAAACCTAAAAGGAGCAGACTTAGAAGGAGTAAACCTGACCTGGGCAGACCTAAGAGGAGCATACCTGAGCGGCGTTAAAGGATTATTGCCGCAAACAGATTTTATAAAAGCAAATTTTGAAGCCACAACAGAAGGTATTATTGTGTATAAGAGTTTTTGTGAGCATTATCCAATTCCTAATTACTGGAAAATAGAAGAAGGTCAAATCATAGAAGAAAACTGCAATTTTACCCGAACAAATGCTTGCGGATGCGGTATCAATGTTTGCACCAAGGAATATGCACAAAAAAAGTTGGAAAAGGAAGTGTGGAAACTGCTTATCAAATGGGAATGGCTGTGCGGCATTTGCGTGCCTTACCATACAGACGGAAAAATCAGATGCGAAAAGGCGATGTTGTTGGAAAGGGTAAAGGGATGAGATTGTTACATAAAAATAAAAAAGGGACTTTCGTCCCCCCTATCCCACGATTTTAGTATACCATAGAATATCAACAGAAACAATAGAGGGGGCGAAAGTTTTTTATGATAGGACAAAAGGAAATACGGCAAGTCAAAAAGCGGATAGAGCAGTATTACCATACGGAAAAGGTTTTAGCATGGAATCGTGGGAAATTAGAAAGACTGACAAAAAGACTGGAAGAAATTGAAAGGGACAGAAACAGCCCTCTTTTGCCTGTTTGCCTCAATACAGATTTGCAAGGCATACAATATGATATAGTAAAAAGCGGAGGACTTCCAAGCAGCCCCATGGATAGAAATATTGAACAGATTTACAATACATTAGATAAAGCTTATGAAAAAACGCAAAATGAAATGATACAGCTGAAAATAACCATACAGCAGTTGGAAGACAGCCAAGAGCAAATGCAATATTATATTCATTTTTTGAGTTCGCAAAGCAGAAAATTACTGGAGTATAAATACAATGAAAACAAAAGCGTGACACAAATATCCTTTTTACTGCATTTATCCAAGTCAACCATATGCCGCAATTTTTACGATATTTATCAGTGGCTTTATAAAATGATGGAATATGAAGGAGCATTTGAAAAAGTGTGAAACAAAATGGAACAAAAGCGGAACAAAATGAAACGATTTTGCAACAAAATGAAACAAAATTGGGACGTTTTTCACAAAAAGATATGATAGTATAGCAGTATGAAGTTTTGAAAAGCCCCCAAGAGAAAAAAGAAGACTTAAAAAGAAACTTCTGCAAAAGGAATGGTCAAAGGACTATTCCTTTTTTATTGAAAATGGTTCTAATTGGAAGCTGGAAAGGAGGGGGGGCGTAATGGCAAAATTGACACCAAAACAAAAGCGGTTTTGTGAAGAATATCTTATTGACCTAAACGCCACCCAAGGGGCACTTAGGGCGGGATATTCCCCAAAAACAGCTTATTCTATAGGACAGAGGATGTTGAAAAATGTTGAAGTGCAAAACTACATACAAAAACATCTGGAAAAAATACAAAATGAAAAAATAGCCGACGCAAAAGAGATTATGACCTATTTGACCGCTGTGATGAGAGGGGAGGAAAAAGAAGAAGTGGCTCTATTTTGCGGTGAGGGAATACAGGAATTGGCAGAAAAAGAGATTTGTACAAAAGACAGACTGAAAGCCGCTGAACTATTGGGCAAACGATATGGAATGTTTACAGAGAAATTGGAGATAGAGGGTAACGCCACAGTGCAGATTTTAGACGATATAGAGGCAGGGGAGGAATATGATTAGGCTAAAAGAACTGATAGCCCCTTCTTTTTATAAAATACATCAAGATTTGAAAGAAAAAAAGCATACCCATTATTGGCTAAAAGGAGGAAGGGGCAGTACAAAATCTTCTTTTATATCCATTGAAATTGTATTGGGAATGATGAAAGACAGAAATGCCAATGCCGTTGTGCTAAGAAAGGTGGGGCAGACATTGCAGGGCAGTGTATACGAGCAATTGCAGTGGGCGGTGCAAGTATTGGGTGTGGAAGCCTTTTGGGAAAGTAAAATCAACCCTCTTGAAATGAAATATACAGCGGAAGGAAAAGAAAATAAAATTGTGTTTCGTGGGGCAGACAAGCCTAAAAAAATAAAATCCACAAAATTCAGAAAAGGATATTGTAAATATGTCTGGTATGAAGAAGTGGACGAATTTGGCGGTATGGAGGAAATACGAAACATTAACCAGTCTTTATTGAGAGGTGGAGAAGATTTTTGTGTATTTTATTCTTATAATCCCCCTAAAAGTCAAAGAAACTGGGTCAATGAAGAAATATTACAGCAAAGAGAAGACAGGCTGGTTCATCACAGTACTTATTTAACCGTACCCAAACAATGGCTGGGCGAGCCGTTTTTCATAGAGGCAGAACATCTGCAAAAGGTAAAGCCTGACAGCTACAGACATGAATATTTAGGGGAAGTCATTGGTACAGGAGGGGAAGTTTTTACCAATATCACCATAAGAGAAATAACAGAAGAAGAAATGATACGATTTGACCATATAGCTAGAGGCATTGACTGGGGATACGCCGCAGACCCTTTCCATTACACTGTCAATCATTATGACAAAACAAGAAAACGTCTTTATATATTTTATGAAATACAAAAGCTGAATTTAAGCAACAAAAAAGCGGCAGAAATGATAAAGGCAGAAAATAAAAGCAATGCTATGATTGTTTGCGACAGTGCAGAGCCAAAAAGCATTGCAGAAATGTATGAATACGGTTTAAAAGTCATGGGAGCAAAAAAAGGCGCAGACAGTGTAGACTATGGTATCAAATGGCTACAGGATTTAGAAGAAATTGTCATTGATCCCAAAAGATGCCCAAACACAGCAAGAGAGTTTATGGAATATGAAATAGAAAGAGACAGCAACGGAAATTTAAAAGGCAAATTTCCGGACAAAAACAATCACAGCATTGACGCTGTTCGATACAGCCGGGAATATGATATGAAACATGTCAGAGTGATGTGAAAAAACTAGCAAAGTATTCTAATACCAAAAAGGAGGTGAGAGAGGTTGTTTTTAACGGAAACGGATTTTATCAATGCCAAGCTGATGGCAGAAGGAGCAATGAATGAAAGTGATATTATAAAATATATTTTAAACAACGATATCAGTAGTCCACAAAAGAAAAAAATGCAGGAGGGAGAAAGGTATTATAACGGAGAGCAAGACATACTGCAAAAGGATTTTAGGCAGGGACGCATACTAGAAACAGAAGAAACAGGAGAAGAGCACAACAGAGTATTTCAAAATTACAATAGAAGCAATCACAAAAATGTCAATGCCTTTTTAAAAATATTAGTTGACCAAAAAACAGCCTATCTTGTCAGCAGAGAGCCTACTATCAGCGTGATAGGAGCGGAGCAAAACAAAGATTTAAAAGACTATGAAACCATACTTTGCGATTTTGCAGACGATACGTTTAATGAAGTGTTGCAGGATTTTGTGACAGGGGCAAGCAACAAAGGTTTTGAAAGCATACATGTTTATTATGATGAAAAAGGACAACTGCAATATCAGGTCGTACCGGCAAATGAAGTGATTCCCATTTATGATACGGAAAATGAAAAAGAGTTGTTGGAAGTAATACGCTATTATGACATTACAGTGGTGAAAGACGGACAACAATACACCAGAAAAAAAGTAGAATGGTGGACAAAAACAAATGTAACTTATTACATAGAACAGCAAAAGGATATGTATGTAAAAGATATCTCTCTTCCTTTCAACCCTTCCCCTCATTGGTGGAGCGTGACAACATTAGACGGTTTTGAGAAAAAAAGACAGGGGCACAGCTGGGGACGCGTGCCTTTTATGATATTAAAAAACAACAGAAATATGACAACGGATTTAGAGCATATCAAAGGACTGATAGACGCTTACGATTTACTTTCCAGTGAAGGCACAAACAACTTTTTAGACTTGGTAGAGCTGTATTGGGTGATAGCCGGCTATGGAGGGGAAACGGCAAACGCCATTGCCAAAAGATTGCGTATCAACAAGGCGGTACATATTTCTGATTCTAGCGGAAAAATAGAAGCCAAACAAGTAGAACTGCCTGTCAGCGGCAGATTGGAATATTTAAAAATGTTAAGAAAAGATATTTTCCATTTTGGCATGGGCATTGATGTGGACAGCGATAAATTTGGAACAGCTCCCTCAGGGGTGAGCTTAAAATTTCAATATACACTGCTTGACCAAAAGGCAGGAAATATGACGTCAAAACTCAAAAAAGCCATAAAAGAATTGCTATGGTATGTTACAGAAGACTACAACAGCAAAAACAACACAAACTATGACGCAAATCTGATAAAAGTGAATATCAACAAAAATATGATTACAAACGATGCGGAATTGGTAAGTATGATACAGGCGTCCAAGGGCATTGTATCAGATAAAACATTACTTGCAGCACACCCATTTGTAAGCGACGTCAATGCAGAAATGCAAGAGATGGAAGCGGAAGAAAAAAGAGCCATGGAGCAGTTTGACCCATACAAAGGCTTGGGTGATGACGATGAACAATGAATACTGGGCAGAAAGATTTTTGCTGTTAAATGAAATGCTTTTGCAAAAGGGAGAGGCATACCAAAAACAGCTAGAAGAAGTCTATGCAATGATATTTTTAAGCATAGAAAAAGAAATCAACGACTTTTATAACCGTTTTGCCAATGAAAACCACATCACATTTGCACAAGCAAAACAAATGATGACATCAAAAGAAAGAGAAGCATTTCAAATGACATTGCAGGAATATATACAGTACGGCTCTATGGAGGGAGTGGATGAAAAATGGTTGAAAAAGCTGGAAAATGCCTCTACAGTACATAGAATCACAATGTTACAAGCCATACAATATCAATTACAGCACCATGCAGAACGCTTGACAGCCAAAAAGGCAGAGGGCTTGACAAGGGCATTGAAGGAGATTTATAAAGAAGGCTATTACAGAACGGCTTATACCATGCAGATAAACAATCCTTTTGCCAAAATAGATGAAAATAAAATAGAAAAAGTACTCTCCAGACCATGGTCACCTGACGGCAAAAACTTTTCCCAAAGGATATGGGGCAGTGACAGAAGCAATTTAATACACCAGTTAAACACGAGATTTACACAGGGAATCATAAGAGGAGAAGCAAGAGAAAAGATAATAAAGGATATGAAAAAAGCACTGAACTCATCGGCACAAGCTACAAAAAGGCTTGTACTGACGGAAAGCGCTTTTGTTGCGTCTGCCTCTAGAAAAGACTGTTTTGAAGAACTGGGAGTAGAAAAATATCAGTTTCTAGCCACGTTAGATTTCAAAACAAGCGTCATTTGTCAGGATATGGACGGCAAAGTGTTTGAAAGAAAAGACTATCAAATCGGCGTGACAGCGCCCCCTATGCACCCTCATTGCAGAAGTACCACAGTACCCTATTTTGACGATACATTGACACAGACAGAGCAAAGAGCCGCAAGGGGAGAAGACGGTAAAACATACTATGTGCCGGCTGATATGACTTATAAACAGTGGTATGAGAAGTATGTAAAAAGCAGTAAAACTTTGACATTGGAGGAAGAAAGAGCTATAATGAATTATATTAGTTCGGATTCTTATAAAATCAATGATAAGTTGAGACATGGTATGGCTTTAACCCAAAGAGAGCAAGGCATAGTAAAAAACTTGGATAAGGCATTGAACAAGATACCAAAATATAAAGGAATAATTTCTCGTTCTGTAGATTTAGATGGAGAACAGTTGAAGGAGTTTTTGAAAGAATATACTTTAGAAAGTACAGTTAAATTAAAGGCTTATACATCCTTTACAAAAGGAGAAACCTATAACCCTATGGCAAAGGTGCAGTTATATACATATAGTAGAAACGGACGGAATATTACTGATTTTAATGAAGGAGAAGCTGAAATATTGTATCCAAGAAACAGTAAATTTGTGGTAAGGAAAGTGACACAAACAGATGACATCTATCATATTGTATTAGACGAGGTGAATTGATATGGAAGCAAAGAAAAAGGGACTATTTACAGCGGCAAGATGGCATGATAATCCATTTGAAGGTGCAACGGTAACAAAAGGTCTACCTCCAACGGAAGAAGAAAAAAAAGAAATAGATAAACGCTGTAAAGAAATTTTACTTCATTTTGGAGTGATAAAAAAGGAAGAAGACTATGAAAACTTGAAAGACCTTACCGATACAGCATATAAATAAAAGTGATATAAAATATAACGTAATGGAAAAGAGCATCTGTTTCAACAGGTGTTTTTTGATTGACCTGAACAAGTCATAAAACGGTTCTTTTTTTTATGAAATTTTTTAGAGAAAGAAGGAGGAAACGCAATGGAATGGTTAAAGGAATTTTTAAAAGAGATTGAAAACAGTGAAGAACTAGAAAAGAAAATAGCAGAAAAAATAAAAGAAAGTTATGTTTCAAAAGGGGAATATGACGCAGTATTGACGGTAAAAGACGACTTGCAAGAGCAGATGAAACAAAGAGATAAAGACATTGAGGAGCTGAAGAAAACAGCAGGGGATAACACACAATTACAACAAAAATATCATGATTTAGAGCAAAAATATAAAACAGATACCCAAAATCTGGAAAAGAAATATGCCGAAAGCAGAAAACATAGTGCAGTGGATATGGCGATATTACAGGCAAAAGGGAAAAATACAAAAGCCATTAAAGCATTGCTGGATATGGATAAAATCAGCTTAAAAGAAGACGGCACACTGGAAGGATTGGACTTAGAAGGGCTGAAAAATACAGACGGATATTTGTTTGATATAGAACAAACCCATATAGAAGGAGCAAACGGCGGTCAAAAAGGCAATCATATGTTTCAAAATAACGAGGATACATTGTTGAAGATTGCAAGAAATGCGGCAGGGTTGCAATGATATATTTTGTTGAAAAAAGTATGCCCGTGTGATAGAATAAAAGCATGGCGACTGTGATGGGCAGTCAGCCTCCCTTTATGAAGGAGGGAGGTGGGATGATGACTACATACGAATGTTTATATCTTATGATATCATTTGCAACATTAGTTGTTTTAATCCTGGACTTTAAGTCAAAAAAATAACTGCCCTCATTAGCCTTATATACTAGGACAGTTATTTATGCAACAAATATAGAGGCTGATTGTTTCTTTGCTCTTTGCAGAGAGCAACGGTCGCCTACTTCATGAAAAAAGTATAACATGAAAAGTCATATTTGTAAAGCGTCTGTTTTGTAAACAGGCGTTTTTTTAATGGAAAAAGGAGGAATCAGAAAATGCCAAACAATTTAGAGTTTTCAAAAAAATATCTGTCCATATTGGACGATATCTACAAAGACTTATCGGTAACAGAAGGAATGGACGCAGGTACAAGGGTAGATTTTACGGGGACAAATGAAGTGAAAGTATTAAAAACAAGTACCACAGGTATGGGAGATTATTCCAGAACAAACGGCTATCCTAAGGGAGATATCACTGCAAGCTGGGAAACGCTGAAACTGACAGAAGAAAGAGGAAAAGAATTTTCTATTGACAGAATGGATAATGAAGAAATGGAGAGGGTTTTTTCCATATTGACTGGAGAATTTGTAAGAGATTGGGTTGCGCCGGAGTTAGACGCTTTTCGTTTTGCAAAATACGCCTCTACAACAGGCATATCAAAGGCGGCAGGGGCAGTGTTGACAAAAGAGAGCATACTTTCTGCCATTGACGAAGCGGTTAGACAAATGGACGCAGACGAAGTCCCTCAAGAGGGCAGAATATTGTACATGAGCAGCGATTTAAAACCTATTTTAAACACAGCACTCAACAGAATGTGGGGCAGTGACAGCAGTGTAAACACAACACTGTCAGGCTACAACAATATGCCAATTAGATATGTGATTCCCGCACGTTTTTACACAGCAATTACATTAAATGACGGTACAAGCGAATGGAGCTACAAAAAGGCTGATGATGGCAAAAAAATTAATTTTATGATTATCTATCCAAAAGCCATATTACAGGTGAAAAAATTTATAATGCCTAAAATATTTACACCTGATGAAAACCAAGATAAAGATATGTGGAAATTTCAATTTAGAATCTATCATGACGCATTTGTATATGAAAACAAAGCAAAAGGTATTTATTTGCATGAATCTACCAGTTAATGAGTATTTTGACGTAACAGTTACAAAAGGAGGATAACAAATGAGAGTATATAAAAACGGTATCAGCAGAGAAATTGATGAAAGCAGAGTACAGGAATTTCGGGAAAAAGGCTATCAAATAGAAGGAGAAACCATACTAACCACAGAGCAGTATCAAAAACAGATTGCACAGCTGGAAAAAGAAAATGACAAACTGAAAAAAGAAATAGAAAAGCTGAAAAAAGAAGTTTCTCAACAAACAGGCGGTGCATAAAATGCTAACCAGGTTAGAGAAGCTGAAACTGCTTTTGGGGATAGAAAAGGAGGAAAAAGACACAATATTATCTTTTGCGCTGATGAGAACAGAAGATATGATATGCAATTACTGCCGTTTACATTCTGTGCCAAAAGGACTGGAAACAGTGCATTTGAACATGGCTATGGATTTATACAGAGGGGAAAGTTTCGGGCAGGAGGAAAAAGAGGGGAATGTAAAATCTATCACAGAAGGCGATGTATCCGTATCTTTTGAGGATACACAGCAAAAAGAAAATACAGCGTTTTTAAATAATTATACAGCAGAACTGGACAGATACAGAAAAGCAGGGTGGTAAGCATGATATACTCTTACAAAATCAAAAAGCACATAGAAAGGTTTTATGACGGTGTTTGTACTGTGACAACATACCAAAATCAAAAGGGTATCATAAACAACACAACAGAAAAAATAACACAAGAAAATATTCCTTGCAGACTTTCTTATAAAACCATAAAAAATACGGAACAGACAGACATAGGAGCAAATGTGACACAAGTAGTGAAACTGTTTTTGCCGTCTGATGTGCAAGTCAAAGAAGGCAGTAAAGTGACTGTGACACAAGAAGGAATGACTGCAAGCTTTATCTGTTCGGGCAAGCCGGCTGTATACGGCTCTCATCAGGAAATTGTTTTGGAAACAGAAAAGAGGCGAGCATAATGGCAGTTTGGGGCAAAGTGGAATTTTCGGAACTGACAGCATTACGAGATAGATTGGAGAGATTGCAAAAAACAGACTTTGACGCTTTTTGCAAAGCTGTTACAAAAGACATTGCCGCAAGGCTTTTGAGAAAAACCATACAAAAAACACCTGTAGACACAGGAGAATTGCGTAGAAGCTGGACAGTGGGAACGGTAGAAAAAAGAGGAGATTTGTATTATATAGAAGTGATAAACCCTTTAGAATATGCACAATATGTAGAATACGGACACAGACAAACGCCGGGAAGATATGTACCCGCCATAGGAAAGAGGCTGAAAAAAAGCTGGGTGCAGGGAAAATTTATGCTGACTTTGTCGGAAAATGAAATACAAAGAGATATGGACAAAATCATAAAACAAAAACTGATTCAGCTTTTGAAGGAGGCGATAAAAAACGGTTGAAGAATTAACAAAAGCCATTGCAATGAAAATCAGAACAGAATTTCAAGAGGATAGTTACAATATTTATACAGAAGAAGTGGAGCAAGGCTTTTGCGAGCCTTGTTTTTTTATACAATGCTTAAGCCAATCAGAAGAAGACAAACTTTCTGAAAGATTTTTGGCACAACACAGTTTTGTCATTTCCTATTTTCCCAAAAAAGGAAATGAAGAGTGTTGGCAGGTACAAAAAAAACTGCAATATTTATTGTACTATATTACATTGGAAGAAGGCTCTTTATTGAGAGGAACAAACAGAAAAGGAAGTATCACAGAAGGAGTATTACAATTTTTTGTCAACTATGATTTTCCTATGAAATATAAAGTCAAACCTGATGAAAAAATGGAGGTGTTAAAAGTATATGGAAAAACAAAAAGAAGTAAAAACAAAATCAAATGAAAAAAAAGCAGAACAAAACCAAGAAATAACCAAACAGAAAGCAGAACAAAACCAAGAAATAACCAAACAGGAAGTAAAACAAAACCAAGAAACCGTATTTTCAAAACAAGCCGTGCTAAGAAGCAATCTGTTTTCCGACTACAAAGATATTTTCACCGTGGTTTTAAGCGATGAAAAAGAATACACCAAAAAAGAATTATGGGAAAAATTGGAAAGTTTTCAAAAAAGGGAGATGAAATAAATGGCTTTAGGAGGAGGATTTTTTTTAACGCAAAATAAGGTATTGCCGGGAGCGTACATCAATTTTATATCAGCGGCAAGAGCGTCTGCAACGTTATCAGATAGAGGCATTGCGGCAATGCCCTTTGTAGCGGACTGGGGAGAGGAAGGGAAAGTCATAGAGGTGACCACGGAAGATTTTCAAAAATATTCTCTACAGTTGTTTGGATATGATTATACGCACCCTCAAATGCAGATGTTTCGTGAAATATTTAAAAATGCCAAGGTGTTATACGGCTATCGTTTAAACAGCGGTACTACAAAAGCAAAAAATGATTATGCTGTAGCAAAATACGGAGGCAGCAGAGGAAATGCCATTACCATTGTGATAGAAAACGATGTGGATACAGAGGGCGGTTTTTTGGTAAAAACCCTTTTGGACAATACAGAAGCAGATATACAATCTGTGAAAAAAGCACAAGAGTTACAGGACAACGACTTTGTGACATTTCAAAAAGAAGCCACACTTCAGACAACAGCAGGCATGCCTTTGACGGGAGGTACGGACGGAGAAGGCAGAACAGGTGCGAATTATCAAAAATTTTTAGAAAAAATAGAAAAATATTCTTTCCATACTTTAGGCTGTAATACAGCGGAAAAAGAGGTGATAGACTTATTCATTGCTTTTACAAAAAGAATGCGGGACGAGCAGGGCGTGAAATTTCAAACGGTAGTATACAGAGCGGAAAATGCCGATTATGAAGGCATTATTTCTGTAGAAAACAAGTTACTCAATGTGGATGAAAGCCTATTTGGCGAATTTTCATTGGTGTATTGGGTGACAGGGGCAAGCGCCGGCTGTGCTGTAAACAAATCCAATGTCAACAAAGTATATGACGGAGAATATGAAATTGATACCAATTATACTCAAAGACAGTTGGAAGACGGCGTGAAAAAGGGAAAATTTTTGTTTCACAAAGTGGGAGAGGAAGTGCGGGTGTTAGACGATATCAATACATTTGTTTCTGTCACAGTGGACAAAAACGAGGATTTTCAAAGCAATCAGGTTATCAGAGTGCTTGACCAGATAGGAAATGACATTGCGGTGCTTTTTAATACAAAATATTTGGGAAAGGTGCAAAATAACAATGCAGGACGCATTGCTTTTTGGAATGATTTGGTAACCTACAACAATGAATTGCAACGATTGCAGGCAATTACGGATTTTGAGCCGGAACAATTAATTGTAGAGCAAGGGGAGAGCAAAAAATCTGTTGTGGTGACAAATCCTGTTACTCCTGTAATGGCAATGAGTAAGCTGTATATGACGGTGATTGTGAATTAAAGGTATTTACGTATGAAAAACCGTTCGTTTCTTTGACATGAGTACTTTTCCTGTGTTTGCGTTGCAAACTACTATGTCAAAGTACTCATAAACGTCAAAGAAACTCACTAATAAGGAGGGATAATGAAATGGATAATATTACAATGTTTGCAAAGGACGCACTCAGTGCAAAAATGGCGGAGTGCTATGTAACCATAGAAGGAAACCGCTATAAAATGATGAATGCCATTAACATAGAGGCTACACTGGAAAAAACAAAACAGGAAGTGCCTATATTGGGCAGAATGAACAAAGGACACAAGGCAACGGGAACAAATGGTACAGGAAGTGCCTCTTTTCATTACAACACATCTATGTTTAGAAAGCTGATGAAACGCTATCAGGATACGGGAGAAGATTTTTATTTTGATATGCAGATTACCAATGAAGACGCCACATCGGCGGCAGGCAGACAAACAATCATATTAAAAGACTGCAACTTTGACAGCGTGACGGTGGTAAAATTTGACGCTGACAGCGAGGACAGTCTGACAGAGGAATTGGATTTTACATTTGAAAAATTTGAAATGCCTGAAGAATTTACACTGCTGGAAGGAATGCAGGCATAAAGTATGAAAAACATTAAAGAGATTCACTAATGAAGGAAATTTTTTTCATACTATGTATGAAAAACCGTTCATACCTTTTATATTCGTGTTTTTACTGCATTTCCGTTGGAAATTGCTATGTCAAAACACTCATAAGCATAAAAGGTATTCACTAATGAAGGAGGAAAAAATATGAAAAATTTACAAGGATTTTTACATCCGATACAGGAACAAAACAAAAAAATAGTGGTAAGCAAACGTTTTTTAGATGAAACGGGAAAGCCTATTGAATGGGAAGTAAGAGTACTAACAGCAGAGGAAGAATGCGCTATCAGAAAAGGCTGTATGGTAAATGTGCCTATTGTGGGTAAAAAGGGACAGTATCAAAGGGAATTGGATACCAATATTTATACCAATAAAATTGCCGCGGCTTGTACAGTATATCCTAATTTATCCAATGCAGAACTGCAAAATGCCTATGGCGTAATGGGGGAAGAAAATCTTTTAAAAAGAATGCTTACTTCAGGCGAATACATTGCTTATTTAGATAAAATACAAGATATCAATGGATTTCATGAAACATTAGAAGAATTGGTGCAAGAAGCAAAAAACTAATCAAAGAGGGAGAGAGTGAAAGTGTTTTCGCCTATCGGTGTCTATATGACTTTCATATACTCCCCTCACAATTTTTATCATTACCAAAAAGAGAAAAGGCTTTTTTAATCGGAGCCATGCTGTATCAAGCAGAAAAGACAAAAGAAGAAGAAAAGAAACTAAAAAAGAAATAGACAAAAGGAGGTGAACAGATATGGCTGTCAAAACGTCGATTCAAATTCAAGGTTCTGCCCTATCGGCATTGGGAAAAATGACAACAGCATTGAATAAAGTCATAACCAGATTTGAAAGACTGCAACAAGTACTTTCAAGCAACGTCAACACACAAGGCTTGGATAGAATCAACCGTTGTTTATCACAAATGCAGAACAATACGACAAATAGAGGAAGAAGGGGGAGAAGTCTCTCTCAGACAATAAATGGGGTGCAAAACAGCGCAAGGGATATCCGTCCGAATATAAGCGGCGTGGAGGAAAGAATACGGCAGGTGAATACTTCTCAAAACAATATAAGACCGGTTCTAAGCAATACAAGTCATGTAATAGACAATATCCAACAAATACAAAACAATATGAATCGTGTTTCAAATAATATCACACAAATGCAAGGAAACATAGGTCGTATCGTAAATGACAGCGGACAAATACAAAATAACATGGGGCGCACGGCAAATAATATGGGACGGACACGACAAGAAACAGACCGTGTAAGAGATGGTATGGGACGGACACGACAAGAAACAGATCGTGTAGGAGATGGTATGAGACGGACGCGACAAGAAACAGATCGTGTAGGAGACGGTATGAGACGGACGCGACAAGAAACAGAAGGATTTGGCGATCAAGTACAAAGGGGAAATTCGGCTGTTTCCGGCTTAGCAAGGAGCATTAAAAGCATGGTAGGGGCTTATATAGGCTTGAGAGGATTGCAACAAGGTATGCAGGCGGTGGATAATTTTTCCAATCAGCGAGCTAGACTTTCTATGATTGTAGACGATGGAGGTAGTGTAGAAGAACAGGAAAAAAAAGTGAAAGAACTAGAAAACAAAATTTTTTCCGCAGCACAAAGAAGCAAAGGCAATTACAGTGATATGGTAAGTACGGTGGCAAAACTGGGCGTTACGGCAAAAAAAGCATTCAGAAACAATGACGAATTGGTGAAATTTTCAGAGTTAATGCAAAAAAGTTATATCGTCGGAGGAGCTAATGCGAGTGAAGTGTCAAACAGTATGCTCCAACTGACACAAGCTATGGCGTCGGGAAGATTGCAGGGAGAGGAATATCGCTCTATTATAGAAAACGCGCCTATGCTTGCCAATGCCATTGCAGAATACACAGGGGTAGGCATGGAAGGATTGAAACAACTTTCTTCAGAAGGAGCTATTTCAGCCGATATCATTAAAAATGCATTATTCAGCGCCGGAGAAGACATTGAAAAGAAATTTGAAAAAATGCCTGTGACATTTACTTCAGCCTGGACGGATATCAAAAATACCTCTTTCATGCACGCAAGAGATATGATGAGTCGCATTTCGAACGTACTCAATTCCGATATAGGCAGAAATGCCATTGAAGGGGTTCGAACAGGCATACATACTATTATTACCATACTGGGAAATGTGATAGAAGTGGTGATTAGAATGATTTCCATAATACAAAGCGGCTGGGGTGTGATAGGTCCTATACTTGGTATAGCTGTAACATGGCTTATGTTATATAAAGGGGCAATGCTGGCAAGCGCAGCCGCCACAGGAGGTGCCACAATAGCAGAGAATTTAAATCTTTTGGCATTGCAAAAAAGATTGCAGATATCAGCAGCAATGCAAACGGCTTTAATGGGAGAAGTTTCTGCACAAACGGCGGCAAAGTTGGCAACTGTGAATGAAACTATTGCACAAAAAGGGTTAAACAAGGCTTTTTATGCCTGTCCGCTGTTTTGGATAATAGGCGCCATTGTGCTTTTGATTACCATTATATTTTTGGCAGTAAAAGCCATTAACAAATGGAAAAAAACAAATATTTCGGCGGTAGGTATTGTAGCAGGAATTTTTAGTGTGTTTCTAACCACTGTTCACAATATTTTTACAGGCATTTGGAATACAGTGGCGGCTTTTATCAACTTTTTCGCAAATGTTTTTAAAGACCCTGTAGCGGCTGTACAAATATTGTTTTTGGACATGGCTACCAATGTGTTAGGCTATGTAAAAACATTGGCACAGGGTATAGAAGACGCTGTCAACAAAATTCCAGGAGTGGAAATTCATTTGACAGGAGGAGTAGAAAATTTAATAAAAGAACTGTCTGACAAATCAAAAGATATCAAGAGTAAAGCCGAATGGGAAGAAGTATTCAAAACAAAAGAATATTGGCAATATTCCGACAAAATCAAAGACGCTTACCAATGGGGCGCTGGTGTAGAAGATAAAATAGCAGATAAATTAGAAAATATAGAGTTGGATATTCCCGGTTTTACTGACAGTCCTTTGTTGGAGTCTATGAAAGAAACAGCGGACAATACCGGAAAAATAGCTGACAGCCTGGAAATGGACAAAGACGACTTGGAATATATTAGAGATATGGCAAATAGCAAATATGCAAACAAATATATTATGCCGCAAATAAAGTTGGAAATGGTAAACCATAACGCCATTGCCTCAGATTTAGATATTGACGGCATTGTAGATAAAATGACGCAAAAAGTGGGAGAGGCTCTTGCAGTGTCAGCGGAAGGAGCGTATATTTGATGTATCAGTTTTATTTAGACGGCGTAATGCTGCCCGTTGCGCCTAAAAAAATGACGACAAAAATAAAAAATCAAAACAAAACCACAACATTGATTAATGGAGAAGAAATTAATTTTATAAAATCGGCAGGGTTGACAGAAATAGAATTTGACGTATTGTTACCCAACAAAAAATATCCTTTTGCCGTTTATGAAAACAACCTATTTCAAGGAGCAAAATACTATTTAGACCATATAGAAAAGCTGAAGAAAAGCAAAAAGCCCTTTCTTTTTTTGCTTTTGAGAATACAGGATAACGGAGAGGATTTATACGACAATGCAGACGCTTATTATACTTTAGAAGAATACACCATAGAAGAAAATGCGGAAAACGGCGTGGATGCAGAGGTAAGCATAAAGCTAAAGCAATACAGAGCGTTTGCGACAGGAGCCAATCAAATCAATATAGAACAGAAAAACGGCGAGATTGTGGCAACGACACAAAAACAAAGACAAACAACCAAACAAACGCCTAAAACTTATACGGTGCAAAAGGGAGATTGTCTTTGGAATATTTGTAAAAAGGAATTGGGAGATGGGACAAAATATCAAGAAATTGCCAAAAAAAACGGTATTGCCACACCAAACTTGATATACCCTGGTCAGGTGATAGAGTTGGAATAGCGTTTTTTTGTTGAAAAAAGTATGCCCGTGTGATAAGATAAAAAAAGCAGTCATGACGGGTGGTCACCCTCTTACATAAAGGGAAAGGGGGTGATGCAGATGACAGTATTTGAAGCAATCTATTTAATGATTTCTTTTGGTACATTCATTGTTGCATTGCTCGCTTACTTAAAAAGCGGCAAATAAAAAACTACCCCTCATAGCTCTGACAAGCTAGGGTAGTTTTTCCCAACTTAACAGGGCGACCACATTGTGGTGACTGCTCCCTTTGAAATAAGTATAACATCAAAAGTAATATTTGTAAAGCGTTTGTTTTTAGCAAACGCTTTTTTGATTGGAGGGAAAAATGTGGGGGTCATAGAAGATGTACTTTCTTATGTAGACAGGCAGATAGGAAAAAGCTACAGTCAAAGCAACCGTTACGGTGAAAATAGTTTCGACTGTTCCAGTCTTGTTTATAGAGCATTTGAAGCGGCAGGGGTAAAGCTGGTGCATAAAGATACGGGAGGAAAGGTAGATGTTAGTTCCAATGAGTGCTATGCAAAGGATTTTGAACTGATTTATCCTGAAAGCTATGGAAAAATCGGTAAAAATTTACCTTCTCCTTCTAACATAGTAGAACGATATAAAGCAGGAGATTTGGTGTTTTGCTGTACAGACAGTTCTACAGCGAGAGAAAATAAAATTACACATGTGATGATTGTCAATCAGTATGGAGGACTGACCCATGCGGCAAATCCAAAAGACGGCGTGGAAAAGACAGCCAAAAATACTTATGCTACAAAAGTTTGTGCTGTATTGCGCTATGCAAAAGGGACAGAGGGAGCAATAAATGGCGATAGTTCTGAAAAAAATATTACATCTATTAAAAACGTGTATGCAGGAGGAACAGAAACACGAAAAAGACAAGAACAGCTAAAAGGTATCCGAAATATCACAAACAAAAGCTATGAAATACTCATACAACACGAAAACACTATTCAAATACCCACTGTTTGTGAAGAAATTACATTGGAATACAACAGACAATCAAGTCCCGGCAAACTGGAATGTAAAGTGATGAAATATGCAGGAAATGCATTTGCACAGGGAATTGACATGAATTTAAACTTTCAGGAAGGAGACTCCATTAGTTTTCAAGTAAATGGTATCCCTCTTTTTTATGGGTATATCTTTCAAAAAAGAAGAAGCAGCGATGGAGTGATTCAAATCACAGCATATGACCAACTAAGATATTTTAAAAACAAAGATACGATGATATTTGGAGGAAAAGCCTCAGAGCTACTGACACTTTTGGCAAGGGATTATCACTTACAGATAGGGGAAGCGGAAGATACGGTATTTTCAGTGGAAAATCAAATATTTGACAACAAAACGCTTTTTGATATATTACAGGACATTCTCGAGAAAACGTTGATTGCCACAGGAAAGCAGTTTGTGGTGTATGATGATTTTGGATTTTTGTTTTTAAAGGATATGGAGCATATGGTTTTGGAAGACTTTTTGCTGAATGAAACAAATGCAAAAGACTTTGACTATACAAGCAGTATAGACAAAGATACTTATAATAAAATCAAGCTAGCGGTGGATAACAAAGAAACAGGAGTCAGAGAAATTTATACCACCCAAGACGGCGTAAATATGGCAAAATGGGGGACGCTCCAATTTTATGAAAAAGTGGACTCTAAAGAGATTGCCATGACAAGGTTGGAAGGATATTTAGAGCTTTATAATAGAAAAACAAGGTCTTTGCAGATAAAAGAGGCGTTAGGAGATATACGAGTAAAAGGCGGCACAGGTATTTATGTCAATTTAGACTTAGGAGATATCATTGTAAACAACCGTATGTGGGTGGAAAAAGTAAAGCATACATTCAAAGAAAACGAACATTTAATGGATTTGACCATGAAAGGGTGGGAGTTTACAGAGTAAAAACAAGGAGAGGATATAAAATGAACACAGCGGAGCAGTTTTTAAACATCATTAAAAAAGCCTCTCTTGAGGCGGTAGAAAACAGTACTCCTGTAAATGTGATTCTGGGGGTAGTAGAAACGGAAAAGCCTTTATCCATACGCATTGACCAAAAAATAGTATTGACGGAGGAATTTCTCATATTGGCAAGAGATGTAACAGAATATACCTATGATATGACGGTCAATCATACTACAGAGATTGCATTAAATGTAGAAACAAGCCACAGCCATACTTATAAAGGAGAAACGGAATTGGACGAGCCGGGAACACACAATCATATTTACAGTGGCATAACAGACCCTGTTTCTTTTGGAAATTTATCTCACAGACACGGCTATGTAGGAAGGTGGACTTATATCGTGCATAATCAGCTTTTGACAGGTGAAAAAGTAATATTGATGCGTTTTGCAGGCGGTCAAAAGTATGTTGTATTGGATAGAGTAGGAGCATAGAAAGATTAAGAAAGGAAATTTTTTTCATACTGCGTATGAAAAACCGTTCATATTTTTGATAGTCGTGTTTTTTCTGCGTTTTCTGCGAAAACTGCTTGGTCAAAACACTCCTAAACATCAAAAATATTCACTAATAAGGAGGAAAACTATGTTACCACAAAAAGAAACTGCAATACTACAAAATGGATTTTACATCACACAACAACCCTCCAAAACTTATCATATGGATTTTAAAAAAGAAATTTCAATGGGAAAAACAGACGGTTTGGAAGCATTACGCCAAGCCGTTTTTTTGATACTGCATATTGAACGGTATCAACATTTGATATACAGTTGGCGGTACGGTGTGGAATTAAAAGACTTGTTTGGAAAACAGATAACCTATGTAAAGGCAGTACTGCCCACAAGAATCAAAGAAGCCCTTTTAATGGACGACAGAATAGAGGACGTACATAGTTTTGAGATAACAAATCAAAAAAATACAGTTTTTGCTAAATTTACCATAGTCAGTAAATACGGCATATTTTCTGAGGAGGTGAGTTACGATTTTTGAACATATCACATATGAAACATTGTTAAAACAAATGCTGGAAAGTATTCCGGAAGGATTGGACAAAAGAGAAGGAAGTGTACTCTACAACGCTCTTGCTCCTGTGGCAGTGGAATTACAAAATGCCTATATTCAAATGGATACCATATTAGATATGACTTATGCAGATACGGCAGAAGGTATCTATTTGACCAAAAGATGCGCCGAAAGGGGCATAGAAAGATTGTCTGCAACAAATGCCATATTAAAGGGAGAATTTAACACAAACGTACCGATTGGCAGTCGTTTCAACTTGGAGGGACTCAATTATGTTGTAACAGAAAAAATAGAAGAAAATACATTTCGTTTGCAGTGCGAAACAGCAGGGGAAGAAGGCAACCACTATTTAGGGACGCTGGTACCCATTGAATACATACAAGGACTTGTGACGGCAAAATTGACAGAGGTGTTGATTCCCGGTGAGGATACCGAAAGTGACCAAAGTTTAAGAAAAAGATATTACGAAAGCTTGCAAGGACAGGCTTTTGGAGGAAATATTGCCGACTACAAACAAAAAGTGGAAAAATTACAGGGCGTGGGCGCAGTGAAGGTATATCCCATTTGGCAAGGAGGCGGCACGGTAAAACTTGTGATACTTTCTTCAGAATATACCGTACCTACAAAGGAACTGGTGGAAATGGTACAGACTGCCGTCGACCCTGTGCAAAATCAGGGAGAGGGTTTAGGGATTGCACCCATTGGGCATGTGGTGACGGTGGTGGGAGCGGAAGAAACAACGATAGATATTGCCACAAACATCACATATCAAACAGGTTATGACTTTGAAAAAATCAAAACGGCTTTTGAAAAAACAGTGGAAGAATATTTTAGGCAGTTAAATGAAAACTGGGAAAAAGAACAGATTGTTGTAAGAATTTCTCAAATAGAATCTAGGCTGTTGGATTTGGAGGGAGTTTTAGATGTTTCCGACACGGCTTTTAACGGAGAGGAAAAAAATATGGAAATAGAAGCGGACAATATTGTGACAAGAGGTGAAGTCTATGGCGAGAGAAGTGGAACTTTGTGAATATCTTCCAGAAGTAATCAAAACAAACAGAGAGTTTCAAACACTTTGCTGTAGTCAAACGCCACAAGTAAATGCACTATGGAAAAATTTGGATATTGTTTTTGAAAATCAATTTATAGAAAGTTTGACGGAATACGGTTGTCAAAGATGGGAAAGTATTATAGGCATTGTTGCGCAAAAAGAAGATACTTTAGAGATAAGAAGAAAAAGGATTTGGATTAGACTTAATGAAAACTTGCCTTATACTTGGAAACGACTTCATCAGCTTATGGGAGTACTTTGCGGTGAAGATGGCTATCAAATGACATTGTACCATTTGGAATATTTTATTGATATGGAAGTGTTTTCAAAGCCGGAAAAAGGCTGGGAGAATATTTTTCAAGAGGTAAAAGAGATGTTAAGCAGGGTATTGCCCGCCAATATGGGATATCAGGCGGCTTTTGTCAGTCCCCCAATTCATAGCAATCTATTGTTAGGCGGAGCAGTATTTTCTCCTATTGTGGAAACGGTTTTGCCGGAGATAGAGCAGTATTATGACTTTGTAATACCTATGAATGTGGCGTGTGGCTGTTGGACTGTGATGGATACGGTGTTGACTGAATTGGAAAGTGATTGAAAAGAACTTAAATATAGAAAGGGCGTGAAAAAATGGCATATGGATTTATTATCACAACAGAAGGAAGAAAGCTTTTAGCCAAGTTGATGGCTGGAGAGCAACTAGAGATTACAAGGGTAATGGTAGGCAGTGGTGATGTGGAAGAAGGGCAAAGTCCCGCTTATTTTACAGATTTGGTACAGCCTGTGGCGCAGGCGACATCCACACTGCCTGTGGCAAAGGAGGATACAGTATCCTTTGTGGTGGAATACAGAAGTGATTTAAACGGGGGATTGCAAGAGGGTTTTTGGCTGAAGGAGTTTGGCGTGTTTGCAAGAGATGAGGAAAAAGAAGTGTTGCTTTATTATGCTACACTGGGAGATTTTCCTCAATACGTAACGGCTTACAAAAAAGGGGCTGTAGATATTAGAAGATATCCAGTATCTATTACGGTGTCTGACACTGTGGAGGTAACGCTTGCCTATCCGGCATTGGCATTTATGACGGCAGAGGAAGTGAGAGAGTTTTTAACTATCAATTTACTGCCGGCTTTTTTGGCAGATGTGCAGAAACTCATTGACAAACACAATGATGACGAGGAGGCACACCCAAAACTGAAAACGCTTATGGACGCAGATTTGATAGCAAGAATAGAAAGATTGGAAAACGCATTGTTCCATGATATCAAAAATAATCCTTTCCTTGTTACGTTTGATACATTGGAAGGAGTTGTGCTGACAAAGGGTATTTGGAATCAAGAAAAGAAAAGATTGGAATGTTGAGAAAGGAAGGGATGAAATATGGCAGTTATAGGTACGCCTGTTGTAACAGATGAAAGAAGTTTTTATGTAAAATGTTTTGGAATGGATACATCTAGCAATATTAATACAAGATATAGATTATATGTACAAGATAAAACTGAGCTAGATTCAAATTCCTATATTGATATAGTTAATCTTGAAGCAGATGAACATGGCGGTACAGATTCAACTTTTTATGTAACCCTTCCTAACACTTATACGGTAGAAGATGTGGGAAAGTTAAGACTTTATGATAGCATTTCTGATTCAGAAGAAGATGTGCGATATGTTACTTTGACTTATGTAAAAGCTCCTTCTATTCCAACGAATATTTACTATCCGGTCAGTATCAATTCCTACAATCCTGTAAGCATATCCTGGAGCCGTGTATCGGGAGCCACAAGCTATGTACTGGAGAGGGCAGTAAATGGGAGCAGTTCTTTTATTTTTGTTGATGTGTGTGTTGCCACAAAATACAGCGAGGGTTTGAGTTCTACTGTAACAAAGGTGCAGTATAGGGTAAAGGCGGTCAACAGCGGTGGTTCAAGTGGATACAAAACAGGAAACCTAGCTAACGTATACTATACTAAACCGAATGTAGCTCCCACCACTCCTTCCAGTATCAGCGTACCCTCTACCGTTTATGGTGGAAAGGCATTTACTGTCAGCTGGGGAGCGTCTACAGACATCGATGGAAATTTATCAGGGTATAAGTTGGAGCAGTCTTACAACAGCGGATCCACATGGACGCAAGTTTATCAAGGCAGTGCCACATCAACTAGTATTACCATACCTTTTGGAGCGACAACGCGAGTACTGTATCGAGTTAAGGCTTATGACAGCGACGGAGCGGAAAGCGGTTATAAAGTCAGTAGCACAAGTACGGTAGTCAATAACAATGCGCCCACAATACCGCCAAGTATTACAGTGCCTTTGACAATCAATGGGGGAAAATCTACAACCATTACCTGGACGGCGTCTACAGACAGCGACGGAAATTTATCAGGTTACCTATTGGAACGTTCCGTGAACGGTGGAAATTATACTCAAATTTATAAAGGAGCAAGCAAAAGCTACAGCGACAACATCACAAAAGGCTGGAAAACGGTACAATACCGTGTTTGTGCCTATGACAGATATGATGCAAAAAGTGGTTACAGAACGTCCCAAAAAAGAACGGTAGTAAACAATGAATTACCCGTGATTACAACTTCAAGCACGGCTTTAGGACTGAAAACGGGAGCGTTTTCTATCAAATACACTGTTTCGGATACAGAAAGCCAAACATTGACAGTAGTGGAAAAAATAAACAATAAACAGAAAAAAAGTACTTCTGTATCCTCCGGTACAGAGTGTACTTTTGAAGTGACACAACAGGAGTGGATAAGTATACCAAACGGCAACAGCACCCTTTCTATTGTAGCCACAGACAGCAACGGCGGTGTAACTACAAAAAATATTTCTTTTTCCAAAAAAGAAAATGAAATTGAATTTACATTAAAAACGCCTTTTGAAACAGACGCAGCCGTTTCTGTGGGGATTATGAACGTGGTAAGAAACATACCGGAGGGAGCAAATTTCACGGTAGAGGCTTGCAATAATGCTTATGACCAAACGCCAAAATGGGAAGATGTGACAAAGTTTGTAAAGGAAAACAGAAACTTTGTATTATTAAATAATACCAAAACGGCGGCAAAATGGGGATATAGCTTTAAAGTGAAAGTGCAGAGAGGACAGGCAACAGGGGATTGTTCTATTGTGTCGGTAGGAGGGAATTTTCAATGAGTGTGGAAAGAACAAAAATAGATAGCATACTGGAATGGAAACAGCAAAAACAGCAGGAAAATCTATTAAAAGAAGCGTTATTGAAAATGGTCAATTCTATGCAAGAAACAGAAAAGGAAAATTTGAAAGAAGATATCACAGATAAACAGCCATAGGCTGTTTTTTTATAGACTTTTTGAGATGTTTTGAGAGATATGCTAAATAAGAAAGGGGGTGAAGCTTATGGAATGGCAGATTGTAACAGTGATTATTGCACTTGTAGGTCTGGGAGCAACGGTGACAAAGCCTATTATGAACTTGACAAATACATTGGCAAAACTCAACCATACTTGCCAAAATTTGGAAGAAAGAATGGAAAAGTTTGAAAGCAAAAACAGCGATAGTCACGGAAAACTTTGGGAACACAATAAAAAGCAAGATGAAAAGATTGCAGACCATGACAAAAGAATATCAACACTGGAAAAAGAAACACACAGTTGAGAAAGGACTTGATAATCATAGATATCAATCATTGGTCTAATAGATATCATACAAGGAGGGAAGAAATATGAAAATTAATTGGAAAGTCAGACTAAAAAATCCCTATTTTTGGTTTGGACTTGTGGCTATTATATTAACAGCGGTAGGAGCAGAGCCTGAAATATTTACAAGCTGGGAGATATTGGTGACACAAATAAAAGATTTGCTGGGCAATCCCTTTGCGTTGGGCTGTGTGGTGATAGCCATTGTAGGCTATATCAATGACCCTACTACAAGCGGTATTACAGATAGTCAACAGGCGTTGGGGTATAGTAAGCCGAAAAAAGGTTGATATGGTAAAAAGATTTATAAATCAGGAGGTAGGAAAATGAAAGCAATGTTATCACAACCTATGAATGGGAAAACAGAAAAAGAAATACTGCAAACAAGAGAAAGGGCTGTAAAAGCATTGAATGAAAAGGGATATGATGTTGTAAATACACCTTTTACAGACCAATGGTACAGTGATGAGAATATGAAACAAAGAGGCGTGGTTCATATTCCGTTATGTTTTCTTGCAAAGTCTTTGGAAAATATGTCTAAATGCCATGTTGCATATTTTTGTAAAGGCTGGGAAAAGACAAGAGGTTGCAAAATAGAACATGATGTAGCTGTAGCTTATGGGTTGGATATTATTTATGAATGATGTTATGTTCTAAAATAAAAAATTGTAAAAAAATAAAAGATATGGTAATATAAATACTATGGGAACTGATGTAGGACGGTTTACCTCCCTTTACTAAGGAGGGAGGTGATGCTTATGACAACATTTGAAGCAATTTATCTGTTGCTTACATTTGGTTTGTTCATATTAGCATTACTTTCATACATAGATAAAAGAAAGTAATAAAAAAAGACTGTCCTCATAAAAACCTTGAGCAGTGGTTAGGACAGTCTTAACCATAAAAACGAGGTAAACCGTTTAACGGTCAGTTCCCTACTTAGTTTTATTATAACACAGAAAAAAACTTTGTAAAGTATCTATCTATATTTGATGGATACTTTTTTTATTGGAAAGGGTGAGTATATGCAGATAAAAGAAATGTTAGCAGATAGCAGTAACTATACAAAGGGTAGAAAGCAAGAGATAAAGTATATTGTGGTGCATTATACAGCCAATAACGGTGACAGGGCAGAAAGCAACGGCAAATATTTTCAACAGCCAAACAGAAATGCGTCAGCCCATTATTTTGTAGATGAAAGCAATGTGGTGCAGAGTGTGAGGGATAGTGACACGGCATGGCATTGCGGAGCGAAAAACTACAAACATGACAAATGCAGAAATGACAATAGCATTGGTGTGGAAATGTGCAGTGAGAAGGATAGCAAGGGACAATACTATATCAATGAACAAACGCAGGCTATGGCGGTAAAGGTAGTAAAACAGCTTATGGAAAAATACGGGGTGCCGTTGGAAAATGTGGTGCGTCACTATGATGTGACAGGAAAGTTATGTCCTGAGCCTTTTGTAAGAAATCAAGTACAATGGTTGGATTTTAAGGGAAAACTGGGAGAAAAGAAGGGAGAAGAAGCGGAAATGACATACAATTACATTGATAAAAATATGCCTGAGTGGGCAAGACCTACTATACAAAAGTTGGTAAATAAGGGATATTTAAACGGAAACGAAAAGGGAGAACTGGGATTAAACGATACCATGTTGAAGATATTTGTGGTCAATGATAGAGCGGGGATGTATGGAGAGTAAGAGGGCAAAAGCCCTCTTTGTTATACACCTTTTTTACTTTATGGATTTTCCTAGGATATATTTTATGTATCTCCTACAGTGCTTTAAATGATGTTGTTTTATTACAGATTGTTATAATGTAGATGATACCTAACCGCATTTCTATTACGACATTACTACGAAATTTTAAATGATTTTGTGTAATTTTGTAGAAGATACATATTTTTGAAAAATGTTGATTTTTCAAAGAAAATCAGTAATTTTAAGGTGTGTATGTAATGTAAAATGTAAGATTGAAGGTCATTTTTATATAAAAATATAAGTAGCAGAAAAGCCTTTTATCAAGCCGTTTTCGGAAAGATAGAAGGCTTTTCTTTTAGCTACTACGACACTACTACGACAAAAACGTTATAAAGCGACTGTTAAAGCTTTTTTTAAAGATTCCATTTCATTATGTACATATATTTCGGCAGTCATTTGAATATTTTTGTGTCCCATTATTTTTTGTATGGTGTAAATGTCCACACCTTTTCTACGTAAATATGTGCCGTAAGTATGGCGTAATTCGTGAGGAGTTAATTTTTGAATGTTATCGGGTAATTGGTTCATGTATCTTTTTAATTTGCTACTCCATGCTTGAGGGCTTTGAGGTGTTTTGCCGTCTTTAGAAAAAATATAGCCTGTATGCTTTGTTTTGATATTTTTTAACAGTTTTATGGCTAAGTCGGACAGAGGAATGGTGCGGTAACTGTTCCGTTTCGGCGGGTTGACTTTTAAGTCGCCTCCTTGTTTTTTGGCAATAGAACGATTGACAGAAAGAGTTTGTTGCTGAAAGTCTATATCTTCCCACATAAGTCCTGTCATTTCTCCACATCGTAATCCTGTTTCTAATATCAGCACCACTTCAGGCATTTGGGTATAAAAGAAGTTTTTTACAAACTTCAATTCTGCATCGGAATATACTTTTTTTTGGTGTTTTTCTTTTTTAGAGGTATAAGAAATTCCTTTTGCGGGATTTTTGAAACATAAATCGTTGTCTATGGCAGTTTCAAAGATACCGTTTAGACATAATTTGAATTTTTGGAGTGTGGATTCTGAAAAATTCTGCTTTTGGATGTAAAAATTTTTAATGTCTATGGGTTTTACATCACATAATTTTGCGTTTTTAAAATAAGGAATAATGTGTTTTTCTACACTTCTGAGATAAGTATTACTGTATGTATTTTCGTCTATGTCCGGTTTTTTGTAAGTTTCCAGCCATTGATATGCCCATTTGGTAAATGTAGTGTTTTGGTCAAGAAAGCCTTTGCCTGTTCGATTGGCAACTTCTTTTTCTATTTTGTATTGATTTGCTTTTTCCCTAGCAGCTTCTTTGCTGATGGGACTGTAAAAAGATTTTCTGATAGGAGTGCCGTCTATATTTTTCCCTACGGTTACTTTGACTTCATAAAGATTGTCTTTGCGGTTGGGTGCTTCTTTCTTTTTTCTTGGCATAAAAAATAAACCTCCTTATTTTTTGTAGTAAAATAAAGCGGTTTGTGGTATAATCTACTTGTCAAAGGTAGTTATATGTATAACTGCTTATTTATGGCAATCCCTGTGTTGGTAGCACAGGGATTTTTTTATAGCAAAAGTTTTTTATCGAATAATAAGTTTATATTCATCTAATGAATCTGAAGGGCGTATTGTAATAAAAAGCGGATTTTGTGTTTCTTCAACTTCTTGAGGACAATCAAATAAATAACGCATATCCATAGTTTCTAAAGGTGATATATACGTAATTGAAGAATAATTGAAGCCTAGTGTAGAATCTTCAACTACAGAAAAACAAGAGTATGTATATCCGTTATTGTAATCTGCTGTTGCAGATAGTACCTCGTCACAATTTAACTGTTGTTTTTGTAAGTTTTTTACAGAAACATCTAAGTCGATATAAACTTCTCCGCTATCTGCAGCATAATAAGAATAAAAATCAGACTTATTATCCGGCAGTACTTCATAAGTTAATTGTACATTGTCAATAGTAATTTCCATTCCGTCAGTTACAATAGTATCTCCAACTGAAATAATATTTTCTGTTTCTTCATTTTCAATAGGAGTTTCTTCAGTTTCGACAGGAATTTCTTCCGTTTCCTCTATAGAAGAAGTATCGTTTTCTGCTACAACTTGTGTGTTATTTTGGGACTTGGGTATAAAAAGAAAAATTACAGCAATAAAAAAAATTAATAATAAAATTATAACCCATCTTTTTTTTGACTGAAACATAATCATTCCCCTCCTTGTTTGAAATACATTTGATAAACATGTGTTTTGAAATAGTTGCTGCCCTCCTTTTTTGAAAAAATTGAAAAAAGCATTTCGACTAATGATACCATTTTAGACAAAAAAATACAATCCTTGACAAAAGTATAGCTGTAAAAAATTTTCTTTTCAATTTGTAGAAATTGTGCTACAATAGTAAAAATAGGAACTATAGTTCTGATTAATGCATATAAACAAGAACTAATTTTCGTAAATAAAGTAATTTTTACCAACTACATAAATAAAAAATAAAAAAGTTTATGTAGTATATATCCAATCGTCTAGAAATAGAAAGACGGCTAAAGAAATATGGCTACTTTTTAGAGTTTTTTTATACAATATGACCAATGATAGCTAAAATAAGCCATAGGATTTAGACTAATATCATAGTCTTTTTCTGTTTTTAGAATAAAAAAGAAATATTTCATGAAAAACAGACTAAAAGTTTGTTTACTTTTACGACGTTTGTCCCAACATAGTGGGACAGGCTTTGTGGTACAATTTCCCTGTAAAAAACAGACGAAAGTTGTAATACTAGTAGCAGGGGTGTATTCACCATGCAAATTTATTTACAAACTGTAAGAAAAGAAAAAAATATGTCTATTCGAGAATTATCCGAAAAATCAGGTGTTTCAAAAAATTATATACAAAAAATAGAGGCAGGTACTGTAAATCCTACTGTTATTGTAATGTGCAAGTTAGCAAAAGCACTTGAAACGCCTGTCTATGATTTATTCGGTTGTGAAGAATAGATATACTTCTTATCTGCTATTAGTAAAACAGCTCTATTGAAAAAACAGAGCTGTTTTATTTGCACATTACAAAGGGGAAGGGGGAGAGTTGATATCGTTTAGAGAAAAAGACTTTTCTATTTTTTCCAGAGAGTCTATAAAAGCAAGAACGGCTCTAACTTGTTCATCATTCATTTTTTCCAATTGTGTAAGAGCTTTTTGATGAAGTTCGGATAATGTTGTATTTTTGCTAATTTGTTTGAACTTAGGTTCTATGCCATTAAGAATCCAATCAGCATTATAACCGTACTTTTCCTCTATAAGTGATGCAAGTGGTTGAGATAAGCCAATATCAGGGTTTTTGAGCAATTTTGAAATATAGCTTTCACTCACGCCAAGTTGTGCAGCTAGTTGTTTTTGTTTGAGTTGATTTTCTTGTAATATGAGTTTGATTCTCTCGCATTGGTTCATGGTCACACCTCCTATCATTTATAGCATATCAGAAAAACTTGAACAAGTCAAGAAAAAAGTATTGACAAATAGAATGAGTTGTTTTATACTTGAATCAGTTAATGAAAGAAAGGGGATAGTTTGCATGATACAACAAGATAGAAATTTAGTAGTTGAAAAGATTACAGAAATGTCTAAAGAACAAGTGCTAAAAGTATTGATATTTATGGCTGGTATGGAAGCTGAGCATATGATTCAAGAAGGTAACTTAGTAAATCACCCTAAAAAATCTACATAAACAAACTGATTTAACATTTAGTTTTTAAAATGAAGGAGGAAAAACCTTGAACAATTTCCTATCAAGGAGTTAAGGAGAGTCGCCAAAAAAATAGGCGTATCCATAACAAGATAATTTAGAAGATAAACAATAAAAAAATAAAGCGTTTGTGGTATTATCGAAAAATTGAAACAGATATGAAAGAAATAAGTTAGGAGGGAAGTCTATGGCACAACAGTTTGAAATACCGAAACAGATTATAGAGAGATATGAAGAACTGTATGACTTGGTAACAAACAAAAGTGTAGACGGGGAAATTGCGGCGATTGACTTGGCAAAGTACTTGAGAAAAAGTGTAGCTTGGACAAGAAATGCCATACAAAACGGCAGATTCCCCTTTGCAATAGGAGATGCCGGAAAAGGAAGAAATATAAGCTACATAGGTGTGTTTCCATTCTATCAGTTTGAAACACAAGGATTTTTGATACAACATGTGCAAAAAGAGAAATAACCATGTACTCCATGATATTGAAAAACTCACTGAATCCAAATCTGGGCTTAGTAAAGAATTTAATGTATCCAATTTTGGATACATTATAGAAAAATATGAAAATGACTTAAAGGACTTTGGCAAGGTATGCATTTTAAATGCACACCTTGAAACAAAAGGAAAGACACTAAATAGGGTATGTTTAGAAATTTTTTGGAACTACTTTAAAAAAAATCAAAATAGTAAAGATAGGATTCACTAAGGGGGTAAAAGAATGAAGCAGTTAATACCAATTGACGATTATGGAATGTTTTGCGACAACAAAGATACTGCAAGAGTGAATAGTTTATTTGTAGCCAAATCTTTTGAAAAACAGCACTTTCATGTTTTACGTGATATTGAAAAACTCACTGAATCCAAATCTGGATTGAGTGAAAATTTCATAAAAACTAACTTTACATCTGATACTTACAAGGATAAAACAGGCAGAAAGTTACCATGTTATGAAATGACAAGAGATGGATTTACAATGCTTGTTATGGGATATACAGGTGCAAAGGCAATGAGATTTAAAGAGCTTTACATCAAGCGTTTTAATGAAATGGAACGTTTTATCAAAACGCTTGTAATGGCAAGAAAAGACTATCCTTTATTGACTGAAAATGTGAAACTATTGCACGAAAATCCTAAGCCGTACCATTTCAGTAATGAATGCGACATGATAAACAGAATTGTGTTAGGTATGTCTGCAAAACAGTTTAGAACAATACACAACATTGAAAAGGGGACAAGCATTAGACCTTATTTAACAGAACAACAAATTGAATGGATTGAGCAATTACAAAAAGTAGATGTTGGGTTGTTGGTATCCGTTCCAGACTTAGAACAAAGAAAAAGATATCTGGAATGGTACAAAATGAAGATGGAAGAAAAGAGAATTGCAAGCTAAGACGGAGAAAAAGGCTGCCAAGAAATGACAGCCAAGGATTAAGACTTGTGGGAATTGGGGTTGTCGGTTCTGCCCAGAAGGTAGTCGACGGAGCAGTCAAGGTAGTCGGCGATTTTGGCAAGAGCTTCTCCATTTGGAATAGAGCCATTCTTCCATTTAGTAGCTGTTGCGGTAGACAAACCTATAGATTTTGCTATTGTGTTAGGTTTACAGCCTTTTTGTAAACATAAATTATAAAGACGTTCCCAAAACATTGATAATAGCCTCCTTTAAAAAATCTAAAAAAAGTTAGATAAAACTATTGACAATCTAACTTAAGTTAGATATAATATAACCATAGTAATTGATAAGAACATCTTACCACAATTACTAAATAAAAAAAAGGAGATGAAGACAATGGGTAAGAAGAATAAAAAAAGTAGTAAGAATAAAACTCAACTAGCACTTGAGATAATTATTCTCACTACAGCAACAATCAATCTTATAACAGCAGTTCTAATACTATTAGAACACATGTTATAAGAAAAAAGGGGAGGGAAAACCTCCCCAACAAAAGAATAACTTTTTTCTTACCCATTGTCAATATAGAAAAAGAAAGAAGGGGTACTATGGATATTATCATTATAGTGGCTTGCATTGGCGTTATGATTGCAGATGTAGGGATTATTGTAACGATTTTAAAAAGATGGAAGAAAGGAGGGAAATAATATGGCAATAGGAGAAAAATTGAAACAGTTACGCAGTGAACAGGGAATTAGTCAGACAGAACTTGCAAAGGCTGTAAATGTGTCACAACCTATGATTGCACAGATAGAAAGAGGGACAAAAATATTGACTGTACCGCTGGCAAAGGAACTTGCATCATTTTTTCAATGCAGTGTTGTTGAACTGATTGGAGAAGAAGAAGGGGAAAGAAGAAAGGAGATAGAGAAATGAAACGAAAAAACAACAATCTATATAACCACCAAATATATAACAACAAATACCAAGAAATAAAAGAAGATACATTTCTATTGATAGAAGATTTGATGATAGAAAATAGGCTCTTACTGGAAACAGTCAATTATATATTAATTAATAAATTGATTCCGGAAAAGCAAATGGAACATTTGAAGAAGTTAGCAGGGGAAAGATGTATTAAGAAATTACCGGATGGCAGTTATTGTTGGTTAAAATAGATAGATTTTTTCAAAGAATGATATCCGATAGCAAAGGAGGTGAAGAAAGATGCAAGATTTGATTGCAATGATACACAAAAACAAAGTGATACAAAAGAAACCAGATGAGCAAACAGTACAAGAAGTGAAAAGAGAAATATGGAATCAAATGCAACAGACAACAGTTGAAGATTTTATAAAAAAAGAAATAACTGTTGCATTTGATAAAACAAAGGCAGCTTATGTAATAAGCATTACTCTTTAGATAAAATATAATTTTGTACATAATCTATACCTTTACTGGTGATAGAAAAAACAGCATATAAATCATCAGATATGCAACTATTATCAATGATTTTAATCGTATCTTTATCAAAATTATCAAATATACGCTCTATATATCCATTGTTTTCCAGATAAGGAAAGCTATTACAACATTGCAAGAAAATATCTGAATTTGGTATAAAGATTTCGCATTCAGGTTTTTGGGTTTTATACCAAGTTGTATAGGCATATTTTAAAAGACGTTTTTCAAAGTTAGTCATGAAATTTCACCACCTTTCTAAGTATATTTTTGGTCACAAAAAATTATATCATAAAAAGGTAGTAATTGTCTATATGTGGGGGGGGTGAAGAAATGAAATTAAACAATATATTGAAATATAAAAAATTAACGATACAAGAAGTAAGTGAAAAGACAGGAATCAATCATCACACTTTGCGCAAATACAGCAGTTGTGTAAGAGAGCCGTCGGTAAAAAATGCAAAGATATTAGGAGCATTTTTGGGATTTGATTGGTGGTTGTTGTTTGAAGATGAAAATGAGGTAGGAAAGGAGCAGTAACATGAATGAATTAAAAATATTTGAAAATGAAGAGTTTGGACAGATAAGGAGTATAGAAATTGATGGACTGCCTTATTTTGTGGGAAAAGATGTAGCTGAAATTTTAGGGTATGAGAGAGCTGATAATGCTATTAGAAATCATATTGATGAAGAAGATAAGCTGATGCACCAAATTAGTGCATCAGGTCAAAATCGTAATATGATAATTATCAACGAATCAGGTTTATACAGCTTAATACTATCCAGTAAGTTACCAACGGCAAAACAATTCAAAAGATGGGTGACAAGTGAAGTATTACCCACTATCCGCAAACAAGGATATTACACAGCAGATAACAACAAAAATGACGAAACAAAAGCAAAGTTATTACGAGCTGAAGCTATGGTGATAAATGCCAAAAACAGAGCCTTCAATACCATTATGAAATCTATAGATAATAAGCAGTTGTCACCGATAGCAGTACAAGTATTCGGATTAAAAGGACTGGAGAGTGTATTCGGTGTGGAGGTAGGGAATTTACTTCCAAAAACGGAGAAGACCTATTCGGCAACAGAGGTAGGAAATATGTTAGGCATTTCCGCTGTGAAGGTGGGCAGGCTGGCAAATGCTAACGGACTGAAAACAGCAGAATATGGCGTTTATGTAATGGATAAGTCAAAATACAGTACAAAAGAAGTGGAAAATTTTCGGTATAACGATAAGGGCGTAAAAGCGTTGCAGGAATTGGCTTGGTAAAAAAAGGAAATGTCAAATTTGGAAGGAAATTTTTATGTGAAAATTTAACGGTAAATGAAGGAGGAACAAAAACAATGAGAAAAATCAGCAAAGAAGAATTGAAGCAAATATTAGAAAAACACAAAATTTATATTACAACATCAGGGAAAGAAGGAGAAAGGGCATACCTAAGCTGGGCAGACCTAAGAGGAGCAAACCTAAGCTGGGCATACTTAGAAGGAGCATACTTAGAAGGAATAAACCTAGAAGGAGTAAACCTAAGAGGAGCAGACCTAAAAGAAGCAAACATAAAAGAAGCAAACCTAGAAGGAGCAAACCTAGAAGGAGCAATAGTACCAAAAAATAACAGCTGATAGAAATACTTTTGAAAAAAATAGGAAAGTTTTTGAACGAATCGAATTATTGAAACTGTTGCATAAATTACCAAAAAAGGAGAATAAAAAATGAATGAATTAATTAAAGTAAATTATGACAGTGACAGACCGACATTATCAGGCAGAGAATTACATGAATTTTTAGAAGTGGAAACAAGATACAATGATTGGTTTACAAGGATGTGCGAGTACGGTTTTGTTGAGAATATAGACTTTTACTCATTTTTGAGTAAAAGTACAGGAGGCAGACCAAGCCAAGACCACCAACTAACCATAGATATGGCAAAAGAAATATGTATGTTGCAAAGGTCGGAAAAAGGTAAGCAGGCAAGACAATATTTCATAGCGTTGGAAAAGGCATGGAATACGCCGGAAATGATTCTCTCAAGGGCGTTAAAAGTAGCTGAACAGCAGATGAAACAATTACAGATACGCAATTCGCAACTAACGGTTGATAATCAGATTATGAAGCCAAAAGCGGAATATTTTGATGAATTGGTAGAAAGAGGATTGAATACAGGAATACGGGAAACGGCAAAAGAATTAGGCATAAAAGAGAGAAAATTTATAAACTTTTTGTTGGAAAAGAAATATCTTTATAGAGGCAAAAGCGGAAGTTTACAGCCTTATGCACAATATACAGAAGATTTATTTGTATTAAAAGAGCGTTTTAATGAAAAATCAGGCTGGACAGGCACACAAGTATTTATTACGCCAAAAGGAAAAGAAACATTTAGGCTATTATGCTTAGAAGCGGTATAAGAAAGAAGGGGGAAAACGTGATACTATGCAATGAAAACTGTTTTGAATGCATATTTGAGGATTGTATTGCAACACCACGAGAGGAAGTAGAAAAGAAAAGAGCTTACAATGCAGGATACCGTCAGAACAACAAAGAGAAGATAAAAGCTTATAAGGCAGAATACTATCAGAACAACAAAGAGAAGATAAAAGCTTATAAGGCAGAATACTATCAGAACAAC
>ERZ1643246.734-NODE-734-length-40286-cov-5.517288_pt1 | contig 40286 bp, 37 predicted proteins | sample MGYA00579265_ERZ1643246 | MGnify/ENA primary metagenome ERZ1643246 (study PRJEB29033, sample SAMEA4952261) | chicken gut metagenome | biome: Broiler Chicken; feature: Gastrointestinal Tract; material: Caecum | place: Ireland | collected 2018 | study: Broiler...
CTGTGGATGAGCATACATAAATTTGCCATGCGAAGCATTGATGATTCCCGGGAGGGCGTGGAGCGTTTTCTGAAGCGGAATCCGGGCATCAGCGTGGTGGCGGAGGCGGAAGGCCGGATCGTGGGAGCGATTCTCTGCGGTCATGACGGGCGGCGGGCCGGTCTTTACCATGTCTGTGTGCGGGAGGACTGCAGGAAACACGGCATCGGCAAGGCCATGGTAACAGCCTGCATGCGGCGGCTGCAGGAGGAGAAGATCAACAAGGTTTCCCTGGTGGCTTTCCGGGACAACGAGGTGGGCAACCACTTCTGGAACCGGGAGGGCTGGGAACTGCGGGAGGATCTGAACTGCTATGATTTTGTGTTGAATGAGGAAAATATAACCAGGTTTAATCAGTAGGTAACCGACAGGGAGGAGAAACATCATGGAAAAAATTGCGGGCGGCGTTACCGCCGCGAAGGGATTTTCGGCGGCACATACAGCCGCCGGGATCAAATATCAGGGCAGGGAGGATATGGCGCTGATTTACAGCAGCGAGCCCTGTCAGACGGCAGGAACCTTTACCAGCAATGTGGTAAAGGCGGCCCCGGTCAAGTGGGACAGGAAACTGGTGGAGGAGAGCGCTTACACCCAGGCGGTTGTGGTAAACGCGGGAATCGCCAACGCCTGCACCGGCGAGGAGGGAATGGAGTACTGCCGCAGGACAGCGGAGTGCGCCGGAAAGGAGTTGGATATTCCCACAGACGCTGTTCTGGTGGCCTCCACAGGTGTGATTGGTATGCAGCTTCCCATGGACCGGATCTGTGAGGGAATCCGTTCGATGGCGCCGCAGCTCTCCGAAGAGCTTGCCGCCGGAAACGGCGCGGCAAAAGCCATCATGACCACCGATACCCACGAGAAGGAGGCTGCGGTTACCTTTACGGTGGACGGTGCGCAGGTTACGGTGGGAGGCATGTGCAAGGGCAGCGGCATGATTCATCCCAATATGTGCACGATGCTAAGCTTTGTGACGACGGATCTCGCCATCGAGAAGGAACTTCTGCAGGAAGCCCTTCGCACGGTGGTGGAGGATACCTACAATATGATCTCGGTGGACGGCGACACCTCCACCAACGATACCTGCCTTCTGCTGGCAAACGGTCTGGCGGGTAATAAGAAGATCACAGAGAAGGACGCCTCCTACGACGCTTTTGTGGAGGCCCTGATGGAGGTCAACCGGACGCTGGCCAAGATGATGGCAGGGGACGGCGAGGGGGCAACAGCGCTCTTCGAGGTAAAGGTTGTCGGCGCGCGCTCCAGGGAGGAGGCAAAGATTTTAAGCAAGTCGGTTATTACCTCCAGCCTGACCAAGGCGGCGATCTTCGGACATGACGCCAACTGGGGAAGGATCCTCTGCGCTCTGGGGTATGCCGGTGTGGATTTTGACCCGGAGAAGGTGGACCTCTGGTTTGAGAGCAAAAACGGAAAAATCCAGATCATCGAGAACGGTGTGGCCCTGGATTACAGCGAGGAGGAAGCTACCCGGATTCTGACATCCGACGCGGTGACGGCGATCTGCGATATGAAGCAGGGAGACGCCTCCGCTACCGCCTGGGGATGTGATCTGACCTATGACTATGTGAAGATCAACGCCGATTACCGGTCGTAGCGGAAACGGAAGAACGGGACAGCAGACAATGGACGCCGGCTGCGGATGCCGGCGTGGGAACACAGAAAAAAGTGGAAAAGAGGGAAAGTGCAGTGATACAGGAAAAGACAATGAATCGGGAAAAGGTCGATGAAGCCATGGCGAAGGCTCAGGTGCTGGTGGAGGCTCTGCCCTATATCCAGCGGTTTAACCGAAAGATCATCGTGGTAAAATACGGTGGAAGCGCTATGATTGACGAGCAGCTGAAGGATCAGGTCATCCAGGATGTGACACTGTTAAAGCTGGTAGGTTTCAAGCCCATCATTGTCCATGGCGGAGGTAAGGAGATCAGCCGCTGGGTGGAGAAAACCGGGATGGAGCCGGAGTTTGTAAACGGCCTGCGCAAGACGGACGAGCCCACCATGGAGATTGCCGAGATGGTTTTAAACCGCGTCAATAAATCCCTGGTTCAGAAGGTGGAGAAGCTGGGCGTCAACGCGGTGGGGATCAGCGGAAAGGACGGCGGACTCCTGCAGGTGGAAAAGAAGCTGTCCAACGGCCAGGATATCGGCTTTGTGGGAGAGATTACCGAAGTGCGGCCAAAGGTGCTGATGGATCTTCTGGAGAAGGATTTCCTTCCGATCGTGTGTCCCATCGGTATGGATGAAAATTTTGTTACCTACAATATCAACGCGGACGACGCGGCCTGCGCCATCGCCAAGGCGGTCAGCGCGGAGAAGCTGGCCTTCCTGACCGATATCGAGGGCGTCTATCTGGATCCGGAAAACAAGGACACCCTGATTTCCGAACTCTCCGTGTCGGAGGCCCGGGAACTGATCGGGAAGGGATTTATCGGAGGCGGCATGCTGCCGAAGCTGAACAACTGTATCGACGCCATCGAGGAAGGGGTTTCCAGAGTGCATATTCTGGATGGGCGTATCGCTCACTGTCTGCTGCTGGAGATCTTTACCAACAAGGGTATCGGTACCGCGATTATCGGAGATGAGGAGACGAGGTTTTATCATGAGTGAGAAGGAAGCATATATAGAAGAGGCAGAAAAGTATCTGTTCCATGTGTACAACCGTTTTCCGGTGGTATTTGAGCGGGGCGAGGGTGTCCGGCTCTACGATACGGACGGAAAGGAGTATCTGGATTTCGGCTCCGGGATCGGTGTCATGGCCCTGGGTTACGGGGATGAGGAGTACAAGCAGATCCTGAAGGACCAGATTGACCGGATCCTGCACACGTCCAACCTGTTTTACCATCCGCCTCTGGTGGCGGCGGCAAAGGCCATGGTAAAGGTGTCCGGCATGGACAGGGTGTTCTTTACCAACAGCGGGGCCGAGGCGGTGGAAGGCGCCTTGAAGACTGCGAAGAAGTATGCCTATCTCCGGGACGGCGTTTCCGGCCATGAGATCATCGCCATGGGGCATTCCTTCCACGGGAGAACGGTTGGTTCTCTTTCGGTTACGGGGAGCGAGCACTATCGGGAGCCGTTCCTTCCGCTGATGGACGGCGTCCGTTTTGCCGAGTTCAACAACATCGACAGCGTAAAAGAACAGCTGAGTGACCAGACCTGCGCGATTATTCTGGAGCCTGTTCAGGGAGAGGGAGGACTGTATCCGGCCGAGGAGAGCTTTCTGAAGGAGATCCGCAAAATCTGCGATGAGCGGGATATTCTGCTGATCTTTGATGAGATCCAGTGCGGCATGGGCCGGACCGGATCCATGTTCGCTTTCCAGAAATTCGGCGTCCGGCCGGATATTCTGACCTGCGCCAAGGCTATGGGAGCCGGTGTGCCGGTGGGCGCCTTTCTGGTGACGGACCGGGTGGCGGAGGCTTCTCTGGTTCCCGGAGATCACGGGACGACCTACGGCGGAAATCCGCTGGTCTGCGCCGCGGTGGCCGGGACGGTGGACATTATGGAAAAGCGGAACATTGTCGGACAGGTGGCTGAGCGTACCCCTTACTTTGAGCAGGTGCTGGATTCCTTTGTGGACCGCTATGACTTTGTGACTGCCCGCCGGGGCATGGGATTCATGCAGGGGCTGGTGCTGACGATTCCGGTGGGGGATGTGATCAAGAAGGCGCTGGATCAGGGCCTGGTACTTCTGTCCGCGGGCAGCGATGTGCTGCGGATGCTCCCGCCGCTGGTTATCACGGAAGCGGATATGGACGAGATGGCAAAACGTCTCGGCAGAGTCTTTGACGAGGTGGCTGTGAACAGAAATAAATAAAGATGAAATATTTCTGAAATACTCTTGTAATAAAAGATCTTTGTTGCTAAAATAAGTGGCAAAGGCATTGAGATCTCCTTTCTAGTGATAGAAAGGAGAAATTCATTTGAAAACGAAAGAATGGTATCGCTTGTCTCTTCTGGCTGCCTGCCTCCTCTGGCTGAGCCTTTCGCTGACAGGCTGCGGCAATGCGTCCTATTTTGAGACGAAGGAGAGCGGCGCGGAGGCGGAGGTTTCCGGGGAGACAGATTCCGGAGACGAGACCGGGGGGACAAAGGGCGCTGAGCAGGGGACAGGGACATTCGGACAGGATCCCAAAAAGCAGGACACAGATGTGTGTTACGTCCATGTTACCGGCGCTGTGGCACATCCCGGCGTCTATCAGCTTCCGGCGGGGAGCCGGGTGTATCAGGCCATTGAGATGGCCGGAGGGTTGACAGAGCAGGCCTCCGAGCGGGAGATCAATCTGGCGGAGGGCATCACGGACGGGCAGAAGCTGTATATTTATACGAGGGAGGAGAGCGAGGCCCTGGTGTCCTCAGGAGGCGGTGGTCTCGTGGGAGATATCGGAGCGGAGAATGGCGGCACCGATGCCCGGGTCAATATCAACACGGCGGATAAGGAGGAACTTATGACGCTGGCGGGGATCGGGGAGTCCAAGGCGGAGGCGATTATCGCTTACCGGGAGGAGAACGGCGGATTTTCTTCGCCGGAGGATATCAAGAATATTTCTGGAATCAAGGATGGTGTCTACAGCAAGATCAAAGATTCCATCTGTGTAAATTGAGATTGAGGTGGCAAATGGCAAAGAGAGTACTGGTAGTGGATGACGAGAAACTGATTGTGAAGGGAATTCGCTTCAGCCTGGAGCAGGATGGAATGGAAGTGGACTGCGCCTATGACGGCGAGGAAGCGCTGCAGATGGCCACCGCCAATCATTACGATATGATTCTTCTGGATGTGATGCTGCCGAAGATGGACGGATTTGAGGTCTGCCAGCATATCCGGGAGTTTTCCGACATGCCCATTGTGATGCTGACGGCAAAGGGCGATGATATGGATAAGATTCTCGGCCTGGAGTACGGGGCGGATGATTATATTACGAAGCCTTTCAATATTCTGGAGGTAAAGGCCAGGATCAAGGCGATCATGCGGCGGACTTCGGCGGCCCCGGCAAAGGAGAAGGAGGTCGAGACCGTTATTGTCTCCGGCGATGTGCGGCTGGACACGGACAGCCGGCGCCTGTATATCAAGGACCGGGAGATCAATCTGACCTCAAAGGAATTTGACATGCTGTTGCTGCTCGTTACCCATCCGGGCAAGGTGTACAGCAGAGAGAATCTGCTTCATGCTATCTGGGGAGAGGATTATCCCGGGCATGCCAGGACTGTTGACGTGCATATCCGCAGGCTGCGGGAGAAGATCGAGCCGAATCCCAGCGAGCCAAGATATGTGCTGTCCAAGTGGGGCGTCGGATATTATTATCAACAGTAGCGGGTGTATCGATGAAAAAAAATATTTTTTTTCAAAATAAAGGAAAAAGCCTGAGGCTTCGGATGATTGTGCTGATTCTTCTGATCGGTCTGATCCCGGCCACTGTCATCTCTCAGGCTTTCATGTTTCTGTACGAGATGCGTTCCATTGAGAGTGATGTGCAGGATATTACCACCACAATCCAGACCTTCAATCATGAGGTGGTAACCACAGGATATCTGAATGGAAATGCTTCCGTGTCTTTGGAGGAACAGCTTCCGGTGCTGGCTCAGGCCTACTCCGGCAGAGTGATGCTGATCAATTCCGCCCTGCGGGTCGTCAGGGATACCTACAATGTGGATGTGGGAAAAACGATTGTCTGGGATCGCGTGGTGGAGAGCATGCAGGGATCTACCCAGTTTTTTTATGACAAGGAGAACGACAACCTGATTGTTTCTGTTCCCATGTTTTCCCAGGAGTCCGGAAATCAGACGGTGGCGGGAGTCTGTCTGGTAAGCAGATCTACCGCCTATATTGACCAGAATCTGGTGTTTTTCCGGGCGGTTCAGATCATCGGCCTTCTGCTGATTTACATTATTGTGATCACGGCGGCGGTGCTGTATTCTTCCAGGTTTGTGAGACCTTTAAAACGTCTTTCCGTCTCCATCTCGGAAGTGACGGACGGTGTGGAGGAGAAACTGACGCTGAAGGAGGACTACCGCGAACTCCGGGAGATCGAGGAAAAGCTGCAGGCTTTTATGGAGAAAATGGCGATTATCGACGAATCCCGTCAGGAATTTGTCTCCAATGTGTCCCATGAGCTGAAGACGCCGCTGACGTCCATGAAGGTGCTGGCGGATTCCCTGAACGGCCAGGAGGATGTGCCGGTGGAGCTCTATCGGGAGTTTATGACGGACATCGGCAGTGAGATCGAGCGGGAGAACAAAATTATCAACGACCTGCTATCCCTGGTCAAGATGGATAAATCGGCGGGAACCGTAAATATTACCAAGATGAATGTGAATGATGTGCTGGAACTGATTTTAAAGCGCCTGCGCCCCATCGCCGAGAAGCAGCATGTGGAGCTGGTGCTCGAGACGTTCCGCCCGGTTACCGCGGAGATTGACGAGGTCAAGTTTACCCTGGCCATTTCCAATCTGGTGGAGAATGCCATCAAGTACAATCGGGAAGGCGGATGGGTTCATGTCTCCATCAACGCCGATCATCAGTACTGTTACATCAAGGTGGAGGATTCCGGTATCGGCATTCCCGAGGACAGTCTGGACCATATTTTCGACCGGTTCTATCGGGTGGATAAATCCCACTCCAGAGAAATCGGCGGTACGGGTCTGGGACTGGCCATTACCAGAAACGCAATCCTTCTGCACCGCGGAGCTATCAAGGTACATAGCACAGTGGGCGAGGGGACGACGTTTGATGTGCGGATCCCTCTGAATTATATCGCGAAGGAGGAGAACGGATGAAAAAGCGTTTTACAGCCCTCTGCCTGATCCTGTGTCTGCTGTCTCTTATGACAGCCTGTGGCAGGGAGAGTGAGAGCGCTGATTTCTATCTCTATTATCTGAATATGAATTATACCGGTATCGTTCCGGTGGAGTACGAAATGGAGGCGCAGGACGCGGAAGGACAGGTGCGGGAGGCGCTGCATATGCTCTCGTCGGAGACGAAAAGTGTCGATTATATGAAGACGATACCGGAGGCGGTAAAAGTGGAGGATTTCCGGCTGGACAACGGGACGTTGGCGATGTATTTCAATGCTGCCTACACCCAGCTTGAAACTTACACGGAGGTTATGGTCCGGGCGGCGGTGGTCAAGACGCTGCTTCAGATTCCGGGTGTAGACAGCATAACGTTTTACGTGGCGGGAAATCCCCTTCAGGACAGCACCGGTCAGCTGGTGGGCGCCATGGACAGCAACAGTTTCATCGACGATTTCGGGCAGGAGAGCGAGTCTCTTTTGACCACGACTTTGACGCTCTATTACGCGAGCGCGGACGGACAGTCTCTGATCCGGGAACAGCGGGAGGTGCACTACAGCAGCAACACGCCTCTGGAGCGGCTGGCTCTGGAATATCTGATGCAGAAACCGGAGACGGAGGGAGCACAGAGTGTGTTTCCATCCGGGACAAAGCTGATCAGTGTGTCGGTGTCAGACGGCGTCTGCTATGTCAATCTGGATAACACATTTTTGAACCGGTCCGGCAATATCTCGGAAAACGTGGCGATTTACTCTATTGTAAATTCTCTGACAGAGCTGGATCAGGTCAGCCGTGTACAGCTGCTGTTTAACGGAGGCGAGGATTCGCTGGCTTTGAGCGGTATATCGCAGCCTCAGAACAATCTTTATGAGAAAAATCTGTCCCTGCTGCAGGACAGTGGAGAAGAGGAGGAGTAATATATTTGCAGAAGAGAACGCTGCTCTCCTTCGCGGTAATGTTTGGGTTGGGAGTCGCCTGGGTTCTGTACGGGTACTGGCTGTTTTTGGCGGCCGGCGCCCTCTGGCTTCTGATGCGCTGGAGAGGAAAACCGCCCGGGGCGGCGGGAGAAAAGTGGCGCAGAAGGGCAGTGCTCCTGATGTGCGTTTGCTTCTTTCTGGGCGCGCTGCATGCGGCGGAAAGAACGGCGGTCAGAGAGGCGCGGCAGAACGCATTGTCGGCGGCAGATACCCTGACCGGATGCGGGGAGATCGTCAAAAAGGAGATCCGGCAGGATCGCATTATCTATCATCTTAACGGAGTAAAGCTGGATAATCGACAGCGTTCCATTGGCTCCGTTCTTCTTTATCTGGATTCGGATAACAAATCACAGGAAAAGGAATTTCAAATTGCGGATACCGTTTCCTTTGCGGGGGAACCGGTTGCATTCCGACGGGCAGGAAATGAGGGGAGCTACGATGAGGCCTCTTATTACGGCAGTCTCGGATACACGGGGAAAATCTACGCCGATACTGTCACGCTGGAGAAGCGGGCGGCCGCCCCCTGGAAAGAGGCGCTCTACCAGCTCCGCTGCCGCTGGCAGAGCCTGTATCTTGAGACGCTGCCCGGGGAGGAGGGCGGCGTGCTCTCGTCTATCGCCCTGGGGGACAAGTCCGAACTTTTGCAGGAGGTCAAATCCCTTTATCAGGCATCCGGCATTGCCCACATCCTGGCGGTATCCGGGCTTCATGTGTCAGTGGTGGGCATGTTTCTGTACCGCCTGATGCGCCGGTGGGGCATTGGTTTTGGCCTGGGCGGCCTGATCTCCGGCAGTCTGGTCTTTCTCTTTGCCCAACTCTGCGGCATGGGTGTGTCGGTCCTGCGGGCGGCGGGGATGTTTTTTCTCTATCTGATCGCCCAGTATCTGGGAGAGGCTTACGATTCTCTGACGGCTCTCGGAACCATGGCGGTTCTTCTCCTATGGGCAAATCCGTTTTATCTGCAGAATTCCGGTTGTATTTTCTCTTTCGGAGCGGTGTTTGGCGTCTCAGCGGTGGCGCTGCCGATACAGCAGAGATACAGCGACTGGAGAAAAAAGCGTCTCGAGGAAAAATATCGGGGATATCACAAAAAGACGCTGTCGGAGCGGATGTTTGACAGCGTTGTCGAAAATTTTCTCTTTTCTTTTGGCATTCAGTTGTTTACCCTTCCGATGACAGCGCTCTTTTTCTACGAGATACCCATCTACAGCGTTTTCCTGAATATCTGTATCCTGCCCTTTATGACGCCCCTTCTTGGTCTCGGGCTGGCGGCGGGGCTTGTGAGTTCCTTCTCCATGGAGCTGGCAGGGACACTGCTGTTTCCCTGTCATGTGATTCTCTACGCCTATGAGTGGATCTGCGATGTTTCCCTGGGACTGCCCTTTTCGAGACAGATTCTCGGCGTGCCTCCTGTCTGGCTGCTCCTGCTTTACTATTTTTGCCTGTTTTTCGCCCTTTATCGGCTGAAAAAACGAGTATTGCGTCAAGCCGCCCTCATTTCCGCGGTAATCATCTGCTTTTTTGCCCCGCGGAAAAGTGAGTTTGAGGTGGATGTTCTGGATGTGGGACAGGGGGATGGCATTTTCCTTTCCAGTGCCGAGGGGGTGCATTTTTTTATCGACGGCGGAAGCAGCAGCGAGGAGGATGTGGGGACATACCAGATCCTGCCCTTTCTGAAATACAAAGGGATACGAAGGATCGATTACTGGTTTCTGACCCACACGGACGAGGATCACGTCAACGGTTTTGTGGAGTGTGTGGAGGCGGATTATCCCGTAAAGACACTGGTGTTTCCGAAAAACGGCGCGAAAGGGGAAGCATGGGAGAAAATCGCGTCTCTGGCAGAGCGGCATGGCATAAACATACAATATATGGATGTGGGGGACCGCTGCGGGACGAAGACATTGGAATTGGAGTGTCTGTACCCGGGAGACGGAAAAGAGGGGGAGGACACGAACGGGACATCCCTGGTGCTTTTTGCCCGCTGCGGAAGTTTTTCCGGCCTTTTTACAGGGGACATCGGCTCGGATCAGGAACGGGAGCTTTGCGAGGGACTGCTTGCGGATCAGATGGAAACCTGCCACTTAAAGGAGGGAGGAGATGGAAGACTGACCTTTCTGAAGGCGGCTCATCATGGATCCAATGATTCCAACAGTGAAAAACTGTTGGAACTCTGCCGGCCCAAGATCACGGCGATCTCCTGTGCAAGGAAAAACAGCTATGGCCATCCGGGAGAGGAGGCAGTAGCGCGGATGGAGGAGGCGGAGACGGAGATCCTTCTCACTATGGAACTGGGGAGGGTTCGCCTGACCATGGAGAAACAGGGGATCGCCGTGGACGGATACTTGGACTTGAAGGAGAGAGGTCTTCTGTGATAAAATAGCAGACATGAAAACGATTGATGAGGATATTGCCACAGGACAATTTCAGAAAGTATACCTTTTGTACGGCGATGAGGATTATCTGAAGCTGCAGTATAAGAACAAGCTGCTGGCGGCTTTGATGACGCCCGGAGATACGATGAATTTTTCCAGCTATGAGGGGGAGGGAATCTCAGTGGGAGAGTTGATTGATCTGGCTGAGACCCTGCCCTTCTTTGCGGAGCGGAGGGTAATCCTGGTGTCGGACAGCGGCTTTTTCAAGAAGTCGAAGGACGACCTGGCGGAATACCTGCTGCAGCTTCCGGATACGGTGTGTTTCCTCTTCGTGGAGCGGGAAGTGGACAAGCGGACCAAAACCTGTAAGGCAGTGCAGAAGGCCGGCCGCGCGGTGGAGTTTACCATGCCGGATGAGAAGACGCTGGCCCGCTGGATGGGAGCGCGCCTCAAACAGGCGAAGAAGACCATCTCCAGGGAAGCCTGGGCAGAATTTCTGAAGCGGACGGACGAGAGCATGGAGAATATGGACCGGGAGATGGAAAAACTCCTGTCCTATACGCTGGACAAGGATCACATTGATCTGGAGGATGTGCAGGCAATCTGCGTGCAGCAGATTCAGACTAAGATCTTCGATATGATTTCGGCCATTGCGGCAAAGGACAGCCGGAAAGTCATGTTGCTCTACCAGGATCTTCTGGCAGCCAGGGAATCGCCCATGCGGATTTTGTATCTGATTGTACGGCAGTTCCGTCAGATGATGGTCATTCAGGAGATGGCCCAGCAGAGAAGGGACATAAAGACTATCGCGAAACAGGTGGGAATGCCGGATTTCGCTGTCAGGAGAAATATGGGGTTGTGCAAAAATTTTACCAGAGAGCAGATGTACGGACTCCTGCGGGACGCGGCGGAATTTGATGAGGAGATCAAGACCGGCCGGATTGATGATCAGATGGCCGTGGAACTGTTGATGATGAAATATGCATGACAAATGTGAAAGAAAAAACCACCAGCATGACGGAACTGGTGGTTTGTTTTATGCTTGATAAAAGATGTTACTTAAGCGATCTTGTTGACAGCTTTTGTCAGGCGGGATACCTTTCTTGCCGCGGTATTCTTGTGGTAAACGCCCTTGCTTGCCGCCTTGTTGATCTCGGAGATCGCCTCCAGAAGAGCAGCGGAAGCAGCCTCTTTATTGTTCTCTGCGACAGCAGTCTCAACCTTCTTTACATAAGTTTTTACTCTGGACTTGATCGCTTTGTTTCTGGCTGTTTTGGTCTCTGTTACCAGGATTCTTTTCTTAGCGGATTTGATATTAGCCAATCTGTACACCTCCAATGTAATCGAACTGAAATTTATCTTGTTACATTGTAGCCGGACACGGACAGTTTCAATGTAAACATACTCGTTTATTTTAATGTGGGAACGGACTTTTGTCAATACATAATTTGAGAAAAAGCGGGAAAGCTATGAAAAATGTTACCGGTTTAACCCGGACAGAATCAGTGACAAAAAATGAGGGGTATGCGTTATGTTTCAGATACGTACGGATTTGGCTATGGAGACTTCTGAGGACTGTCAGAAGGCGAAGAAGGATATGCGGGGAATTTCTGTGGAGCAGAAGCGGGTAGGGGAAGACATTGTGCTTACCAAGGTAAAGGTGGAGACGGAGAACGGCGCAAAACAGATGGGAAAACCGAAGGGCACCTACATTACCATCGAGTCCGACAAGATGACGGAGCAGGATGAGGGATACCATCGTGATATCTCCAGGGCATTTTCTCAGATACTGACGCTCTTCCTGCCGAAGAAAAGGGAAAATCTCAAAGTGCTGGTGGCGGGACTGGGCAACCGGGAAGTGACACCGGACGCTCTGGGCCCCCAGGTGGTGGACCATCTGTTCGTAACCCGGCACCTGCTGCAGGAGTTCGGACATTATCTGATTGAATTTGAGAACGGCTGCAGTGTCAGCGGCATCGTGCCGGGCGTCATGGCACAGACCGGCATGGAGTCGGTGGAGATCATGCGCGGTATTGTGAAGGAGACCAATCCGGACATTGTGATTGTCATCGATGCGCTGGCAGCCAGGAATGTGAAACGTCTCAACCGCACCATCCAGATTACCGATACCGGCATTGTTCCGGGATCCGGCGTGGGCAATCACCGCAACGCCATCAACCGGGCGAACCTCGGTGTCCCGGTTATCGCGGTGGGCATCCCGACAGTAGTGGACGCGGCCACGATTGTGGCCGACACGTTTGTCTCCCTGGTGGATATCATGGAGAAGACGAAACAGCAGGTCGGGCTGAAGGAACCATTTGAGCGTCTCAACGAGGCGGAGCGTGAGGAACTGGTGCGGGAGCTTATTTCCCCGAAAATGAACACCATGTATGTAACGCCGAAGGATATTGACGAGGAGGTGCGCCGTCTCAGCTTTACCATATCGGAGGGGTTGAATATGACCTTTGTCCCCGGGGACCCGTTCTAAATTTTCTGCGCGCTCATATACTGTATCGTTTAGGAGAGGAAGCATATGAGACATTTTCAGGGACAGGTTGGTGCATGGATCGGCATTGGTATCTGCTTTTTCCTGCTGGTCGGCACGATAGCGGCAAGGACAGCGACGGAGGGGTCCCTGGCGGCGAGCGCCGGGGAACAGATGACAACAGATTTATATCAGCAGGCAGCGAAAATTTTCCTGCCTGCTGCCTTTTATGAACAGGAAGACGAGAGCGCGGTGTCCTGGCTTCTGGGACAGATGCAGCATGTACTTCCTGTTTATGCGTATATGGGGGAGCGGAGACAGACGGCGGGAACATTGGAGAGTTCTCTTGGGTATTACGAAGTGCTGGCAAAGGAGGCTTCGGATGAGGCTTATATCGACGAGGACGGAAACCTTATCAGCGCTGTAGAAAAATCCATCGAGGAGAACGAGGCCAACCGCATTACCATCAACCGGGAAAAACTGATGGACTACGACTATCTTGTGCAGAATTTTTACCGGATTGACCGGACGACAACCATTTCCTCCGATCAGTTGAACGCGGCGGAGCTTCTGGCGAAGGATCTGACGATCAACACGGACGCGGGTGGCCCCGTGATTCTGATCTATCACACACATTCCCAGGAGGGGTACGCGGATTCCGACGGGACAGAAGCCATGACGGTGGTGGGGCTGGGGGATTACCTCGCCACACTGCTACAGGAAATTTACGGGATTCCTGTGCTGCACGACAGGGGGCAGTACGATCTGCCAAGCAGGGACAGCGCCTACTCCAAGGCGGAGCCGGCCATCACACAGATCTTAAAGGACAATCCCAGTATTCAGGTGGTTATTGATCTGCACCGGGACGGCGTGGCCGAGGGAACCCGTCTGGTCAGCCAGGTCAACGGGAAGGATACGGCGAAGATCATGTTTTTCAACGGGTTGAGCCGGACTACCGCCAACGGAGATATCTCCTATCTCCCCAATCCATACATACAGGACAATCTGGCATTTTCCCTGCAGATGCAGCTGGCTGCGGCGGAACTCTACCCGGACTTTACCCGCCCGATCTACCTGAAAGGTTATCGGTACAATATGCACCTGTGCCCCAAAAGCCTGCTGGTGGAGGTTGGAGCGCAGACCAACACGTTCGCCGAGGCAAAGAATGCCATGGAACCCCTGGCGCATCTTCTGGCACAGGTTCTTCTGAAACAGTAATATTTTTTCGGCGGTCCCATATATTGAACTATGGACAAGAAAGTAAAAGAGAGGCTGCTGGGAATTTTCCCGGTAGACATGCGAAAAATTTTGACACAGGTAAGCTGGCAGGAGGAGACGCTGGAGGAGATCCGCGTCCGGGTAGGACAACCAATGATTTTCGTCTATGGGAACCGGGAGCGGTTTTTGAGCAGGGAGCCTCCCTATCTGACGGAAAAATGCCGTGCCCCATGGATCGTGACGGAGCAGCAGATGCGTCAGATGCTGAATTTTATGTGCAGCTATTCCCTTTACGCCTACACAAAGGATTTGAATATGGGATTTCTGACACTTCCCGGAGGCAACCGGGTGGGAATTGCGGGAGAGATGGTACAGGAGGAAAGGAGGAGCGCCGCCATGGAATATCCCTGTTTTTTCAATATCCGCATCGCGAAGGAGAAAAAGGGATGCGCAGAGGGGATACTTCCCTATATCTGTCAGGGAATGGATATCTATCACACGCTGATCGCCGCGCCTCCGGGCGTCGGAAAGACGACCTATCTGAGAGATCTCATCCGTCTGCTGTCCGGAGAGGAGGCGGCGGGGCGGAATATTACAGTGGTGGATGAGCGGTATGAAATCGCGGCCGGGGTTCACGGCGTTCCGCAGAATGATCTTGGTATGCGCACGGATGTGATCTCGGGGTGCAGAAAAGAGGAAGCCATGTTATTAGCGCTTCGGACGATGAAGCCGGATATTATCGCGGTGGATGAGCTGGGCGGAGAGCGGGATGATCTGGCGGTGGACAGGATTGTGACCTGCGGTGTACGGCTTCTGGCTACCGCCCACGCCGGGAGCATGGAACAGCTCTGGCAGCAGAGAAGGCATCGGGTCTGGATGGAGCGCCAGATTTTTCAGAGATATGTTTTCCTGAAAAAAATGCCGGATGGAAGCCGCCGTTTTTTCATATACAACGAGAAGGGGGAGAGAATGTGCTGAAGCTGCTTGGTGCGCTGGTACTTCTGGCCGGGGCGGGCGGACTCGCCTTTTCGCAGATCGCGGGGCAGCAGGAGCGGCTGAACGCGCTGATGGAGATGCGCTCCTCCCTGATCAGGATGAAACAGCAGGTGGTGTATGTGGGGGTAAGCGCACCGCTGATATTGGAGAGGGAAGTGGAGTATCAGATACATCCGCTGGCGGAATTTTACCGCTGCCTGATCAAGCGTCTGGAGGAGAGGAGCAGTGGCAGTTTTTACGATGCCCTGCTCTTCGCCACAGAGCGGACGGACAGGAAACCTTATCTGCGGGAGGAGTGGAATATTTTTCTGAAGGCGATGGAATCGCTGTTTTCTCTGGAGCAGGTTAAGGAGGAGCAGGCCTTTGAGGGATATTTAAAACAGCTGGAGGACTGCATCGGCAGGGAGCAGGAGGCGAAGCGGGAAAAGAGAAAGGTAACGCTGAGCGTGACGCTGATGGGGGCGGCCATGGTACTGTTGCTGCTGCTGTAGAAGTGGGAGGAAATATGCCGATCGGATTACTATTTAGAATTGCTGCAGTGGGCATTATTGTGACGTTGCTATGCCAGGTATTGAAACACAGCGGGCGTGAGGAACAGTCCTATCTGGTTACCCTGGGAGGATTGATGATCGTACTATTCTGGATTCTGCCCTATGTCTCCCAGCTCTTTGAGATGATGGAGACACTGTTCGAGCTGTAGAGGAGGGGAAGTAAATGGATATGCTGAGGATTGCGATGCTTGGGGTGGCCGGGGTTTTTCTGGCGCTTCTGCTGAAAAGTCATAAACCGGAGTACAGTATCTTCCTGAGTCTGAGCGTGGGGATTGTCATTTTTCTCTACGTCATGGACAAGATGGCGGTCATGATTTCCTATATCCGGCAGCTTCAGAGCAGTCTTCCCATAGAGGGAGAGTATGTGGGGACGATCCTTCGGATGATCGGCATTACCTATCTGGCGGAATTTGCCTCCAATATCTGCAAGGATGCCGGATACGGGGCCATTGCCTCCCAACTGGAAATTTTCGCGAAGCTGGCGATTCTGGCGTTGAGTATGCCGATTCTGTTCGCCTTCATCCAGACGATAGGAGAATTTCTATGAGAAAACGTATCTGGGTTCTGGTGGCGGTAGTGCTCTGGGCCATCTGCCCGATGGATCTTTTGGCCGCGGGGACAGCGGGAGGGATGTCTTTCGATGCCACGGTGGATTTGACGAAAGAAAAGGGGACGGATGGGGAGCAGGCGGGAGAGGAGCAGGTGCAGGAACTCCTGGGAGAGCTGGATGTCTCGGAGATTGATGACCTGCTGGGAGAGATGAATCTGCCGGAGGATATGAGTTTCGGGGACCTGGTCATGGCGCTGATCGAGGGGGAAGATACGGCGTGGGACAGCATTTTTTCCTACATATACAATATTTTTTTCGGGCAATGGCAGGAGAACAAGTCGTTTCTGATACAGATCCTGTTTTTGGTGGTGGGATTCGCGCTGCTCAAAAATTTTGCCCAGGTCTTCGACAGAGGGTATGTGGCCCAGGTCTGTTTTTTGCTGGTGTACTGCCTCCTGATGGTGCTTTTGATGCGGTCGCTGTTTGTGTTAAACGAGATCGTGTCCGACACCATCAACACGGTCATCGATTTTATGACAGCGTTTATTCCCGTGTTTGCCACCACAATGGTGCTGGTGTCCGGAGACGCCACAGCCGCCGGTTTCTATCAGATGGGATTTCTGATCATCTATATTTTGCAGTGGGTGCTGGGTTACATGCTGGTTCCCTTTGTGCGGATCTATGTGCTGGTAGGGCTGATGAATCAGATTATGGATGACGCTCCCTTCGGAAAACTTTCGGAGCTGATGTCCACCGGGATTCTCTGGTGCCTGAAGCTGGTTACCTCCCTGGTGCTGGGGCTGAATATTATCAAAAACGCCATCGCCCCTCTGCAGGATTCCCTGACAAGGAATACGCTGCGCAGATCCCTCTCCCTGATACCGGGGCTGGGATCCACCCTCTCGGCGGCTTCCGATCTGTTTCTTGCCTCCGGGGGCATTATCCGAAACGGCGTTGGGATGGCCGCGCTGGTGGTACTGGTGGTCATCTGCGCGGTGCCGTTGATCAAGCTGATTTGTATGACCTTTTTGTACAAATTGCTGGGGGCAGTGGTGGAACCGGTGGCGGACAAGAAAATTTCCGGCGCGCTGCATGTGGTTTCCAACGGCAGCAGTATGCTTTTCCGGATACTGACGACCTGTATCATTCTGATTTTTCTCACAGTTGCCATGACGACACTGCTCGGACAGCAGATGTCCTGGTAGGAGGGGCGGGATGGAGTTTCTGTTCACATGGATTGAAAAGTATATCACAATTTTTCTGCTCTTCGCGGTTATGTCCTACATGATTCCACAGGAGACCTATCGGAAGTATATCCGTTTTTTTATGGAGCTGGTGTTTGTACTGCTGCTGATAGCGCCGATTTTCTCTTTCTTTTTCGAGGGAAAAGTGCAGCGGGCAGAGCATTTTTACCGCTCTTTTACGGAGGAGATGGAGCAGAGGGAGAGGGAGGCGGAGAGCCGATCCTTTCTGGACGAAGGGTATATGGAGTATGTGATGCGCGCGCTGGAGGAGGCGCAGGGGCAGGAGGGAGAACAGTGAGTCTGAAGAAGGGATTCAACTATATCAGACATATGGACAAAACCCAATGGCTTACCGTCATACTGGTGGGGGTTCTGCTGCTGGTTGTGGCGATTCCGGTAAACAATGGCACGAAGGATGGGAAAGCCGATGCGGACGGGGAAGAAGAATCGGCGGCAGAGAGCGCCCGGCGGGAACAGCAGGAGTACCAGGAATATCTGGAGCAGCGTCTGGAGGATATCTTAAAGACGATGGACGGAGTCGGGAATGTGCGGGTCATGATTACAGTCAAGGACAAGGGGGAGAAGGTGGTGGCAAAGGACAATACCACATCCAACAGCAGTACCACATCGGAGGACGGTCTGGTGTCGAACGATTATTCTTCGGAGAGCACCACTGTCTATGACGGGGAGGATACGCCCTATGAGACAAAGGAGCTGCTGCCGAAAGTGGAGGGGGTGGTAGTGGTTGCGGAGGGCGCGGGAAACGCGGCCGTGGAGACGGAGATTTATGAGACGGTAATGGCATTATTTGAAGTGGACGCACATAAAATATCAGTAGGTAAGATGCGTTTACAGGAGGGAACATGAAGCATATTTTTCGGAAAAATCAAATTATAGTGACGGCATTGGCGCTGATGATCGCAGCGGCGGGTTATGTAAATTATACCTACAACATGAGCGAGGAGGATCTGGCGTCCAAGGCGGTGGATGGAGAAGATGACACGATGGAGACGGCGGCGACCACCCTTTCGGAGGATGAAATTTTTACCGATACGGAGGCAGATACCGATGGGGCAGATGCCGGAAACGGGCAGAATGCGGATATGGGAGATGAGGATGCCGGAGAGACTGTGCTCACAGGGAGCAACAGTGTCAGCATCGACCGGGCCGCGGAACTGAAGCTGAACAGGGAACAGACCCGGGCAGCCAACAAGGCCAGTCTCACGGAGGTCATCAACAACGCGGCGCTGACCGAGGGAGAGAAGACGGCGGCCGTGGAGGAGCTTGCAAAGATTTCGGATATTTCCGAGCGGGAGTCCGCCTGTGAACTGCTGCTTCAATCTAAGGGATTCGATGAGGCAGTGGTCAGCATTACGGACGATTCGGCGGATGTGATTGTGAATATGACGGAGATAACGGACGCCCAGCGGGCCCAGATTGAGGATGTGGTTCAGCGGAAGGGAAACATTTCTCCTGAGAACATTGTGATTTCTACCATGAATGGGGAATGAGAAGGATTTCTTGTAAAGAAATTTTAAAATACATATATTTATGTAATACCGGGTTTTCGCAATGCACCCGGGAAGACAAAAGATAAAGGAGGAAGAACGTAATGTTAATTGGAATCTGTGATGACGAGATCTCTGTGCTGGTTACCATGAGGCGGATGGTAAAGGATTACTGCGGGAGGAACGCCGTGAAAGCTGAAATCCGTCTGTTTGCTTCCGGCGCGGAACTGGCGGCGCAGGCGGAAGATCTGGATCTGCTGTTCCTGGATATCGAAATGCCGGGGCTTGACGGAATTGCGGCCGGAAAGATTCTTCGGAAAAAGAATCCACACTGTAAGATTGTCATGGTAACCTGCAGGGATGACAGGATGAGAGAGGCGTTTCAGCTGGAGGCCTGTCGTTTCCTGAGTAAGCCCTTCGACGAGGAGGCTTTTGCGGAGGCGATGGAAGGTTTTGAGCAGAGCATGGCGGGGTGTGAAAAAATTGAATTATGGGAAATGCGCCAGCTCGTCAGAGTAAGACAGCGGGAAATTATTTATGTGCAAACCTTTGACAGTTACACGGAGTTTATTGTGGGCAATCGTCTGATGCGGAGTGAAAAATCCTTAAGCGCACTGGAAGAAGAGCTTGACCCCAAGCTCTTCTTTCGCGTGAACAAAAAGTATATCGTGAATTTTCGATATATCGACAGCTATGGTAAGGGCGAACTGACCATCCGTGAAAAGACGCTGATCGTTTCCAGAAGGAGAAAAAAGGAGTTTGAGCGGCGCTATCGGGAATTTGATCTGTATTTCCGGTAACGGGACAGGCCCCGGAGACGCGCGGAAGATTGGAAACAAAAGAAAAAGGAGAAAGAAGATTATGTTGGAAAATTTGATTTTGTTGGCAGTGTATGTGATCGAGGCGGTAAAGTACTGCCTGGGTGTGTATATTGTATTTCATGAGAAGGTGGAGAGAAAATGGTTGTATGGAGTAGGCGGTATGGTAATGGTGTTGTATCTGTTTGGGATTCAACCAGAGGTCGAAAAAAACAGTTTGGTAATTTTTATACTTATCATCTGTTTGACATTGGCCAATGTATCGGGAAAAATTCGTGAAAAAATAACGAAATCATTGCTTTTGATAGTTCTCGTTGTAAATATAGACGCTACAGTGTCTACTTTAACAGACCAGATAAGCAATCATATTTGGAAAATGAAAAATTCACAAATATTTTTAGATTGTCTTTGGGGATTTATTGTCTTGACTGTAATGTTGGGATATAAGAAAAAGTATATAAAATTTTTTCAACCTCCAAAAGATATGGTTTACTTTATTGTTCTGTTTTGCGGCGTTTTGTTGGCATTTACTGTTAAAGCATTAAATTTTGCTACGGCCTATGTTGATAACGAACGATTTCAACTATTTTCAGCAGTAGTAGTCACTATATCTTATATAGGAGTATGCTTACTGTGCTGGTTAATGATTCACTTGCGAGATCAGAATGAGGAAATGAATAAAATGTTGCATGTGGAGAAAGTTCTAAATGAAAAGCAGGTAAATCATTACCGGAAGTTATTGCAGAAAGAAGAGGAGACAAGACGGTTCCGCCATGATATAAAAAATCATTTGATTTGTATGAATATGTTAGCTTCAAACGAAAAATACGAGGAGCTGACAGAATATTTGAGTCAGATGAATCTTGAGATGGCAAGAACGGAAACAGTCAAATATTACACTGGAAATGAAATGGTAGATATTATACTTAATGAAAAATTTTCATCTTGCCGTAAAGACATCGAGATACAGGTAAGTGGAACAGTTGGTAATAATATTATTGTGAACGATGTGGATTTGTGTGTGATTCTTTCCAATCTGCTGGATAATGCGATAGACGCGGTTGAGCGAGTCCGGGATGGAAAAAGGAGAATCAGCGTAAAAATTTTCATGGGAAAACAGTGGATGGAATTTATGGTTGTAAATTCGACGAAAGATGAGTTGACTATCGATCGCAGCGGATTGCCCGTTACCACTAAAGAAGATAAACAGATGCACGGATTGGGACTTGGAAATGTAAAAAGGGTAGTGGAAAAGTACGGCGGAGAGTTGCAGTGTTCTATAAGAGATATGATGTTTACGGCGAAGGTATATCTGCCATACGATAGCCGTTTAGGGAGTTAAAATGCCGATAATGGGCTTTTGCTGGAAGGAGGGGATAAAGTCTGTTATGTATAGTCGTGTGCACACTACTATCAGATGACAGGAGGGAAAAACATGGATATTATGCTGTTGAGCTGGTGGGATGAAATTTTCGACTGGCTGTTTGGAAGAAAATAATCACATTGCCACAGTCACTTTGCAAAAAATGGCATTCTTTCACATAAAACAGCGGGCGGCAGAGAAACCGAATAAATTACGATATGATAAAATTTCATCAGACCGGGGGAAGCTCCGGACCGCCTGCAGGAGACAGCGCAGAAGGAAGAAAAGAGGAACGCGAATGAATCAAAAACATATTGAAGATATTCTGTCCCGCATAGGTATTTCCTGTGGAATGAACGGGTATCGGTATATTGTGGACGCTCTTTTGCTTTTAGATCAGGAGGGAGTCGATGATGTAAAATATACATATCTATATCACTTGATTGCCAGAAAAAATCAATCCACCGCGGATCGGGTGGAGCGGGACATGCGCTATGCGTTTTCCAGGGCGCGGGAAAAGAATACCTGCCGCGATCTCGTGGAGCACTACATTGGAATGGTAAATCGATCCAATTCCGCTTCTCTGCAGCTGTTATATATCCGAATCAAAGCGGAAGAGAATGCCGCGGCAAGGAAAAAGCGGGAAATTCAAAAAAGGATTTCCGATATGACATCGAGAGAGGCTGCTTCACGCACCGAAATGAGATCGGTACCACGGCAGCTCTCCGATGAGGTGGCAGATCGCCTGATCCGTCAAATGCTCAGACCGGATACGAAATTTACGGTCGAAGAAGAAACGGATCTGTGTACAGAGGTACCTGGCCTCGGGACGTATATGTTCGAGGAACAGGGAGAGTTCAGAGAAAAACTGAAAGGACTGGTCAGAGAACTGGTCCGTGAGATTATGGAGACATGACAGAGATCCCCTTTCGCCAGCCGCCAGGTTGATGAGAGGGGATTTTCGTGTCTGAAGAGAGAATTGAAAAACCCCGCCGGATTCTATATAATAAGGCAGACAAGAAGAAAGGGCAGGTGCTGGATATGAAGCGTGTGATTTTGATTGTTCTGGACAGTGTTGGAATCGGAGAATTGCCGGATGCGGCGGAGTATGGAGATCAGGGGAGCAATACCTTAAAGACGGTATCGGGGAGTCCCTTCTTTTCCATGGAACATATGAGAAAACTCGGATATTTTAATGTGGATGGTGTGGACATCGGAACAAAAGAAAGCCATCCCGAGGGAGCTTTCGCCCGTCTGGCGGAGAAGTCAAAGGGGAAGGATACCACCATCGGTCACTGGGAGATTGCCGGACTTATCTCGGAGTCGCCGCTGCCTACCTATCCGAATGGCTTTCCTCCGGAGATTATCGATGCCTTTTCCGCGGCCTGCGGCAGGGGAGTGCTCTGCAACCGGCCATATTCCGGTACGGAGGTCCTGAAAGACTACGGGAAGGAACATATGGAGACCGGAAAGCTGATCGTCTACACTTCCGCAGATTCCGTATTTCAGATTGCCGCCCATGAGGATATTGTCCCGGTGGAACAGTTGTACGAGTACTGTCGGATTGCACGGAAACTTCTTGTGGGAAAGCACGGTGTGGGCAGAGTTATCGCCCGGCCTTTTGTGGGAGAACCGGGGGATTTTAAAAGAACAGTGCGGAGACATGACTTTTCTCTGGAACCGCCGAAGACGACGATGCTGGATATCCTGAAGAAAGAGGGCTTTGATGTTCTGTCTGTGGGGAAAATCATTGATATTTTCGCAGAGCGTGGAATTACCGACTATGTGCGCACCGAGGGGAACGCCGATGGGATTGACAAGACGATTCAGTGGATGCAGCGGGATTTTTGCGGCCTGCTCTTTGTGAACCTGGTGGATTACGATATGCTCTACGGACACAGAAACGACGTGGATGGCTATGCGAAAGCGCTGACCTATTTTGATCAGAGACTTCCGGAAATTCTGGCACAGCTTAAACCGGAGGATGTGCTGATGATCACGGCGGATCACGGGTGCGATCCCGGAACGCCGTCGACAGATCACTCGAGAGAGTATGTCCCGCTGGTAATCTGCGGCGATCCTGTGGCAAAAGGGCGCAATTTCGGTACCGTTTCCGGAATGAACAGCATTGCGGCTACGATACTGTCATATTTTGGCACGAAAGAGCGTCTGGAGGGCGAAGTGCTTCCTTTTCTTGACAAAGAGCGGCAGAGTGGGATAAACTAATACAGTTTGAATAGATTTGCAGGAGGAGTCCACTGTGTCAGATTTGCGACAAGAGATAGAAAAGAGACGAACGTTTGCTATTATTTCCCATCCGGATGCCGGAAAGACCACATTGACGGAAAAATTCCTGCTCTACGGCGGAGCGATCAATCTGGCGGGTTCCGTCAAGGGAAAAGCCACGGCGCGGCATGCCGTTTCCGACTGGATGGAGATTGAGAAGGAGCGAGGAATTTCCGTGACATCCTCTGTTCTCCAGTTTAATTACGGCGGTTACTGCATCAACATTCTGGATACGCCGGGACACCAGGATTTCTCGGAGGACACATATCGGACGCTGATGGCGGCGGATTCCGCGGTCATGGTAATCGACGCGTCCAAGGGTGTGGAGGCTCAGACCAGAAAACTGTTCAAGGTCTGCGTGATGCGCCATATACCGATATTTACCTTTATCAACAAGATGGATCGGGATGCCAACGACACGTTTGAACTTCTGGATGACATCGAGAAGGAGCTGGGTATCGCCACCTGCCCTGTCAACTGGCCCATCGGTTCCGGGAAGAATTTTAAGGGCGTGTATGACCGCAATACCAGAAAGGTCATGACGTTCGCCGACACGTTAAAGGGTACCAAGGAGGGAACCGAGAAGGAGATCTCCATCGATGACGATGCTCTGGTGGATGAGATCGGCGAGGCATTCCGGGACCAGTTGGTGGAAGAGATCGAGCTTTTGGACGGAGCCAGCGCGGAGTTTGACATGGATCTGGTGTCGAAGGGAGAACTCTCCCCGGTATTCTTCGGATCTGCCCTGACCAATTTCGGCGTGGAGACATTTTTGAAACATTTCCTTCAGATGACAACTTCGCCGCTTCCGCGGAAGTCGGATCACGGGATCGTGGATCCCTTCTCGGAAGATTTTTCCGCGTTTGTATTCAAGATTCAGGCGAATATGAACAAGGCTCATCGGGACCGGATCGCGTTCATGCGGATCTGTTCCGGCAAATTTGAAGCCGGTATGGAGGTCTATCATGTGCAGGGCGGCAAGAAGATCAAACTGTCCCAGCCCCAGCAGCTGATGGCCCAGGAGCGGAAGATTGTGGAGGAGGCCTACGCTGGAGATATTATCGGTGTCTTTGATCCCGGCATTTTCTCCATCGGGGATACGCTGACCACTTCTTCCGAGAAATTTGCTTTCGAGGGAATCCCTACCTTCGCGCCGGAGCATTTCGCGAGAGTCCGTCAGGTGGATACCATGAAGCGCAAGCAGTTTATGAAGGGCATTACCCAGATCGCCCAGGAGGGCGCTATTCAGATTTTCCAGGAGTACAATACCGGTATGGAGGAGATCATCGTGGGCGTCGTGGGTGTGCTGCAGTTTGACGTGCTGAAATACCGTCTGAACAACGAGTACAACGTGGAGATCCGCATGGAGAATCTTCCCTACGAGCACATCCGCTGGATCGAGAATAAGGATATCGACGTGGACAAAATCCAGGGCACATCCGATATGAAGAAGATCAAGGATCTGAAGGGACGGCCGCTGCTGCTGTTTGTCAACAGCTGGAGCGTGGGCATGACCCTGGAGCGGAACGAGGGACTGATTCTGTCGGAGTTTGGAAGAGAGTAAACGAAAGAACATCTTTACAAACCCCGGGAATTGTAGTAAAGTTTTTTTATCCATAAGATCATACGAACAGAACAATGGCGTTCCGTTTCGGGCCTGCCGGCAGTTGTCGGCGGGCTTTGAGGTGGACGCTTTTTTCATTTCATTATCTAGGAGGAATGCTATGGCTGATCGAACCATTGACGAGATTCTGAATTTTGTGGAAGAGAACGACGTGAAATTTATCCGTCTGGCCTTCTGCGATATCTTCGGAAATCAGAAAAACATTTCCATTATGCCCTGTGAGCTGGAAAAGGCCTTTACCACAGGAATCAATTTTGATTCCTTTCTGGTTCTGGGCTACGACGATCCGGTGTACCAGGACCTGTTCCTGCTTCCGGATCCCTCCACCCTCAACATTCTCCCCTGGCGTCCTCAGCAGGGAAGGGTGGTGCGCTTTTACTGCGATGTGGTTCTGGCGGATGGGACGCCTTATCCCTATGATGCGAGGAAATTCCTGCGGGACGCGCTGGTGGAATGCTCGGAGATGGGCTTCGCCTGCCGCATGGGATTAAAGAGCGAATTCTATCTCTTCAAGACCGATGAGGAGGGGCGTCCGACCCAGGAACCCTGGGATGAGGGCGGTTATTTTGACATATCTCCGCTGGATCGGGGGGAGAATATCCGCAGGGAGATCTGTCTGTGCCTGGAGGAGATGGGAATTCAGCCGGAATCCTCCCATCACGAAAACGGTCCGGGACAGAACGAGATCGACTTCCGGGCCTCCGACGCCATGAGCACGGCCGACAATTTTATCACTTACAAAAATGTGGTAAGCGCAATTTCCGAGCGAAACGGTGTCTATGCTTCCTTTGCTCCGAAACCCATCAGGGGAAAGAGCGGAAACGGCCTGCACATGAAAGTCTCTCTTTTCCGGAAGGGCGTCAATCTGGAGGAGGTGGATCCCCAGATGAGCAAGAGCTTTATGGCCGGTGTGTTCAACCGCATGCGGGATATCACGCTGTTTCTGAATCCACAGGTGGAGTCCTATGAGCGTTTCGGGGAGAACGAGGCCCCGAAATATATTACCTGGTCGGCCCAGAATCGGTCCCGTCTCATGCGGGTTCCCGTGGTGCATGGCAAGAAGGCGGGCTTTATTCTGCGTTCCCCGGATTCCGGGATCAATCCCTATGTGGCGTTTGGCATGGTGGTTCGTGCCGGGCTGGAAGGTGTGAAGAATAAGGAAACGCTTCCGCCGCCTGTGGATGTGAGCATGCGCACCCTGTCAAAGGAGGAGCGGGATGGTTATGACAAACTGCCCGCATCGCTGCAGGAGGCAGTGAGCTGTGCCCGGGAGAGCGCCTTTCTGAAGGAGAGCCCCTGCCGGAAGGTGGCGGGAAGATTCATGGAAGTCATTGAACAGCAGCTGTTATCGTGAGAAAAGGTAAGGAGTTTGGTATGGAAAGGGCGCTAATCGTATGCGACGCACCCAAAGGGACCGCTTTTTTTCGGGATTATCTAATACAGAATGGCTGCGATGAAGTGACGACGGTGGACAATGGAGCGGAGGCAAAGCGCAGGATGGTGGAGGGGGAGTACGATATCTGCATCATCAACGCCCCTCTTCGCACAGAGACCGGAGAGCGGCTGTCCATAGAGCTTGCGGAGAAAAATATCTGTCAGGTTCTTCTGTTTGTGAAGGCGGACCGCATGGAGGAAATCACGGAAAAAGTGGAAGACTACGGTGTGATTACTGTCGCGAAGCCAATCAGCAGGCAGATGTTCTGGAGCGCGCTGAAGCTGGCGAGGGTAACCCAGCGGAGGCTGACTATGGCCCGGCGGGAAAATGCGAAACTGCAGAAAAAAATTGAAGATCTGAAACTGGTTTCCAGAGCAAAACTGGTGCTGATTTCCTATGCCGGCATGTCCGAGGAGGAGGCCCATAAATACCTGGAGCGACAGGCCATGGATCGGCGAATGCCCCGGGCGGATGTTGCCAGGGAGGTGCTGGACCAGTATGAGCAGTGACAGATACCTATAGAAAACACAGAGAAAAGACACAGGAAAGGAATGGGACAATGACAAAGCATATTTTTGTTACAGGCGGAGTGGTATCCGGATTGGGAAAGGGAATTACGGCGGCTTCCTTGGGCCGACTGCTGAAAATGAGAGGATACAAGGTGGCTTCCCAGAAGCTGGATCCCTATATGAACGTGGATCCGGGAACTATGAGCCCCTATCAGCACGGAGAGGTTTTTGTCACGGATGACGGCGCGGAGACAGACCTGGATCTGGGACATTACGAGCGCTTTACCGATGAAAACCTCAACAAGTATTCCAATCTGACCAGCGGAAAAGTGTACTGGAATGTGCTGAACCGGGAGCGGCAGGGAGAGTATCTCGGACAGACGGTTCAGGTAATCCCCCACATTACGGAGGAGATCAAGCACTTTATCTATATGGGCGCTGAGAGTTCCGGGGCTGATGTGTTGATTACCGAGATCGGCGGAACCACCGGAGATATCGAGAGTCAGCCGTTTCTGGAGGCGATCCGTCAGATTTCTCTGGAAAAGGGCCATGAGAACTGTCTGTTCATCCATGTGACGCTGGTACCCTGGCTGAGCGGTTCCAATGAGCACAAATCCAAACCTACCCAGCACTCGGTAAAGGAGCTGCGCTCCATGGGAATTTCTCCGGATATTATTGTTACCCGTGTAGATCGCCCGCTGGAGGAGAGTATCAAGGATAAGATCGCCCTCTTCTGCAATGTGAAGAAAGACTGTGTCATCGAGAACAATACGCTGGACTGCCTCTATGAGGCGCCTCTGATGCTGCACAGATACGGCCTGGATGAGGTGGTATGCAGAGAACTCCATCTGGAGAAGAATGCCATCGACATGAAAGACTGGGAGGATATGGTTCAGCGGATTCTGCACCTGTCAAAAACCGTAACCGTCGCCATTGTAGGAAAATATGTGGCGCTCCATGACGCGTACCTCTCTGTGAGGGAGGCGCTGTTCCACGGCGGATACGCCAATGACGCCAAGGTGGAGATCGCCTGGATTGACAGTGAGGAGATCACGCCGGACAATGTGGAGGAGACACTGAAAGGCGTAGATGGTATTCTCGTTCCCGGGGGCTTCGGAGACCGTGGAAGCGAGGGGAAGATTCTGGCATGTCAGTATGCGCGGGAGCACGATATCCCTTATCTGGGCATCTGCCTTGGAATGCAGGTCGCAGTTATCGAGTTCGCGAGAGATGTCTGCGGTATGGAAGATGCCGACAGCCGGGAGTTTAAGCCCAACGGCAAACATCTGGTTATCGATCTGATGGAGGAGCAGCTTGCTGTTCTGAGAAAGGGCGGTACCATGCGGCTGGGAAGTTATCCCTGTCAGATTGTACCGGGAACCATGCTGGAGAAATCCTACGGTCAGGATCTGATTCATGAGAGGCATCGCCATCGCTTCGAGTTTAACAATGCCTATCGGGACGTTCTGACAGAGCAGGGATTGACTGTCAGCGGTACTTCGCCGGATAACGCCATCGTCGAGGCGGTGGAGGTGTCCGCGAACCGGTTCCATGTGGGCGTACAGTTTCATCCGGAATTTAAAAGCCGGCCCAATAAACCCCATCCTCTGTTTGCGGAGTTTATCCGGGCCAGCCTGGAAGAGTGCTGACGATTTTCAATTGAAACGGCATAAATGCGGCGGCTGTGGATCTATTTCAGATCCACGGCCGCTTCCCGTTTGGGCTCGCAGGTCAGATGCATGCCCAGCTTGCGGAAGATTTTCTCATCGGCAGCAGACAGCATAACGGAGCAGTGGATCTCCAGTCCCCGCAGATTGGGGAGCTGTTCCAGCGCCGCCTTTGCGGCTTCGCTGTGTGCCGCGCTGATGGAGAGGGCAGTGAGCACTTCATCGGAATGCAGTCTCGGATTGCGGCTTCCCAGGTATTCGGTCTTGAGCCGTGTGATCGGTTCCAACGCCTCCGGGGAGATCAGAAGTGTCCTGTGATCAATGCCAGCCAGTTCCTTGAGGGCGTTGAGAATGACCGCCGCGGAAGATCCCAAAAGATCGGAAGTCTTTCCGTCCACCAGTGTGCCATCCGGCAGTTCGATGACCGCAGCCGGAGCCTTGGTTTCCTGTTCCACCTCCATGGCCTTGACCGCCACGGGCCGGTCTGCAGGGGAGATGGAAGCCTGTTTCATCAGAAGCTCGAGCTTGTACAGTGCATTGGTGGAGCCATGCCCGCGCTTCAGATTGCACAGCTCTGTGTAATATCTGCGGATAATCTCATTTTTTCCGGCCTGGCGGCAGACCTCATCGTCACAGATGCAGTTACCGGCCATATTGACGCCCATATCTGTGGGAGATTTGTAGGGGCATTCCCCGTAAATCCGCTCAAACATGGCCTTGAGTACCGGATAAATTTCCACGTCCCGGTTATAGTTTACCGTGGTTTCCCCGTAGGCTTCCAGATGGAAGGGGTCGATCATGTTGACATCATTCAAATCGGCGGTAGCTGCCTCGTATGCCAGATTGACCGGATGCTTTAATGGCAGATTCCAGATGGGGAAGGTCTCAAATTTCGCGTAGCCGGCGGAAATCCCACGCTTGTGTTCGTGATAGAGCTGGGAAAGGCAGGTGGCCATCTTTCCGCTTCCCGGTCCGGGGGCAGTTACCACCACCAGCGGGCGGGTGGTCTCGATATAGTCGTTTCTTCCATATCCCTCATCGCTGACGATATGCTCGATGTTTCCGGGATATCCCTCGATTTTGTAGTGGAGATAGGAAGGAATCGCGAGATCCTTCAGGCGACGGCGGAAATCATCGGCCGCTTTCTCCCCGCCATACTGGGTAATGACAACGCTGCCCACATAGAGACCGCTCTGACGGAAGGCGTCGATGAGACGGATCACATCTTCGTCATAGGTAATGCCGAGGTCTCCCCGCATCTTCTGGGAGGCGATGGCGTCAGCGCTGATGACGATGACAATCTCGGCCTGATCCTTTAGCTGCAGGAGCATGCGCAGCTTGCTGTCCGGCATAAAGCCCGGAAGAACACGGGAAGCATGATAGTCGTCAAAAAGTTTTCCGCCGAATTCCAGGTACAGTTTGTCCCCGAACTGGGCGATACGTTCCCGAATACGGGAAGACTGCATGTTCAGATATTTTTCGTTGTCAAATCCAATTTTCATAACTTTGCTGCGGAACACCGAAGCCCGGCATCCGCGTCTCCTTTCCAGATCACTGCGTTTTACAATCAGGTTTCAGTATAGCATCCGCAAAAGTCGTTGGCAATGATTACGAAAAAATTGCCCCGGAAAAAGTCGAAAATATAAACAAAATATAAAGAAAATGTAAAAAAAGATTGAAAAAGCGCGGAAAAAGTGGTAAATTGACTTCGCTGTATGTGGAAAAAACGGAAGGAGAAATCTATGGAAAAATTTTTTAAACTGAAAGAAAATGGCACGACAGTTTCCACAGAAATCATGGCTGGTATCACGACCTTCTTTGCGATGGCTTACATCATCGCGGTTAATCCCAGCCTGCTGAGTTCTGCCGGGATGGAGTGGGGCGCTGTTTTCCTCGCAACGATCATTTCCTCGGTCATCGGTACGCTGATCATGGGACTTGTCGCCAATGTACCTTATGCGCAGGCACCGGGCATGGGACTGAATGCATTCTTTGTCTATACCGTGTGCTTTGCTCTGGAGTTTACCTGGCAGCAGGCGCTGTCCATGGTATTTATCTGTGGTTTGATCAATATTTTCATCACAGTGACAAAGATCCGTAAGATCATCATCAAGGCGATCCCGACATCTCTTCAGAATGCGATCGGCGGCGGTATCGGCGTGTTTATCGCGTATCTGGGATTTTTGAACGCCGGATTGATTACCTTTGATTCCGGTGTGCCGGCAATGGCTAACATCAATACACCGAGTCTGTGGGTATTTTTGATCGGACTGTTTCTGGCTGTCGTTCTGACACTGAAGAAAGTGAAGGGCGGTATCCTGATTGCCATCGTTGTGACTACGATCGTCGGAATCCCCTTCGGCGTGACAACCACGACGGACACGGTCAGCTTCACGGATGCGCTTGCCGCGCTGCCGTCCACCTTTGGCGTGATCTTCACATCCGCGGGACTTCCGTCCTTGTTCACGGATCTCTCCCGTCTGCCGCTGGTGCTGATCACGATCTTTGCCTTCAGCATGTCCGATACCTTTGACACCATCGGTACCTTTATCGGAACAGGAAAGCGCGCGGGTATCTTCTCCGAGGAAGATGAGAAGATGCTGGAGACCGGTTCCGGATTCAGCTCCAAGATGGACAGGGCCCTGTTTGCAGACGCTACGGCGACTTCCATCGGTGCGATCTTCGGAACATCCAACACCACCACTTTCGTGGAGAGCGCTTCCGGAATCGGAGCCGGCGGACGTACCGGTCTGACTTCTGTCGTTACGGCAATCTGCTTTGTGCTGAGCGCGTTCCTGGCAACCTTTGTCAGCGCGATTCCCTTCGCGGCTACTGCGCCGGCACTGATTATCGTCGGATGCATGATGATCTCTTCCTTTGCCGAGATCAAGTGGTCCGATCTGGAGGAGGCTGTTCCGGCTTTCTTCGCGGGAATGTTCATGGCACTTTGCTACAGCATTTCCTACGGCATCGCTTCCGCGTTTATCTTCTATTGCGTAGTAAAGATTGTGAAGAGAGAGGCGAAGAGCATTCATCCGATCATCGCGGGTGTGGCAGTTCTGTTTATTCTGAACTTTGTCCTTCTGGCGATCATCTAGCAACGAAATCATAAACTTTTTATAAAAACAGGTCCAGAGTTTTGCCATGGACCTGTTTTTTTGTTATAATTTCCAGAGAGAGTTATGATGGAAGGAAACAGGAAATGGCGGATCGTTATATCAAATGGGATAAATTGGACAATACGGCCAATCTTTTCCCGGTAATCGCGGGAGAGAAGATGACGAACACCTACCGCATCAGCGTGGTACTCACGGAAGAGATCCAGCCGGAGCTTCTGCAGGAAGCGTTGGATATGGTAACGCCGAAGATACCGGGATTTAACCTGCGTCTGCGCAGCGGTATTTTCTGGTATTATTTCGAGGAAAACGGGAAGAAGGCGCCGCGTGTCCGGGAGGAGAGCACATATCCCTGCCGCCTGATTCATCAGAGCAAGAACAACAGCTATCTCTTCCGGGTCACTTACTATCGAAAGCGCATCAATCTGGAAGTGTTCCATGTGCTGACAGACGGGATGGGGGGCATAACGTTTCTGCGGGAGCTGACCTACCAGTACCTTCGGCTGGCACACCCCGATCTGCGGGAGCAGATGGGGGACGGGCTCAGCGCTGACACTTCTCTCAACCGGGAGGACAGTTTCCGGAAGAATTTCAAAAAAAGCCAGAAGAGTGCGTACAAGTCTCAGAGGGCTTTTCTGATCGGCGGAGAGCGGCTGGCCTACGACGGATTCGGTGTGATACACGGCTTTCTCTCCATTGCCCAGTTGAAGGAAGTGTGCAGGCGCTATCAGGTAAGTATCAACGAATACCTTGTGGGCGTGTTTATCTGGGCCACTTATCGGGAACACTATCGGAAGGTCACGAAAAAGCGGCCGATCCGTGTGGCGGTTCCGGTAAATCTTCGCCCTTTTTTTGACTCCAACACGTCAAAAAACTTTTTTGTCATGATTTCCGCGGAGTTTGTGCCCCAGAAGGAGGACTATTCCTTTGAGGAGATTTTGGAGATTACCCGTGAGAGCCTGCGCAGTCAGATTACCAGAGAGCATCTGGAGCAGATTTTTTCTTACAATGTATCTAACGAGCAGTTTCTGATTGCCCGGGCTGTCCCGCTCTTTTTCAAAAACATGGTCATGCGGATTATCTATACGCAGACGGCTCTGGCCAACACCACGACGATTACCAATATCGGCAATATCAAGGTGCAGAAAGAGTATGAGCCTTACATCCAGGCTTTCCACTGTTTTCTCTCCTTCTCAAAAGGGCAGAATCTGAAAGCGACGATCACTTCCTATAAGGATACACTGGTATATACCTACACATCGGCCTACGAGGACACATCCATTCAGCGACGAGTGTTTCGTCAGATCGCGAAGGACGGTGTGGATGTAAAGATTGAGACGAATGGAGTGTATTATGAGTAGATGCAGTCATTGCGGAGTGGAGATATTGGATGATACGGAGCATTGCCCGCTCTGCCACAATGTTCTGGAGAACACCGGCAGGGGGAGGATGACGTATCCCAACGTGCTCCACAAGATAAAAAAGATCAACTTTTTGTTTCGCCTGTTTCTGTTTCTGGCAATCATACTGGCTGTGGCAGTCGTGGCTGCCAACTTTGTGTACCACCCAGAGACCTGGTGGAGTGTGATTTTTATCGCGGCGGAAGTTTACGGCATCATCATGCTCTATCTTTTCACGAAGGATACCGGCTACCGCATACGGATTATTGTCGGTATTTTCGGTTTTCTTCTGTTTGATATTCTGGCAGACCGGATTACAGGATATGCCGGATGGTCTGTCAATTACATGTTCCCGACGGCGATTCTTCTGGCAAATCTGGCTGTTCTTCTGTTGATGCTGATCAATCGGAGAAACTGGCAGAGCTACCTGCTCTTTCAGCTGGGAGTGGTGCTGTTTGGACTTGCGGGAGTGCTTTTTGTCTTTCTCGGCTGGATTACTTCTCCGGTACTTTCGGAGATTGCCTGCTCTATCAGCATTCTGGTCTTTCTGGGAATGGTCATTCTCGGCGGCAGGACTGCCCGCAGTGAATTGAAGAGGCGATTTCATATCTGATGGGACGATAATGGTACAGATACTGTGGTATTCTCTGTCTGTAAAAGAAATCAGGACAGAGGAGGAACAGAAGAATGTACATGAATCGTCGGAAATGGGAACAGTTGGTTTTGAGCGGAGTCGTGGCGCTGATTGCGGCGGTGGGGATTTTTTTTGGCATCTTATGTCTGTTTCACATCGATGTGATGGACTGTGATCCGGCGAAGACGGCATGCGTGTTCGCGGCCCTTTCTGGCAGTATCTGGTGTACGCTTTTGTTCAGAAAATATTGACGGAAATGCGTTTGTTTCCTATAATCAGAAATAACGTAAATTGGATGAGGTGAAATCATGAGGTACATAAGAAAAAGATGTATGGCATATGTTGCGGCGATTGTGCTGTGTCTGTCGGCTGTGCTTCCGGCACAGGCAGCACAGGTGGGGGGCACGACAACCATTGCGGTGTCCAGTTCCTCCATGGAGGTGGGCGACCGGTTGACGGTCACGGTGAAGCCCTCCGCGGACGGAACGATCCGACTGCGATATAACGGAAGTGTACTCCGGTTGACCAACTGTGATGCCAGTGGATATACGACAGCTGGCAGCGAGGTAACCTATACCGGCGGCGAGGCGACACTGACTTTTGAGGCGGTCGGCTCCGGGTCTTCCGGACTGATTGTCAGCTCTGATACGCTGACCGGAAGCAGTACAACCGTGCAGGTTGCGGATCCTGCCGCAACGACGACCACGGAACCCCAGGAGGGCTCCCAGTCACAGGCAGGTGAGACGACCGCGCAGACAGGTGGAACATCTGCGCAGGCAGAAGGGCAGTTTACAATCGACGGGGTAGCCTATGTTGCCTCGGAGAGATATTCTGCCAGCGAGGTTCCGGCCGGATTCAATACGGTACAGCTTGAGATACAGGGATCTACCTATCGCGAACTGTCCAATGGTCAGATCACGCTGGTTTATCTGAAACCTGCGTCCAATACATCCGGAAGCGGTACCTTTTATATTTACAACGAAGAAGATCAGTCCGTATCCCCAATGATACTGATTGGTACGATGGAAGATTATGTCATTGCCCTTGAGCCTGCGGAGGTTCCGGCGAACTTGTCCGCCGCAACGCTCGTTATCGGGGATCGGCAGATAACCGCATATGCCGTTTCGGGCAATACCGACAATTTTTATTATCTCTACGGCATCGACGAGAACGGTACGGAACAGTGGTATCAGTATGATGCGGACGATGGGAGTATGCAGCGTGCAAACACAGCGCTTTTTGCAGCGGATGAAGGGCAGACGAACGCGGATGCGGCATCGGCTTCCGGAGGGGACAGTGATCAGATTTCCAGACTGCGCATAGTGATCGCCGTTCTGATTTTTGTGGCCGTCGTGCTTTTGATTGCGGTTGTCAATCTGGTGCTGGGACGCAGAAGAGTTCGCAAAGATGTCTATGACGCAATGGAGGATGAGGAAGAATCCGACGAGGCAGAGGAAGAGCGCAATGACGCGGATGAGGAAGTTGACGACGCAGACGATGAATTCGAGGAAAACGAAGACGATGATCTGACGTATTCCGAAGACGCGGATGAGGACGAGGAAGACGAAGACGATGAGGAGTGGCAGGGATTCCACGGAATCAACGATTCTGTGCGGATGGATCTCGAAGACGACATGGAAGACAGCCGCCGGCAGGAAGAGGATGACGATCACGTTACCGAAGAACTGCAGAGAGAGCTGGACCAGCTGAATTTGCGCGGAAAAGAAGAGAAAAAGCGCAAAGACACGTCTGAGGACTCTGGCAAGAAGAACAAGAAAAAGAAAGAAACAGACGAAGAGGAGGAATTGGATTTTTCGGATCTGGAAATCCTCGATTTGAATGACTTATAAGGTTTGACGGAGGGATTTTTGATATGGAATATACATTGCAGGCGCAGAATGCGCTGGAGGACGCGAAGCGTGTCTCCAGGCAGATGCACCACCATTATATAGGGACAGAGCATTTACTGGTCGGGCTTGTGGACACAGAGGACGGGCTGGCTTCCCGGATTCTTCTGGGGACCGGTGTGACGGCCAATGCTCTGTTGCAGCTGATGGATGAATTGATTTATCCGGGCGTGGGCGTCGCTGTCATGGAGGAGGAAGGAACTACGCCGAAGCTGGAACAGCTGTTGGAACAGGCGCAGCGTGAGTGTGCTGTCTGCGGCATGGAACAGGTGGGGACAGAGCATCTTCTTCTCGCGATGCTGAAGATGCAGGATTGCGCCGGCGCAAGGCTTCTGAACTCACTGCAGATTAATCCCCAGAAACTTTTTTCGGAGATTATTTCCGCTATGGGCAAGGAGGGTGTTGCGTACAAGGAAGAGTTTTCCAATCGGGGCAGAAAGAAGAATACTGCCGGGGAGATGCCCTTTCTGAAACAGTATGCCAGAGACCTGACACAGATGGCGCTGGACGACAGGATGGACCCGGTCATCGGAAGAGAGAATGAAATTCAGCGAATGATTCAGATCCTGAGCCGCCGTACCAAGAACAATCCCTGTCTGATTGGAGAGCCGGGGGTTGGAAAAACGGCGATTGTGGAAGGGTTGGCACAGCGAATCGCGGGAGGCATGGTGCCGGATTCCATCAAGGATAAGAGAGTGATGTCGCTGGATCTTTCCGGCATGGTGGCCGGCTCCAAATACCGTGGAGAGTTTGAGGAGCGGATCAAGCGTGTGATCGAAGAGGTTATACAGGCGGGGAATATTCTGCTTTTCATTGACGAGATGCACACGATCATCGGCGCCGGAGGAGCGGAAGGAGCCCTGGATGCCTCCAATATTTTAAAGCCGGCGATGGCCCGTGGGGAGATTCAGATCATCGGGGCAACAACGATTACGGAATACAGGAAATATGTGGAAAAAGACGCTGCTCTGGAACGCCGGTTCCAGCCGATCACAGTGGAGGAGCCGACGGCCGAGGAGACGGAACAGATCCTCGAGGGACTCAAAGGGCGTTACGAGGAGCATCATAAAGTGATCATTTCCAAGGAGGCGATTACCGCTGCGGTGGAGTTGTCTCAGCGGTATATTACAGATCGTTTTCTGCCGGACAAGGCGATCGATCTGATGGACGAGGCGGCTGCAAGTCTTCGCCTGGCAGCGGTAAAAGCGCCGGGAAACATCCTGGAGATGGAACATGAGGAGAAAACGCTTGCGGATGAGTTTGAGCAGGCCCTGATTCATGACGATCTGGAACAAGCCTCCGAACTGCGAAAAGAGAAAGAGGCAATACAAAAGAAAATTGCGTCCCAGAGAAAACGATATGCGAGAAATCAGGAGAAGAAGCAGCTGGTGCTCTCGGCGGAGGATGTGGCGCATGTGGTTTCTCAGTGGACAAAAATTCCCGTGGATCGTCTGAATGAAAAGGAGGCGGCCCGCCTGCGGAACCTCGAGAAAATTCTGCACAAGCGTGTCATCGGCCAGGATGAGGCGGTGGAGGCTGTGTGCAGAGCTGTGCGCAGAGGCCGTGTCGGTCTGAAGGAACCCGGCAGGCCCATCGGTTCCTTTTTGTTTCTCGGCCCCACCGGTGTTGGAAAGACAGAAATTTCCAAGGCGTTGGCGGAGGCAGTGTTTGGCACAGAGGATGCGATGATCCGTGTGGACATGACAGAATATATGGAAAAGCACAGCGTATCCAAGATGATCGGGTCGCCTCCCGGATATGTGGGATATGAGGAGGGGGGACAGCTCAGCGAGAAAGTGCGCAGAAATCCCTATTCCGTAATCCTTTTTGACGAGATAGAGAAGGCACACCAGGATGTGTTCAATGTGCTGCTGCAGGTTCTGGATGACGGGCATATTACCGACGCTCAGGGCCGGAAGGTAGATTTTAAGAATACCATTATCATCATGACATCCAATGCGGGCGCTCAGTCTATCGTGGAGCCGAAGAAACTGGGATTTGCCTCGGAGGAAGACGAGAAGCATGACTACGATCGGATGAAATCCAGCGTGATGGACGAGGTAAAGCGAATCTTCAAACCGGAGTTTTTGAACCGAATCGACGAAACCATCGTCTTCCGTTCCCTGAACAAGCAGGATATGAAACAGATTGTCGGCATTATGGTGCGGGAGTTTGCGGAGCGCTGCGAGAAACAGATGGAGATCCATCTCAAAGTGCGTGACGCGGTTAAACAGCATATCGTTGACGAGGCATATGATCCGAAGTATGGAGCACGTCCGCTGCGGAGAAAGATTCAGATGGATCTCGAGGATGCATTGGCAGAAAAGATTCTGTCAGGCGAGATCTCTTCCGGGGATGAGGTTGTGATTACCATGCGCAGGGGGCAGATAATTTTTGACCGCCAGCAGCCGAAAGGCTAGATAAAGAAAAAAGGAAAACTGCTGGATATTTAAAAGGCAGTATTATATAATGGACATATCATGAGGAAGCAGATTACAGGGTAATCTGACAAGGGCAGGAGGATAAAAAGAATGGCTGTAGTAAGTGAGTTGATCCGCAGTGAGGCAGACGGAACGATCAGTTTCGGCGATTATACATTGCCCCAGAAGTCCAAGCTGGACAATGTGAAGCATGCCGGGGATCTCTACAAGGTAAAGACTTTCCGGGAGATTACCAAACTGGAACGCAACGGTATGTTTGTATACGAATCAGTTCCCGGGACAACCGTCCTTCATCTGAAAGCATCTGAGAATGAGATGGAATTTCAGGTGGAAGGAGCAGAGGACGCGCAGATTACGTTGGAGCTGGAGCCCGAGACAGAGTATGACATCAAGGTAAATGGTGTGGATGCCGGGCAGATGAAGACAAACCTTGGAGGCAAGCTGAGTCTGAGCGTAGAGTTGGATGCGAACAGTTGTGTCCCGGTAAAGGTCACAAGATTATAGCAGCATTTTTAGAGCCCTGCCCGATGTGGCGGGGCTTTTCTTTTTCGTGTTTGGACGCAGTCAAAATAGACGGAAAATCTTGAAGGAAAGGATAACCGTATGGCAAAAGCAAAGAAGACCGTTTTTTTCTGTCAGTCCTGTGGGTATGAATCTGCAAAATGGTCAGGACAATGCCCTGCCTGTCATGAATGGAATACATTTGTGGAGGAAGTGCTGGATGATGGGAGAAGAAGCGGGAAAAGAGACAATACAGCGACGCGGCCGGTGCCGTTGTCTGAAATTACATCTTCCCAGGATCAGAGAATCGGAACCGGAATGGAAGAACTGGATCGAGTGCTTGGGGGAGGTATCGTGACGGGATCTCTGGTGCTGGTAGGAGGAGATCCGGGGATCGGAAAATCTACGCTGCTTCTGCAGGTTTGTCAGAAGCTTTCGGAGAGGCATATACAGGTTTTGTATGTCTCCGGCGAGGAGTCTCTCCAGCAGATAAAGATTCGAGCGGACAGAATCGGCCCCTTTACGGATGATCTGTCGCTTCTCTGTGAGACCAATCTGGCGGATATTCGCGGTGTTATTGAGAAGGAAAAACCGCAGGTAGTTATCATTGATTCCATTCAGACAATGTTCAATGAGGAGGTATCTTCTGCTCCGGGTAGTGTATCGCAGGTCAGGGAGTCCACAGGCATTCTCATGCAGATAGCAAAGGTTCTGGGAATCGCGGTGTTTGTTGTCGGGCATGTCACGAAAGAGGGCGTGGTGGCCGGCCCGCGGGTTCTGGAACATATGGTGGACACTGTTTTGTATTTTGAGGGAGACCGTCATGGAACATATCGGATTTTGCGGGGCGTGAAAAATCGTTTCGGTTCAACAAATGAGATTGGTGTATTTGAAATGCGGCAGAACGGGTTGGCAGAGGTTAAGAATCCTTCCGAATATATGCTTAGCGGTAAGCCGAAGGGAGCCAGCGGTTCTATTGTAGCCTGTTCCATGGAAGGGACAAGACCTATCCTGGTAGAAATTCAGGCGCTTGTATGCAGAAGCGTTTTTGGAATGGCCCGCAGAACCGCCGCAGGGACAGATTATAACCGGGTAAACCTGCTGATGGCAGTTATGGAGAAATCCTTCGGTATACATTTGAGCGATCAGGATGCTTATATCAACATTGCCGGAGGGATTCGGATTACGGAGCCGGCGATTGACCTTGGCCTGGTGCTCGCTATATATTCCAGTTATAAGAATCAGCCTATCGACGAGAAAATCATCTGCTTTGGAGAAGTAGGACTGAGCGGAGAAGTGCGTGCAGTCAGCATGGTGGAGCAGCGTATACTCGAGGCCGGGAAAATGGGATTTGAGATCTGCATTCTGCCTGCAGTTTCGATGAAAGGGCTGTCAAAAATGGAGGGGATCCGGCTTGTCGGAGTGGAGACGATCAGAGACGCAGTTGACTTTCTTCGATAATGAGTAAAAGAAATGCGGAATATGTCAAAAAATATGAAAAAGCGATTGACATTTTCCGCGTTTTTTGCTAGGATATTTTTCGCAACTTCTCCAAGAGAAGTCGCAAAACGCAAAAAGTAAATGAAAAAAGTTGTTGACATGGCAGCGGAGATGTGATATCTTATAGAAGTTGCTGATGCGACAGCGACACAACCTTGATAACTGAACAGTGAAACAACCTTGAAAGATTCTAAGAGAAAATTTTTCGAACATGCTTAGCAATAAGCGACCTAGAAACAGTAAAGCAGGAAAAGGCCAGAAGAGCCTGGGACTGCAGGAACAACTTTTGAACATGAGAGTTTGATCCTGGCTCAGGATGAACGCTGGCGGCGTGCCTAACACAT
>ERZ1643246.737-NODE-737-length-40217-cov-13.151561_pt1 | contig 40217 bp, 35 predicted proteins | sample MGYA00579265_ERZ1643246 | MGnify/ENA primary metagenome ERZ1643246 (study PRJEB29033, sample SAMEA4952261) | chicken gut metagenome | biome: Broiler Chicken; feature: Gastrointestinal Tract; material: Caecum | place: Ireland | collected 2018 | study: Broiler...
GCACCTCCGAGCGGCCGATGGGGTCCAGCATGGCGGTGGGCTCGTCCAGCACGATACACCGGGGCTGCATGGCGATGACGCCGGCGATGGCGATGCGCTGCTTCTGTCCGCCGGAGAGCAGGTGGGGGGCGTGTTCCCGGTACTCGTACATCCCCACAGCCTTCAGCGCGTCGTCCACCCGGCGGCGGATCTCCTCCGGGGGTACGCCCAGGTTCTCCGGGGCGAAGGCCACATCCTCCTCCACCACGTTGGCTACAATCTGATTGTCCGGGTTCTGGAACACCATGCCGATGGTGCGGCGGATGTCCAGCAGCCTGTCCTCATCGGCGGTGTCGATGCCGTCCACGTACACCTTCCCGCCGGTGGGCAGGAGGATGGCGTTGAGGTGCTTGGCCAGGGTGGACTTGCCCGAGCCGTTGTGGCCCAGCACGGCGACGAAGGAGCCGGCCTGAATCTCCAGATCCACTCCATCCAGCACCACGGGGGCGGGAATGGTCTCCTCCTGATAGGAGAAGCGCAGCCCCTCTGTTTTTAAAATGGTATCGCTCATGGCAGATGATCTCCCTTTATTCGGCAATCCACCGGCCGGTGGCCCCGCAGGGCAGAGCCAGACCGGTGGCGGTCACCGGCAGGCCCAGCTCCTGGCTGTCGGTGTGTCCGCCGTGATGCCGGGCTACCAGAGTCTCCAGCAGATAGGTGAGCACGGAAGGAGACAGCCCGGTGGTATAGGAATTGATGAGGAAGAACAGGGGCTGGTCGCTGAGTACCTGGGTTACCAGCTCCACAAAGGGAAACAGGTTCTCCTCCAGCTTCCAGATCTCCCCGGAGGGACCCCGCCCGTAGGAGGGTGGGTCCATGATCACCGCGTCATACCGGCGGCCCCGGCGAATTTCCCGCTCCACAAATTTGCCGCAGTCGTCCACGATCCAGCGGATGGGGGCGTCCTCCAGCCCGGAGCTTTTGGCGTTCTCCCTGGCCCAGCTCACCATGCCCCGGGCGGCGTCCACATGGCACACGCTGGCTCCCGCCGCGGCGCAGGCCACGCTGGCTCCGCCGGTGTAGGCGAACAGGTTCAGCACGCTGATGGGCCGCCCGGCGGCACGAATACGGGCCATGGCGAAATCCCAGTTGGCGGCCTGTTCGGGGAACAGGCCGGTGTGCTTGAAATTCATGGGCTTGATGTTAAAGGTAAGGCCCTTGTAGCCCAACGTCCACCGCTCCGGCAGCTCCTTTTTGACCCACTGGCCGCCGCCGGTGGAGGAGCGCTGATAGCGGGCGTCCTGCTTGTGCCAGCCGGGGTGCTTGCCCTCCGGCCGCCAGATGGCCTGAGGATCCGGCCGCACCAGGGTATATTTCCCCCAGCGTTCCAGCCGCTCTCCGCCGCCGCAGTCCAGCAATTCATAGTCCTTCCAACCGTCCGAGATCCACATAGCTTCCAACCTCGCCACTTCTTGTCATAATCATCCCATTATATCATTTGCCTTTGGCCCCGTCAATGTGAAGAAAGAATTGTGTTATGGGAGAACTTGTGTTAAAATAGCGCCATAGATCGAAATTCCCCTGTGGAGCACCGCCTGGGGGAATGAACCAGAAGAAATGAGGTGTCCCATATGAGCGACACGGAGCTTCAGTTCCGCACAGCGGCCTTTGGCGGATTCCAGAAGCAGGATGTACTGAACTATATCGAGGCATCCAACCAGACCCACCGGGACAAGCTGGACGAGCTGAACCGGGAGCTGGAGGAGGCCAAAAAGACCGGCGCTAGCCTGGAGGAAGAGGCCGCCGGACTGCGCCGTCAGGCGGAGGAGACCGCGGAGACGGTCCAGCGCCTGGAGGGCGAGCTGGAGGAGGCCCGGAGCCAGGCGGAGGAGCTGAAGGGGCGCCTTGACGAGACAGAGGCGGAGCTGACCCGGGTGCGGGAGGCGCTGGCCGGGGCGGAGAGCCGGTTGGCTCAGGCTGAGCCGGCGGCTCAGGCCTATGAAAAGGTGAAGGACCGCACCGCCAGCATCGAACTGGAGGCCCATTGCCGGGCCCAGGCGGTGGAGGAAGAGGCGGAGGAGCGGGTGGAGAAGGCCCGGCAGGATCTGGAGCAGTGGCTGCACAAGGTGCAGCGCAGCTACGAGGAACTGCGCACCGACATGGACGCCACCATCTCCCACACCGCCGGAGAGCTGGAGCGGGTACAGGCCGCTCTGGAGTCCATAACCAACCAGTTCTGCGCCCAGGATGAGCGGCTGGACAAGATGGTTCAGGCCTGCGTGGGGGAGCACAAGGCGCCCGAGCCGCTGCCGCTGGAGGAAAAGCAGCAGAAAAAGAAAGGATAAGCTATAACAGCCGGCAGGCACCGTCAGGTGCCGCCGGCTGTTTCTTTTGCCGGCCGGGGAGATTTCCCCTTGCCTTTTCCAAAAAAATGTTGTATTCTGTGGTTAGTTATAGCTAACGATCTGAGTGGAAGGAAACGCAGGGTGAGGCGGTATGTTGGAGGAATTTCTGCGGGAAAGAGAAGGGGCGGATACCCGATGGTATCCAGTGATGGAGGGGGTTACGGCGTGCAGCTTCGCCCTGAAGGGAGAGCCGATGGAGGGGCTGGACCCGGTGGTGGAGCCCCAGCGGTTTGAGACCCTGTTCTGCCGGGGCGGAGGCCTGACCCTGGAGCGGAAGGACGGCCGCCGTCTCCGGGTGGAAGGGGGCGGGATCCTGCTGCTCTCCCACGGCCAGGCTCTGCGGGGTGTGCGGCTGGACGGCGGCCTGCGGGGGGTGCTGGTGACGGTGAACGCCCCGGCGGCCCGGGAGAGTCTGGCGGCGCTGTGCGGACTGATGGGGGAGCTCAGGCTGGACACCGGTGCGGTCAAACGGTGGATGGAGCAGAGGGAGGGGTGCGGCCTGCTGGCGGATGTCCCCTGGTCCCGGGCGGTGTTTGGGGCGCTGGACGAACTGGACGGGCTGGAACAGAGCCGTTATTGTGTCTGGAAAGCGGTGGAGCTGCTCTATCTCCTGTGCCAGCGCAGCGGCTGGCTGGATAACGAGCGGTCCTTCGGGGGAGAGGAGGAGCCCCTGGGGGCCTATCTGGAGGCCCATCTGGAAGAAAAGCTCACCATTGAGGTCCTCAGCCGGCGGTTCTGTCTTTCACCTACCGCGCTGAAGCTCCGCTTTCGCCAGATCTATGGTCAGCCGATCCACACCTGGCTCCAGCGGCGGCGGCTGGAGCGGGCGGCGGAGCTGCTGGCCGCCACGGCCATGACCGTGCTTCAGGTGGCCCAGGCGGTGGGATACGACGGGGTAAGTCAATTTAACCCGGCGTTCCGGCGGCAGTACGGCTGCACGCCCACCCAATACAGAAAAATGTCTAAATCCGGCGGTTTGCATCCGCTTCCGCAAGACGGGCGGCCGTAGGGCCGCTATAATGGGATATCTGAAAAAGAAATTGCTTGATAGGGAGGGATTCCTTTGAAGCAGCATCGGTTTTGGGCCTGGGGCGCGGTGATCTGCATGTTGATGGTCATGGTGACGGGCTACAGACGGAAATAACGGAAAGGAAGTCAGAACAATGAATGTGTATACCAAGCTGGCCTGTTTTGTGGGCGGCGCGCTGTTTGGTTCGGTGGGTGTCAAGCTGCTTACCAGCAAGGATGCCAAAAAGGCCTACGTCCATGTGACGGCGGCCGGTCTGCGGATGAAGGACGCGGTGATGGAGACGGTGACCACCGTGCAGGAAAACGCCGCCGATATCATGGCCTCTGCCAAGGATCTGAACGAGTCCCGGGCTGCCGTTGAGGCGGAGGAGGACACCCTGCTGGATGGCCAGGAGGCCTGAGAAAAGCCAAAGGGGGAGCCGTCAAAACGGCTCCCCCTTTCCATGGAGGAAACGGGTATGAAAGCGACGATTCTGCATGAGAGCCGGGGCCGGGTCCGGTTCCGGCTCTGCCAGCAGCGGTTGACCCTCAGACAGGCCGACCTGCTGGAGACTTGGCTTCAGCGCCAGCCTTGGGTGCGGTCTGCGGCGGTACATGAGCGGACCCGCTGTGTGATCCTGGCCTATAGCGGAGAGCGGGAGACGGTCTTTGCCGCCCTGCGGGCATTTTCCTGGCAGGCGGCGGAGGCGTGCGTGACCCTGCCCAGCCACAGTACCAGGGCGCTGCGCCGGGAGTTTGAGGAAAAGCTGACGGGCAAGGTACTGCTGAAGGCGGCCAGCACGCTGTTTCTCCCGCCGCCGCTGCGGGCGGCCCGGGTGCTGTGGCATATGCTCCCCTTTCTGAGGCGGGGACTGAGCTGCCTGCGGCAACGCCGGATCAAGGTGGAGCTTTTGGACGCTCTTTCCATTGGGATCTCGGTGGCCCGTTTGGATTTCGGCACCGCCGGTTCGGTGATGTTCCTGCTGGAGCTGGGCGAGCTGCTGGAGGAGTGGACCCGGAAGAAGTCGGTGGCGGATCTGGCGCAATGTATGTCGCTGAACGTGGATCGGGTGTGGCTGCGGGGACCGGAGGGAGAGCGCCTGGTTCCCATCAGCCAGGTCCGTCCCGGGGACGTGGCGGTAGTCCGTGCCGGCGGCGTGATCCCGCTGGACGGTCTGGTGCTGGAAGGGGAGGCAGCCGTCAATCAGGCCTCTCTCACCGGAGAATCCATTCCGGTGGTCAAGCGGCCCGGCGGCATGGTCTATGCCGGTACCGTGGTGGAGGAAGGGGAGTGTGTGCTGGAGGTGAAGCAGGCCTCCGGACAGAGCCGCTATGACCAGATTGTGGCGATGATCCAGCAGTCGGAGCAGATGAAATCCGCAGCGGAGAGCAAGGCGGCGGAGCTGGCAGACCGGCTGGTGCCCTATACGTTTGCCGGCAGCTTACTGAGCCTGCTCCTCACCCGCAATCCGGCGCGGGCCCTGTCGGTGCTGATGGTGGACTTCTCCTGCGCGCTGAAGCTGGCCATGCCTCTGGCGGTGCTCTCCGCCATGCGGCAGGCGGGAGAGGCGCACATTACCGTCAAGGGCGGAAAATTCCTGGAGGCCGTGGCCCGGGCCGATGTCATTGTCTTTGACAAGACAGGCACTCTCACCCATGCCTGTCCCCGGGTGGTTCAGGTGGTGCCCTTTGACGGCAGGGAGGAGAGGGAGATGCTCCGGCTGGCCGCCTGCCTGGAGGAACACTTTCCCCACTCCATGGCCAACGCTGTGGTGGAGGAGGCCAGACGCCGGGGACTGACCCATGAGGAGTTTCACTCCAGGGTGGAGTATCTGGTGGCCCATGGGATCGCCAGCACGGTCAACGGGGCGCGGGTGCTGATCGGCAGCGCCCACTTTATCTTTGAGGACGAGGGCTGTACCGTTCCTCAGGGGGAGCAGGAGCGATTTGACGCCCTGCCGTCCCAGTATTCCCATCTGTACCTGGCTATAGGGGGACGGCTGGCGGCGGTGCTGTGTATCGCCGACCCTGTGCGGGAGGAGGCGGGGCAGGTGCTTGCCGCCCTGCGGAGCCAGGGGATCACCCGGACGGTGATGCTGACCGGTGACAGCGCCCGTACCGCCGCCGCCATTGCCGCACAGGTGGGGGTGGACGAATTCCAGGCCGAGGTACTGCCCGAGGACAAGGCTCGGTACGTGGCCCGGCTGCGGCAAGCGGGGCATACCGTGCTGATGGTGGGGGATGGGATCAACGATTCCCCCGCTCTCTCTGAGGCGGATGCCGGGCTCGCCGTCAGCGATGGGGCCGCCATTGCCCGGGAAATCGCGGATATTACCATTTCCGCCGAGAGCCTGTGGGAGCTGGTGGAGCTGCGGCGGTTGGCCATGGAGTTGATGAGGCGTATCCGCTCCAATTACCGCTTTGTGATTGGTTTCAACGGAGCGCTGATCGCGCTGGGCGTGGTGGGTATTCTGCCCCCAGCCATGTCTGCTACCCTGCACAATCTCTCCACGCTGGGGGTCAGCCTGCGCAGTATGAGCCCTCTGCCTCTGGAAAGCAAAAAATAAAGAGAAAGCCCGGCGCATCAACGATGCGCCGGGTTTTTCAAGCATTGGCAGCCAGTAGCAGCCGCAGCAGCCACTGAGGAGTATGGGGCAGCTGTGCCTGGAGATAGGGCAGGACTCCGTCGCCCAAGACATCCACCTGCGCCCAGGTGAGGGCCAGACCCTGGGTGGAACGGGCGGAGTCCCCAATGGCCAGGACAGAGCCGGAGGCCATGCCGCCGGCGGCATACTGTCCAAAGGCAGCTCCGCCCAGAGCGATATACCGGCTGACAGCCCCGCCTCCCATGGCAAAGCCCAGACTGAACGCAAAGCCGCCCGCTGCGGCCAGCAGGCCCAGAGCCAGCCCGCCCAGAGCTACCCCTCCCACAGCCGTGCCGCCCAGGGCCAGCAGCCCCAAGGAGCCGGCGCCGACAGAGAACAGGCCGGCGGAGAGGCCGCCGACTGCCACCACGCCGGAGGCAAAGTTGCCGATGGCGATGACCCCTTTGGCGCGCTGAAAGCCGGGGCCCAGGTTAATATGGACCAGCGGGAGGCCGAAGAGGGTGGTTTTGCTGCGAAATTCGTACCGGTAGCCCCAGCTGTAATAGTTATGGACCACGGTGGGCTGGGACTCGGTTTGGGGCTCGATGCCTCGCACCAAATAGTCCAGGCTTACGCCGAAGTAATCCGCCAGGGCAGACAGATTTTGAATATCCGGTGTGGAGATGCCTGACTCCCATTTCTGGACTGCCTGGCGGGACACCCCCACCACGTTGGCCAGCTCCTCCTGAGAGATACCTCGACCCTTGCGCAGAGAGTAAAGCCGTTCCTGAAACTCCATGGTGATGACCTCCTTTTTCGGGGCCATCTTACCAGGCAGACCCGTTTTTTGGCAACCAACCGGGGCGTCCAATCTGACAACCAGGGGTTGCGTCCCCGAAAAAGACCGGTTTTACACCCGCCCGATATCGGTGCGATAATGCATATCTATAAAGTGAATGTGCTTGGCAGAAACGTAAGCACCCTGGATGGCCGCCTCCAGATCAGGGCCGGTGGCGGTAACACCCAACACCCGGCCGCCGTTGGTGAGCACCGCTCCATCCTTGCCCAGCTTGGTGCCGGCGTGGAACACGGTAGCGGTCTGGGACGCCTCCTCCAGACCTGTAATGGGATATCCCTTTGCATAGCTGCCGGGGTAACCGCCGCTGGCCAGCACCAGGCAGCAGGCCGCGCCCTCCTTCCAGCGCACGTCTACCTGGTCCAGGGTGCCGTTTCGGCAGGCCAGGAACAGGTCCATCAGGTCGGAGTCCAGCAGAGAGAGTACCGCCTGGCACTCCGGGTCCCCGAAGCGGGCGTTGTACTCCACCACCTTGGGGCCGTCGGGGGTGAGCATCAGGCCAAAGTAGATCACCCCATGGAAGGGGCGGCCCTCCGCCTTGAGGGCGGCCACCGTGGGCAGGAAGATCTCCTCCATGCACCGCTTGGCAATCTCCGGGGTGTAGTTGGGGGAGGGGGAGATGGCCCCCATGCCGCCGGTGTTGGGACCCTGGTTGCCGTCATAGGCCCGCTTGTGATCCTGAGAGGAGGGCATGGGGAGGATATGCTCCCCGTCGCAGAAGGCCAGCACTGTCACCTCCGGCCCGGTCATACACTCCTCGATGACCACTTTGGCTCCCGCGTCGCCGAATTTGTGGTCGCCCATCATGGCCCGGACAGCCTTTTGGGCCTCGTCCACAGTCTGGGCCACCACCACGCCCTTGCCAAGCGCCAGGCCGTCGGCCTTCACCACAATGGGGGCGCCCTGCTGGGCCACATAGGCCAGGGCCTGGTCCATGTCGGTGAAGGTCTTGTGCCTGGCGGTGGGGATGTGGTACTTCTCCATCAGAGTCTTGGAAAAGCTCTTGCTGGCCTCGATGATGGCGGCAGCGGCGTTGGGGCCGAAGGCGGGGATGCCCGCTTTGTCCAGCTCGTCCACCATGCCAAGAGCCAGGGGATCATCGGGAGCCACCACCACAAAATCCATGTGGTTGTCCACGGCCCAGTCCACCATGGCCTTCACATCGGTGGCGGCGATGGGCACGCACTGGGCAATGGCGGCGATGCCGCCGTTGCCCGGGGCGCAGTAGAGGTGGTCTACCTTGTCGCTCTTGGACAGGGCCCAGGCGATGGCGTGTTCCCGCCCGCCGCCGCCTACGATCAGTACATTCATGCAAAGCACCTCATTTCAGCACCATACGCAGGGCCCACAGTCCCAGCAGATGGGCCGGATAGAATACATAGAAGAACCATTTGTTCTGGATACCCAACTGACCCCGGTATCCGGCCAGCAGCAGCAGGGAGGCCGAGCTGAACAGCCAGCAGAGGATCTGGAAGGGGAAGGCAGAGGCCAGATAGCGTACCACCATGGATACCGATAGCCAGGGCAGGGAGAGCAGGCCCACCAGGGGCTGGTAAATCAGGTAGATCAAGGCCAGCCCCACCCCCAGGCAGAGCAGCAGCCGCTTCCGGTTTTCTCCCTGGAGATAGAGGGCAAATACCAGCAGTACGGCGGGGAAACTGTAGTCGCAGTTCAGGCCCAGGGCCAGCACGCACCCTGCCAGCAGAGGCAGCCAGGCCACCGCCGGAGAGCGGCCCTGTCCGCTGAGCCGCTCAAAGCCCCACACCGCTCCGGCGGCCAGGAAAAAGGTGAAGATCACGTTGCCGCCCCACACACCGGTGACCAGGGTAAAGGGCACCTGGGATACCAGGGCGAACAGCCCCAGCCGGAGCAGGTAGCGGGAGAAAAACCGGGTTCTGCGGCACCCCTCCGCCACAAAATAGGCAAAAATGGGGAAGGCCAGCCGGCCGATCAGCCGGGGCAGCAGGTCCGCCCAGCCGGGCAGGCCCATGTCGGCCAGCATGGTGGGAAAGACCACCCCCATGTGGTCCACCAGCATGCACAGCGCGGCCAGATATTTGAGGGCGGCGGCGCTGAGGCCGTAGCGCTGCTCCATCTTAGTGGTGGAACAGCCGCATGCCGGTAAAGGCCATGACCATGCCGTACTTGTTGCAGGTGGCGATCACGTGGTCGTCCCGGATGGAACCGCCGGGCTGGACGATATACTGCACGCCGGACTTGTGGGCTCGCTCCACGTTGTCGCCGAAGGGGAAGAAGGCGTCGGAGCCCACGGTGAGGCCGGACTGGGTGGCGATCCAGGCCTTTTTCTCCTCCAGGGTCAGCACCTCGGGCTTGACCTTGAAGGTGTTCTGCCATACGCCCTCAGCCAGCACGTCCTCGTACTCGTCGGAGAGGTACACGTCGATGGCGTTGTCCCGGTCGGGGCGGCGGATGCCGTCCACAAACTGGAGGCCCAGCACCTTGGGGTGCTGGCGCAGCAGCCAGTTGTCCGCCTTGTTGCCCGCCAGGCGGGTGCAGTGGATGCGGCTCTGCTGGCCGGCGCCCACGCCGATGGCCTGGCCGTCCTTTACATAGCAGACCGAGTTGGACTGGGTGTATTTCAGCGTGATCAGGGCCAGCACCATATCCCGCTTGGCGTTTTCGGGCAGGTCCTTGTTGTCGGTGACGATGTTGTTCAGCAGCTCGGTGTTGATGGCGTAGTTGTTCCGGCCCTGCTCAAAGGTGATGCCGAACACGTCCTTGTGCTCGATGGCCTTGGGGACGTAGTTGGGGTCGATCTGCACCACGTTGTAGCCGCCCTTGCGCTTGGTCTTGAGGACCTCCAGGGCCTCATCGGTGTAGCCGGGAGCGATCACGCCGTCGGACACCTCCAGAGCCAGATAGCGGGCGGTCTGTACGTCGCACACGTCGGACAGGGCGGCCCAGTCGCCGTAGGAGCACAGCCGGTCGGCCCCCCTGGCCCGGATATAGGCGCAGGCGATGGGGGAGAGGTCCATATCCTCGGCGAAATAGATCTTCTTTTCCACCTCAGTGAGCGGAGTGCCCACGGCGGCGCCGGCGGGGGAGACATGCTTGAAGGAGGCGGCGGCGGGCAGGCCGGTGGCCTCCTTCAGCTCCTTCACCAGCTGCCAGGAGTTGAGGGCGTCCAGGAAATTGATGTAGCCCGGTTTGCCGTTGAGCACCTGGATGGGCAGCTCACCGGACTGCATGAAGATGCGGGCGGGCTTTTGATTGGGATTGCAGCCGTATTTCAGTTCCAGTTCGGTCATGATATGTCCTTTTCCCCCTTATGCGTGCTTGTTGATAATGACGCTCTCCCAGCTGCCGGTCATCAGGTCCACGTACCGCACAAACAGGGAGACCTTGTTTTCCTCGTTCAGGTTGTCCCAGATCAGCCGGGCAAACTCCTGGGGCGTCTGGCTGGTGATGGCCACCTGCTCCGGCTCCCCTTCAAAGGAGGGCAGAGGATTGCCGTCCCCCATATAGGTGTGGATGAAGTGGCCCTGGCCCGCCAGAGGCTTTTCATAGGCGAAGAAGTAACGGCGGCAGGAGGCCGGATCCCCGCCGGCGCTCTTCAGAATGGACAGGGTGTAGTCCCCATCTTTTTTCAGCAGGCCGGAGATCCGGGGGGTGTAGTTGGGGCTGTCGGGCTCAAAGGTGCGGGTGTGAAGGGCCTGGGCGAAGGTCTTGCCCGCCGCCAGCCCCTCCCGGATGGTGTCGGTCTGATCGCCGTTGGTGACGATAGTGGAGGCCCCGAATACCCGGACGGGACTGTAGATGATGAGAGAGGGGTCGGTCATCTTGGAGGGGTCGTGGGCCTGGGTGCGGATACCGTCGGGGGTCTCCACAAAGACCCGATTGCGGGAATTTTCACTGCGGCCCATGATGAAATAGGCGATAACCGCCTTGGTGTCGTCTAGGGAGCGGCCCAGCACAATGCCCCGGCCGGGGTAGGGATTGGTGCGCAGCAGCGCGGTGAGATCCAGCGTTTTCATAGTATCATTCCTCTTTTTTGATGGATACAATCCGCCCGTCCACCGAGAGGCGGCCTTGACAGAACAGGGAGACGGCCTGGGGCAGGATCACCCACTCGGCCTGCTCCATCACCCGGCGCTGGAGGCTCTCCGGCGTGTCGCCGGGGAGGATGTCCACCGCCTTCTGGAGGATGATGGGTCCGCCGTCCGGCTCCTCATTGACGAAATGGACGGTGGCGCCGGTGACCTTCACCCCGTAGGCCAGGGCCTTTTCGTGGACGTGGAGGCCGTAGTATCCCGCGCCGCAGAAGGAGGGGATCAGGGCGGGGTGGACGTTGAGAATGGCGTTGGGATAGGCATGCACCATCTCCTCGGTGAGGATGTGCATAAAGCCCGCCAGCACCACCAGCCCGATGTCCAGCTCCTTCAGCTTGGCCACCAGAGCCTGGGTCATTTCCCGGTTGGAGGCGAATTCCTTCCGGGCCACCACATAGCCCGGGATACCGGCTTTTTCCGCCCGCTCCAGGGCGTAGGCGCCGGCTTTGGAGGAGAGGACAGCGGCAATGATCCCGTTTTTCAGTTCGCCCTGGGCCTGGGCGTCGATGAGAGCCTGAAGATTGGTCCCGCCGCCGGAGACCAGCACGGCAATCCGGGTCATACCAGCTCCACCCCGGCGTCGCCGTTTACCACCGAGCCGATGATATAGGCCCGCTCGCCGGAACGGCAGAGAATATCCTTGGCGTGGCCCGCCTCCTCTTTGGGAATGGCCAGGATCACGCCCACACCCATGTTGAAGGTGTTGTACATATCCCGCATGGGGATATTGCCTTTTTGGGCGATGAGGGTAAAGATGGGGGGGACTGGGAAGGAGGCGGTCTCGATCTGTGCGGTAAGTCCCTGCTTCATCATCCGGGGCACGTTTTCATAGAGACCGCCGCCGGTGATGTGGCTGATGGCCTTAATGTGGATGCTGTTATTCAGCAGGCACTGGATGGTCTTGACGTAGATGCGGGTGGGGGTGAGCAGGGTCTCGCCCAGGCTCTTGCCCTCCAGCTCCTCCATGGGGGTGGTCAGGTCGGCGTGCTCCACGTTCAGGACCTTGCGCACCAGAGAAAAGCCGTTGGAGTGGACGCCGCTGGAGCCCAGGCCAATGAGTACATCGCCGGCGGTCAGGTCCTTGCCGTCGATGATCTTCTCCTCGTCCACGATACCCACGGAGAAACCGGCCACATCATAGTCGTCCTCAGCCATCAGGCCGGGGTGCTCGGCGGTCTCGCCGCCCACCAGGGCGCAGCCCGCCTGGCGGCAGCCCTCGGTGATGCCGGCCACGATTTCGGCAATGCGGGCGGGGTTGTTCTTGCCGCAGGCGATGTAGTCCAGGAAGAACAGGGGAGTGGCGCCGCCACAGATAATGTCGTTGACGCACATGGCCACGCAGTCGATGCCGATGGTGTCGTGCTTGTCCATCAGCTGGGCCAGCCGCAGCTTGGTGCCCACGCCGTCGGTGCCCGAAACCAGCACCGGCTTTTTCATGCCGGACACATTGGGAGCGAACAGGCCGCCGAAGCCGCCCAGAGTACCCATGACGCCGGGGATGTAGGTGGACTCCACCATGGGCTTGATGCGCTCTACCGATTCATACCCGGCGGTTACGTCCACACCGGCGGCGGCGTAGGATTCGGAGTGAGAGTTTTTCATATCGGTCATTCCTTTCCGGTCCAGCAATAGGTGCAGATCTTGTCGCGGTCAATGCCGATGGCCTCCAGCAGGCCGTTCAGGGACTGGTAGCCCAGGGAGTCAAAGCCCAGCTTTTCACAGATGGACTTGAGCATACACTGGCCCCGCTGGGTGGAGGCGTCGGCGTACTCGTCCAGATGCAGCTGGCCCTCGTCCCCCTCCAGCTCCTGGATGGTGCGGCGGGAGAGCAGCTCCATGTCGGAGTTGCTGCGGGAGAAGTTCAGGTACTTGCAGCCGTACATGATGGGGGGACAGGCCGAGCGCATATGGACCTCCTCGGCTCCCGACTCGTAGAGAAATTCCACCGTCTCCCGCAGCTGGGTGCCCCGGACAATGGAGTCGTCCACGAACAAAAGCTTCTTGCCCTCAATGAGCTCGGGGACGGGGATCTGCTTCATCTTGGCCACCTGGTTGCGGGCCTCCTGGTTGGCGGGCATGAAGGAACGGGGCCAGGTGGGGGTGTATTTGACAAAGGGGCGGGCAAAGGGCTTGCCGCTGCGGTTGGCAAAGCCGATGGCGTGGGGCACGCCGGAGTCGGGCACGCCGGCCACATAGTCCACCTTGGGCAGCTGGCCCTTCTGTACCTCGTCCCGGGCCATGATCTCCCCGTTGCGGTAGCGCATGACCTCCACGTTTACCCCCTCATAGTTGGAGTTGGGGTAGCCGTAATAGGTCCACAGAAAGGCGCAGATGCGCATGTTTTCCCCGGCGGGGGTCAGGGTCTGCCAGCCCTCAGCGGTGAGCCGGACGATCTCGCCGGGTCCCAGCTCGTAGGCGTCGGTATAGCCCAGCTTGTGGTAGGCGAAGGACTCGAAGGAGACGCAGCAGCCCTCCTCATTCTTTCCGATGAGTACCGGCAGGCGGCCCAGCCTGTCCCGGGCGGCGATAATGGCGTCGGAGGTGAGGATCAGCATGGTGCAGGAGCCGTCAATCTCCTCCTGGGCGTGGCGGATGCCGCTGACCAGGTCCTCTTTCTGATTGATGAGGGCGGCGGCCAGCTCGGTGGCGTTGACCTTGCCGGAGCTCATGGCCATGAACTGGTGGCCCCGCTCAGAGAAGTACCGCTCCACCAGCTCGTCGGTGTTGGTAATGATGCCCACGGTGATAATGGCGTACAGCCCCAGATGGGAGCGCACGATCAGGGGCTGGGGGTCGGTGTCGCTGATGCAGCCGATACCGGCGCAGCCGTGGAAGTCGGAGAGATCCTTGTCAAACTTGGTGCGGAACGGGGTGTTCTCGATGTTGTGGATCTGGCGCTGAAACCCGGTCTCAGCGTCGTAAACCGCCATGCCGCCCCGTTTGGTGCCCAGGTGGGAGTGGTAGTCGGTGCCGAAAAACACGTCCATCACACAGTCACGCTTGGAAATGGTGCCGAAAAAGCCTCCCATACCTTACTTGTCCCCCATGAGACGGCGCATCACTTCTTCATAGGCCTCCTCGGCGCCGCCCATATCCCGGCGGAACCGGTCCTTGTCCAGCTTCTCGTGGGTCTTTTCGTCCCACAGGCGGCAGGTGTCGGGGGAGATCTCGTCGGCCAGCACGATGGTGCCGTCGCTGGTCTTGCCGAACTCCAGCTTGAAGTCCACCAGATCAATGCCGATCTCCTTCATAAAACCCTTCAGCAGGTCGTTGACGGCGAAGGCGTACTTCTTGATGAGCTCGATCTCTTCGGGGGTGGCCAGCTTGAGGGCCAGAGCGTGGTAGCTGTTGAGCAGGGGATCGCCCAGATCGTCGTTCTTGTAGGAGAACTCGATGGTGGGCTGGTCGAACACAATGCCCTCCTCCACGCCGTAGCGCTTGGCAAAGGAGCCGGCGGAGATGTTGCGGATGATGACCTCCAGGGGGACGATGGACACCTTCTTCACGGCGGTCTCCCGGTCGGAGAGCTCCTCCACATAGTGGGTGGGCACGCCCTTTTCCTCCAGGCGGCGCATCAGGTTGTTGGTCATGCGGTTGTTGATGGCGCCCTTGCCGGTGATGGTGCCCTTCTTCAGGCCGTTGAAGGCGGTGGCGTCGTCCTTATAGGACACGATGACCACCTCAGGGTCGTTGGTGGCGAATACCTTCTTGGCCTTGCCCTCGTACATCTGCTCTTTCTTCTCGTAAGACATCTCAAAACTCCTCCATTCGGATTTTTTCATCTTTTTTGGCGACTTCCGCGGCCATATCAGCCTTGAACTGGGCCAGCTTGGCAGACAGAGCCTCGTCGGACAGGGCCAGCATCTGGGCGGCCAGGATGGCGGCGTTGTCGGCTCCGTCCACCGCCACGCAGGCCACCGGGATGCCCTTGGGCATCTGAACCATGGACAGCAGGGAGTCCAGTCCTCCCATCATGGAGGTTTTGATGGGCACTCCGATGACGGGCAGGGTGGTGTAGGCGGCCAGAACTCCGGCCAGATGGGCGGCCTTGCCGGCGGCGGCGATGATGACCCCAAAGCCGTTCTCCGCGGCGTGGGCGGCCAGCTCCTCGGCGGCGGCGGGGGTGCGGTGGGCGGAGATGATCCGCACCTCCGCGGGGATGCCAAAGGCTTTCAGCCGGCTGATGCAGGGGCGCATGGTGTCCAGATCCGAATCGGAACCCATGACAACGGCAACTTTTTTGACCATAGGACCCTCCTGTGTAGCTAAAAATTTTTCAGGGAAAGAAAAAAATAAATCAGGGCGTCCGATACACGGACGCCCTGCGTTGGTTACTCCCTGATAGTGGACAGGTTGGTGCCGTGAATGAGCCAAATTCCTGCGCGCTGAACGTGCACCGGCGTCATCCCCGTACCTCCTTGTGCCAAGATACGTAAACTATATCGGATTTTTACGGTGTTTGCAAGGGGTGGACAGAATTTTGTCTGCTTATACAACTTTTAGGGGAATGTACGGATTCCTCCTTGTGAAGATGGGCGGGAGCGGGAGCAAAAAAACGGACCGCCCCATCGGGGCGGTCCGGGTGGAACTCAGTCGCGGAGATACTGCTTTACCAACTCCTGAAGCAGCTCGTCCCGGTCCAGCTTGCGGATCAGAGCCCGGGCGTTGTTGTAGTTGGTAATATAAGTGGGGTCCTCTGAGAGGATGTATCCCACAATCTGGTTGATGGGGTTATAACCCTTTTCCTGCAGGGACTGATAGACCGAGGAGAGAATCTGCTTGATCTCCGGGTCTTTATCGTTCTGCAGGCTGAATTTACGGGTGTAATCCATCTCCATGCCTGATACACCTCCCTGTATCAATCTGTTTCCCATTTTAGCGGAAAATTTTCATGATGTAAAGAGCCAGACCAAAATTTTATGATTCTTTAAGAAGTCCGGCGCAACCTTTTGCCGGCCTCCATGGTATGATAGGTGCCAGAGGCGTTCCGGTCCGCCGCTCCGGGGCATGGGCGGGGGAGGGAGCCGGGCGCGCTGGATGCCCAAAAGAGAGGTGAGGCACATGACAGACGAGAGTACCGCCCGGGCTCAGGTGGAGCGCTGGGGGGACATGGTGTGGCGGCTGGCCCTGGCCCGCACCCGGCATATCCAGGACAGCGAGGATGTGTTCCAGGAGGTGTTTGCCCGCTTCTTCCGGCACGAGGGGGAGCTGGACAGCGACCAGCACCGGAAGGCCTGGCTGATCCGCTGCACGCTGAACTGTACCAATACCCTGTTGTCCGCCCGCTGGCGGAGCTGGCTGCCTCTGGAGGAGGCGGTGACCCGGACGATGGAGCCGGAGGACCGGGCGGTGTACCGGGCGGTGCTGGAGCTGCCAAAGGCCTACCGCACCGCCATCCATCTCCACTACTATGAGGGCTACTCCGTGGCCGAGATCGCCGCCTTGACCGGCGCGAAGGAGGGCACGGTGAAGAGCTGGCTGTCCAGGGGCCGGGAGAAGCTGGCGCAGGCGCTGAAAGGAGAAGAGCTTCCATGATGGACCAGTATAGACGAGCAAACGATTCCCTCCATCCCACGCCCCGGGCGGTGGAGCGGGCAGTGACGGGGGAGAGGCCCCGGCGAAAGAGAAAACCGCTGAAGGCCCTGGTTCCGGCAGGTGTGGCGGCAGTAGTGGCAGCTGCTCTGCTGGTTACCGGTGTTCCAGGCGGGGGTGAAGGCGGGCCGCTGGTCGCCAATGCCCGCGCCATCGCCCAGCCGGTATATCCTGATCTGCCCCAATGTCCGGCCGAGCCCGCAGGGGGCAGCCAGACGGCCTGGGAGCAGTTCAATGAGGACTATGACGCCTACTGGAACGCCTGGCGGGAGTACCGGGATGAGGTTCCCGCCCTGTATGATACCCCGGAACTGAAGGCCGCGCTGGCGGATTTTTCTGGAAAAAGCACCGCCCTGGCCCTGTCGGGGGAGGACAACCGGGTTTATTCCCCTGTGTCCCTGTGGTTTGCCCTGGCCATGCTGGCTGAGACCACCGGAGGAGAGACCCGGCAGCAGGTTCTGGATGCCCTGGGGGCGGAGGATCTGGACCAGCTCCGGGATTGGGCGGATATTCTGTGGCACGCCATCTACGTGGATGACGGCACCGCAACGACCCTGCTGGGAAATTCCATCTGGCTCAATGAGAACGTCACCTTCCACCAGGACGTGCTGGAGGCCCTGGCAGAGCACTACTATGCCGGTTCTTATCAGGTGACCATGGGTACGGATGAGGCGGATCAGGCCCTGTCCGACTGGGTGGCGGAACAGACGAAGGGGCTCATTGGCTCTGACGGCGACGTGCTGCATACCAAGGCGGACACTCTGAATATACTGGCCTCCACCCTTTACTACAAGGCGGGGTGGAGGGACGAGTTTATGGAAAACCTGACCGAGGAGGACATCTTTACCGCCGCAGACGGTACTGAGATCTGTGTTGAGTTCATGCACAGGACCCAGGACGCCACCTTTCTGCGGCAGAACGGCTATCAGGCCGCATCTCTGTCCACTACCAGCGGAGAGATGATCTTTGTACTCCCCGATGAGGGGGTCACCCCCGCCGATCTGCTGGCTGACCCGAACTTTTTGGAAGAGGTCAGCAACTTTGAGCATGGCATCTTTGGGGAGGTCCAGTGGTCCGTACCCAAGTTTGACGTAAAGTCCGACCTGGACCTGAAGCCCACCATAGAGGGACTGGGGATCACAGACGTTTTTGACCCCGATGTCTCCGATTTTACCCCGCTCACCGACTTGGAGCCGGTGTGGCTGGACCAGGCTAAGCAGATTGCACGGGTGAAGGTGGACGAGAAGGGGGTGGAGGCCGCCGCCGTCACGTTGCTGGCCACCGATGGCGCCGCCGCCCTGCCGGAGGATCCCACAATCTGCGTTATGGATCTGGACCGCCCCTTCCTCTTTATCATCCGGGACGGCAGCGCCATCCTCTTTGTAGGTGTGGTGGAACAGGTATAAAGGAACAGAAAAAGCCCCGTCGGCCGACGGGGCTTTTTCTATAACTTTTGTTACCGCAGGACGGCGCCCAGCTGGCTGGCCAGAGCCTCCAGCACCTTCTTCACGTCGGCGTCGGCCTCCTCGCCGGTGAGGGAGCGGTCGTCGGCCCGAAGTACCAGGTTGAAGGCCACGGACTTCTTGCCCTCATCCACGCCTTTACCCCGGTAGATGTCGAACAGGGACACCTGCTGGATCAGCTTGCCACCGGCGGAGCGGATGCAGTCCTCCAGCTGACCCACGGTGATCTTCTCCTCGCACACCACGGCGATATCCCGGGTGACCGAGGGGAACTTGGGCAGGGGGACGTACTCGGGATCGGCCCCCTTGGCGTTGGCCAGCTCGCCCAGGGCCAGCTCGGCGCAGTACAGCTCGCCGTCCACACCGTAATTCTGGGCCACCAGGGGGTGGATCTGGCCAAAATAGCCCACGCAGTTGCTGCCTGCCCACACCTCCGCCACACGGCCGGGGTGGTAGGACACCAGCTCAGGAATGCCGGTGCCGGTGCGGAAGGTGACATCCTCCGCCCGCAGGTCCTCCAGAATGGCCTCCACAGCCCCCTTCATGGTGTAGAAGTCCATGTCGCTGCCGTAGGCGCCCAGGGTGAGGACCTTGGACTCCAGAGCGAGGCCGTCCTTGCCGCCGGGCTGGTAGACCCGTCCCACCTCATACAGCTTTACATTCTGGTTGCGGTAGTTGTAGTTCCGGGTCAGGATCTCCAGCATGGAGGGGAGGGTGGTGGTGCGCATGATGGAGGTGTCCTCGCCCAGGGGATTGAGGATTTTCAGGGAATTGCGTCTGTGGTAGTCGGCGGGCCAGTTGATCTTGTCATAGCAGGTGGGGGAGATGAAGGAGTAGGTGATGATCTCGTCGTACCCCATAGCCCGGCACATGGAGCCCAGCTGACGCTCCAGCTTCTCCTCCTCGCCAAAGCCGCCCAGGGTGGTCTGACCCCGCATCAGGGTGGAGGGGATGTTGTTGTAGCCGTGGAACCGGGCCACTTCCTCCGCCAGGTCGGCCATGCCGATGACGTCGGCCCGCCAGGAGGGGACGGTCACCTGGTCGCCCTCCACCTGGAAGTCCAGCTTCTTCAGGATGGACACCATCTCATCCTCGGCCACGTCGGTGCCCAGCAAGCCGTTGATCCGCTCCGGCTCCAGCTTGAGGACACGGGGATGGGGCACGTAGTTGAGGATGTCAATGGTGCCGTCCACCACCTCGCCGGCCCCCAGCAGCTCCACCAGCTCGCAGGCCCGCTCCACGGCGGGCAGGGTGTTCATGGGGTCCAGGCCCTTCTCGAATTTCGCGGAGGCCTCGGTGCGCATGCCCAGGGCCAGCGCGCCCTTGCGGATGCAGGTGCCGTCGAAACAGGCGGACTCAAACACCACGTCGGTGGTGTCGGCTACGATTTCGCTGTTCTCGCCGCCCATGATGCCCGCCAGGCCCACGGCCCGGTGCTCGTCGGCGATGACCAGATGGTTGGCGTTAAGGGTGTGCTCCTTGCCGTCCAGGGTGGTGAGCTTCTCGCCTTCCTCGGCCCGGCGGACGATGATCTTGCCGCCCTTCACGTAGCGGTAGTCGAAGGCGTGCATGGGCTGGCCGTACTCCAGCATCACATAGTTGGTGATATCCACGATGTTGTTGATGGGCCGCACGCCCATAGCCCGCAGCCGCTCCCGCATCCACTTGGGGGAGGGGGCGATCTTCACGTTGCGCACCATCCGGGCAGTGTACCGGGGGCACAGATCGGCAGCGGGGGTCTCCACATCCAGCAGCTCCGTCAGGCTGCCTTCAGCGCCGCCCTTCACCACCGGCTGGTGGAGGGAGAGGGGGGCGTCAAAGGTAGCGGCGGCCTCCCGGGCCAGGCCGATGACGGAGAGGCAGTCAGGCCGGTTGGGGGTGATCTCAAACTCCACCACATGGTCGTCCATGCCGATGATGGGCTTGATGTCGTCGCCGGGCTTGCAGTCCTCTCTCAGCACAAAGATGCCGTCGGGGATACAGTGGGGGAACTCAGCCTGCTGAGCGTGGAGATCCTCCAGGGTGCAGATGGAATCGGACTTGGTGTTGTAGGCCACCAGATCCTCCTCGTGGAGGTTTGGACAGACGGTGTCGGGGGCGGCGGTGGCGCCGCCCAGGTCCAGGCAGGTGTGGAAGGAGCCGTCGGGCTGCTTGGCGCACTCCAGCACCTTGGCGGCCACCACGGGGCCATAGATCTTGTGGCCGGGCTGGATGTCAGCGGGGATGGAGGGCTTGTCCTTGTCCAGGGGGTGATAGTCGTTGAGAATGGCGGCGGGGACGATGGCGGCATAGGGGAAGTCCCGCTCGTCCAGGCCCAGCTCGCTAAGACCGCAGAACATGCCGTTGGACACCACGCCCCGCAGCTTGCCCTTCTGGATCTTCACGCCGCCGGGGAGAGTGGACTTGTGGAGCGCCACCGGCATCAGGTCCCCGGGGTGGATGTTCCATGCGCCGGTGACGATCTGGATGGGCTCGGCCTGGCCAGCATCCACCTGACAGATCCACATGTGGTCGGAATCGGGGTGGCGCTCCATGGACAGCAGCCGGCCCACCACCACGTTGGAGATCTCCTCCCCCAGGTCGTGGGTCAGCTCCACCTTGGAGCCGGAGAGGGTCATCGCCTCGGCGAATTCCTTGTCAGAGGCAGTTACAGTTACAAATTCATTCAGCCATTTTCTGCTCAGATTCATGGTTTCTCCACCTCTTTCTCAGAACTGCTCCAGGAACCGCACGTCGTTTTCAAAGATCAGCCGCAGGTCGGCGATCTTGAACCGGCGCATGGCGGTGCGCTCCAGGCCGATGCCGAAGGCCCAGCCGGACCAGACCTCCGGGTCGATGCCCGACATCTTCAGCACCTTGGGGTGGATCATGCCGGCGCCCAGCAGCTCGATCCAGCCCTCGCCCTTACAGGTGGGGCAGCCCACGCCGCCGCACTTGTGGCACTGCACGTCCATTTCGCAGGAGGGCTCGGTGAAGGGGAAGTGGTGGGGGCGGAACCGGGTCTTGGTACCCTTGCCATAGAGCTGCTCCACCACCGTGTTCAGGGTGCCCTTCAGGTCGGCCATGGTAACGCCCTTGTCGATGACCATGCCCTCCACCTGATGGAACATGGGGGAGTGGGTGGCGTCCACCTCGTCCTTGCGGTACACCCGGCCGGGGGCGATGATCCGGATGGGCAGCTCCATGGTATCCATGGCCCGTACCTGCATGGGGGAGGTCTGGGAGCGGAGCATCACCCGGCTGTCCTCGTCAAAATAGAAGGTGTCGCTCCAGTCCCGGGAGGGGTGGCCCTCCTCGGCGTTGAGACGGTCAAAGTTGAGCTCGGCCAGCTCCACCTCGGGACCGTCCAGCACGGTAAAGCCCATGCCGATGAAGATGTCCTTGATCTCGTCCAGGGCGATATACATGGGATGCCGGTGGCCCCGCTTCACAGCCTTGCCGGGGACGGTGATATCCAGAGCCTCAGCCTTCAGCCGGTCCTCCAGCGCCTTGGCCTCCAACTCCTTGCTCCGGGTGTCCAGAGCCCCTTCCAGGGCGGCGCGGACCTCGTTGGCCAGCTGGCCCATGACGGGCCGCTCCTCGGCGGACAGCTTGCCCATCTGCTTGAGCACTGCGGTCAGCTCGCCCTTCTTGCCCAGATACTTGACCCGCAGAGCGTCCAGCTCTTGGGCGTTCTGGGCGTGCTCCAGGGCGGAGAGCGCCTCCCGGCGGATCTGTTCCAATGTTTCCTTCATATATCGCAGCTCCTTTGCTTTTTTGACATGAAAAAAGCCCTTCCTCCCAAAACCTGGGACGAAAGGCAAACCTTCCGCGGTACCACCCGCAATTCCCGCCTCTGGCGGGCACTCTCAGCCCCGATAACGTGGGGCCACGCCGTCCCTGTCTCCAGGGCCGCTCCGGGACGAACCGAGGGGGCCGAACCCTGCATCCGCTTTCAGCCGGTGACGGACGCTCTCTGACGGGTCGGGAACCGATCTTTTTCCCTTCTTCGCATGTAAAACTATATATATCACAGATTTCTCCAAAGTGCAAGATAAAAATTGACGGGAAAGGGCTATGCGCATATAATGGAGCCGAACCACAGCAAGTATAACAAATTGGGAGCGTGAACAGGATGCGGATCGTCACAGCGGAACAGAGCCGGGAGATGGACCGGGTTGCCATAGAGGAGCGAAAGATCCCCTCCACCGACCTGATGGAGCGGGCGGCGGCGGCGGTAGCCGACGAGGTGATGGCCCTGATGGGGGACACCCCCGGGCGGGTGGTGTGCTTCTGCGGTCCGGGCAACAACGGCGGCGACGGGGTAGCCTGCGCCCGGCTGCTGCTGGAGGCGGGCTTTGAGGTGCGCTGCGTTTTGGTGGGCAGCCGCGAGAAAATGACCATGGATACCCGAACTATGGAAGCTAAGCTGGCAGCGGCCGGGGGGAAGCTGGAGCCCTTCCAGCCGGACGACGGGGCCTTTGCCGCCTGGTGCCTGGAGTGCGGCGCCATGGTGGACGCTATCTTCGGCACCGGCCTCCGCCGTGGGGTGGAGGGGGACGCTCTGACTGCCATCCATATGATGAACACCTGCGACATTCCGGTGGTGTCCGCCGACATACCCAGCGGGGTGGAGACCGACACCGGCCGGGTACTGGGAGCGGCGGTGGAGGCGGCGGCCACCGTTACCTTTACTTTGCCCAAGGTGGGCCATTTTGTGGGTAAGGGCGGCCTGCACACCGGCAAGCTGGTGGTGGCGGACATCGGGATCCCGGCGGACCTGGTAAATGGAGCGGACTGCCCGGTGTGCAGCGTGGGAGAGGGAGAGGCCCGTTTCCCCCGCCGGCCTTTGGACGCCCACAAGGGTGATTTCGGCAAGTGCTACATTCTGGGAGGCAGCGTAGGCTACTCCGGAGCCCCGGTGCTGGCGGCCCAGGCGGCGGTGCGCTCCGGCGCGGGACTGGTGACGGTGGGGGTGCCCGCCCCCGTCTGGCCGGTTGCCGCTGCCAAGCTGGAGGAGGCCATGCCCTATCCGCTGCCCGCCGGGAAAGAAGGGCAGCTCTCCCTGGAGGCCGGGGAGGCGGTCCATGGCCACCTGGACGGCTGCGGCGTCTGCCTCATCGGTCCCGGACTGGGCCGGGGCAACGGGGTGTCGGCGGTGGTGCGCCAACTGCTGCGGGAGATCCATGTGCCGGTGGTGCTGGACGCCGACGGCATAAACGCCCTGGAGAGACATATAGATGTACTGGACGAGCGGAAGGGACTGCACACCATTCTGACCCCCCATGACGGGGAGTTTGCCCGGTTGGGAGGCGACCTGTCCGGCGGAGACCGGCTGGGGGAGGCACGACGCTTTGCCATGGAGCATGGCTGCTGTCTGGTCCTCAAGGGGCACGGCACCATTACCGCCTTCCCCGACGGCACCGCCTACGTCAATACCACCGGCAATCCTGGTATGGCCAAGGGTGGCAGCGGGGATGTGCTGTCCGGCATCATCCTGTCCCTGCTGGGCCAGGGGATGCCCGCCCGGCAGGCGGTGCCCCTGGCAGTGTGGCTCCACGGCGCCGCCGGCGACCTGTGTGCCGCCGAGATTGGGGAATACGGCATGACCCCCTCTGATCTGGTGGCCGCCCTGCCCCGGGTGATCCGAATGCATATGGAGTAAAAAGGAGGGTGGTCTGTGGGCCGCTGGTTGGGAGTATGTACCTTGACGATAGCCCTCTGTCTAACCCTGACCTGCTGCGGCGGGGAAGGGGGGAGTCAGGCCGAGCAGCTGGCCCTGGATATCCGGGCGGAGTATCTGGAAATGGCGGGTTGTACCGCCTCCATGGAGGTGACCGCGGACTATGGCCAGCGGGTGTACGACTTTGGCGTGGACCTGACCTGGCAGCGGGAGGGGGAGAGTGCGCTCACCATTACCGCGCCGGAGAACGTGGCCGGAGTTACGGCCCGGCTGGCGCAGGACCAGGCCTATTTGGAGTATGACGGAGCGCAGGTGGAGACTGGCCCCCTGGACGATACCGGCCTGAGTCCGGTATCGTCGGTGCCGGTACTGCTGGACTACGCCCAGACCGGCTACATCGCCGCCTGCGGTCTGGAGACCCTGGGAGAGCGGGAGGTGCTCCGGGTGGACTGCCGGGATCCGGAGGCCCAGCCGGGTACCGGCCGGGAGTGCGCCCTTTGGTTTGACCCGGATACCCACGCCCTGCTCCGAGGGGAGCTGTCCCAGGACGGCTATACGGTGATTCAGTGTACCTTTTCGGACTTTCAGGTGACTCCGGGCGCGGAGGGTTAGGTCTCCAGTCCATCCAGCCTCCGATGGAGCACGCTCCGGCAGAGGAGGAGCGCCACAGCGCAGGAGAGCAGCTCGGCAACCGGGAAAGAAGCCCATACCAGTCCGGTGCGGATGGCGCCCAGGACCAGGGCGGCGGGGAGGAGAAGGGCCACCTGCCGCAGCAGGGTGATGACCAGGCTGGCGTTGGCGGAGCCCAGAGCCTGGAGGGCGGAGCACAGCACAATGGAGACCCCGGCGCACAGGAAGGACAGGGCGATGGTCCGCAGGGCGGGAATCCCCTCGGCCAGCACAGCGGCGTCGGCCTCAAAGATGCCCAGCAGCGGCCCGGGCAGCAGCATCATCACCACAGTGCCCACTGCCATCAGGCCTACGGCCAGGGACAGGGCGAAACGGATGGTGCCGGTGATCCTGGCCTTGTATCGGGCCCCGTAGTTGAAGCTGATGATGGGCACCAGGGCGTTGGTGATGCCGTACAGCGGCATGAACAGGAAGGACTGGAGCTTGAAGTAGGCCCCCAGAATAAAGACGCCGGCGGAGGTGAACAGGGGGAGGATCAGATTCATTCCCAGGTTCATTACTGTGGCCAGGGCCTGCACCATGGCCGCCGGGATACCCACCCGCAGCATGTCGGCCAGAATGGCGGGAACAGGCCGGAAGGCGCGGAAGGACAGGGTGACGGAGGAGGTGCGCCGCACCATCACCAGTCCCACCACCATGCCAACCAGCTGCCCCGTCACCGTGGCGATGGCGGCGCCCGCCACCTCCAGCTTGGGGAAGGGGCCTATGCCAAAGATGAGCAGGGGGTCCAGGATCAGGTTGATCACCGCGCCGATGCCCTGGATCACCATGGGTCCCACTGTATTTCCGGTGGCCTGCAGGGTGCGCTCACCGGCAAATTGCATACAGATTCCCAGAGAGGCGCCGGTGACGATGGCCAGATACTGGCTGCCGTAGGTCACCACCTGGGGCACGTCGGAAAAGAGGGTCAGGAAGGGCCGGGCCAGGCTGACCCCCAGAACCAGAAAGACCAGCCAGCAGACCAGATAGAGGAAATAGCCGTTTGCGGTTACCCGGTCGGCCTCCTCCCGGCGGCCCTCCCCAAGCCTCCGGGAGAGCAGAGCGTTGAAGCCTACCCCCACGCCTACGCATACGGCGATCATCAGGGTCTGCACCGGGTACACCAGGGACAGGGCCACAAAGCTGTCCCCGCTGAGCTTGGCGACAAACATGCTGTCCACCAGGTTGTAAAGGCCCTGGATCAGCATGGACAGCATCATGGGCCAGGACATATTGAGCAGCAGCCGGCGTACCGGCATCACAGCCATTTTATTTTCGTTCAAGGAAATTCCTCCAGTCACACCAAAACGGGTATCGGGGTACGCTTCCGCGTGCCCCGATACCCGTTTTTTCCCACGGCGTAGCAGCCCGTGGGGGGTTAAAATGTTTGGATGTAGCGCAGATCGTGACAGATCATGTGGTGAGGGAAGGGCACCAGCTGAACGGTGCCGTCCCAGGCAAAGCCGTGGCGCTCGTAAAACCGCCGGGCGCCTGCGTTTTCCCGCAGCACGAACAGCGTGCAGCCGGGATATCCCGCAGCCCGCAGGCGGCAAAGGGCCTCCTCCAGCAGGAGGGAGCCGTAGCCCTGGCCTGTGTGGGTGGGCTCGGTGTAAAGGGAGATCACCTCACCCCAGCCGGAGTAGGCGCTGGAGTCAATGATCAGCTCCTCGCTCTGCCGGGGGCTGGGGCCGGAGCGGACCGGCCCGTAATTGCAGCAGGCCACCGGCCTTTCGCCGTCATAGAGCAGCAGGCCGCGGCACCGCCCGGTGGCGTGGTCCTCCCGGAAAAACGGGAGCCAGTGATCCTCGGTGGTCACGTCCCGCAGGTAGTCATCCGGTACAAAGCCGGGATAGGCGGCCCGCCAGCCCCGGCAGTGGATGGCGCTCATGGCGGCAAAGTGCGCCTCCGTGGCGGCATCCACGAAGCGGAGCTCAGGCATGGGCGGCCTCCCTGACCTCCTCCTGCTGCCGCTCCGCCTCCTGCTTGGCCAGACCCCGGGCGTTGGCCAGCATCAGCTTGATGCGGTTTTCCTGGTTGATCTTGGTGGCGCCGGGATCGTAGTCGATGGCTACAATGTTGGAGTAGGGGTAGTCGTCCTTCAGTTTGCGGATCATGCCCTTGCCCACAATGTGGTTGGGCAGGCAGCCGAAGGGCTGGGTGCAGACGATATTGGGTGTGCCGGAGTGGATGAGCTCCAGCATCTCGGCGGTGAGCAGCCAGCCCTCGCCCATCTTGTTGCCCTCGCCCAGGTAGCCCTTGATGAGCTGCCGCAGGTCCTCAAAGGTGCCGGGCGCACGGAAGCCGCCCTTCTTCATGGCGGCGATCATGGCCCGCTGGCACTTTTCCACGTAGCCCTTCAGCACCTGGCAGGCCTTTTTCTTCACCCACTTGCCGCCGTAGATATTCACATCCACCTCGCGGTTGTAGATCTTGAAGATGATGAAATCGGTAAGGCCGGGCACCACCGGCTCGGCGCCTTCATCCAGCAGGAACTGCTCCAGATTGTTGTTGCCCAGGGGGGAGTACTTGATGTAGATTTCGCCCACCACACCGACCCGGACCTTGGGCTCCCCGGCCACGGGGATGGCCTTGAACACGGACACAATATGATCGAAATGCTCCACCATGCTCTTGAAGGACAGGCCCTTGCCCCGGCTCATCTCGGCCAGCAGATGATCCTCCACCTGTTCGATGGTCCGGTCGGTCTGGCCCTTGGTTACCTCGTAGGGCCGTACCTGGTTGGAGGTCTGGACGATGAGGTCGCCGTACATCATGGCGAATACCGCCTTGCGGAGGGTGCCCAGACCCAGCTTGAAGCCGGGGTTGGGCTCCAGCCCGGACAGGTTTACCGAGATGACGGGAATGAATTCCAGCCCCGCCTTCACCAGGGCCTTGCGCAGCAGGTGGATGTAGTTGGAGGCCCGGCAGCCGCCGCCGGTCTGGGTGATGAGCAGGGCCACCTTGTGGATGTCGTACTTGCCGCTCTTCACTGCGTCGATGAGCTGGCCGATGACCAGCAGGGCGGGATAGCAGGTGTCGTTGTGGACATACTTCAGACCTTCATCCACGATGCCCCGGTGGTTGGTGGTGAGCATTTCCACGTGGAACCCCTCGGTTTCCAGGATCCGGGCCATCAGCCCGAAATGAACGGGGAGCATGGTGGGGAAGAGGATGGTGTACTCCTTTTTCATTTCCTGGGTAAACAGGAGCCGCCCATTTTTATCATAAACTAACTGTGCCATTGATTCGTTCCTTTCGCTGGAGGGATTACCAGTATTCTGCCTGATAGTCGTAGGCGCCGTCTATATTGCTGGTGCGGAAATATATGGAAAGCGCGTTCTCGTTTTGGCTATAACTGAGGGAGCGCGCCAGGTCGGTGAGAGAACGGGCAACGGAACGCGTCGCACAACGCACTCCTTAGGAATGTGATTCTTTACCTGACGTTGGAGCCGCTTTGCGGGCCTCCATGGCCGCCATCAGGGAACGAATCCGGATCCGGACCGCGCCCAGATTGCTGATATCGTCGATCTTCAGCTGGGTGTAAAGCTTGCCGCCTTTCTCCAGGATGTCCCGCATCTCGTCGGTGGTGATGGCGTCGGTGCCGCAGCCGAAGGAGACCAGCTGCACCACCTGCATGTCGGGCTGGGTGCACACATACCGGGCGGCGTTGTACATCCGGCTCTGGAAGGTCCACTGGTTGAGCACCTTCCGGGGGGCGTAGCCCTCCAGATAGCTGAGGGCGTCCTCGGTGACCAGCACAAAGCCGAAGGAGGTGATCAGGTCGTTGATGCCGTGGTTGATCTCCGGGTCAATGTGGTAGGGCCGGCCGCAGGCCACCACAATGGGCATGTGGTGCTCCCGGGCGTACTGGATGTACTGCTTGCCGGTCTCCCGCACGTCGTGGAGGTAGGCGTCATAGGCCTCATAGGCGGCCTTTACCGCCCGCTCGGTCTCCCGCTTGGGGATGGCGAACGTCTCCTCCATCAGCTGGGCGATGCGCTTGCCGAAGTCCTTGTGCCGCCACAGGCCCACGTAGGGGTCCAGATACTTGACCTGCTTCAGAATGGGCACGTTGGCGGCCAGCAGCTCGGGGTAATAGGCCACCACCGGGCAGTTGTAATGGTTGTCGCCGATGCCCTCGTCGTTGTTGTAGGACATGCAGGGGTACCAGATGGCGTCCACGCCGGCGTCCACCAGGGCCTCCACATGGCCGTGGAGCAGCTTGGCGGGGTAGCACACGGTATCGGAGGGAATGGTGTGCTGTCCCTTCAGGTAGAGCTTCCGGGAGGACTCGGGGGAGAGGACCACCTCAAAGTTCAGCTTGGTGAAGAAGGTGAACCAGAAGGGCAGATTCTCGTACATGTTGAGACCAAAGGGAATACCCATTTTTCCCCTGACACCGTTTCCGGTCCCTTTGCCCTCCAGGGCCCGGAGCTTTTTGTACTTGTAGACCATCAGGTCCGGGTTCTCCACCTTGGCCTTGCCCAGGGGACGGGAGCACCGGTTGCCCGAGATGAACCGCCGTCCGCCGTCAAAGGTGTTGACGGTGAGGGAGCAGTGGTTGGTGCACAGGTTGCAGGTAGTGGGCTTGGCGGTGTGGGAGAAGCTCTTCAGATCCTCCATGGTCAGCATCGCGCTCTTCTCCAAGTGCAGATCCCGGGCGTACAGGGCGGCGCCGAAGGCCCCCATGATGCCCGCGATGGTGGGCCGGGTCACGTTGCGGCCCAGCTCCAGCTCAAAGGCCCGGAGTACCGCGTCGTTGTGGAAGGTACCGCCCTGAACCACGATGTGGCGGCCCAGATCATCGGCGCTGGCGGCCCGGATGACCTTGTATACCGCGTTCTTGACGATGGAGATGGACAGGCCGGCAGAGATGTCCTCCACGCTGGCTCCGTCCTTCTGGGCCTGCTTCACGCTGGAGTTCATGAACACGGTGCAGCGGGAGCCCAGATTTACCGGGTGCCGGGCAAACAGGCCTAGTCTGGCGAAGTCGGCGATGGAGTAGCCCAGCGCCTTGGCGAAGGTTTCGATAAAGGAACCGCAGCCGGAGGAGCAGGCCTCGTTGAGCATAATGGAGTCCACCGCGCCGTTGCGGATCTTGAAGCACTTCATGTCCTGGCCGCCGATGTCAATGATGAAATCCACGTCGGGGTTGAAATGGGCGGCGGCCTTGTAATGGGCTACCGTCTCCACCAGGCCCGCGTCACAGCTGAAGGCGTTTTTCACCAGATCCTCCCCGTAGCCGGTGACCGCCGCGCCCCGGATGGTGATCCGGTCGCCGCACAGGGGATAGATCTCCTTCAGCTGGTCCAGCACCACCGCCACCGGGTTGCCCAGGTTGGAGTGGTAGTAGGTGTACAGCAGCCCGCCGTCGGCGGTAATGAGGGCCATCTTGGTGGTGGTGGAGCCGGCGTCGATGCCCAGCCAGGCGTCGCCGGTATAGGTGTGGATATCCACCTCCGGGGGGTGCATGGCGTTGTGCCGGGCGGTAAAGGCCTCATAGTCGGCCTTGCTGGCAAAGAGGGGGGGCATGGTGTCCACCAGACCCACGTTGTCCACGCTGCGCTCCAGCCGGTCCAGCACGTCGTCAAAAAGCTGCTCGCCGTAGTCAGAGGCGCACAGGGCCGCGCCGATGCCGGCAAAACAGTCCCCGTCCTCGGGGAAGATGGCGTGCTCCTCGTCCAGCTTCAGAGTCTCAATAAACCGCTGGCGCAGGCCCATGAGGAAGTGGAGGGGGCCGCCCAGAAACACGATCTTGCCCTTCAGCTCCCGGCCCTGGGTGAGTCCGGCCACCGTCTGGTCCACCACCGCCTGGAAGATGGAGGCCGCCACGTCTTCCTTCCGGCCGCCCTGGTTCAGGATGGGCTGGATATCGCTCTTGGCGAACACGCCGCAGCGGGAGGCGATGGGGTAGATCTTCTCGTGCTTCAGGCTCAGCTGATCCAGCTCGGTTACCGTGACGTTCATCAGGGTGGCCATCTGGTCGATGAAGGCTCCGGTGCCTCCGGCGCAGGAGCCGTTCATCCGCTCCTCCAGAGCGCCGCCGAAGAAGATGATCTTGGCGTCCTCGCCGCCCAGCTCGATCACCGCGTCGGTGTCCGGTATGTATTGGTTGACGGCGGCGGCGGTGGCGTAAACCTCCTGCACGAAGTCAATGTTCGCCGCTTTGGCCACGCCCAGACCGGCGGAGCCGGTGATGACCATGCGCACCTGCTGGCCTGCCAGCTTGTTTGTAATGGAGCGCAGGGTCTCCGCCGCCCGCTCCCGGGCTTTGGAATAATGCCGCTCATAGGAGCGGAACAGCAGCTTATTCTGTTCGTCCAGCACCACGACCTTGACGGTGGTGGAGCCGATATCAATTCCGATCCGAAGGCTCATAAATTCACCCGTTTATCTTTCATAATGAATTTCGCACCCATCATAATATAACAAAACTTTCATTTTTACAAGCCCAAAGCGAGAAATACAGGAAATACCACCGGAAAAGGGGGAATACGGCAGATGCCGCATTCCCCCAGGGCTGGCTTTTGTAAAAATTGACGGTTACCGGCGGTAGGTACGGGTGATCCTGGCCAGCTTTCCGGATACAGAGGGATTAAGAGCCTCCCCCCGCACCCGCCAGGACCAGTTGTGGGGTCCCGTGGTGCCGGGGGCGTTGACCCGGGCGTCCCCACCCAGGCCCAGCAGGTCCTGCATGGGGGCAATGGCCAGGCGGCAGGGGGACATCCAGGCGCCGCACACCGCGCCCCAGCCGAAGCCCTCGTCCTCCCGCAGCCGCAGGTAATCGAAGGCGTAGTCCCGCTCGGCGGGGCTGGCCTCGGAAAAGAGCCACTGGACAAAGGTGGGGGTGTCGTGGGTGCCGGTGTAGACCACGGCGTCCCGGGGGCAGTTGTGGGGCAGATAGGAGCTCTCACCCACCGGGTCGAAGGCGTATACCAGAACCCTCATGCCGGGCAGGCCGCTCTGGGCGATAAAGGCTAGGGCGTCGGCGTCCAGCGCGCCCAGATCCTCGGCGATAAGGGCCAGGCCGGACACATTTTTCAGCGTGTCCAGCAACGCGTTGCCCGGTCCCTGCTCCCAGTGGCCCGCCCTGGCGTCAGGGGCTCCGCTGGGAATGGACCAGTAGGTGTGGAAGGCGCGGAAGTGGTCGATGCGTACCACATCATACAGCCGGGCCATGTGGGTGCCCCGCCGCTTCCACCAGGCAAAGCCGGTCTTTTTGTGGTATGCCCAGTCGTAGAGCGGGTTGCCCCAGTGCTGGCCCAGATCGGAGAAGGCGTCCGGCGGCACGCCCGCCACAGCGGACGGGGTCATATCCTCGCCCAGCTGGAACAGCTCCGGCTCGCTCCATACCTCGGCGCTGTCAGGGGAGACGTAGATGGGGAGGTCTCCGATGATGGAGATGCCTTTGGAATTGGCGTAGGCCTTGATGGCTGTCCACTGGCGGAAGAAGAGCAGCTGCAGGAAGGCCTGGAACCGGCACTCCTCCGCAAGCTCCGTGCGGTAGCGCTCCATGGCCTCCGGCCGGCGCAGCCGGGCCTCGTCCGGCCACTCCGCCAGGGGCTTGCCCCCGAAGCGGTCCCGCAGGGCCATAAACAGGGCGTAGTCGGGCAGCCAGTCCGCCTCATCCTCCAGGAATTTGTCCAGCAGGGGGGCGTATACCTCCCGCCCCCGATCCCAGGCCTTTCGGAGCAGGGGGAGCCGGGTCTGATGGAGCCAGGCGTAGTCCACCCGGTCAGGGTTGTTCCAACGGGCGGAGTTCAGCTCATCCTGGGTAAGCAGTCCCTCCTCCTGGAGCAGCTCCAGGTCCAGCAATAGGGGATTGCCAGCAAAGGAGGAGGGGGACATATAGGGGGAGTCCCCGCCGCCTGGGGGTACCAGGGGCAGGATCTGCCAGAATTTTTGCTTTCCGTCGGACAGGAAATTGATGAACTGCCGGGCGGACTTGCCCAGGCTCCCGATGCCGTAGGGTCCGGGCAGGGAAAAGACGGGAAGGAGGATACCGCTGGCTCTTGCTTGCATAAACAGGCCTCCTGTAAAAAGATTGATGAACTTTTACATTATACCGCTTTCCCTGCCGGACCGCAAGGCTCAGTCCGTTTCCTCGATGGCGGAGCGGATGTGCTCAAAGACCTTGTCCTGGTCCTGGCACATCACCAGCAGAATGGTTCCGTCGGACAGGGTTTCCAGCCGGGCGGCCTGGGCGATGTCGTACTGGTCGGCCAGATACATCTGAAAATTCTGCTGCTGCATGTCGATAAAGGCGGACAGACCCTCCCGGACCTGCTCCTCCCGCCCGTCAACGGGATAGACCGCGGCGATGCCATAGGCCTTGACGTTCATCATGGACACCGACAGGGCGCAGGCGGAGCAGTCCGCCGGATCCAGGCCCAGGATGTCAAAGGTAGCCTGGCCCACATCGTCCTCGGTGGAGGTGACAACGGGGATGGCGTCGTTCAGGTCCTGGTCTCTGGCGTTCTCGATGGCGGTGCGGTACAGCTCGGTACGCTGCTCCGGGGCAAGCTGCGTTCCGGCGGTGCCGCAGCCGGAGAGCAGAAGCAGGGTTAATGTCAAGGTTGCGATACGGGATGTGTTCATACAGATTCCTCCTTTGTAATGGCTGGCGGGGGAGAGAAGCGGAGGGCCAGCCTGCCCTCCTCGCAGGAAATCAGAGCCGAGCCGCCCGCCTGGAGCGCGCCGCTGAGCAGGCCCTCGGCGGCGGGGTCCTCCACGCCGGAGCGGATAGCCCGGCGCAGGGGACGGGCGCCGTAGTCCGGGTCAAAGCCCAGCTTGGCCAGGGTATCCAGCGCCTCGTCGGTCCAGGTCAGGGTTACCCCGAGGGCCTTCAGCCGGCGCCCCACCTGCTCCAGCATCCGCCGGGCGATGGCCCGGATCTCCCCTCGGCCCAGCTGGGTAAAGACAATGGTCTCATCCAGGCGGTTGAGCAGCTCCGGGCGGAAGGTCTGCTTCAGATCCTCCATAACCGCGTCTTTCAGCTCCTCCGGCGAGCGGGTCTGGCCGTCGGTGTGCCGGGCGGCGGAGAAGCCCAGCCGTCCGCCTCTGGCGGTGATCCGCTGGGCGCCCACGTTGGAGGTGAGCACCACAATGGCGTTTTTGAAATCGGCCTTTCGCCCCTGAGCATCGGTGACCACGCCGTCCTCCATCATCTGGAGCAAAATGCCCCAGATATCCGGATGGGCCTTTTCCACCTCGTCAAAGAGCACCACGCAGTAGGGCCTCCGGCGGACCTGCTCGGTGAGCTGGCCTCCCTCCTCGTGCCCTACGTAGCCCGGCGGCGAGCCGATGAGCCGGGAGACGGCGTGCTTTTCCATATACTCCGACATGTCGAAGCGGAGCAGGGCCTCCTCGCTGCCGAACATGGCCTGGGCCAGGGCCTTGCACAGCTCGGTCTTGCCCACGCCGGTGGGCCCCAGAAAGAGGAAACAGCCGGTGGGGCGGCCGGGTTCCTTCAGCCCCACCCGTCCCCGGCGTACCGCTCGGGCCACCGCCTGCACGGCGTCCTGCTGCCCCACCACCCGCTGGTGGAGCACCTCCTCCAGGCTGAGTAGCCGGTCGCTTTCGGCCTGGGTCAGGGTGGTGACGGGGATGCCGGTCCAGCCGGCCACCACCGCCGCCACATCCTCCGCCGTCACCGAGCCGGTGTTCTGGCCGGAGTGCCACTTGGCCTTCTGCTGCTCCAGTTCCCGCTGAAAATCCTCCTCCGCGTCCCGGAGCATGGCGGCCTTTTCAAAATCCTGGTCCCGGATGGCCTCCTCCTTTTCCCGCCTGGTGCGGAAGGTGCGCTCCTCCAGCGCCTGCAGGTCCGGCGGGGTGGCCAGCCGCTCCATCCGTACCCGGGAGGCGGCCTCGTCCATCAGGTCGATGGCCTTGTCGGGCAGTCGCCGGTCCCCGATATAGCGGGTGGACAGGGAAATGGCGGCGTCAATGGCGCCGTCGGTAATGGTCAGCTTGTGGTGGGCCTCGTACCGGTCCCGCAGGCCCAGCAGGATGGCCCGGGCGGTGTCGTTGTCCGGCTCGCTCACCACCACCGGCTGGAACCGCCGCTCCAGGGCGGCGTCCTTTTCGATATACCGCCGGTACTCGTCGGTGGTGGTGGCACCGATGACCTGGAGCTCCCCGCGGCCCAGGGCGGGCTTGATGATGTTGGCGGCGTCGATGGCCCCCTCGGCGGAGCCGGCCCCCACAATGGTATGCAGCTCGTCAATGAACAGGATGATGCCCCCGGCCCGGCGCACCTCCGCCAGAATGTTTTTCACCCGTTCCTCAAATTCTCCCCGGTATTTGGTGCCCGCAACCATGGAGGACAGGTCCAGGGACAGCAGCCGTTTGCCCTGCAGGTCGTCGGGCACCTGGCCGGTGGCAATCCGCCAGGCCAGCCCCTCGGCCACGGCGGTCTTGCCCACGCCGGGCTCCCCGATCAGGGCGGGGTTGTTTTTCTGACGCCGGGCCAGAATCTGGATGGCGCGCCCGATCTCCCGATCCCGGCCGATCACCGGGTCCAGCACGCCGCTGGCGGCCAGCCGGGTCAGATCCCGGCAGAACTGGTCCAGCAGCTTGGTGTCCCCGCCGTATTCCCGCTCCCTGGGCCGCCCGGTTCCACGAAAGGGGGAGGAGGAGGGATCTCCGCCCATGGCGGCGGTAACGTCGGCCCGCAGCCGCCGGGGCTCCACCCCCATGTTGGCCAGCACCCGCACCGCCACCCCGTCCCCCTCCCGGAGAATACCCAGCAGCAGGTGCTCGGTGCCCACAAAATGGTGGCCCAGCCGGGCGGCCTCGGTGAGGGAGAGCTCGATGATCTTCTTGCACCGGGGGCTCAGCCCCTGAGAGGGGGCGGCGCCTTTGTCCCCGGTGCCCACCAGCCCGGCAATGGCCCCCTTCAGGGTCTCCGGGTCCAGTCCGGCGGCCAGCAGCACCTTGGCCGCCACGCCGCTGCCCTCCCGGGCCAGCCCCAGCAGCAGGTGCTCGCTGCCCACATAGCCGTGGCCCAACTCGGCGGAGCACTGCTGGGCCAGGCGCAGGGCGGTCTGGGCCCGCTGGGTGAAGCGGGTGTCATTCATGCCGGTCCCTCGCTTTTTCCGGCTCCAAAAGAGGAGCTTTTTCTGCCGTTTTACGGGCTTCATGCGCCGATTCACGCCCTTTCGCTTTTGTTCTCTGCCGGTGCGTACCGCTGCGCGGCGCGCCGTTCAAATCGGGGGTTAAGCTCCCCGCTGCCTCCATATGAAATGGGGAAGAATGTTCCATGGATGCTTTCGCCTCCTTTGGCGTTTGGCCTCTATTTTTCCCACCGAGAAAAAATATACCCATAACCGGCGCATTTTAGCATTGCAATTTTAAAAAGTTATGATACAATAACGATAGTTTTAGAGTTTGGAGGTGTATTCCAATGGCCTATGTCATCAGCGACTCCTGCGTGAGCTGCGGTGCTTGCGAGGGCGCTTGCCCCGTGGGCGCTATCTCCCAGGGCGACGATCACTACGTCATCGACGCCGGCTCCTGCATCGATTGCGGCAGCTGCGCCGACACCTGCCCCACGGGTGCTATTTCCCAGGGCTAATTTTGGTGCATAAAAGTGGAAAACAGCGGCACGCCTTCCGGTGTGCCGCTGTTTTTAACCCCAATCAGGAGGTAGAGAGATGCAGCTGAGAGGGAAAAACCTGCTTTTGGTGGGCCTTACGCTATTTTCCATGTTCTTTGGCGCGGGCAACCTGATCTTCCCGCCGGGCATCGCCGCCCAGGCGGGCACCGCCACCTGGCTGGCGGTGGTAGGCCTGGCGGTAAGCGCGGTGGGATTGCCGGTGTTGGGCGTGGTGGCGGTGGCCCGCTCCGGTGGGATGGATACCCTAGGCAGCCGGGTGCATCCGCTGTTTGCCCGGGCCTTTACCATTGCCGCCTATCTGGCCATCGGCCCCTGTCTGGCCATCCCCCGCACCGCCACTACCTCCTTTGAGATGGCGGTGCCCCCCTTTGTGGGGGCGGACGCCCCCATCCCTCTGTTCCGGCTGCTCTACTCCCTGGTGTTTTTTGCCGTTGCGCTGCTCATTGCCCTGCGGCCGGAGAAACTGACCGACCGGCTGGGGAAGATCCTCTGTCCCATTCTGGTGGCCCTGATTGTCATTACCTTTGCGGGCTGTCTGGTCAATCCGCTGGAGGGGTATGGTCCGGCTGCCGGCAACTATGTGACCCATCCGGTAATCCAGGGTTTTCTGGAGGGCTATCAGACCATGGACACCATTGCCGCGCTGGCCTTCGGCATCATCATCGCGGTCAACATCCGCGCCAGAGGAGTGAAGGAGGAGGGGGCCGTGGTCCGGGGCACCGTCCGCGCTGGCGTTATTGCCGGCATTATGCTGCTGGTGGTCTACTGCATGCTGGCCCATATCGGTGCGCTGTCTGCCGGGGCGGTCCCCAATCCAACCGATGGAGCCCAGGCTCTCACCAATATTGTGGGTCTGCTCTTTGGCCCGGTGGGCAATGTGCTGCTGGCCGGGATCTTTATTATTGCCTGCTTCAACGTGTGCGTGGGCCTTATCAGCTCCTGCGGCGAGTACTTTTATTCCATCTGTCCCAAACTGAGCTATCGGGGCTGGGCGGTGCTCTTCGCGGTGGTGAGTATGGTGATCTCTAACGCGGGGCTGGCCCAGATCATCTCGGTGTCCGCTCCGGTGCTGGGCATTCTCTACCCCATGGCCATCGTGCTCATCGCGCTGTCCTTCTCCCACCGCTGGCTGGAGGGGAGGCGGCTGGTCTATCCTCTGGGGGTGCTTTTTGCCGGAGTGTTCAGCGTGCTGGATGCGCTGAAGGGCTTTCTTCCCGTCCTGGAGGAGGTATTGAAGCGCATGCCCCTGGCCTCGATCGGCCTGGGCTGGGTACTGCCCGCCGCCGTGGGCGTTGTGCTGGGCCTGATTTTGCCCTCCAGACAGAACTAGGAAAAAGAGCGTCCGTGTGCCACGGACGCTCTTTTTTACGATTTGGACTTGGGCTTAAAGAGCAGCGCCACTATCAGACCAAAGAATACTGCGGCGGTGATCCCGCCCGCCGCGGCGGTGACGCCGCCGGTGAGGGCTCCCAGTACGCCCTGCTCCGCCACCGCCTTGGCTACACCCTTGGACAGCAGCCAGCCGAAGCCAGTGAGGGGTACGGTGGCTCCGGCTCCGCCGAACTGGGCAATATATTTGTACAATCCCAGCCCGCCCAGCGCCACACCGGCCACCACGTAAGTCACCAGAATGCGGGCGGGGGTCAGCTTGGTCCTGTCGATGAGCACCTGCCCGATGAGGCACAGCACCCCGCCGCACAGAAACGCCCGGGCATATTCTCCAAACAGCTCCATCATGCTCCCTGCCTTTCCTGTTCAATGGCCACCCCGTGACACACCGAGGGGATGCTCTCTCCCTGCTGGGTGGAGGTGGGGGAGAGCAGGGCGCCGGTGCCGCAGAAAAGGATGCGTTTCCACCGGCCGTCCCGCATGCCGTTGAGCAGCAGCCCGCACAGCACAGCCCCCGAGCAGCCGCAGCCCGAGCCGCCACAGTGGACGTCCTGGCTGTTCAGGTCGTAGATCAGGGTGCCGCAGTCCGCCAGGTTGGGGAGCTGAAGCCCCTGCTGGTTCAGCAGCTCCGCCAGAAGCTGGTGACCCAGCTGGCCCAGATCGCCGGTAATCACCAGATCGTAGTCTGAGGGCTTGCGGCCGGTGTCCCGGAAGTGGGCCAGAATGGTGTCGGCGGCGGCGGGGGCCATGGCGGCGCCCATGTTGTTAGCGTCCTTGATCCCCTTGTCCACAATTTTTCCGGTGGTGACGTGGGTGATCCGGGGTCCCTGCCCCTCCCGGCCCAGGATCACGCACCCGGAGCCGGTGACCGTCCACTGGGCGGTGGGGGTGCGCTGGCTGCCATACTCCAGAGGGGTGCGGTACTGCCGCTCCGCCGAGCAGAAGTGGGAGGAGGTCATGGCCGCCGTATGCGCCCCGAAGCCGCCGTCCAGCAGCAGGGCGGCCAGAGACAGGCTCTCCGCCATGGTGGAACAGGCGCCGTACAGCCCCAGAAAGGGCATGTCCTGATCCCGGGCGGCGAAGGCGGAGCCAATACACTGGTTGAGCAGATCGCCCGCCAGCAGGTAATCCAGCGCGCCGGGGGCCAGGTTGGCTTTTTTCAGGGCGGTGGACAGGGCCATCTTCTGCATGGCGCTCTCCGCTTTTTCCCAGCTTTTTTCGCCAAAGGTGTCGTCCTGACTCACCACGTCAAAGGTGTCGGCCAGGGGACCTTCGCTCTCTTTTTTTCCCACCACGCTGGCCCAGGACAGTAGACAGGGCCGGGAGGGGAGCTCGGCGGTCTGACCGCCGGGACGCTTTTTGTTCATAGCCTCATCCCTTTTTTCTCATATAGTGCTATTTTGAACGAAAAGCCGGGAAAATATGAGGACGGATTTTATAGGGTGAACTCTGGTCAAACGGCGGCGATTGCGCTATAATACATAAATATATCGCAGATTTACCGAAAAAAGGAGGGCTACCATGGAGCAGCAGCCCAAGCGTACCCTGGCCTATTTCTGTCCCGCCTGCCGCCAGAGCGTGGCGGTGGAGCGGACGGTGTTTCAGCTGGCCGCATCCGCCAATACCTTGTCCTGCCCCTGCGGCAAGTCCAGCCTGCGGGTGGAGATGATGGGGGACCGGGTCAAGCTTACCGTGCCCTGCCTGTTCTGTGGCCGGGATCATACCGTGACCTGCTCTTCCCAGGCCTTTCTCCACCAGCGTGTGCTGGCGTTTTCCTGCGCCCAGTCCGGCCTGGACTGCTGCTATGTGGGAGAGGAGGGAGCCGTGTTCGCCGCCCTCCGCCGTCTGGAGGAGGCGGTGGGCAAGCTGGAGTCCGACGGCGAGAAGGGGAGCTTTCTGGACGAGCTGGTGATGCATGAGGTGCTCTCCGAGCTGAAGGAGATCGCCCAGCGGGACGGGATCTCCTGTACCTGCGGTTCCCACCGGTGGAAGCTGCAGGTGAATTACAGCTCCATTGACCTGTTCTGCGCCGACTGCGGCGGGGCTATGCGGCTCCCGGCGGCCACCTCCAGCGACATCGACGACATCTGCTGCAAGACCAGGCTGCTGATCCACGGCAATACCGGGGAGGGATAAGGGTGTTTTACGAGGGTGAATACCGGGTGGACTCCAGGGATGTGGACCAGTGGTATACCTGCCGTCCCTCCGCTCTGCTGGGGATCTTTCAGGAGGCCGCGGTAGCGGCCGCCTGCGAGCTTCACGCCTCCCGGGAGGAGATGATGAATAAGTATCATCTGTTCTGGATGCTGGCCCGACTGTGGTACCGGCTGGACCGGCCCCTGAAGTGGGGGGAACGGCTGACGGTGCGCACCTGGCACCGGGGCGGCAAAGGGGCCTCCACCTACCGGGACTTCGACCTGCTGGTAAACGGTACGCCGGTAGGCGAGGCGGTGTCTGTTTGGGTGGTGGCCGACGCCGAAACCCACCGCCTGGGCCGGATAAGCGGCATTGAGGAGTTTCAGGGCACGGACGGCGGCGCGCTGTGCAAGGAGAAAACCATCTCCCATCTGCGGATGCCCCAGCACATGGAGCTGGCTGACCGGCGGGCGATGCACTACAGCGATACCGATGTCAACGGCCATGTCAATAACGTGCGCTACGCCGATTTTATCTGTGACGCATTGCACATGGAGCGGCTGGGGGCAGGACGGTTTGTCTCCGCGCTTCAGATCGGGTATCTGGCCGAGTGCCAGGCGGGGGAGACGCTGGAGCTCTATACCGCGGAGCAGGACGGGCTGTGGTATGTCCACGGCGCGGACAGCGCGGGGAAGAGCCGGTTTGAGGGCACGGTGGCCCTGTCTCAGCTCCTGTAGGTTTGTCAAACATATTGGACGGTGAACTCTAAGGGAGAGCGCCAGCCAA
>ERZ1643246.738-NODE-738-length-40183-cov-28.698565_pt1 | contig 40183 bp, 32 predicted proteins | sample MGYA00579265_ERZ1643246 | MGnify/ENA primary metagenome ERZ1643246 (study PRJEB29033, sample SAMEA4952261) | chicken gut metagenome | biome: Broiler Chicken; feature: Gastrointestinal Tract; material: Caecum | place: Ireland | collected 2018 | study: Broiler...
AACTGCTCAAGGCGGTCTGGAACATTGACCTGTCCATCTGTCCGGAATGCGGCTGTGCTTCCATGCATCAGCTGGGGAGGAGTTATGCTCCTTTCCCATAACACATGGTCCTTTCCATACCGATTTTTTAAGGCCTCCCATTGGAAGGTCCGCGAAGCATGCCCGAAAAATGGTCTACCGGAAGAAAAGCTGCGGGATCTTTCTGTTTTTATATGGATCACAGCGATTTTAAGGCATCCCGGAAAGATACAAATCCCATAGTTCTGTGGCTGACCGTCCGCGAATTGGTACAATTGGAAAGAATCACATTCAGAGCAGTCCGTTTTTACTCAGGGCTGCTCTTTTTCTCGCTCTGAATCTGATACTTTCCTAAAGAATTATACCATGAGACTATGAACAAATCTACATCGTTTCAGCCCGTCGGCAGCATTGTTTTCTCCGGCATACCGCTGCGCTGCTTCCCGGCGTTCCTCGCTGTATGGGGCGGTCAGACGGAAAGAGAAGCGGCCTTTCTTATATATAAAACTCCATGCAGCCCGTTTCCGGGTTTGCGTCGGACTTGCTGGCAGATCGCCGGATAACGGCGGCTAAATGCAAACAGACGCTTTTTCGGGACAGTGTCATATGGAAGTGAGTATTGTTTCCGGGACCAAAATATTATATACTGGAACATAAGTTCAGTTCCCCGAAGCAGACTGCCTCAACGAGCGGGAATCCGGGGACAGAATTCGATGTGTTCCGGCAGGAAACCGGAAAATCGGAAATTCAGATCAGACAGGAGAATGTTATGAGTATTTCAGAGGGAATGAATCCAAGACAGATGGAGGCAGTGGAGTATACGGAAGGTCCGCTTCTGATTCTGGCAGGCGCCGGTTCCGGAAAGACCAGGGTACTGACGCACAGAATTGCATATTTAATAGAAGAAAAACGTGTGCCGGCTTATCAGATTATGGCGATTACGTTCACCAATAAGGCTGCGCACGAGATGCGGGAGCGGGTGGACCGGATTGTGTCCTTCGGGGCAGAGCAGGTCTGGGTCAGCACGTTTCATTCCAGCTGCGTGCGGATTCTGCGGAGGTATGCGGACCGTATCGGATACGGGAACAATTTTACGATCTATGATTCGGACGATTCCAAAACCCTGATGAAGGCAGTGATCAAAAAACTGAATCTGGACACCAAAATTTACAAAGACCGCGCCCTGCTTGCGGCGATTTCGGCGGCGAAAAATGAAATGATCTCCCCGGAGCAGTACCGCAAAGACGCAGGAATTGACTGGAAGCTCCGGAAAATTGCGGATGCCTATGATGAGTATCAGGCGCAGCTTCAGGCAAACAATGCAATGGATTTCGATGATCTTCTGGTCAATACGGTGGAACTGTTTCTGCAGTGTCCGGAGATTCTGGAATCTTATCAGGAGCGGCTGCGCTACCTGATGGTGGACGAGTATCAGGATACCAACACCGTACAGTTCCGCTTTATCAGCCTTCTGGCGGGAAAGTACCGGAATCTTTGCGTAGTTGGCGACGACGATCAGTCCATTTACAAATTCCGGGGAGCAAACATTGAAAATATTCTCAGCTTTGAGAAGGTCTTTCCGGATGCGAAAGTGGTAAAGCTGGAGCAGAATTATCGCTCTACCGGAAATATTCTTGCCGCCGCCAACGAGGTTATTGCCAATAATAAAGGGCGCAAGGAGAAGAAGCTCTGGACTGAGAGCGAGGACGGGCCTCTGGTAGGGTACCGCCAGTTCCTGACCGGTTTTGAGGAGGCGGAGTATATCGCCGGAGAAATCACGAAAAAGGTGCGGACAGAGGGACGGCACTATCGGGATTACGCAGTGCTGTACCGCACCAATGCCCAGTCTCGTCTGTTTGAGGAAAAGTTTCTGATGGCCAACATTCCCTACAGGATCGTCGGCGGAATCAACTTCTATGCCAGAAAAGAAATCAAGGATCTTCTCAGCTATCTGAAGGTCATTGACAACGCTGAGGATGATCTGGCGGTGCAAAGAATCATCAATATTCCGCGCCGGGGAATCGGCGCGGCAAGTATGGGAAAGGTGCAGGAATGGGCGGATTTCCACGGAATCAGCTTTTATGATGCGCTGCTGGAGGCGGAAATGATTCCGACTATCGGGCGGGCGGCTTCCAAAATACGTTCTTTCACATCCCTGATTCAGGTGATGAAGGCGAAGGCGGAGTATCTGACCGTCAGGGAAATCCTGGAGCTGGTGATTGAGGAAACCGGATACACGGCGGAACTGGAAGCAGAGGGAACTGAGGAAGCAGAGGCCCGGCTGGAGAATATTGACGAATTGATCTCGAAGATCGTCACCTACGAGGAGCAGACGGAGCATCCGACACTTGGAGGCTTCCTGCAGGATGTGGCGCTGGTTTCTGATATCGACACCGTAGATGAGGACAGCGACTATGTGCTTCTGATGACGCTTCACAGTGCAAAAGGCCTGGAATTTCCTTACGTCTTTATGGCGGGAATGGAGGACGGAATCTTCCCCAGTTACATGAATGTCACAAGCGACGATCCCGGAGATCTGGAGGAAGAGCGGAGACTCTGCTATGTGGGAATCACCCGGGCGATGAAAGAACTGACCATGACCAGCGCCAGACAGCGGATGATCCGGGGAGAGACGCAGATCAACAAGACTTCCCGGTTTGTCCGGGAAATTCCCCGGGAACTGGTGGATATGGGAAGAGACTTTGCGGAAACAAAACCGAGAACGGAGCCGGAGCCCAAACCACAGGGAGGCCTTTACGGCGCAATGAAAAATCTGTACCGGATGGAGAATTTCAAACCCCGTCAGTTCACGGTCCAGAAAGCCGACCGCCTGGATTACGAGGTCGGAGACACCGTACGCCACGTCAAATTCGGCGTTGGAATCGTCCAGGCCATCGTCGAAGGCGGAAAAGACTACGAAGTAACCGTAGACTTTGAAAAAGCCGGAGTAAAAAAAATGTTCGCATCCTTCGCCAAACTACAGAAACTCTGACCCCTTTTGTCGATTCTCCGCAGCCGACCCCAACAGATCTTTTGCCATACATGTAACAACCTGTAACAGTTCAGCCCTCTGAACTGTTACGGCATCCGTCCATTGAAAATCGCTTCGCAATGGGCCGGATGCCTGCAGGCACTATGCATCCATACGGTCTGTGCAGTGAATGCACAGACCTGGCTGAACTGTTACAACAACCTTCATCCACCGCCTCTCAAAATCAGAAACCGCCCCGTGCCCATCGCACACCACAGGCGGCCGGCACGGGGCGGTTTCGTCCCCCCACCTTAATGAAAATATAAGACTTTCCCGTGTTTTTTCTAAGAGTTTCCCTTTCTGTTTCTAAAGATCTTTCCTATACAATTAGGAACAGCAACAGAGGTGCGCCGGAAAACAGTCGTCCGGAACACCTCGGAAAAAGGAGGAGCAGTATGAAAAAATTTCTCAGACATGTGAACCGGGGAGTCATCCTTGCCATTGTGGCGGTTCTCTGCGTGGCGGTCTATGTGATTGTGGACAATGCCAGATTCAGGAATGCAAAACCGGATATCGAGCAGGCGGTTTCGCAGTACATGGAAGAGGTGAAAAAGGTCAATCTGGCGGCACCGCAGGACAGGGTCGCAAAGACACGGGAGCTTCTGGAAAAGTACTGGACCAAAGCACAGGGCAGCAATTCTTACGGCTATACGAAAGAGGATATCCAGGATTACCTGGCCTATCGGGAAAGTTATGCTTCCGATGATCCGGCCGTTACGGATTATACCGATGTCCTGAAAGACGTCTCCGTCAGCAAGAACGGTCCCAAGGGGGCGAAAGTTGTCGCCCAGTATTCCGTCAGCCTGGAAATGAGCAGGGAAGATCTGATTTATCCGGTTTATGGAATTTCCGCATGGGACGGAAGCTTTCTTTCTTCCAGGCCGGCAGAAAACGGAACGGACGTGGTTCAGAGCCTTGACTATGAGGTAGAGATCTCCATGTATCAGGAAGACGGACAGTGGAAAATCGGAGACATGTATGCTTATATGTCGGAACAGGCCTGAAGCCCCGGTTACCGCTCCGCGGACGGAGCGATAACCGGAAACCTGGAATGTATTTGAAAGGGAGAAGAAAATGGAGACAATGACAGAGAAAACAATGACGATGGAGAAAGCGGCAGAGGCACAGGAGCGGGAGCCTGTGGTTGAGATCCGGCATGTCAGCAAATATTTCGGAAAGAGAAAGGTAGTCAGTGATCTGACCATGATGACGTATGCCGGGGAGGTATTCGGATTTTTAGGCCCCAACGGCGCAGGAAAGACAACGACCATCAAGATGCTGGTGGGACTGATCGGAATCGACGAAGGACGGATTTCTGTCTGCGGTCAGGATGTGACCCGGCATTTTGAGAAAGCCATGGCAAATGTGGGAGCAATTGTGGAAAATCCCGAAATGTATAAATATATGACGGGCATGCAGAATCTGATGCAGTATGCCCGGATGAGAAAAGGTGTGACGAAGGAACGGATTCAGCAGGTGGTGGAGCTTGTGGGGCTTTCCAAACGGATTCATGAGAAGGTAGGAAAGTATTCTCTCGGCATGAGGCAGAGACTCGGTGTGGCGCAGGCGCTGCTTCACAATCCGAAGGTTCTGATCCTCGACGAGCCGACCAACGGCCTGGATCCGGCGGGGATCCGGAACCTGAGAGACATTCTGAAGAATCTCGCCCACCGGGAAGGAATCTGTGTACTGGTGTCCAGCCATCTGATGAGTGAAATGCAGCTGATGTGCGACCGTGTGGGAATCCTGGTGAACGGAACGCTGATCCAGGTGACTTCTGTGGAAGAAATGGTGGAGCGTATGCAGCAGAAAGCGCCACGTTTCCGCTACCATGTACAGGACGCCCGGAAAGCTGCGGAGGTTCTGGAACAGGAAGAGCAGTGCACAGCAGAGGTTTCTGACCGGGAGCATCTGGAAATCCGGCTGCAGGGAGAAAACCCGCAGACGCTTCTCGGAGAGATGAACCGGAAGCTGGTGGAAGCGGGCGTGGTTCTATATACCGTTGTGCCGGCAGAGTCTCAGCGTCTGGAGGATGCGTTTATTGAACTGACAAAGGGGGATACACAAATTGCTTAAACTGATACAGAATGAAATGATCAAGATTTTCAGCAAGGTGAGCACATATATTATGCTCGGGCTTCTTCTGGTGCTTCTCGTGGGTGTTTCTGCGTTAATGAAACTTTCAGGCAGTTACAGTTACAGCGGGTATACCTATACGGAGCAGGATATTCAGTCAGAACTCGATTATCTGAACAGCAGCAAGCCCGACGGTTATGAAGTGCAGGTGGCTGAGTACGAATATATGCTTGCAAGCGGAAGAGAGTGGAATACCGATTCCTGGGAATTTGAAGCGCTGGACGAGGCGTTTCAGAATTTTCAGGCGCCGCTGAGTTATCAGCGGGAGGGAATGACGGACGAGGAAGCCGCAGGTTACGAGAAAAACCTGGAGGAGACCATTCAGGCGATTGAGAGCGGCGACTGGAATGCGTACGCAAAGCTTCGGATCGGGCAGATCGCAGCTGGAACGGAAGTGGAAGCCGTCAAAGACGCGGAAAGTTTTTCCTATCAGTATATGCTGGACCATCAGATTGTGGCCGGCGCCGGGGACTGGAGAGAGGAGGCGGCAAAGGAAGCCGGAGATGCAAAGCTGCAGATTGCGGAGCTGGATCAGCAGAAGGCCCAGGGAATGTATGTCTCCGAGGACACTTACGAAGAGGCGCAGAACAGAGCGGCTGTCAGTGAATATCGTCTGGAGAACGGAATCGAAAACTATATTGACGAAAACGGAAGTACAGGAAGCGTTTACTGGACTGCGTTTCTTGAGGAGACGATGCTGGTCACCGTGGTCAGCGTGATCATGATTGTTCTGGCGGGAGGATGCGTCGCCAATGAATTTGCCAACGGAACGGTCAAATTTCTGCTGGTCAATCCGGTGACGAGAAGAAAAATCATTATCAGCAAATATCTGACAATGCTTCTGCTGGCTCTTCTGCTGATTCTGGGGGTCTATGCTGTGGCGGCTCTGATTAATATTCCGTTTTTCGGCGCGGATTTCGGCGTGCCGTATCTGACTGCCGCAAATGGCCAGGTTTCCGTCGGAAGCGGATATCTGTATGCCCTGAAGTATTATCTGCTGGAGGGCGTGAGTCTTGTGGCGATGACAACGATGGCGTTTATGATTTCATCAATGATGCGCAGTTCTGCGCTGGCAATCGGAATCGGAGTGGCAGCGCTGCTGGGCGGAAGCATGGTGGTCGCGCTGCTGGCGCAGCTGGGATGCGACTGGGGAAGATATCTGATTTTTGCGAACATGTACCTCTCCCAGGCAGCCACAGGAAGCACGGTGTTCCCGAACCAGACCCTGGGATTCTCTGTCGCTGTGCTGGCGGTACACATGGTGATTTTCCTGCTCACCGCCTATGACGGATTTACGCGCAGAGAAGTGTAAAATTCCAGCGGCCGCGCTTCCCGGCGCGGCCGCTTCTTTTATGGTTTCCGTGCGGGGAGACGGTCCCGCTGGCCGAGCCGCAACACGCCGGGATTTTTTGTAAAACAGGGCTGGTACATCGAAGCGGTTTCTGATAGAATAATGTACAGACACTTTATTTCCGCGGGCGACGAGTCAGGCAGTCATGCCCGTATGGATATTGATATCTGCGGCAGGAGGTTCTGACAGAGTTCCTGCCGCTGTTTTTGACGAAAGGAGAAAAAAGAGACGTTTTATGGTGTTTCGGAAGGGAAGGAGAGAAGAGGCAGAGAAAATTCTGGAATTGTACCAGTCGGTGATTGGTTCGGAATTCTGTACCTGGAACGAGTTTTATCCGGGAAGAGAAGAGATTGATGCAGACATGTCCTGCGGGAATCTCTATGTGCTGACGGAAGAGAAAAATCCGGGGGACGGCGGGGCTTACGGTGAAGAGCGGATTGTCGGAGCGGCGTCCATCGTTTCGGAAAATGAGCTGGACGATCTGGAGTTCTGGAGCCGTCCGGAGACGGCGGGAGACCGTGAGAAAAAGATCTGCGAGATCGCGCGGATTGTTGTCGCTCCGGAGTATCAGGGAAAGGGACTGGCAAAAAAAATAGTGATTTCTCTGGAGGAGATTCTGAGAGAAAGAGGCTGCAGTGCTGTGAGACTGCTGGCAGCGGTGAAGAATATACCCGCCTGCCGTGCGTATCTGCACTGTGGCTTTCGTATTCTTGGAGAGTGTGACAGATACGACGACCATTACTATGTATGTGAAAAGATTTTGTGAGATGAGCGGTTATGTGTAAAGATGAAAAAAAGAAAAAAATGAAAAAAGGATCGGTTCGTCCGGTTCCGGGACTGAGCCGGGAGGCCGAGGAACGGCAGCTGAAGGAGATTATCGGAATTGCCCAGGCAAATCTGAACCGGACGGAGGCGTATGCCCGTGCGTTGTCTGAGGAGTATCATGATCTGGTGGAGTCCTACGGGCCGAAGGACAAGGAAGCGCTGGCCATGCTCCACAATACCCAGGCGCAGATGCGGGAGAGGCAGAGAGATCTGATCCGGTGCCGCAAAGCGAGGAAAATGCCGTATTTCGGGCGAATCGATTTCAAAGATTCCGGTGCGTCGCAGGAGGAATCCTATTATGTGGGCAGGGTCGGCATTTCGGACGAGGCCTCTGAGCCGGTGGTGATAGACTGGCGGGCTCCGTTGGCGTCAGTTTATTATGAAAACAATACGGGGACATGTACCTATACGGTAAAGGGAGAAGGTGTTTATTCTGTTGACCTGAAGCGTAAGCGGACCTATGAGATCGTCAACGATCAGCTGAAAGATTTTTTTGATTCCGATGTGGTTGCCAACGATGAGCTTCTGACAAAATATCTTGCGCGAAACAAGACGGCGGTGCTTGGGGAGATCATAGCCACGATTCAGGAGGAACAGAATGAGATCATCCGCAGGACGCCGAAGCGCAATCTGATCGTGCAGGGAGTGGCGGGTTCGGGAAAGACGACGGTTGCCATGCACCGCATCTCATATATCCTGTATAATTATGAGGAAGAATTCCGTCCGCAGGATTTCTACATTATCGGGAGCAACCGGATTCTGCTGAACTATATCACCAGCGTCCTGCCGGATCTGGATGTGTATGGAGTGGCGCAGATGACGATGGAGCAGCTGTTTGTCAGGCTTCTCTATGAGGATTGGGACCCAAGATTTCACAGAATCCGTCCCATCGGGAAAAAGGACGAGACCGCATGCATGAAAGGAAGCTATGGATGGTTTCATGACCTGGAAGATTTCTGCAGGGAATATGAGAAGACAGCGGTTCCTCATGAGGAGATCCGCATAGAGAAGAACGGCGTCCTTCTGATGGACGAGGCGTCGATTGCCGCATATCTGAGAGACAATCCCCGGGTTTCCATGCAGGGAAAAATCAATATGCTCAACGAGATTCTTCAGTCAAAGCTGGAAAATGAGGTTTCCGGAAAATACGTGTCCTATTCGCCGGAAGAGAAAAAAGAGCTCAAACGCCTTTACCGCTGGCATTTCGGGAAGGATGTGTGGAAAGGCTCCATTTTCGGGCTTTATCGGGAATTCCTCGCGTCCCAGGAGGAAAAGGGAAAGAAGGTTCCGTTTACTGAGAATGCGTTTGATCTCTATGATCTGGCGGCGCTCGCTTATCTGTATAAGCGGATCAAAGAGACTGACGGAATCCGGGAAGCGAGCCATGTGATCATCGACGAAGCGCAGGATTTCGGCATGATGGCGTACGGGGCGCTGGAATATTGCCTCAGAGGATGCACCTATACCATCATGGGGGACGTTTCCCAGAACATTCACTATGGCTATGGATTAAACGACTGGGAGGATCTGAGAAAACTGATGCTCTCCACGAATCCCGGCGGATTCGGTCTTCTGAAAAAAAGCTACCGGAATACGGTGGAGATTTCCCACTTTGCGACGGAGATTCTCCGTCATGGAAATTTTGCGGTTTATCCGGTGGAACCCATCAGCCGTCATGGAAATCAGGTGACGGTGACAAAGTGTGAAAATGAAGACGAAATGCTCGCCGAGACAGAAAAGAACATCCGGGGCTGGATGAAAGAGGGGCGGGAGACCATTGCTGTCATCTGCAGGGATGAAGAAGAGGCGGCGATGGTGAGTGCGCGCCTGGGAGAGAAACTGCCGCTGGCTGACAGCGATCCGGAGACCGCCAGCTTTACCCAGGGGATCATGGTACTCCCGGTTGAGTACACTAAAGGCCTTGAATTCGACGGGGTACTGCTCTACCATCCTTCCGCGGAACATTATCCGGCAGAAGACCGGTATGTAAAGCTTCTGTATGTGGCGGCAACCCGTGCGCTCCATGAACTGACGGTCGTCCATCAGGGAGATCTCACGGATCTGATCGCGAAGCCGGTATCGGAAGAAAAAAAGATGCAGCTTCTGGAGCAGGAAAATCAGATGCGCCGGGAAAAAAAGATGCCGACGCCCTCCGGCGGAAACATCTCCGGACTGTCAGGCGGACGGGACAGTGCAAAAAGGCCTGCTCCGCAGCCGGGCAGACAGGACAGTGCAAAAAGACCCGATCCACAGCCAGGCTGGTCGGACCGTGCAGGGAAGCTTACCGACCGGACGACAGATCGGAAGAGTACAGGGGATTTTGCTGTGCAACCAGGCAGACAAAGCGGCGAAAGAGAGCCTGTCCGCTGCCCGGAGGAACGGCGCGATGCGGAAAAGCCAGCCGGACAGATCAATCCGTCCTCCCATCGTTTCGGGGAATTTCCCGATGAAAGTATTCTGCGCCCGAAAGGGCACAGCCGCATTGACTGTTCTGTTCGGATTATCAAAAAGAGCAAAACCTGTATCGATCTGACCAGCCGGTACGGGGCTCTGAGACTGACGCCTGTGGAGCCGGAAGTGATCCGCGTACAGTTCCTGAAGGGCCCGGGAAACGCCTTCCGGGACGGATACTGGAACTACCGGCCGAAGACTCCGGTGAACTGGACGGCCAAAGCGGGAAAAACTCTTGTGGAAGTCGCGACAGAGAAACTGAAGCTCCGCATGGATAAGAGAAACGGAGCTCTTCAGTTTTATGATTCCGGCGGAAAGCTTCTTCTGTCCGAAAAGCCGGAACTTCCGCGTCAGATTGAAACAGGAATCCATCCTGCCACCTGGACTTATTTTGACTGGGCAAAAAGCGAAAAACTGTCTGCCAGAGGAAACCTGTCCGGGGATCTGGAACGCATGAACCAGAAAGCACGGTACATCAGCTTCGGAGGGCGGAACCTGCGTATGCCCCTGCTGGTCTCCGACTGCGGATACGGCCTCGGCATAGCCGCGGAAAAAAATGTCATCTGCTGCACGATTCCGACTTATGGAAAGTACGTATACACAGACGGAAGCGAACAGATCGACTACTACTTTCTCTGCGGCGGAGATTACAGCCACACCCTGGAGCTGTACAGAAAAATAGCCGGTAACAGTTCAGCCAGCTGAAGTTGTGAAAAGCAGGCCCGGAACAGGAGATATGCGGAAACTCTCCTGTTCCGGGCCTCTTCTTCTGTGGATTCACGTTGTGATAAAGGTAGAATATCCCGCTCTCCGCAGATTTCTCTCCATCGTAATTGCATTTCCCAGCTGCCGGTAAGCGCCAACCTGTACTTTGTAAAATCCGTCTTCATTGAGAATAAAGGCAGGGTATCCTTTCTCCTGCAGTTCATAGAGCATATTGTCGGCATTCTGACGTACCCTGTAAAGTCCCACCTGAACCCGGTAAAGAGTTTCAGGAAATTCTGTCTGATCCTGTCCGGACATGGAAGTTCCGGAAGAGGAGCTGTTTCCGCCAGGCGCTGCGGTGGAAGAACCGCCTGAACCGGGCATCGCCTGGGCCGGGCCGTTCATACCGGGAACTCCCGATGAAGAGCCATTCATGCCAGAGGCGCCGGGAGCGCCGGAAGGCATTCCGCCGGCAGCAGGAGGAGACGCCGCAATTCCCAGCGTGGAAGCCACTGCATCCGCAATTGCCTGTGCGATTTCATCCTGCGTCTGGTCGAACAGCGCGTTGTCTCCATCGTTGTTCAGAAAGCCGGCCTCAATGAGAATCGCCGGCATTTTTGTGCGCCGGAGCACCACAAGTCCCGGACGCTCTTTTTCTCCCAGATTTTTGAATCCAAGGTCTGCCAGCGCCTGGTCGACCGCCTCCGCCATCTCAAGCTTGACGCCGGACTTGTCGTACACCAGGGTTTCGACTCCCTCGTACTGGTTGGGATCCTCGGAAGAGTTCCGGTGGATCGAGAGAAAGAAATCCGCGTCTGCATTGTTGGCAATCTGCGCTTTCTCGAACGGAGTCTGATAGACGTCAGTGGTTCTGGTGAAAAGTACATGGATTCCGTAATCCTTTAAACGTTCGCCGACCTTCAGCGCGAGCGAGAGCGTATCGTCTTTTTCCTGACGTCCGTCATAGACGGCGCCCGGGTCTGCGCCGCCATGCCCTGCATCAACAACAATTTTATAAGCCATACAAAACTCCCTGTACTACCTTTCCTTTCAATATATGCACCCGCTTCCGAAACTGACACAGGTGTGATTTCGCCGGCTTCCGTTTTGTGTCCTCTTTTTCACTTTACAGAATTTTTAGTGTTATTTCATTGTTAGTATGCAACATCTGTGTTAAAATTGTTCCAGGATAAGCAGCCGTTTCGCCGGTTCTGTGCGTTCCTGTGCAGACCGCGTGAAACTTGATGAAAAACCGGTGGAAAAGGTTTGCGATATATCGGAGAAAATCCGGATTTTACAGGATGGAGTGACAAGACCATGAAAATTACGGTATTTGGAGCAGAGGGGGAGATCGGACAAAAGGTGATCAGCTACGCCTTGAGTCGGGGAGTATTTGTGACTGCCTGTATCTGCGACGCGGGAATTTTATGGCCCAGAAAAAATCTGACGGTGATTGAGGGTGCGGTGACCTGCAAAGAAAAGGTGATGGAGGCGATGCTGGAGGCGGACATCGTGATCAGCGCCCTGACCGGCGAATGCCTCGGTAAGAAAGGCTCCGATACGCCGGTATCGGACGCCAATGCGACGATTATATCTGCGATGGAGCAGCTGAGAAAGACGCGGCTGGTCGTGCTGGGGAGCGTCTGTATTCATGCGTTCGGCGATCAGCAGGGACTGCTGCAGCGTCTGCACCCAAAGATTACGGCGATTCTCTATGCGGAAAGAATCCGGGATTTTGTGAAAACCGGGCAGATTGTGATGCGCTCGCACCTGAACTGGACGCTTGTGCGTGTGGTGAATTTCCAGGCAAAAGACAATGGAAAAGGCTATGGAGTTTCGCTGGACGGCAGCCGCTGCGGAATGTGGGTTTCCGCAAACAATGTAGCGCATTTTCTGTACGATGCGGCAATAGACACGGAGCGGTTTAACCGAAAAATGCCGATTGTCTACAACAAAACCTGAATAAAATGGAAAACGAGGGGGAACAAATGAAAATATTTAATATACTGAAGGAGTACACTGCGCTGACGCTGGCGACCTGTGTGATGAATATCGGGATTTACGTGTTTAAATTTCCCAATAATTTTTCATTCGGAGGAGTCAGCGGTCTTTCGGTTGTGCTGAGCAGCGCCTTTGGCGTCAGCGCCAGCGGATGCAACCTGGTCATCAACATGCTGTTGATTTTGCTGGGATTTCTGTTTCTGGGGCGAACGTTTGGAATTAAAACCGTCTATGTCAGTGTGCTTTCGTCTGTGGGTCTGTCGTTGATGGAGCGCTTTTTCCCGATGAACGCGCCTGTAACCGACCAGCCGATGCTGGAGCTGATTTTTGCGATTCTGCTTCCGGCCCTTGCCTCCGCTGTTCTGTTTAATATGGACGCATCCGGCGGCGGCACGGATATTCTGGCGATGATTTTGAAAAAATACAGTAGTGTGGATATTGGCGTCGGCCTGTTTGTGGTGGACCTGGCTGTGACCGTGTCGGCCTTTTTTGTGTTCGGCATTGAGACAGGGCTGTATTCCTGCTGCGGACTGATGGCGAAGTCTCTGGTCATTGACGGGGTGATTGAAAACATTAACCTGTGCAAGTTTTTTACGATTGTAACGGATACGCCGGAGCTGATCTGTGATTTTATTCAGGTGGAGCTCAACCGTTCGGCGACGATCTCTTCCGCGGAAGGAGCTTACACAGGAAAGCATAAATATATTGTGCTTACGGTTGTCAACCGGCATCAGGCGGTGCTGCTCAGAAACTTTATCAAAAAAGAGTCTCCGAAAAGCTTTCTGATGATCACCAACAGCAGTGAAATCATAGGAAAGGGATTTCGCGGATTCAATTCCTGACAACAAGAAATCAGAAGGAGGAGATTATGAGTATTTTTGCAGGACTTATGATTCCGTTTGTCGGAACGACGCTGGGAGCGGCGATGGTATTTTTCATGAAGAAAAATCTGCGCGCCGGCGTTCAGAAGGCTCTTTCGGGATTTGCCGCGGGCGTTATGGTTGCGGCGTCCGTGTGGTCCCTGCTGATTCCGGCAATGGAAATGTCAGAGCCGATGGGCAGGCTGGCGTTTGTGCCGGCGGCGGTGGGTTTCCTGTTTGGCATCGGCTTCCTGCTGCTGCTGGATAAGATCGTCCCGCATCTTCACGCCAATGAGGAAAAGCCGGAGGGACTGCATGCAGCGCTGAAGAAAACGACAATGCTGGTACTGGCGGTGACCCTGCACAATATTCCGGAGGGAATGGCGGTGGGCGTTGTGTTCGCCGGCATGATGGCAGACAATGCGCAGATTACACTTTCCGGCGCGTTTGCCCTGTCCATCGGAATTGCGATTCAGAACTTTCCGGAGGGAGCGATTATCTCCATGCCCCTGAAAAGCGCGGGAGCGAAGAGCGGAAATGCGTTTCTCTACGGTATGCTTTCCGGCGCCGTGGAACCGGTGGGCGCGTTTGTGACCATTCTTCTGGCAGCATGGCTGCTGCCGGTACTGCCGTATCTTCTGGCATTCGCGGCGGGCGCGATGATCTATGTGGTCGTGGAGGAACTGGTGCCGGAAGCGGTGGAAGGCGAGCATTCCAATATCGGTACGATTGCATTTGCCGCCGGATTTGTTCTGATGATGGTGCTGGACGTGGCTCTGGGATAAAAAATACGGCATTTGCTGCGCCGGGAGGAGGTAAGAATGGAAAAAAAGAATCCTCTTCAGGAGGATCTGGAACGGCTGGAGGAACTGCAGAACATTACCCAGCCGTTTATGCAGATGATGATGGAATATCGGTGTGCAATGGAGGAAATTGCCACAAAGCTGAAAAATCTTAACGAAGAATTTGCGCTCCTTTATGACAGGAATCCTTTTGAGACGATCAAGACACGGATCAAACGTCCCGTGAGCATTCTTGAGAAAATGGAGCGCCGGGGCATTCCCGTGACGATCGAAAATATGCGCCGGGAGCTCTCCGACATTGCAGGCGTGCGGGTGATCTGTTCTTTTCAGGAAGATATCTATTCACTGGCCGATCTTCTGCTGGAACAGGATGATATCCGTCTGATTCAGAAAAAGGATTACATAAAGACCCCGAAGGTGAACGGCTATCGAAGTCTTCACCTGATCGTTGAGGTGCCCGTGTTCCTTTCCAGCGGAAAGCTGATGCGCCGGGTAGAAATTCAGTTCCGGACCATTGCGATGGATTTCTGGGCCAGCCTGGATCACAAGCTGAGATATAAGAAAAATCTCCGGAACGGAGATCTGATTGCCGCTGAGCTGAAGGAGTGTGCGGACGCCATCAGCGGGATCGACTGCAGGATGCAGGAGATCCTGATACAGATCGAGGGCGGCGACGAGCTGAAGAAAAAGCAGCCGCATTAGTACAGCGTTCGACAAATAACCGGACCAATCGCGCAGAAGACTTTTTTGAGAGCGCAGGTCAGAAATGCAAAAGAATCCCCAAACCGGTCAGAACCGGCGGTAGGGATTCTTTTTTGCTTCTTCCATTTCGATAAAATAAAAAGAGAGACGCAGGTAGAGCAGCTGTTCCGGATCGTCGGGAGAAAAGTTTATGATTTCCTTGATTTTTTCCAGACGGTACAGAAGTGTGCTCCGGTGGATGGAGAGCTTTCTGGCAGCCTGGACGACGCTGCAGTGATTGTCCAGATACAGCCGCAGGGTCTGCATATATTCACTTCCGTTCTGTTCATCGTGCTCTTTCAGCTTCCACAGATTTTCGTCACAGATCATATAGCCCGGAAGACGACGGGTAGATTGTTCCAGAATATACGGAAAAGCGAACTGATTAAACGGATACAGCCGCTGGTCCGGAGCATGCTTCCGCCCTGTGTTCAGGGCAATCCGCGCCTGGAGGTACTGGCGGCGGAGATTCAGGTGACCGGTCATCCGTCTGGAAACGCCTGCGTTCAGACCACTGTCCTGAAGAAACGGCGTCAGATGACGGTTCAGTTCCTCCATGGTAAGTTCGGAGCCGGTCATATTGACGAAGAGAACAATATCTTCGCTGAGGATCAGAGCACAGGAGGCTTTCAGAATGTTTTCCAGATAATTACAGAAGGAACGTTGGACGGTTCCGTGCTGCGGATGTTCCGGCGCATGGGGCGAGAGAAAGACGCAGCAGTAGTCGTGCCCGGTTTCCCATCCGAGAGCATCAAGCCGTTGACTGACTGCAAGATAATCGGCAGATTTGTCGTTGATCGCCCGGGTAAGCACTGTGTTCAGGGCCTGGGAGGAGGAGGCGCTGGAAACTGTTCCATGGGTGAATGCGTGCTCAATCAAAGAGGCAAGGAACGCCAGAAGGAATCCTTCGCTCTCCAGCAGCGGCTGGTCTGTCTCCAGCAGAAGGAGACAGTGGGTTGTCTTTTTGTGCTGCTGAATATTGGCGCAGAGGGAAGCGCATCCGCCCACAGATGCAGGGAGATAAAATACCTGTTCCTGTCCCTCTACCTGCGAGTAAAGGTCACTGCGGCGAAAATTGTCCAGGTGAACCCGTGCGGCCTCGAAAGACTGAAACAGTGTATCCTGGACAAGATTTGGGCGGGTGGAGGCGGAAGCCAGCACAGAGAAATCCATACTGACCAGAGCCAGGGAGTTATGGAAAACCTCCATAGAAGCATTGAGAAGGTACTGGATCGAATGCCCTTCAAGTCTTGCCCGCATCATGTCTTCCTGCCATTGGCCGTAGCGGCGGAAAATTTCCTGAACCTCCAGGCAAACGCGAAACAGATCCGTACCCGCGGGAAGAAGGGCGTAATCGACGTCCGGTTCCCGGACGGGCGTTCCACTGACAAGAAAAAAACACCTGTCAGGAAGCGGGTCCGACAAAAAAGTTTCCAGATGCTCCGCATCGCAGAGATATACCCGATGATTCTCAAGGGGGCCTTTCTCAGGAAGAACCGTCGGATATTCCAGCGACGCCTCCGGAGAAAGCCTCCGGGGCCGTTTCAGAGAAAACAGAGAACTCAGCTGGTCCGATAAAAAAGCAGCGCTCAGTTTCATAAATATCACTCCGATGAAAAAGATCGCGACAGTTCAGTCAGAGGAACTGTTGCAGAAGATCCAAAACATCCGCGGCCGTGGCCGCCGGAAGTATGGCAAATAACAGTAACAGTATCATAGTAATCGTTTTTTGCAGGAACGTCAATGACACCGGGACGTCCTTTTTTCGGACGACGGCAGTTCTGCCGGCTGAACGGTTACGGCATCCGGCCGTTGAAAATCGCTTCACGATGGGCCGGATGTTCCGCAGGCGCTGCGCTTTCCTGCGAGCTGTGCAGGAAATGCACAGCTCCCGGTCGAAGTGCTCCTTTTTTCGACAGTTTGACATCTTGTATTTGGATTTTGAAACTGCTAAAATAGTGGTCAGCAGGAGAGAAAACTTTCAGACACACCCGAAAAGGAGACGGAGAATGTATCACGTGATTGTAAATCCAGGTTCCCGGTCAGGGAGCGGAAACAGGATCTGGCAGGGGCTGCGCAGCAGATTTCTTGCAGAAAATGTAAGCTTCAGAGAATACCGGACCTGTTACCGCGGACATGCGGGAAAAATCGCGTCTGCAGTCACTGCGCCCGGTGTCTGGAAGGAAGAGGATCTTCTGGTGGTAATCGGAGGAGACGGAACTGTCAATGAGGTCCTGACGGGAATCCGTCAGCTCTAGAAGGTAACTCTGGGATATATTCCCAGCGGTTCGGGAAATGATTTTGCCCGTGGAATCGGCATCCCTTCCGATGCGGAAAAGGCGACGGAGATTCTTCGGACAGGAAAGGTTGTTTCCATTGACGTCGGCAGAGTGAATGTGGGAGGAAAAATACGCCGTTTCGCAATCAGCAGCGGAATCGGTTTCGACGCCTCCATCTGTCACGAAGCGCTTTCCTCCCGGATCAAAAATGTATTGAACCGTCTGCATCTTGGAAAACTGACGTATATGGCAATCGCTCTGCGCCAGCTGTTTGTCTTCCGGGAGTTTGGCATGGAGATTGTCATGGAGGACAGACGGAAGGTGACTTTTGAACGAGTGCTGTTTGCCGCTGCGATGAATATGCAGTGCGAGGGCGGAGGCGTAAAATTCTGCTCCGATGCGGTCTGTAACGATGGAATGCTGGACTGGCTGATTGTGGAGGGGCTTCCCCGCTGGAAGCGGCTTGTGCTGTTTCCACTGGCTGTTGCCGGAAAGCATACAGGGTTCCGTGAGGTACATATCCGCAGGGCGAAAACGGTAACGCTGAAAACAGACCGGAAACTTCCGGTGCATCTGGACGGTGAGTCGGGAGGCCTGCAGGACCGCCTGACAGTCACGGTTGAGCCGGAGCGGCTGCGTGTCCTGACGGAACGCAGAGCATATGAAAAGACAGGAGAGACGAAATTATGAGATTACTGTTACTGATACTGATATTCGTTGGACTGGCAGTCTTTTTTCTACTGAGTTATATTTATTCCATCGCGCCGCGCATGGCAAGACGTAAGGAATGCGAGGAATTTACCCGATGGATGTATGCCCACAGAGGTCTCTGGAGCAAGGAGAAAGGAATCCCTGAAAATTCTCTGCCGGCGTTTGCGCGCGCGGTAACATCCGGCTATGCCATTGAGCTGGACGTTCAGCTGACCAGAGACAACAGGCTTGTGGTGTTTCACGACGACACATTGACCCGCATGTGCGGAAAGGATGGAAGAATCTGTTCCTATACGCTTGCGGAGCTGAAACAGCTGCGGCTGCAGGACACGGAGTTTACGATACCGGAGTTCTGGGAAGTGCTGGAAACGGTCGGAGGGAAGGTTCCGCTGCTGATTGAAATCAAGCTTCCGACACATAATACAAAGACCTGCATGATTCTGAACCGGGAGCTCAGAAATTACCATGGCAAGTACTGTATTGAATCCTTCAACAGCCTTGCCCTGCGCTGGTATAAACGCCATCGTCCGGGAATTCTCCGGGGACAGCTTTCTGACAGGTTCCGGAAATCCGACGGGGTCAATCTGATCCTGCGCTTTCTGGCGGCAAGACTGATGCTCAACTGGGTAGGCAGACCGGATTTTATTGCATATAATTACCGTCATGCCAATAAACTGGGACTGAAACTTCAGAGAATGCTGTTCCGTGCGCCGCTGTTTGCGTGGACGGTACAGAATCAGCCGGATTGCAGACAGTGCAGCAGCAAGTTTGACACTGTGATATTTGACGGTTTTCTGCCGGAGCAGGAATACAAAAAAGTTTCGTAAACGCGCAGATCCGACGGAATTGCAGCCAATTTCAGACATTTTACAGGATTGAGCAGAATGCAGACAGATTCTTAAGAATTTTTTATTTTCATCAGAAGAAAAAAGAATAAAATGACGGTTTTCTTAAAAAGAAGAAAAGGTCATTGACTTGAATTTCCCGTGTGTTATACTAACAGCAGTTGAAGGAAAAACGTTCCGGACGGCTGCATGGAAGCACCGATCCGGCGGTAGAACAAAAGCGAATGAGGACTGACATGAAAAAAGAGGTGAAGTGGAAATGAAGCTTCTTAAACGCTACAAACACATTTTAATTATTCCCGCATATGCAGTTTTTTACCTTCTGGGATTCTTCTGGCTGGAAAATAAAGTCACGAAAAATTATCATATTATTCATATGCCGCTGGACGATATGATTCCTTTCTGTGAATATTTCGTCATCCCATATTTTCTGTGGTTCGCGTTTATTGCGGTGGCATTGATCTATTTCGGATTTTTTAACAAGAATCTGAAAGAGTATTATCAGCTGGCGTTCAACCTGGGAATCGGAATGACGCTTTTTCTGATCATTTCCTATATTTATCCCAACGGTCAGGATCTGAGACCGGAGACTTTCGCCAACGACAATATTTTTACGCAGATGGTACAGTATCTGTATTCCATCGACACTCCGACTAATGTGTTCCCAAGCATACATGTGTACAATTCTGTGGCGGTGGCGATCGCGTTTATGACCTGCCGGAAGCTGCAGAAACATCCCGCAGTACGGTATGGAACCGTTGCTCTGGCAATTTCCATCGTGCTGGCGACCATGTTCCTGAAACAGCACTCCGTTTCCGACGTGTGCTGCGCATTGATCATGAACCTGGGCAGTTACATGCTTCTTTACCGTCCGCACAGAATCAGAAGTCTGTCGCTGGCGCCCGGAAGAAAAAAGAAGAAAAAACAAATTACAATCTGGAGATAAGATGGCGGCCGTTCCGACGGGGAAACGGCCGGATCAGACAACCAGATGCAGCCATCCGGCTTTTCAGACGTGACAACGGAAGAAACGGCCGGATTTTTTTCTGTTCTTTCCTACGGTCTGTCCAGCCAGGACATGTAACAGTTCAGTCAGGGACATACTTTATTTACGAAAAATTCATTGTTTAATTACTGAAAAAGTGGTAAAATGATAAAGTATGTAAAAATCGGTAACAGTTCAGCCACCTGAACTGTTACGGCATCCGGTTACGGAAAATCGCACATAGAACGTTTAGGAGTGTATACACATGAAAGTAGCGGAAAAGCTTTTTGGCACCCACAGTTCCAGGGAACTGAAACGGATCATGCCGATCGTAGATAAGATTGAAGCCCTGCGTCCTGATATGCAGAAGCTCACGGACGAGGAACTTCGTGCAAAGACAAAAGAATATAAGGAACGCTATGAAAAAGGGGAAACACTGGATTCTCTTCTTCCGGAGGCCTTTGCGACGGTACGGGAGGCTGCAAAGCGTGTTCTGGGAATGGAACATTATCGGGTACAGCTGATCGGCGGAATTATTCTCCATCAGGGCCGTATCGCCGAGATGAAGACCGGTGAGGGAAAGACGCTGGTTTCCACACTTCCGGCTTATCTGAATGCGCTGACAGGACGCGGCGTTCACATTGTCACGGTCAATGATTATCTGGCAAACCGTGACGCTGAGTGGATGGGTCAGGTACATGAATTTCTGGGGCTGACGGTCGGAGTCGTCCTGAACGATATGAATAACGATGAGCGCCGCAAACAGTATGCCTGCGACATCACATATATTACAAACAACGAGCTGGGATTTGATTACCTTCGTGACAACATGGTGATTTACAAGGAACAGCTGGTACAGAGAGATCTGTGCTACTGTATTATTGACGAAGTCGATTCCGTCCTGATCGACGAGGCCCGTACGCCTCTGATTATTTCCGGACAGAGCGGAAAATCCACAAAGCTGTATGAAACCTGTGATATTCTGGCGCATCAGATGCAGCGCGGTGAGGCCAGTGGCGAGATGACAAAGATGACGGCGATCATGGGCGAGGAGATCGAGGAGACAGGAGATTTTATTGTCAATGAGAAAGACAAGATTGTCACTCTGACGGAAGACGGCGTCCGCAAAGTAGAAAACTTTTTCCATATTGATAACCTTTCCGATCCGGAAAATATGGAAATCCAGCATAATATCATTCTTGCGCTGCGGGCGAATTATCTGATGTTCCGTGACAAGGATTATGTGGTAAAGGACGACGAAGTTCTGATCGTCGACGAGTTCACCGGACGTATTATGCCGGGTCGCCGCTATTCCGACGGTCTGCACCAGGCGATCGAGGCGAAGGAACACGTGAAAGTGCGCAGGGAGAGCAAAACTCTGGCGACGATTACGTTCCAGAACTTTTTCAATAAATACGAGAAAAAAGCCGGTATGACCGGTACCGCTCTGACGGAAGAGCAGGAGTTCCGTGATATTTACGGAATGGACGTCATTGAGATTCCCACCAACCGTCCGGTGATCCGCAAGGATCTGGAGGATGCAGTGTACATGACCAAAAAGGAAAAATTCCATGCGGTTGTGGAGGCTGTCAAGGAGGCACATGCAAAGAATCAGCCGGTCCTGGTAGGTACCGTGACCATTGAGACTTCGGAACTGCTCAGCAGAATGCTGAAGAAGGAAGGCATTCCGCATCAGGTCCTGAATGCGAAGTTCCATGAGCTGGAAGCGGAGATCGTCGCTCACGCCGGTGAAGCGGGAGCCGTAACGATCGCAACCAATATGGCCGGCCGTGGTACGGATATCAAGCTGGACGATGTGGCAAGAGAAGCCGGCGGTCTGAAAATCATAGGTACGGAGCGCCATGAATCCCGACGTATTGACAATCAGCTGCGCGGACGTTCCGGACGTCAGGGAGATCCCGGCGAGTCCCGGTTCTATATCTCTCTGGAAGACGACCTGATGCGTCTGTTCGGTTCGGAGAAGCTGATGACAGTCTTCAAATCTCTCGGCGTGCCGGAGAATGAACAGATTGAGCACAAAATGCTTTCTTCTGCCATTGAGAAGGCTCAGAAGAAGATAGAGGGAAATAACTACGGAATCCGTAAAAACCTGCTGGAATACGACCAGGTCAACAACGAGCAGCGTGAGATCATTTACAAAGAGCGCCGCCGTGTGCTGGACGGAGAGAGTATGCGCGATTCGATCTTCAAGATGATCACGGATACGATCGACAGCGTGGTGGATATGTGTATCGGGGAGAATGCCGATCCGGCGGACTGGGATCTGACCGAGCTGAATGAAGTTCTGATTCCGGTTATTCCGGTGAAACCGGTTCAGCGCGAGAATGTGCTGAAGATGAGCAAAAATCAGCTGAAACAGCATCTGAAAGAGGAGGCTGTGAAGCTGTACGAGGAGAAAGAAGCGGAGTTTCCGGAAGTGGAACAGATCCGTGAACTGGAGCGTGTGCTTCTGCTGAAAGTGATCGATCAGAAATGGATGGATCACATCGACGATATGGATCAATTGCGGGAAGGAATCGGCCTGCAGGCTTACGGACAGAGAAATCCGAAAGTCGAGTACAAGATGGCGGCTTATGATATGTTCAATGAGATGCTTGCCTCTATTCAGCAGGATACGCTGCGTCTGCTGTACCATGTGCGCATCGAGCAGAAGGTAGAGCGGGAACAGGTTGCTCAGGTAACAGGAACCAACAAGGATGACAGCGGCCCGAAAAAACCGAAGCAGCGGGCAGAAAAGAAAATCTATCCCAACGATCCCTGTCCCTGCGGCAGCGGCAAGAAATATAAACAGTGCTGCGGACGGAAAGCCGTATAAATACAGAATACAAAGCGACCTCCCTGGCATGGAACCGTGCGTAATATGTGGCGCACGGGTTCCGTGGCGGGGAGGTCGTAACAGTTCAGTCAGCTGAACTGTTACGGGAGGTTTTCTGTCGAACATAAAAAAGGTTGCATAACTTTCTTCCCAATGGTATGATGGAAAGGAAAAATACAAAAAGAAAGCAGGTGAAGCCAATGGTTGAATTAGACCAGTTCAAGACAGAATTGAACACGTACGATGAACCGTTAGTGGAAGTGAGGGATTCACTTTGACCTGGCTAATAAAGAGCGCAGGATCGAAGAATTAGAGCGCCGCATGGAGGAACCGGATTTCTGGGACCGTCCGGAAGAGGCGCAGGAATTGATGAAACAGTTAAGCAGCATGAAGGATGACCGGGATACCTATCAGAGGCTTGTCTCTGCCAAGGAGGATATGGAGACGCTGATTGAGATGGGATACGAGGAAAACGATGCCTCCGTAATCCCGGAGATTCAGGAAATGTTGGATACATTTAAAGAGGATTTTGAGGCGATTCGTATCAAAACGCTTCTCTCCGGAGAGTTTGACTCAAATAACGCGATCATCAAGCTGAATGCAGGAGCGGGCGGCACAGAGGCCTGCGACTGGTGCGGGATGCTGTATCGTATGTATACCCGCTGGGCGGAACGCAAAGGATTCACGCTGGAAGAGCTGGATTTTCTGGAAGGCGAGGAGGCCGGTGTGAAATCTGTAACCTTCCAGGTCAATGGACTGAACGCTTACGGATATCTGAAGTCGGAAAAGGGCGTACATCGTCTGGTGCGTATTTCACCGTTCAATGCGGCGGGAAAACGGCAGACTTCTTTTGTGTCCTGTGACGTCATGCCGGATATCGATAAAGAGATCGAGGTGGAGATCCGCGATGAGGATCTGAGAATTGATACCTACCGTTCCAGCGGCGCCGGCGGACAGCACATCAACAAGACGTCTTCGGCGATCCGTATCACCCATCTTCCCACGGGAATTGTGGTTACTTGTCAGAATGAGCGTTCCCAGTTCCAGAACAAGGATAAGGCGATGCAGATGCTCCGTGCGAAGCTGTATATGCTGAAGCTGCAGGAACAGGAAGAAAAGCTTTCCGGAATTCGCGGTGAAGTGACGGAGATCGGATGGGGAAACCAGATCCGCTCTTATGTCATGCAGCCCTACACAATGGTGAAGGATCACAGAACCAGCGCGGAAACAGGAAATGTGGACGCGGTACTGGACGGAGATATCGATCTGTTCATCAATGCGTATCTGAAATGGATTGCGCTGGGAAACAAGAAGACAGAGGAGCAGTAAACGACAGACGGTATTTCGTGCCGCAGACGCGGTGTGCCGTTTGGGCGATCAGACGGCACGCGCGCCTGAGGCGTGCGGTTCTGACGGATTGGCCGCAAAAGGATCCGGATATTGCCAGCCCATCGCTTTGCGATGGGCTGATATTATATCACGCAGCGGCATCCGGCCATTGAAAATCGCTTCGCGATGGGCCGGATGCCCACAGGCACTATGCTTTCATACGGTCTGTGCAGTGAATGCACAGACCTGGCTGAACTGTGACCAATACTTTCATACGGTTTGTGCAGTGAATGCACAGGCCTGGCTGAACTGCTGCGAAAAAATCACAACGATATCAGGAGGCGGTTTTGCATGGAAAAATATGAGGTATTTCAAATAGATGAGAATACATGGAGAATTGAAGAGTACAATTCTCTGTGCAATGTATATATGTATCTCCTGACAGGAGAAAGAGAAGCGCTTTTGATTGATGCAGGGTATGGAAACATTCCGTTGGATCAGATTGTGGCTTCCCTGACCACACTGCCGGTGCAGGTGATTCTGACACATGGGCACTACGATCACATTGGAGGAACAGGACTGTTTGAACGGGTTCTTATACATCCGGAGGATGTGAAGATGTATGGAATCTATGCGGAATCCGCAGAAAAAACCGATATGACAGATTCAGAGAAGAAAGTGCCGAAGCTTAACCGGACGGTGACGCTTTTAAGGGAAGGAGAGGAAATCGATCTGGGCGGGAGAAAGTTGCAGGTGATACATGTTCCGGGACATTCCGGCGGATGCATCTGTCTGCTGGACGCGCAGCGGGAGTGGCTTTTTACGGGAGATACCTGCTGTGAAGGCGATATACTTCTGCATCTCAGATTTTCTCAGAAGCCAGAAGTCTATCTGCAGTCTCTCAGAAAACTGAAGAAGGAGAAGTATAAGGTGATCTGGCCGGCACACCACAGAGTTCCCCTTGAGCCGGAGATTGTGAAGGATCTGGAGGAAGCGGCGGAGCTGGTGTGCAGCGGAACTGTCGAAGGAGAAACGGTTGAGACGTCTTTCGGAACAGCCAAACGGTTCGGCTATAAGAAAGTGGGAATTATTTATCGGGAAGACGGAACACCGGAAACGGCCAATGAGGAATAAGGATTTATATCTGAAATGTGACAGGAGGTATCATAATGGGGATTATTAGAGCAGCAATATCGACAGTGAAAGGCGGCCTGGAGGATCAGTGGCTGGAAGTGGTAGAACCTTATGAGATGGACGCGCAGACGGTGGTTTCCAGAGGGGTTGTCATGCGCAGGGGGCGCGAAAAGAAAGGGAGTTCCGATGTGCTTTCCAACGGTTCTGTGATTCATGTGTACGAAAATCAGTTCATGATTCTGACAGACGGCGGAAAGATTGTGGATTATACGGCGGAGCCGGGCTATTATACTATTGAAGATCTCGCGCAGCCGTCCATGTTCAGCGGTCAGTTCGGAGATGCGCTGAGGGATACCTTTAACCGTTTCCGCTTCGGCGGCGGCACGCCCCAGTCCCAGAGAGTTTACTATGTAAATCTTCAGGAAATCGCAGGAATCCGCTTTGGCACGAGAAATCCTGTGAATTATTTCGACAGCTTCTATAACGCGGAGCTGTTCCTCAGAGCCCATGGAACCTATTCGATCCGTATCGTGGATCCGCTGCTGTTTTACGCGGAAGCGGTTCCGAGAAACGCGGAGCGTGTGGAGATCCAGGATATCAACGAGCAGTTTCTCAATGAGTTCCTTGAGGGAATCCAGGTGGCGATTAACCGGATGTCTGCGGACGGGATCAGAATCTCCTATGTGGCGTCAAAAAGCACAGAGCTTTCCCGCTATATGGCGGACGTGCTGGACGACAGCTGGCGGGCGCGCAGAGGAATGGAAGTGCAGTCGGTGGCAATCGCAAGCCTTTCCTATGATGAGGAATCGCAGCGGCTGATTCATATGAGAAATCAGGGAGCCATGCTTCAGGATCCGGTAATCCGTGAAGGATATCTGCAGGGAGCGGCAGGACGGGCAATGGAGTCGGCGGCCTCCAATCCCAACGGCGCAATGGCTGGTTTTATGGGACTCGGCATGGGAATGCAGAGCGGCGCAAATATCCTGGGAGCTGCGTCGGCGGCCAACGCCCAGCAGATGCAGAACGCCCGGCAGCCCCAGAGCGGCGGCCAGACCGGACAGAACGGTCAGCCGGCGCAGAGCTGGAATTCGTCCGCTCCGCAGGGCCAGAATTCTCCGGCCGGAGACAGCGGGGCATGGACCTGCGGCTGCGGCGCACAGAATACCGGCAATTTCTGTACAAACTGCGGAAAGCCGCGCCCGGCGTCGGCATGGACCTGCAGCTGCGGTACCCGGAACACAGGAAACTTCTGTTCTAACTGCGGGAAACCGCGTCAGTGAGGGAAAGCAATATGGCGGTGATTACGTACAAGTGTCCGAACTGCGGCGGCGAACTGGTTTTTGATCCTGAGACACAGAAATATAAATGCGGTTACTGTCTGTCTGAGTTTACGGATACGGAAGCGGAGCAGGCCAATGCAAAGGCAAGGGATGCTTCCCGTCAGACAGACGCGGAAGAGGCTGCCGGAGAAAGCGGTGCGGTGGTCTATACCTGTCCGAACTGCGGCGCGGAACTGCTGACCGACGGGACGACGGCGGCTACCTTCTGCTTTTACTGTCACAGTCCGGTGGTGCTTTCCGGCCGGGTTTCGGGAAAATATCTGCCGGACCGGATCCTGCCCTTTGCCATTGACCGGAAAGATGCGGTGGATCGTTTCCTGCGGCATGTAAAAAGAAAAATTTTCATTCCCGGAGACTTCTTTTCCAGATCGCAGATTGAAAAAGTGACAGGAGTCTATTTCCCATACTGGCTGTACGGAGGTTCCTTTGACGTGGATTACAATGCGAGAGGAACAAAAGTCCGCGTATGGCGGGTCGGGGATGTGGAATATACGGAAACCAGCATTTATGAGATTGAGCGGAGCGGCCAGGTAGAGCTGGAAGGGCTGGCCCACAATGCACTGCGGAAAGCAAACCGTGACCTGATGGAGAGCGTGCAGCCTTATGCCATGGATGAACTGCAGCCTTTTTCGATGGGATATCTTTCCGGGTTTCAGGCGGAAAAGCGGGATATGGAGCAGGATGCGTTTGCGGAAGAGATGAAAAGCCAGAGAGAGCAGATGATCGTCGGTGAACTGCGTGCGACGGCGGGAGATTTTACCTCGGTAACCGGTGAGAACGCCGACGTCCGTGTGAAAAGCGAAGACTGGAATTATGTGATGCTCCCGGTCTGGACGGTAACCTACCGTGGAAAGGATCAGAAAATTTACTTTTATGCGATGAACGGTCAGAGCGGAAAAATCAGCGGGGATTTCCCTGTCGCCAACGGAAAGCTGGCGCTGGTATCCGCGATCTGCGGAATCGCGGTCTTTCTGCTGGCGCTTTTGGGAGGATATTTCATATGAAAGGAAAAAACGGATATTCCGGAGAAGAGCATTTTTCCGGCGGAGAGAAAAGAAGTTCTGTCCTGAGAAAACCGGCGGCAGTCCGGCCGGCTGAGCTGCTGCGGAAACTGAGCAGAGCGGCGGCTGCCCTGCTGTCTGTGATGATCGTCCTTTTCTGTTCCTCCCCGATGGCTGTTTTTGCTCAGGGAGCGGATTCACAGGCGGTTCTGACCCATGTTTTTGACGATGCGGGGCTCCTGGCGGAAAGCGATGCGGAACGTCTGGAAGAAATCTGCCTGGAGGTTGAGACCCGGCAGGAAATACATATTCTGATGGTGACCACGGAGGATACCGGAGGAAAGACCCAGCAGGATTACGCCGACGATTTTTATGACCGTGTCTATCCGGAGGAGAGTGAAAAGAACGGTGTGCTGGTTCTGATTGACATCGGTGAAAGAGAACTCTGGATTTCCACAGCAGGAATCATGCGGTATTATCTGTCTGACAGAGAGATCGACGATCTCCTGGATCATATGTATGAGGAAGCTTCGGCGGAAGATTACGCGGGCGCCTTTGAGAGGGCGGCGGAGGATATCCGGCTGTCCATTGAACGAGGCATTTCCACCGGCGACTATCTGATTGATGAGAACGGAAATGTGACGCGGTACCGCAGTATCACTCCCGTGGAGATCGGGCTTGCGGCGGCGGCAGGCATCGCCGTATTCTGTCTGGTCTTTTTCAGCGTCCGTCACTCCTATCAGAAAAAGGTGAAATCGGATGTCAGAGGATATGGACGGGTCAGCGACGTGAACCTGAACACAGATCGCTCTGTGCTGGTCAGCCGACATGTGACCACCCGGAGGATTCCGCAGAGCCCGCCTCCCGGATCCGGAGGTTCCGGCGGAAGCAGCGTCCACACGTCGTCCAGCGGAACCAGTCACGGGGGCGGCGGAAGAAGCTTCTGAGACAGCCGATAATTGTTCGGCTGGAGGAACAGTTGCCCAATTTTGACTTGAACATCTGTTCAGAATATGCTACTATCTTTCTAGTGAAAACAAATGTGTTTCTCAGGGGGATTTTGCGGTGAAAAGCAAAAAAGACGGACGGGAGAAAGTAATGAGTGAAAGAAAGACAAAGTATTATGTTCTGAAAGAGAAGGCGGTTCCGGAAGTGTTGCTGAAAGTGATTGAGGCGAAAAAGCTGATGGAGACAGGAAACCTTACGGTTCAGGAAGCCACGGAACGTGCGGGAATCAGCAGAAGTTCATTTTATAAGTATAAAGATGATATTTTTCCGTTTCATGACAATGCAAAAGGCAAGACCATCACCTTTCTGCTCCAGATGGATGATGCGCCTGGCCTTTTGTCTGATGTGCTGAAACAGATTGCAGATTGCCATGGAAATATTCTGACGATTCATCAGTCCATACCGCTGAACGGAGTGGCTTCCCTGACGATCAGTGTGGATATCGCAAGGGACGAAGGGGATGCTTCCGCGATGGTGGAGGAGATTGAGGGGATATCAGGTGTACATTATTTTAAGATACTTGGACAGCAGGCACAATAAGAAGCGGCTGGAAATGGAGGAAAGAGACAATGGTTCAGATTGCAGTACTGGGCTACGGCACGGTAGGCTCAGGAGTTGTGGAAGTAATAGATACCAATCATGAGAGTATCAACAGAAAAGCGGGAGACGAGATCAACATCAAGTATGTGCTGGATCTGAGAGATTTCCCGGGGGATCCGGTTCAGGAGGTTCTGGTACATGATTTTGAGACGATTATCAACGACCCGGAGGTCGCGGTGATCGTGGAGGTGATGGGCGGAATGGAGCCGGCCTACACGTACACGAAACGGGCCCTGGAGGCGGGAAAGAGCGTCTGCACCTCAAACAAAGAGCTGGTTGCAGAGCATGGAGTGGAGCTTCTGGAGCTTGCAAGACAGAAAAACATCAACTACCTGTTTGAGGCAAGCTGCGGCGGGGGAATCCCGATTATCCGTCCGCTGAATTCTTCCCTGACGGCCGATGAGATCGACGAGGTGACCGGAATTCTCAATGGAACGACCAATTATATTCTGACAAAGATGGCCAGCGACGGATCCGAGTTCGAGGATGCGCTGAAGGAAGCGCAGAATTACGGCTATGCGGAACGGAATCCGGAAGCAGATGTGGAGGGATATGATGCGTGCCGGAAAATCGCTATCCTTTCTTCCCTCGCTTATGGAAACCATGTTCGCTATGAGGATATCTATACAGAGGGAATCACGAAAATCACCGCCGCCGACATCAAGTATGCCGTTGCAATGGGAACCAGCATCAAGCTTCTTGCCACCAGCAGGAAGATGGAGGAGGGATTCTATGCGATGGTCAGCCCGGTGATGATCGACAAGAAAAGCCCTCTGTACAGTGTAAACGGCGTATTCAATGCGATTTTTATTCACGGAAATGTTCTCGGGGACGCAATGTTCTACGGTAGCGGAGCAGGAAAGCTTCCGACGGCCAGCGCTGTGGTTTCTGACGTTGTGGACTGTGCGAAGTATCTGCACAGAAATGTGATGGTCAACTGGAGCAGCAGCAGGCTGGAGCTGATGAACATTGATGAGGTGGCAAACCGTTTCTTCGTCCGTGTCAGCGGAACTCCCGCAGAGCGGAAGGAAGAGGTGGAGAAGCTGTTCGGACCGGTGGATATTGTTACGGTTCCGGGTCTTCCGGAGGAATTTGCGTTTATCACCCGGATGATTACAGAGCGTTCGTTCCGGGAACGTGCGGAACAGCTGGATGGAATTCTCAGCAGGATTCGCGCAAGAATCTGACGGCGGACGGTAATCGCTCAGATAACTGAACGGTTACGCCGGATTTTCTGACAGGAGGAAACGGTATGAAGTATATTGTGGTACTCGGAGACGGCATGGCGGATGAGCCGATCGCGGAGCTTGGAGGCAAGACTCCGCTGGAATTTGCCCGCACACCCCAGATGGACCGGCTGGCGGCACGGTCAGAGATCGGCATGACCTCCACGATACCGGAGGGAATGGCTCCGGGAAGCGATACGGCGAACCTTTCCGTTCTCGGCTATGATCCGAAGCAGTATTATACCGGCCGTTCTCCTCTGGAGGCGCTGAGCATCGGAGCGGATATGAGGGACGGAGAGATTGCCTTCCGGTGCAATCTTGTGACGCTGACGGAAGAGGATGTTCCTTATGAGGAGCAGACGATTCTGGATCATAGTTCCGGGGAGATCAGCACAGAGGAGGCGAAAGTCCTTCTGAAGGCTGTAACAGAGGGGCTGGAGGCTTACCGGGCAGAACTGCCGGAGCTTTCCGACTGCCGGTTTTACGTGGGAACCAGTTACCGCCACTGCATGATCTGGAGAAATGGACGGCAGCCGGAACTTACCCCGCCCCACGATATACTGGAAAAGAAAATCGGAGCGTGGCTTACCACGGATCCGCTGCTATTGAAGATACAGAAGCTGAGCTACGAAATTCTGAAAAATCATCCGCTGAATCAGAGACGGAAACGGAAGGGAGAGAATCCTGCCAACAGTTTCTGGTTCTGGGGAGCGGGAACCCGTCCCGCTCTGTCGGATTTCCGGGAGAAATTCGGAAAGAAAGGGATTATGATTTCCGCAGTGGATCTTCTGAAAGGAATTGCCATCGGCGCCGGCATGGACTGCGCACAGGTTGCAGGCGCCAACGGCGGCCTGGACACCGATTATGAGGGAAAGGCCCGGGCGGCGGCGGATGCGCTGCTGAAGGAAGGCTACGATTTCGCCTATATTCATGTGGAAGCCCCGGACGAGATGGGACACCAGGGAAGCGCCAGGAAAAAAGTGCAGGCCATTGAAAACATTGACCGGAGGGTTCTTGAACCGCTGCTCCGGCAGATGGACGCCTCCGGCGAACCGTACCGCCTGCTGCTTCTTCCGGACCATCCGACGCCGGTACGGCTGCGCACTCACGTGGCGGAGCCTGTGCCCTACCTTCTCTACGACAGCGCGACGCCCCGGCGGAGTCCCGGGACCTACAGTGAACGGACGGCGGCCGCGTCGGGCAGACGGGTGGAAAAAGGATGGGAGCTGATGAAATACTTCCTGGAACTGTGAGAAGAAGGCAACCCTTCAGCCAGCTGAACGGTTATGGCATCCGGCCATTGAAAATAGCTTTGGGAAAGAAGTGACAGATCCCCCGCAGGATACTGTGCTGCAAGAAATTTGCGCTGCAGCGTCCTGCGGGGGATTTTGTTTGCAAAAAGAAAAGGGTTACCGGGAAGAATCGTTCTGAACCGGTATCGTGAAGGTGATCATCGTGCTCTCGTTGACAATACTGTGAATCGTCAGGCCGTAGGTTTCCCCGTAGGTGAGCTTCAGCCGCTCGTGAACATTTTTCAGCCCGTACCCGTCGGACTGGGTCTGCGTCAGAGAGGAGATTTTTTCTTCCGGGATCCCGATGCCGTTGTCCATAATGATAAAGTGGATCTGGCTGTTGACTTTTGTCACGGTCAGATAGAGGGTTCCCCGCTTTGCCTTGTTTGGAAGAATTCCGTGTACAATGGCGTTTTCCACCAGAGGCTGCAGCAGAAGATTCGGAATTTCCTGTTCCGGAAGCTGAGGATCAATCTGATAGACCACGTCAAAGGCATTGTCGTTGAGCAGCAGCTGGATTTTGATATAGGATTTCACATTTTTTATCTCGTTGGAAAGCAGAGTTTCGGACCGCCCTTTATTCAGGGAGGTGCGGTAAAAGGTGGAAAGCAGCTGCGCCATTTCGCTGATCTCCGGCTGATGGTTCATCAGGGCACGGCTGTTGATCAGCGACAGACAGTTATAGAGAAAGTGAGGATGGATCTGTGCCTGCAGGGCAAGCAGCTGTGTTTCCTTTAATGTGATTTTATTCTGATAATTTTCAGTGATCAGACGGTTCAGCTCATCGATCATCTGCTGAAAACTGTTGGTCAGGCGCCCGATCTCGTCAGGACAATTGTCATGGATCTGTACGGAGAGGTTTCCTTCCTGCACTTCCTGCATGACACAGAGCAGCCGGTCCACTTTCTGGGCGAAAAAGCCTGAAAGAAAATTGCTGACGGTGAAAATCAGCACACAGCACACGAGAATCACGCCAAAGATAATGATCACCATCTGGTCGGCGGGAGCGGTGAGAAGATTGGAAGGTTTCCCAAGGAGAATGGTCCATCCGTTGTCCAGCTCTTCGCTGGTCTGAGTGGTCCATCGGGTCCGGGAAGCGTCTGAGTCACCGATCGCCGGGTCTGTGTAATCGTAAAAAGTTTCCGCCTTTGTGCTGATCTGCAGGCGGTAGTCGCTGGACAGGCCGTTCAGAACCTGAAAAAATACCGAGGGCTGAATCCGGATGCAGAGACAGTGGCGGGAGAAGGAGGAGATGAATTTAATGTAGGGATCGGGAATTCTCTGAATGATACAGAGGTAGCCGTCCTGATCCATATGCCAGACGGGCTGAGTAGCTTCCTCCAGAGAATCATACCAGGGCTCGTTCTCCAGGTCCGTAATCGGCCGGAGCTGTTTGCCGTGAAACAGATCCGTGCGGTCTACATAGAGAGTGATCTGAGAGATTTCCGGGTGTTGAGAATAGATGCCGCTCAGGAGAACGTCATAGGTGTAATTCAGGACTTCAAATTTTTCAATCGCTGAATCATAGGAATCCGAAGCTACATGAATGATCGTTTCCAGATTTGTCAGATAGGAAATCTGGTCCTCATAGAGCTGAATTTCATGATTCATGGAGTTGTAGGCAGTGTTGACGGACGACGACATGGAATCCTGTTCCTTTTCCAGCAGCATGCTTACAGTCTGGGAGTAACAGAAAGTTCCCAGCAGAGTCAGGGGAATCAGCCCTACCAGCACGCATGTCAGTACCATCTTCCGTTTGTAATTAAGATTCAGATAAAATTTAAGTATGTGTTTCATGATGCTCCTCCTGCCGGTATTTTTCCGGTGATTTTCCGTAATATTCCCGGAAACTCTGACAGAAATAAGAATAATTCGGATATCCTACCTCGGCGCCGATATCGATGACTTTCCGGTTGGTGGTGAGCAGCAGCTCGCTGGCTCGTTCCATACGTACCTGCCGTATATACTGGGAGATGCTTCTCCCAGTGCTTTTTTTGAACAGGCGGCTCAGATAATCCGGCGTCAGATAGACGATGGATGCCAGCAATTCCACGGAAAGGTTGGCGCTGTAATTTCTGTTGATATATTCCTTCACATCCAGAATCTCTTTTCGGACGCTGCTTTCGGAGGCTTCATATCTGTGAATCACTTTTTCAGCCAGCTCTCGTACGGTCTGGAGGATGCGTGAGATATCCTGCTGAAGATAGATTTCGGTAATCACCTGCTCCAGCGAATTCTCCTTTCCGCTTTCGGAGGCGTCCGGAGGAAGATACGGATACAGGGCGGTCACCAGATTGGAGAAGAAAAACTTCACATAGATCTGGGACTGATTGGAAGGCATTGCATATTTTTCAAAGAGAAGACCCAGATTTTTCCTGAGGCTGGCGGCGTCTCTGGAGGAAAGGTTCCGGCGGATGAGCGACAACAGTTCGTCATCATTGGGAAGCTCGGCGGATTCCGGCGCAGATACCGGATGATCATAGGCGAAGACCCGGTTGTCGGAATTCCAGAACCGCTGTTCCATTTGCTGCTCTGTGTCCGTGTAGGCGTCCTGAAGGCTGAGATACCGGGAAACAGGGCGGCTGACAGAGATACAGCAGTCTGTCTGAAAGTTTTCCAGAATATACCGGTGCAGTTTCTGGGCGAACGCGTATGCCCCGGAGACAGAATTCCGCAGAAACAGAAGCGCCTGGGTCGGAGAAAGGCTCAGGGTTTCCATATCGAGATTCATGGAACTGCGGAGATCCTCATACAGGTCGGCATAATTTCCCGCCAGAAAGGAAGAGGGAAAATCCAGAAGCACCAGCTGACGGAAATTTCTGATATCTCCGGAGATATCCTCAGAAAACTTTTCCGGAGCGAAATTTCCGCTGATACACTGCTGAAGCGCATACTGAAGGAGATAGGTACGCTGCTGGCTTTTCCGCTGCTCGGTATCGTAAGCTTCGTCAAGTTCCCGGATCACTTTGTTTAAAGTACGCTCCAGCTCTCTGGGCACGACCGGTTTCAGGATATAATTTTCCGCGCCCAGGGCAACAGCCTCCTTTGCATATTCAAATTCCGCGTGACCGCTGAAGATAATGGTTTTTATATTCGGAAGGATACAGCGGGCTTCTCTGGCAAGTTCCAGACCGGTACCGGACGGCATTTGGACATCGGTAAAAAGAATATCCGCCGGCCAGTCTTTCAGAATCTGCAGCGCCTGTTCCGCATCGGAGGCTTCTCTGACGTCGAGGTCCAGGGAGCTCGCGTCAATCAGATATCGGATGCAGTCACGTTCAATTTTTTCATCGTCGACGATAAGCATTTTATACATAGAATTCACCATGACATTGTAAAAAACAACTGAAATTATTGAGAAATATATTCTTTCCAATTTATATTTTCGTCAAAATGCAGTATTTTTTCAAGTGCTATTTCCCATATTTGCGGAAAAGTGATATGTTTTACGGAAATTTAATATTTCATCAGCGAAAAGATTCTGCTATCCTTTTTTTATCAGAAACTTTATCGAAAACGGTGCGCACGAAAGGTAACGGTATCTGAACTGCAGACGCTGAATTCCGACGCTGCGGCGGAAGGATGCAGCACGGTATTCAGATCCGAACCTTAAGAAATTGGAGGAAACAGAATGAAGAAGAAAATCATAAGCCTGACACTTGCGATGCTGATGGTTGGAACCACGGTTGCAGGCTGCGGAACTTCCGGGGATGATACGTCTAATATGACGGAAGAGGAGCAGGCAGCCTGGGAGGAAGCAGCCAATGATCCCTATGGAAAGTACCCGGAGCTGGTTACCTATACGACAGGATATAACCTGACCGCTCAGGGAGCGGATACCCTTGCGGGAACTGATTATGAAAACGACACTCCCAGCGACAATGCCTATACCCGTTATCTGAAGGAGCTGCTCAACATTCAGAACGAGAATGTTTTCGAGGCGCAGACCGGAGACGATTATAATCAGAAGGTTTCTCTGGCAATTGCATCGCAGGATATTCCGGATATTATGTATGTGGCGGACTATTCTACTCTGGTGGAACTGGTAGAGAGCGATCTGATCGAGGATCTTACCGACGTCTATAACAATCTTGCATGCGACACGGTGAAGGAAGCCTATGAAAGTTATGGCGACAACAATCCGATCAATACGGTAACCTTTGATGGAAAGATCATGGCGATTCCGAAAACTCAGCTGAGCGACGGTCAGGATTTCCTCTGGCTGAGAAAAGACTGGCTGGATAATCTGAATCTGGAAGAACCGTCCACCCTGGATGAAGTGGCGGATGTTCTGAGAGCATTTGTCAATGACGATCCGGACGGAGACGGACAGGCGAATACAGTGGGCCTTGCGGCTTTGTCTACAGTATACGGAGATTATCCGAATAATACTTTCGCAATCGACAATATTTTCACCGCGCTTGATGCGTATCCGAATATCTGGATCACAGATGACGACGGAAATGCAGTATACGGTTCTGTGCAGCCGGAGATGAAGGATGCGCTGCAGTTGCTGGCAGACTGGTATGCGGAGGGACTGATCGACAAGGAATTTACCACGAGAACCAATGATGATATCGTAGCGCTGATTTCCAGCGGACAATGCGGTGCGTTTATCGGTCCGTGGTGGGCGCCGTTTAACCCGGCAATGACTTCCTCTTATGCAGATGACGACGCGGAATGGATCAATGTCAGCGCGCCCGTGGGATCCGACGGAGCCATCAACGCCATTAATACAAAGTCCTACGCAGGATTCGTTGTTGTCCGCAAAGGATATGAACATCCGGAAATCGCGATGAAGATCGTAAACGTAAATTCCGAGTATGCAATGCAGGACAATACTGACGCGGCAAAGGAAATCAAAGAAAATCAGAGTATCGCATACTTTAACTGGCCGCTTTACTGCCAGGTACAGCCCGGAAATAACGCGGAACTTATGACGGAGCATATTGAAGCGGTTGTAGATGGAACGGCAGATGCCTCTACGCTGACAACAGAGGAGCAGGGATATTATGATTCCATTGTGCGTTTCCAGGAAGCAGAGGCAGCGGGAGAGAAAGCAGACTCCGCGGATTATTCCCAGTATATGTCCCGTATGGTGGCAATCCACAAATTCCAGGATGAACCGGCAAACTTCCTGACGCCGTCTTATTTTGAAACCACGGAAACCATGGCGACCAAATGGGCTTCTCTGGAGAAGATGGAACTTCAGACGGTTCTTCAGATTATTGTGGGAGAGTCTGACATGTCTGCCTTTGATGAATTTGTGGATAACTGGACCTCAGCAGGAGGACAGACGATTACAGATGAAATCAATGAGGAGCTTTCTTCGAAATAAGGATGCATAAAGCGCCGTTCAGCGCAGGTCCTCCGGTCTGGCTGATATCCGGGGCTGCCGCAGAGTAGGAACGGCGGCTCCGGAAGCGCTTTTCCAGATCCGGATAAAAAGAGTAAGGAGGTGCCATATGGCACAGAACAGTAAGGCTGCTGTCCGGAAATCCTCCGGGCATGCGGGCAAGGAAAAAGTCATGTTTCATCTGATGATGCTGCCGGGTATGATTATGCTGGTAATCTTCGTGTTTGTTCCGCTGTTCGGCTCGGTGATGGCGTTTGAGAATTACAGTCCGGCCAAAGGAATTTTCGGTTCCAAATGGGTGGGGTTTGATAATTTCCAGTTTATTTTCAGCCTTCCGGACAGCCGGCAGGTGTTTGTCAACACGTTGATTATCGCTTTCGGAAAGCTTGTGTTCAATATTATCATTCCGGTGCTGTTTGCAATTCTGTTGAATGAAATCCGGGTAAAAGTCTTTAAGAAGACTTTCCAGACGATTGTTTATCTGCCGCATTTCCTGTCCTGGGTCGTGTTGGCGACGGTTGTCACGAATATGTTTTCTTTGACAGGACCGTTCAACAGTGTGATTTCTTCACTGGGAGGCACGCCGATCCAGTTCCTGGCGGATAACCACTGGTTCCGCAAGATTATGGTTGCCACAGACGTCTGGAAAGAATTCGGTTATAACTCTGTCGTCTATCTTGCGGCGCTGACAAGCATAGACCTGGGTCTGTACGAAGCGGCGTCCATCGACGGAGCGAACCGGTTCAAACAGATTTTACATATTACGCTTCCGAGTCTTCTTCCTACCATCGTACTGATGACGGCGCTGAATCTTGGAAATATCCTGAATGCCGGATTTGATCAGATCTTCAATCTGTACAATCCGATCGTCTATGAAACCGGCGATATCATTGATACTTATGTATACCGTATCGGTATGGTGGAGCGGCAGTACAGCATCGGTACTGCGGTTGGTCTGTTTAAATCTGTGATAAGCTTTATTCTGATCATGGGAGCCAACAAGGCGGCGAAGAAGCTTACCGGAAGCGGAATCTTTTAAGGGGGGTGCGGCATCATGAAAAAAGTAAAACCTGGAAAACTGGCTGCCGATATCGTCATCTGGGCAGTCGTCATTGGATTTACCCTCAGTTGTCTGCTTCCTCTGCTGAACATGATTGCGATTTCTTTCAGCGGCAGCGACGCAGTGGCAGCCAACGAGGTCGGACTGCTTCCCAAGGATGTCAATTTTACCGCGTACAGCAAGCTTCTGAACGACTCTCAGTTCTGGAAATCTTTCCTGATTTCCGTGGAACGGGTGGTTCTGGGACTGCTGATCAACATGTTTTTTACAGTTACCATGGCATACCCGCTCTCCAAGAGCAAGCACCGCTTCCCGGCCAGAGAGATTTACATTAAATTCGTTATTTTCGCAATGCTGTTTTCCGGCGGTATCATTCCGCTGTTTATGGTAGTCAGCAACCTGCATCTGACAAATACGATCTGGTCGCTGGTTCTTCCGGGCGCGGTTCCGGTATTCAATGTCATTTTGCTGATTAACTTCTTTAAGGGAGTGCCGGATTCTCTGGATGAGGCGGCGCGGATTGACGGAGCAAGTCCGCTTCAGATTCTTGTGAAAATTTATCTGCCGGTATCTCTGCCGGCGCTGGCGACGGTTGCACTGTTCTCGATTGTCAACCATTGGAACGATTATTTCTCGGGATTGATTTATATGAGCAAATCTGCAATGTATCCTCTGCAGACCTATATTCAGCAGTTGACCGTGGATATCACGCAGATTACCGACGCAGAGCAGCTCAAACAGATGTCGTCGATGAATAACCGTACGTTTAACGCGGCAAAGATCGTTGTTTCTACGGTTCCGCTGCTGGTGATCTATCCGTTCCTGCAGAAATATTTTGTATCGGGCATGGTAATCGGCGCGGTAAAGGAATAAAAGAAAAAGGAAACATATACATTTCGAAGCCCCTCCGGACGGAAAGCGGAGGGGCTTCGAAACGTTTCATTGACGCGCCGGAGACTGGATGACCTGGAGGAGCTGGGGATCAATATGATCTGGATCTGTCCGGTGTATCAGTCTCCGATGGTAGATCATGGGTATGATATTTCAGACTACACAAAAATCGATCCGATGTTCGGATCAAAAGAGGACCTGGAGCGGTTGATCCGGGAGGCAGAGAAACGGGGAATCACCGTCCTCATGGATCTGGTCATCAATCATACCTCGGATCAGCATCCCTGGTTTCAGGAGGCGCTGGACAAAATCAACGCGACCAGCCGGGAACATTCCCGCACGCCCATGCAGTGGAGCAGCGGGAAGTGGGCGGGATTTTCTGAAGTAAAACCCTGGTTTGACGTGAATCCGGATTATGTCAGCTGCAATCTGGAGGCTCAGCGGGCGCCGGGATCTCTGCGGGAGTTTTTCCGGAAAGTGACCGCGCTGCGCAGAGACGGGCGCTATGAGAAGACCTGGATTTACGGATCTTTCTGCCCGAAGGAACAGGAGTCAGGACAGATCTATCGTGTCCGGCAGATTTTGCTGAACAATTACAGGGAGTCGGAAGCTGGGGTACAGAGGGAGGAAGACGGAAGGCTTCTGCTGCAGCCGTGGCAGGCGCTGGTTATGGAGCTGAAAGCGGATTAAAGTTTTTTCTCTTCGTCGCGGAGGGCTTCTTCCTCGTCCGCCGGCTGCCATGCCTGACCGAACTTTACATCCTTGAACAGGGCGGAAAGTCCGGTGATCTGCTTCAGCCGGAGAATTTCATCCTTATCCATTCCCAGATGTTTGGAGATCCAGGCGTCGGAACGGCCGAATTCATGAAGCTCCTTTACAATGTTGCTCATCAGATCCACATCATGGCTGCCTCGGGCGCGGTTGTGGCGGATTGTGCTGGCCATCCGCTGATCAATGGGCTTGTCGATGACGGAAACCGGGAGCAGACCCTTTTCCCGCTCATAGATATCCCGGTGCTCCAGCATGACCCGGTAACGGTGAAAGCCGTCGACGATGATGTACAGATCTTCCGATTTGGAATAGTAACAGACAATCGGCATCGTATATCCGTCGATGCGGATACTCTCGTAGAGAAGCTTCATCTCCGGCGGGGCGACGGTATTCGGGTTATAGGTATTTGGCTGTACCTTTTCGATCGGCACGGCAATCACGTTGTATACAGGACTTTTATACTCCATAATTCATATCCTCCACGCTTTTGTACTTGGCTTTGATGGCATCGATTCTTTTCTGCTGCTCCCGGTTCATACCGAATCCCATAAACCGGCAGATGTGGTCGTTTTTCAGAATACAGTAACACATCCGTTT
>ERZ1643246.739-NODE-739-length-40133-cov-39.380109_pt1 | contig 40133 bp, 42 predicted proteins | sample MGYA00579265_ERZ1643246 | MGnify/ENA primary metagenome ERZ1643246 (study PRJEB29033, sample SAMEA4952261) | chicken gut metagenome | biome: Broiler Chicken; feature: Gastrointestinal Tract; material: Caecum | place: Ireland | collected 2018 | study: Broiler...
GGGCCAAACGCCAGAAGCCGGTTGTCCCGCCCTCCACAGTGCTGACCGCACCATAGAGAAGGAGGGGCAGCCACTCCCCGAAGCAGATCCAAAGCCGGTAAAAACGGTTTTCGGCCTTTGTCGGCGGATCTTTTGCCACCTTGATGATGGCGGGCGGATAGCAGGGAAACATCAGCCGGGGCCTATACAGCGCCACCGCCGCGGCGAACAGGTTAAAATAGGCCGCCATGACAATCCCGTCCAGGATGGTGCGTGTCCAATTCACATATATCCCCCTTTCACTTGTAAGTAATCATAAGGTTAGCAATAACTAACCGATATGTATTCAGTATACCTTATCCCGCGTGAAAAAGCAATGCACCATTGATGCCTTCCTGCGATTTTGCACTATGGAAATGTGGAAAACGGCCGCTCCGCCGATGGAAAACAGATATTCACGGCCCGATGGAAAAGCCGCCGGCTTTCCCACAGCCCGCAAACATCGTTTCCCACAGCTCCGCAAGCATGACCGTTTACGCACATTCCCACAGCGCCTACTACGGCGAATATCCTTCCCGTCCGATCCTGATTGAAAGAGAAAAAAGAGAACAAAAAAAGAAGCGGGAGCGTCACCCTCGGCCTAAACCGAAGGCGGCGCTCCCGCTCTGCTATGGAAAAGTGTTCAAAACTGCGGCTTTGTGCCCCTCAAATCGGTGGGGCAGACCCACATGGGAAATCATAAGGGCGGCTCCCGGAAAAGCCGCCACAGACGGTTTTACAGCCCATTTCCTACCCTAATCGCTACGCTTCTTTGAGCGTGCGGACTGATAGTAGGGGCAGGAGATAAGAACCGCCCGAAAACTTTGCTTGCAGGGGTGGACACAGCCCTTGCAGACCTTGTTGTACTTGCGGCGGCCATTCTCTCCCAGGAAGAAAGCCCATTCTAGCCGCCACTTCTTGCTCCGGCTCATAGGTCGTGCTCCGGGGGCTTCTTCTGGTGGGCCTTGTCCGGGGGCTTGCGCTCGCCGCACTCCCGTTTGGCCTCCGCCAGCCGCTCCCGGATGGAGGGCTTCTTCTCCGGCGTGGTCCTGCGCGCCTCACCCTGGGCCTTCTCTAACTCCTCGCCCTTGCGACCGTTGTTCAGCACCCCGTCGATCATCCCGTAGTCGTCCTCCAGGGTCATCTCTGCGGTGCGGAGCGGGTTCTCCGGCTCCACCGGCAGGGCGATGATCTGCCCGTTCAGGCTGATGAACTGCTCCGGCTGCTTGAAGTGCTCCGTGTACTTCTGCACCTGCTCCGGGGTCAGGGAGGTGAAGCTGTCCTCACTCAGCCCCACCACCAGGAAGGTGCCGGCCATGATGTCGTAAATCTCCCCATGCTCATCCCGCAGGCCCCGGTTCAGCTCCAGGCCGATGAGCTTGCCCTCATCGTTGCAGACCAGCCCCACCGAGTCGGAGAAGGGATAGTAAAATCGTAGTAAATGAGATGGTTTTGACCTGTCTGAAATGCCCGTGGATACAGTGTTTTCAAGGGATAATCAGATTTTGGCTTGATTTTTGAGGGAAAATTCGCACATTCGCAACGATATGCCGTTTTTTGCGAAGTTGTCAACCGTCATCCCTTTACTATCCCCCTGACAACATTCGTTTGCCGTTTTCCTGGCAGTAGTTTTAGTCATTCCACCGTCACACTCTTTGCCAGGTTGCGCGGTTTGTCCACATCCAGTCCTTTTGCCACACTGACATAATACCCCAGCAGTTGCAGCGGTACCACCGCCAGACTGGCAGTAAAATGCGGGTCGGTTTTGGGGATATACACGGTGAAATCGACAGTATCTTCCACGCTGTAGTTGCCATAACTGGTAAGGCCCATCAGATACGCGCCGCGGCTTTTGCATTCGACCATGTTGCTGATTGTTTTCTCGAACAGCTCCGGTTGTGTCAGCACGCCGATAACCAAAGTTCCCTGTTCCACCAAGCTGATGGTGCCGTGTTTAAGCTCGCCCGCAGCATAGGCTTCCGAATGGATATAGCTGATCTCCTTCATCTTCAGACTGCCTTCCAGGCTGATGGCGTAATCAATACCACGACCGATAAAGAACACATCCTTGGCGTTGGCCTGTTTCGCGGCGAACCATTGCAGGCGTTCTTTGTCCTCCAGACATCTGGCAATTTTCTGAGGCAACATCTTGATTTCGGCCAGCATACCGGCAAAGATTTCATCTCTGAGCTTGCCGCGTGCCTTGGCAAACTGCATGGCAAGCAAGTAGCTGGCGACCAGCTGTGTACTGTATGCCTTGGTGGTAGCCACTGCGATCTCTGGACCCGCCAGCGTGTAGAACACATAGTCAGCTTCACGCGCAATCGAGCTGCCCACCACATTGACAATGGCAAGCGTGCGTATGCCGTGGTCCTTGGCCTCCCGCAGGGCTGCCAGGCTGTCCGCCGTCTCGCCACTCTGGCTGACAACGATGACAAGCGCATCCTTGGTCAGCAGCGGTTTTCGGTATCGGAATTCAGACGCCAGTTCGGTGCGCACCGGGATACCAGCCAAATCTTCAAACACATACTGTGCCACTGCCCCTACATGGTAGGCACTGCCGCAAGCCACCACTGTGATTTGCTGGATGCTGCGGATAATCTCGTCCGTCAGCCCCGCCTCGGACAAATCAATTTTGTCTTCTTTCACTACCGAATTGATGGTATCCGAGACCGCTTTCGGCTGCTCATGGATCTCCTTCATCATAAAATGCTCGAACCCGCCCTTCTCAGCGGCTTCTGCATCCCAGTCTATTTGGGTCAGTTGCTTCTCAATGACATCGCCATCCAGATTATAGAAGGTTACCTTCCCCTTTTCCAGACAGGCCATCTCGTGGTTGCCAATGTAATATACCCAACGGGTGTATTTGAGAATGGCGGGGACATCCGATGCCATATAGGTTTCCTCGTCCTTCACGCCGATGATCATCGGGCTATCCTTGCGCGCCACCCAAATCTGTTCCGGGTAATCCTTGAACAGTAACGCCAATGCGTAGGAGCCGCGGATGCGCACCATCGCCTTCGCAATTGCATCCACCGGCCCGATGTTGTACTTTTTGTAGTAGTAGTCCACCAACTTAACGGCAACTTCGGTATCTGTTTGGGAGTAGAATGTGTAGCCTTTCCGGGTCAGTTTGTCACGCAGTTCCTGATAGTTCTCGATGATACCGTTATGTACGCCGACTACATTGCCATCATCGCTGCGATGGGGGTGAGCATTGGTTTCGGACGGTTCCCCGTGGGTTGCCCATCTGGTATGTCCGATGCCGCAGGTACCTTCCAGGGCCTGACCGCCGTTGGTCTTTTCTGCCAGCACACGTAAACGGCCGGTTGCTTTGACGATAACCGCTTCTTTATTGCCTTCCCGAACTGCCAAACCCGCCGAGTCATACCCGCGGTATTCCAGCTTGGCAAGGCCATCCAGCAGGATGGGCGCCGCCTGGTGCGTTCCTGTATAACCTACAATGCCACACATATACGTTCTCCCCCTCGTTTTGAAATTTATCTACGGCTTCTGTTCTCGATTTGTACGCCCTTTTCTGTCAATCCAACAGACCACAATCGCCCCCGTTGCCGCACCGATACCATTGGAAAAGATATCATTCAAATCCGCCGTTCCGCGTGCGGTCCAAAATTGCAGAAATTCACACAAACAGGAGAGCCCTACCCCCGTCAGCATGATTCCGATCCAATCCATCTTCTCCCACACCTTCGCGGCCGTCCACCCGAGCGGTAGGTACAACAATACATTCCATACGTTCCCCGCCAAAGTTCCCGCGTTGGCCCACAATTGCAGATGGAGCTGGATTTCCTCCTGATACCCTGGCGACCGTCGCAGTAATGTGATATATACGATTAAGAATATGCTGTAGAGAAATGGCAGCGTCTTCCATTTTCGCCGTCCATACATAGATACAGCGCCTGCACTGATGAGCAAAAGAACTTCCTCAAAAGTCATATTTCCCTGCGCACTTTTGCTCAATTCGTACAGAAATGCTTCCATTACTGTGCATACCCTTTCCGCCGGATGACGGCGACGACTTCGTCGACATACTGCTGGCAGGTCTCCTGCTCCGGCGCTTCCACCATCACGCGGACCAGCGGCTCGGTGCCGGATTCCCGCACCAGGATGCGGCCGGTGTCGCCCAGGGCTTCGGCCACCTTTGCCACCGCGGCCTGCACGTCGGCGTCCGCCTGGGCGGCGGCCTTGTCGGTGACCTTGACATTCTTGAGCACCTGGGGATAGACCTTCAGCGGGGCGGCCAGCTCGCTCATCGGCTTTTTGCGGGCCATCATCACTTCCATCAGCTTCAGGCTGGTCAGGATGCCGTCGCCGGTGGAGGCATATTTGCTGAAAATGATATGCCCGCTCTGCTCGCCGCCGATGCGGCTGCCGTGCTGCTGCATATACTCATACACATATTTGTCGCCCACGGCGGTCTTGGCGTAGTCGATGCCCAGCTCGTCAAAGGCCTTGTACAGGCCAAAGTTGGACATGACGGTGGTGACCACCGTGTTGGTGACCAGCTTGCCCCGCTCCTTCATATAGCGGCCGTAGATATACAGGATGTGGTCGCCGGTGACCACGTTGCCCTTCTCGTCCACGCACAGGCACCGGTCGGCGTCGCCGTCGTAGGCAAAGCCCACATCCAGACCCTTCTCGACGACGAACTTCTGCAGGCCCTCGATGTGGGTGGAGCCGGCGTTTTTGTTGATGTTCAGGCCGTTGGGCTCGGCGTTGATGACGTAGGTGGTGGCGCCCAGCGCGTCAAACACCGCCTTGGCGATGTTCCAGCTGGAGCCGTTGGCGCAGTCCAGGCCGACCTTCACGCCCCGGAAAGAATACATGCCCAGGCTGATCAAATAGCCAATATATCGGTTGCGGCCGGAGATATAGTCTACCGTGCAGCCGATCTTGTCCTTGCGGGCAAAGGGCAGCTCCGGCCATTTCTGGCCGAACACCTCCAGCTCGCCGTCCAGGTAAGCTTCCACGAGGGCGATGGTCTCCTCGTCCATCTTCTCGCCCTGGCCGTTGATCAGCTTGATGCCGTTGTCGTAGTAGGGGTTGTGGGACGCCGAGATCATGATGCCGCAGTCAAAGCTGTCCACCCGCGCGATGTAGGCCACGCTGGGGGTGGTGGTGACGTGCAAAAGATACGCGTCCGCGCCGGAAGCCACCAGGCCGCCCACCAGGCTGTACTCGAACATATAGCTGGAGCGCCGGGTGTCCTTGCCGATGACGATGCGGGCCGGGCCTTCCTGGCTGGCCAGGCCCTCCTGTGCCGCGCGGCGGCGCTTTTCATTATAATACCAGCCCAGGAACCGGCCTACCTTGTAGGCGTGGTCGGCGGTCAGGTTGACGTTGGCTTCCCCGCGGAAGCCGTCGGTGCCAAAGTATTTTCCCATTGTATACGTACCCCTTCTTCTAGTGCTATTTAGTCTCTCTGAAACAAATCTCGCGTGTACACTTTTGCTTGTACATCGTCCAGACAGACGTCATAACGGTTGGCAATAATTGCTTGACTAAGCGCCTTAAATTGCGCAAGATCATTCACCACTGTGCTGCCAAAAAAAGTCGAGCCATTCTCGAGTGTTGGTTCATATACGATAACCTGCGCACCTTTGGCCTTGATGCGCTTCATAACCCCCTGGATAGAACTTTGACGGAAATTATCTGAGTTAGACTTCATGGTAAGGCGATAAACGCCAATCACGCACTGCTTTTCCGCTGTTGCGTTGTATTCATTTCCTTCACCATAGTCATAATATCCTGCCATATGGAGCACCCGGTCCGCTATAAAATCTTTGCGGGTGCGGTTACTCTCCACAATCGCCTGAATCAAATTTTCCGGCACATCCTGGTAATTTGCTAACAACTGCTTTGTATCTTTGGGCAGGCAATAACCACCATAGCCAAAGCTGGGATTGTTATAAAAATCGCCGATCCGCGGGTCAAGGCAGACGCCCTTGATGATTTGCTGTGTGTTCAGTCCCTTCATCTCGGCATAGGTATCTAACTCGTTGAAATATGACACCCGCAATGCCAGGTATGTATTCGCAAACAGCTTCACCGCTTCGGCTTCCGTGAATCCCATATATAGCGTATCGATGTTTTCTTTGATTGCTCCTTCCTGCAGAAGTGCGGCAAAGGTATGCGCAGCCTTGACCAGCCTTTCGTCCTGCAGGTCCGTACCCACAATAATGCGGCTTGGATAAAGATTATCGTATAACGCCTTTGATTCGCGAAGAAATTCCGGGCTAAACAGAATGTTTTTAGTCTTGTACTTTTCCCGGACGCTCTCTGTATATCCCACTGGTATCGTAGACTTAATCACCATGACGGCGTTTGGATTGACCGATAGCACCCGCTCAATGACATCTTCCACCGCGCTTGTGTCAAAGAAATTCTTTTTGCTGTCATAATTGGTGGGGGCAGCGATGACGATGAAATCAGCATCTGCATACGCCGCTTCGGCATCGAGGGTTGCTGTAAGATCCAAATCCTTTTCGGACAGGTATTTTTCGATACAGTCATCTTGAATAGGCGATTTACGTTTATTGATTAGCTCTACCTTTTCAGGGACGATATCGACTGCGATGACATTATTGTGCTGGGCCAGCAGCGTGGCAATGGATAGACCAACGTAACCAGTACCGGCTATAGCGACATTCATATTTCCCATCTTTTCACTCCCCATATCTTTTGATATATCTTCATACCATCATCTTTTTAAGTCTTGCGCCACACCATCTTGTTGACCACGCCGGTGTAGCTCTGGATGATCTTGACCACTTTGTTGGAGACATCCTCGGTGTAATAGGGCACCGGGATGCCGTCGTCGCCGTTTTGGCGCATGGCCACGGCGGTGGCCACCGCCTGCTCCACGCCGCCCTCAGCGATGCCGGCCAGCACAAAGCAGCCCTTGTCCAGGGCTTCCGGCCGCTCGGTGGAGGTGCGGATGCAGACGGCGGGGAAGGGATGGCCGACGCTCAAAAAGAAACTCGACTCCTCCGGCAGCGTGCCCGAATCGCTCACCACGCAGAAGGCGTTCATCTGCAAGTGGTTGTAGTCATGGAAGCCCAGCGGCTCGTGCAGTTTGACGCGGGGGTCCAGCCGGAAGTTCATCGCCTCCAGCCGCTTGCGGCTGCGCGGATGGCAGGAATACAAAATGGGCATGTCGTAGGCTTCCGCCAGATGGTTGATAGAGGTGAACAGGTCGAGGAAGTTTTTCTCGGTGTCGATGTTCTCTTCCCGGTGGGCGGACAGCAGCATATATTGGTGCGGTTCCAGGCCCAGACGTTTCAGCACGTCGCTGGCCTCGATCTTGGCAAGGTTGGCGTGCAGCACCTCGGCCATGGGGCTGCCGGTCACAAAGGTGCGCTCCTTGGCGGTGCCCTCGGCGTTCAGGTAGCGGCGGGCATGCTCGGAATAGCACATGTTCACGTCGGCAATGTGGTCCACGATGCGGCGGTTGGTCTCCTCCGGCAGGCACTCGTCAAAGCAGCGGTTGCCGGCCTCCATGTGGAAGATGGGGATGTGCAGCCGCTTGGCGCTGATGGCTGAAAGGCAGCTGTTGGTGTCGCCCAAGATCAGCAGCGCGTCGGGCTTCTGCTCGACCATCAGCGCGTAGGATTTGGCAATGATGTTGCCGATGGTCTCGCCCAGGTCCTTGCCCACGGCGTCCAGGTAAAAGTCAGGCGCCCGCAGCCCCAGATCCTCAAAGAAAATCTGGTTGAGCGTATAGTCGTAGTTCTGCCCCGTGTGGACCAGGATCTGGTCAAAATACTTGTCGCATTTTTTGATGACGGCCGACAGTCGGATGATCTCCGGCCGGGTGCCGATGATAGTCATCAATTTTAATTTCCTCATCGAATCCCTCTCAAACCTTTTCATAGAATGTATCCGGGTGCTTGGCATCAAACGTCTCGTTTGCCCACATCACCGTCACCAGATTTTCGGAGTCGCTGAGGTTGATGATGTTGTGCGTATAACCGGGCAGCATGTGAACTGCTTCAATCTGTTCTCCAGACACTTCAAATTCCAATACTTCGTCTGCCCCCACCTTGCGTTCCTGAATTAAGCCGTGGCCACTGACAACCATAAAGAATTCCCATTTGGTGTTGTGCCAGTGTTGCCCCTTGGTCACACCGGGCTTGGAGATATTGACCGACACTTGCCCGCAGTTGGTCGTTTTGAGCAGCTCGGTAAAGCTGCCGCGGTCATCCACATTCATTTTGAGCGGAACTACCACCGCTTCCTTGGGGAGATAGGACAGGTAGGTGCTGTACAGCTTCTTGGCAAAGCTGCCGTTTGGGATTTCAGGCAGGACAAGTGTCTGCGGCTGCTCCTTAAACTGTCGCAGCAACTCCACGATTGCATCCAAAGTTACTTTGTGTGTAGTCGGCACATAGCAATATTGCCCGGCCGCACTGGGTACAACGTCCAGGCCATCATATTCGCAGCGGTGCGCCTTGCCCTCCAAGGCGTCCAGCATTTCTTCCACCAAATCGTCAATGTAGAGCAGTTCCAGCTCGGTGGAGGGGTCGTTTACCTGGATGGGCAGGCCGCGGGCAATGTTGTAGCAAAAAGTAGCTACTGCGCTATTGTAATTGGGACGACACCATTTACCGAACAAATTGGGAAAACGATAGACCAAAGCCGAGGCACCTGTCTCGTGGCTGTATGAAAAGAACAGTCTCTCCCCTGCCAATTTGCTCTTGCCGTAGTCACTTTGTCCGTATCGGCCGATCAAGGTGGCCTGGATAGAGCTGGCAAGCATGACTGGGCAACGATTCTGGTGCCTTTTCAGCGTGTTCAGGAGATCGCTGGCAAAGCCAAAATTCCCCGACATAAACTCAGACTGATCATTCGGACGATTCACACCAGCCAAATTGAATACAAAGTCAGCCTTAGCACAGTAATCCTCCAACATAGCCGGGGGCGTGTCCAGGTCATACTCGTAGATCTCTTCAATGGAAAGATTTGGGCGAGTGCGATTGCGGCCATCTTGGATTGTTTTGAGATTTTCCACGAGGTTGCGGCCTACAAAACCTTTGGCTCCAGTCACCAGAATATTCATGCCTTGTTCGCCTCCAGAGCTTCCTTGACATAGTCAGCCGTGAGGATTTTTTGCACGGTCCCCTCCACATCTAAGCGATGGGTATTATGGCTGGTGTAGGCTTCGTCAGCCATTGTGTGAACCTGCCCGTTGACCACAAATTTATCGTAGTTCAAGTCGCGGCTGTCCGCAGCCACACGGAAGTAATGCCCCATATCCTCACTACGCAGGCGCTCCTCGCGGGTCATCAGGGTTTCGTACAGCTTTTCACCGTGGCGAGTGCCGATGATGCGCGTACCTGTGTCACCGAATAGCTTCTGCACAGCCTTAGCCAGATCGCCGATTGTTGAGGCGTCCGCTTTTTGGATGAATAAGTCGCCCGGATTGGCGTGTTCAAAGGCAAACTGGACAAGGTCAACCGCCTCATCAAGATTCATCAAAAAGCGGGTCATATTGGGGTCGGTGATGGTGATAGGATGGCCCGCACGAATCTGGTCGATAAACAGCGGGATGACAGATCCCCGGCTGCACATAACATTACCGTACCTGGTGCAGCAGATGACCGTATTGCCGCGTTCAGCTGCCACGCGGGCGTTGGCGTAGATAACGTGCTCCATCATGGCTTTGGAAATGCCCATTGCGTTAATGGGATAGGCGGCTTTGTCGGTAGACAGGCAGACGACCCGCTTGACGCCTGCCTCGATGGCGGCGTGGAGCATATTGTCAGTTCCAATGACATTGGTGCGGACGGCTTCCATCGGGAAGAACTCACAAGACGGCACCTGCTTGAGGGCCGCGGCATGGAATATGTAGTCAACCCCAGGCATGGCGTCCCGCAGCGACTGCGGGTTGCGAACATCGCCGATGTAGAATTTGACCTTATTGGCGTAGTCCGGGTATTTTGCCTGGAGTTCGTGGCGCATGTCATCCTGCTTCTTTTCGTCGCGGGAGAAGATGCGGATCTGGCCAATGTCGGTGGTCAGAAAGTGTTTGAGGACGGTATTGCCGAACGAGCCGGTACCGCCGGTGATCATGAGGGTGGCGTTGGTAAATGCGGACATCAAGATTCCTCCTACGTATTTATAACCAAAATCTTAATAACCCCAAACAGCCTTTCCTATGTACTGCGCAACAGCCAAATCTTCCTCCGTGTTGATATCAACAGCTTCGAATTTGCTAACAGTATGGATATACGGTTTGCGACCAATGCGGCAGCGGTAGCGTTCCAGGGAGGCACGGCAAATTCCGTAAAGGCCGGTTGTTTCCTCTACAACAGCCAACATATCCTGGCTGCGAGGCAGGATACCGGGACGATAGTTGATTGGATTGTTGAGCAGCCAGTAAAAGCCATGATTCTCTGTCGCTGTAAAGCAGGAGTCATATTCCTCACTGCTGGTTAGTTTTTCAACGCAGGTTCTTATCGTCTCGGGCTGCAAATAAGGCGCTGTAGCAAACAGCTGAAAATAATAATCGTACTGCGGAAATTGCTGATAATGATATACCAGCAAATCGTTTCCGTTGGCTGTATTCTGAGCCAGTTCAGGTTTTGCGCTCAATCACGCCAAAGCCCTGTTCAGCCGCATAGGTTGCTATTTCCTCACTGTTGGTATCAACATAGACGTCATCAAATACGTTGGCTGATTTGACGTGTTCACAAATGTACTGATATAATTTTTTGCTATTCAAAATGCGAAAATTTTTGCCGGGAACACGCTCCGAATTTGCCTTGATGGGAATAAAACATGCTGTTTTCATGCGGCCACCGCCTTTCCGGCATTGGGCAGCAGCAAGGCAATCAGGTACGGTTTATTGTACTCTCTCCGCATTTTCTGTATCGATGCAATACGGGTCAATTTGCGAGACCGACTCATCCATGTCCAACCAAGCGCGTGCACAAGCCAAATCCAAGCCGTCATCAATGTCAATACTTGTGCGCTTATCCAAGATAAAGCGATAGGGATGAGAGCCATGGAAATATTTCCACTCGATCATCTTTTTCCGCGGCGCCAGCAAAATACCATCTGTTACAAAATAGAGCGGCGGGAGCTGCTGTGAGGGAACATGTTTAACGCCCAATTCATAGTTAACAGGCCCAGTGTCATCCCAAAGATAACGGCGAAACAGCTCCATAGAGACAAGAGAATCGTACCCATCCAGTAAGGCTTGCCTGTATAATTTAATGGCCTCCCGATAGTGCTTGGGAAACACCAGCGGTGCCGTACAGGTGGCCCAAAGGATGTCATCGCCGTCTACATTCGAGCAGATATGGGCAACGACCTCACCAAATGTTTTGCTTTTTTCGTCACAGAATTCAGGGGCGCGTTTATGGGTATGTACACCCTGGCTTTTGGCCATTTGCAGCATCAATTCAGAATCAGACGAAACAACAATGTTGTCAATTTCCTTGACCTGCTTTAGCTGATTAAGTTTGTTGATCAAAAGATTGCTTCCGGCAAACGGCGCAATATTTTTATTCTTCAAGCGGCGACTGCCTTCGCGGACGGGTACGATTGCGGTGATGCTCATATATAACACCTCTCAGACTATTTCGATTCCTATATTTTTATAGAAGTTTATAATATCCAGGTTTCTATGTTTTCCTATTTTACCAATCAGAGAAACCGTTTCGTATCCAAATTTCTTGCTGATAATAATAGAAGTAGAAGCATTACCAACAAAAACAATATTCTTCCCTTGGTTTTTGGCCAAGAGCAATTCACTTGGATAGGAAGATGGAATCACATTGATTTCGCTTGGAAAATCCCATGGCGTTGTTTCACGTGGATGATATTTTATATATAGCTGGTAACCATCTCTTTTGTGCGTTATGAACAATGCACAGATTTGGTGGTAGACTTCATCCTTGTTGGGGTACCTTGAAATCAGATCTGACAAAAACACAAGACTTTTGTCAGGGAGTACGCAATCTTCTTGATTTTCCTCATACAGTTTCTGTGTTGCTTTGATTAGACACCTAAGATCAATTTCTTTTCTGTCTTTTCCACATAATTCTTTTCGTGCAGCAGTTGGAAAAGTCAAGAATATCGTTTGTATTCCTGAATTTGCGCCATAACAGGGAATTATTTCGTAATATGGATTTTTCCCATACAACAACGGCAAATACAGGTCATAATAAATTCTTTTGGCCACATGCCTAGAGATAGACGAACCAACTTGTTGCACAGGTTGAATCGTATAATATGCATCCTCCTCAACGCTTTGCCAAATCAAATTCGGATTGGCTTTTCGCAAGTTCGATACGAGCAATGTATCAAAGTACTGTTCTTGCGCTGTGATCACACGATCATATTTATCAGAAAGAAATGCTTTCGCTTTTTTGTATTTGTTTGCGAAAACTGTGGCCCGATTCCATACACCAGTTCTATCAAAATGTTCTTGAAGAATACCAACATTGTGAAATTCATTTTTTAGCCGCTTACTATACTCTTCTGTGATATCGAACTCAGCGCTTACAAGCAAATCGTTTATATCATTAAAGTATTCCTGTTGAACAACAGTAAGCGCTGAAAGAATATTATATTGTGTATGCATGATAAATAGATTTTTCATTTATCTCGTTTGCCCTCCCTTCATTTTGATCAGAGCCATTAACAACCGCTGCAGTATGCTCCAGTTAAGATATAGCCATATTGATACAAATGCCACACAAGACACAAGCCACATTTCCAATCTTCCATATCGCAACAGTGCGGTACAGACAAAATACTCTGTTCCTATGAAAGCTATCAGTTTGCTGTCATAACAAATTTTCACATACCGCTTTATCAATGCCATCCGCATAACGCACATCGTGAGGAAGCCTAGCAGCAATGCAATATTGATAGCTTCTGTCCCCAAACGATTGATGCAAAGATTGATAACAGCAACGTTGATGATTGCCCCTAATACAGTCGAATAGAGAACAACAGAAGTCTTTTTTTCAGCACTGAACAAACTACCGATCACGCCGGAGAACGCGCTAAAATAGGTGCCCCATATCGCCATCGGAATCAAAGAGATCGCATTTTGATATTCTGTACCAGCCAAAACTGGAAAGAATATGGTCAAAAGAATTGCGGCAATGGGCATAGCTGCTCCCATAAATCTAATGTGCCCATTAACATTCTTTGCATATACGCTAGCACGCCCATCATCTCCTGCCATACTGAATGCTTGCTCTTGCCATGCCAATTGATAGATTGATCCGAGCATTGATAGCGCCGTTGTATATTTGCTAATCACAGCGTAGTAACCATTTTCTTGCGTCCCCAATGAATTTGACAACAACCCCTTATCGTATGTATTTAAGAATGTAAAAGCTATTGAGTTGATCAGCAATGGCAAAGAAAACATCAATATTTTCTTTGCCATAACACCATCAACCTTTTCCTGAAGCGCTTTTCTGATAATACCGGTGCGCATCTCAATACATATAGCAGACGTCAGATAACCTAACGCAGATGTGTACAGCAAAGTATTTGCGCCGAGATTAAAGCCAACGATTAGACCAACTCCACTAGCACATGAAACAAAGGACGATATGAGCCCCGATAATACATACAGAACATTCTCTCCAATACCACGGCAAATGCTGTTCAACGTGTTGAACAAGGCGTAAGTCAATCCGAATATAAGCGCTGCGCGCATATCAGTAATTTGTATCCACAGCTGAGAAGCAAGCACACCGAAAATATAAACAAATGACAGCGGTAGAAAAAGCGCCAGAATCGTCTTGTTAACGCGGCTTTTATCTTTTTCACTGTTATAATCGAACAAAAAGCGCAGTGCCCCCGTCCAGATTTCCAAGTAGCAAATGGAGACAAGCATCTGCATTGTGCTATAAACTACATCATACTGGCCGTAATCAGCGGGGCTTAAATATCGCGTATAAATTGGAACCAAAAGGAAAACTATGATTTTTCCGAAGAATGTTCCAAAGCCGTAGATAACAATACGCTTCAGCACAGACAAATCTCCTTTATCAAATTGGCACTCCTTGCTGTTCCTCCGATTTTATTTCGCAATAACCGCTAAGCAACCACATAGGTGCCACACAAACTCCTGGTCCGAAAGGCGGATATCCTTCCAATAGCGATGAAACACAATAGTAGACGGTCAAAAGCTGTATTACTTGATTGAAATGGTTGTATGAAGACCGTCTAAAGACATTCAATTTGACCGTCGATAACCAGAAAATATAATATGGTATTGCCCCCAAAACACCGCTGTCGGCCAACAATGCGAGGGGATTACAATCAACCATTATTCTACCCACGCCAAGCCAAAAATGTTCCATCCATGTATCAATTGCGACATCCATATATGACAATCGGCCGCTTGAAAACTGGTCCAATGTTGAATTTTGTCCGTACTTATTCAGCAGCAAAGCGCTCGCCACAAATTCTCTTAAGGGGGCAAAGGTTACTACCACAATGCCCAGTAGCAGTAAAACTCCAAAATAAATCACGCGCTTCTTTCCGCCCAGGCGAAAGATGTAATACAAAGCGCAAACTCCTAATGCAAGTATTGCCGTCCTGCATCGGAGGAAGGCAATCGTTATCACCGAAATACCTATTACACCATATCTGACTATTTGTCCTATCACCGCAGGAACCTTTATTTGAGCAGACGGGTATAAAAATAGCATAAACAGGATTGCCTGCGCCAACAATTGCGCCGCGGAGTTTTTCGCAGAGTATTGATAAACCACACTATTAAACCACGCACCAATTGACGGGAAATAGGTGATCATTAAGTATATGGCTAATATACCAACTGCCAGCGAGTAGAAAACCATAATTTTCGCCAACGTTTTATCTTTAGCATTTAGGTCAGCAATCCACGTTCCGAACAAAAAGGCAGCTAAATCTATCAACACTAGTGTGCCTAATTGTGGGAAGCTTTCCATCCTGCCTAATATTACTAAAATAATCCTCCACACGAATATAATTACAGCCATTGAGGTAAGCACTTTCGCTTGCCCTGTCATAATGATCCCGTGTCGAAAGATGATAATGTAAATCGCAAGCAAAATCACCCAAGAAATATACAGTATAGGCCTAAATGCGCTCCTTAATATATCAACTTGAGCCAATACTCCAAGCAACAGGCATATTGTCAGGAAAGAGAGCAAAAAATTTATTGCTGAGTTTCTAACACAGTTCATGATATATACTTACCACCATACTTAATTTTCGGCCACTTATTTCAATATTTCAAAATGCTTATTTGCCATCTCCTCAATCGTATAGCCGCGAATCGTCCGCAAAGCTTCGGCTGCCATGCTTTCTACGTCGCTGGCAAAGAATTGTTTGATGGCATTTGCCAGTGACTTAATGTCATCCGCCGGCACAATGTATCCGTTCTTACCATTTTGTACAAGCTCCAATCCCGCTACACAGCGATCCGTCGTGATCACCGGCAGGCCATTGGCCATTGCCTCGTTGACTACCAACCCCCATATATCTTCCCGCGTTGGGAAAACACATACATCTGCTGCCAGGTAGTATCTTGATAACTGCGCAGTTGGCATAAAATCCATAAAATGAACCTGTCTCAAACCAAGCTGATCTTGTATCTTCAAATAAGTATCCGTCGGCTTCCCGCCAATAATATATATCCCTATGCCCTTTGGTAGCTTTTCAGCTGCGCGCAATAGGATGTCAAACCCTTTTCGATGAATAAACTGCCCCACCGATACAATCATCCTTGACTCTGTCACCCCCAGCTCTTTGCGGAGGATTGTTTTTTCCTCTTTTGTTGGCACATGGTCAAGTATCTGCTCTGATGTAACAGATGTGAAAGGATACCTAACGATGTCATTCTTCTTCACGCCATAATGCAGAAGGACTTGATCTGTATTCTTGCTGCTACTCAAATACAACTGCGCACCTCGGATTAAAAACGACTTCACCCAATATTTGACTTTACTTTCTTCATGGAGCAGTGCCCCATCCAGTTCCATCCAATACGAGATCCTGTTCAGTTTGGCCCACAAGATTGCTGCCATCTCTGTAAAGTAGGCGTAATTGGTAAATACCAATATATCCTGCTTTTTTGAAATATATTTTATAACTTTCCAATTAATTTTCTTCTCGCTTATAGCACCCTGCTTTAAAAATACTGCCTTGAAATTTTTTATTTTACCCGTATACCATTTTTCATTAAGAGCGTAATTTCGTTCCGCTTCAAAAACTACTGTTAAATCCACCGCCAAGCCCAATTGGTTAAAAAAGTCCAACCGATACGGCGAGGGGATATTTGTAACAAAGGTTACCTTTTTCATCTTGATAAAAGCTCCTCATATTGCTTCTGCAAATGCATTGCTTGCTCTTCTATTTCATATCCTGCCAAACGAACTTCTGCCAAAGCATTTTCTGACCTCTGTATGCTAGAGTTCATAATCGCTTTAACCCAAATTCCTTTGTCAAGAGGAAGAAACTTTACATTGCCAGTCAGATTGGATGTTGTCGGAACATTTGTTGATGCCAGACACTTTAGGCCATTTGTTTGGGCTTCTATCAATACGATTCCCAGGCCCTCAAAATGCGAGGGAAGTAAGAATAGATCAAACGCATTATAATACTCGTTCGCGTTTGGGCAAGCATCTACAAATATCACGCTTTCTGAGATTTGCAATTCTTTTACACGGTTTTGCATTTGTGCTTTTAGTATTCCATCGCCAATCATAACCAAACAAAACTTCTTGTTTTCCTTGTAAAGATCGGCAAACATTTCCAGCAAAAACAAATGATTCTTTTGATAATCAAACCTACCTATATGCCCCAAAACAATTGCCTCTTCCGATATATGCAATTGTTTTCGGATATTAACCCGCAATTTTTTCGAAAATTTGAACTTGTTTGTTTCAATCGCATTCGGTATAATTTGAAAACGTGATTCGTTTTCCTTGCCGAACAACCAGATTCCGGCTTCCTTACTGCAGGCAAAAAAATGCGTGGCGACCTTTGGCAACTTCTTTCTTGCCTGCTCATTGAGCTGGTATTTGAACCAATTATTTGTTAGGTGCTGCGTATTGTGGCTATGTGCAATCCGCACTGGAATATTGCACTGTTTGGCAATTTTTAGTGGCACATAACTCATCGCATCCATGTGCGAATGGACAATTTTATATGGATGATTTTTAAATATCTCCCTTATTTGTAATGAGTTCTTAAGTGGTGTCTTCGACTTTACCGCAACTTGATAGATTTTTCCTCCAAGAGAAAGGATTTCATCATCGTATACCCCTTTTTCAAAGCCATGTACTATAAAGTCAACCTGCAGTTTGTCCCTATCGAAATGCCGGTAATAGTTCATCATATAAGATTCTATACCGCCGCGATGCATTATCCCACCATTGATGTATAGTATTCTTTGTGGTGCCATCCCTATATCTCCGTAATATCGTTAATTTAATTATGACAGTTCGATATGCATTTGATTAACTGATTTACATTTCCTACGTCAATTACGGAAGACGCATCTGTCTGTATCGTCTCCCTGCATCCACCTGTATCATAAGTAACCACCGGCGTTCCGCAGGCTTGTGCTTCCAGGTTAACAGTTGGATAGTTATCCTCATATGTCAGATTCACAAACACATCTGCCGCCGTATAAATAGCCGCCAACTCCCTGGTCGAATTCGTTCGTTTAATTCCCAATATTTTCTTGGGCATCTGTTTGATTTGCTTTTCGGTCAGGCCAACCAGAACAATGGCGTAGTTGTCATCCAACATCTGGGCTAGCTTGATAAAATCGTTCAAGCCTTTTCGTTCCTCCCATACGCTGGCCACGCCTAGTACAATCTTTTTGTTTTGCAGGCCGTAGCGTTCCCGGAAGTCGCTAGGGGTTGGTTTGAAGACATTCGTATCAATGGTGTTGTATACCACTTCGACAGGGTATTCCTTCAGAAAGCTCTGCTTAACCAAGCCTTCCAACCAATGCGACGGCACAATCAGTTCCATATTGGACACGCCAGTAAAGGCAGCTTTTTTGCGGTCAAAGTTGCGGCCAACATTGCTCATTGCGTAGCATTTGGGGTATCGACGGAGTTGAGAGCAGTACGAGCAACGGCTTTTCCATTGTTCGCACTTTACCGCGGTAAAGTGCGAACAATGGCCAGTAAAGGCCCAACAATCATGAAGCGTCCATTTCACTTGCATTTCCGGATGCTTCTTGATCCAAGTAAACAACATCTCTACATTGATGTAATATCCATGAATGTTGTGCAGCCAAAGCAAGTCAGGATGGTAAGTTTCCGCCCACTGCAAAAATTTAGCTGTCGCTTTTTTGGAGCCAAACCCATGGGTATCGAACAACCTGGTTTGAATTGCGTGCAATTTGCAGTCCATATCTGAACCGATGCGGACGGCATATTTTTGGTACTGCTCAGGAACAGTTCCGCTTCGCCCATAGGCTATTTTTACTTCGTTCCCTTCCGATTCATATTTCTGGGCAAGGTCGGTGCAGATGCGACCTGTACTGCCGATGCCGCAGACAGAGTTGATAAACAGGATTTTCATAAAGACTGTTCGTCCTCAATTCATTTGAAGTTCCTTTTCCAGCCGGTCCATAAAGGTCCGTTTGGAAAAGTGCTGCTCATAATAGGCTCGCGCATTTTTTCCAAGTTGCAATTTGTTGCTGCAGTGCATAAATGTTCTGACGACATCGGCCAAAGCTTGCGCATCGTTGGCCTTTGCACAATAACCACACTTTGCTTCGTCTATGACCAAGGGAGTCTCCCCCACAGCAGAGGCAATGATTGGCTTTCCAGCCGCCATATAGGTTTGGACCTTTCCCGGTAGAGTCAAGCTAATGAACGGGTCATCCATCAATGTCACCAGCATTGCATCTGCATGTGCATAGTATCGCGGCATCTCCGAAGAGGCTTTTCTTCCATAAAAAACAACATTCTCAAGATGCTTTTCTGCTGCTTCTTTCTTCAGATTTTCCAGCTCGGAACCGTCGCCGACGATGTGCCAGCGCAAACATTTTTCGTCACGCAGAATTTCTGCGGCCGCCAAAACGACTGTCAGATTCTGTGCCGAACCTACGTTTCCAGCAAACATCAAGTCGATGGTGTCTTTGGGCATTAGATTGAAGTTTGTCTCTTCAAATTGCTCGGGAGCGTACTGTGGCAGATAAGAGATTTTTTCTGATTCAACACCATGCTGATCGACCAAATAGCTGCGAAACATTTTTGATGTAATCAAAATCTTGTCCGGCTTGTTGTACAGTCGCTTTGACTCCCAACCAAAGAACTTATAGACAGGTGATGTTTCTTTGATCCCCCCCGCCGCCAAGCAAGCAGGCCAGAGATCCATACAATACATAACCACTTTCCTGCTGTGCTTCTTGGCATAAACAAAAGCGGCATTGCTCATCATGACTGGTGATGTTTGGTTGGCAAATACTACATCATATTCTTCTTTGAGTCGTCCAGCGCAGAAAGAAGATGAGAGCATGTAGCTGTAATAATTGAACAGGCGGAAAATGGCATTGTGCCGCCTCGCAATGGTAAATACACGGGTGATATTCACTCCGTTGTGTATTTCCCGTCGTTGTTTACCGTTCCTATACTCCGGATACGTAATTCCCATGGGATAGTTGGGAATATCGGTGATTAAATCAACTTGATGTCCCCGGCGAACAAGTTCTTCACATATATCTGGCAATGGATAGGGCTCCGGCCAGTAGTGCTGACAAATAACCAAGATTTTCATATCAAGCCTGCTTTACTTCATATTCATCGGCATCTTGTTCATGTATTGTTCGCACGTGAGACATTTCCGTTTGAAACGAAGCAATCTCCTTGCCGTTTTCTTTGGCCGATTTATCATTCGGAGGTGTGTTTGTATGCCCCTCCCGTATATCCCTTCGCACCAACACCTTCAGCACGCTCCACCAGAACACCTTCATGTCAAACCCTGCGCTGACGCGTTTGAGGTACTCGCGATCATAGAAGACCTTATCATAGTCATCCAGCAAGTCGCGCCCGTTGACCTGCGCCCAGCCGGTGATGCCAGGGCGCAGTTGATCGATGCCATAGTAGGCGCGTAGATAGTGGACCTCATCCTCCTGCGGGATCAGGGGACGGGGACCTATGAGACTCATGTCCCCCTTCAACACATTGAACAACTGGGGCAATTCGTCCACACTTGTGCTACGAAGAATATGACCAAGGCGTGATATGTATTGCTCTGCATCCTCAAATTCTTTTGTTGCCGCATATTTTGGTGCTGTTGTTTTCATCGTGCGGAACTTATACATAGTAAATACTTTGCCACAGCGGCCCACACGCTTTTGTCTAAAAATTGCAGGTTCATGCGGGCTGCTAATTTTCTGTACGAATATAATTGCAATCAGTGGAATCAATAATATTAGAAGCGCCAAAGCGGATAATACAACATCCGTTAATCGCTTGAAACGCAAATAGGCTTGTTGGCTTGTAGACAGCGGAATTCGATGAGCGTATATAAACTCTTCCAAGCTCTCTGGGGTTTGTGTTGGTTCAACAATCCAGGGCATGCATCTTCATCCTCCACTCTTTCTTGGTATTTCTCCTCTGTTACTGCAACATTTAGGAGCCTGATTTGCTACGATAGATTAATCATGTTTCGCATGTTCACACTTTGGAGTCGAAAAACACCTAACACTCCACACTGTGCTTTGTGATCAGCAGTGCCTCATTATGCATTAGGCTATCCGCGCTCTCCCATCACACTTCTTTATCGTGAACAAATCACAACACAACTAAAGGTGCCGTCATCCGCCGCCATGCGGGGGATGACGGCACCTGTTTGATATTGTCAGCCGTATGTATAAAATCCTTACTTCTTGCTACCGGTCGTAGTAGTCTGCTTGCTCTTGTTCTTGCGAGTCACAACCACAGCAACAACAACCACAACAACGATAACAACGATTACCACGGGCAGTACCCAGCCATTGCCGCCGTTATCCGTGGCCGGCTCCGCCTGTGTGGGTTCGGCGCTCGGTTCCGGTGTCGACACAGTGCCGGCGGCCGGTTCTTCGGTTGCCGCAGGCGCTTCGGTCGCGGCAGGCGTTGCCGCCGTCTGGGTCAAAATCAGAACCGGCGAAAAGCCGGTCATCGTGACCGTCACGGTGCCATCACCCGCAACAGCGTCGAGGAGCTCAGCGTCATAGTTCAGGATGGCATTCTCAAAATCGCTGGTCAGCGACTCACGTGCCGCCTCGACGTCTGCCATATCGCCAAGGAAGTGGATTGCGATGATATTGCTTTCCGCCGTAATGCCGGGAACCTCAAGCTCCACATCAACACTGCCATTTTCGCCCATCTGCTCAAGTGCACCAGCCGAAGCCGTCACATCAAAGAGGGCTGCAGGGGCAAAATCATCGATGGTCACACTCTGCTCAGTCTGTGCATCCGAAATCGCAGTGACTGCTTCCGTGACCAAATTCAGCAGATTACCGCCAACTTTTTCCAGGAACTGGGTGGTAGAAGTCGAGCGGGTAACGGTCTCGAAAATCAGGTTGACTTTTTCATTGTCAGAATACTGAAGGCCCGTCTCCGTTGTCTCATTGGCCTTTTCTGCGTAGGCCAGCTCCGGCAACTCAACATCGACCGTCTCATTAGCGGCCTGTGTCTGGGAAACAGGCGTCACTTTGATATAAGGCTCTGCATCCTCAACCACGTTCAGTACACTGGAATCTGCTGCCGTTTTCGGCTGCATTGTGATTTCCAAATCAGCTGTCGTGCCATCTACCGAAGTGACCGACGCCTGTACGCCGTTAACCTCCTGCACGGTCTTGCTCGGTTGCCAGGCCGCAAACACCGGGCAAGCCATCATAGCCGCCATCGTGACGGCAACCACGCCTGAAACCAATCTCTTCTTCATGTGAAATTCCTCCTTCACTTTTGCTTTTGGCTTCTGCTGCCATAGCTGTTGTAGTAATAACTGGAACGGTAATAGCGGTGATAATACATATTCGATTTGCTGTTCATATCGGCGCGGTTAAGCACAATGCCAAGCAGCGGTGTTTCCGTCCGCTTGAGCAGCTGAACCGAATTGTCAACAAGTTTTCGCGGTGTTGCACCACTTCGCACCACCAACACTGTGCCATCACAGTGGGGCGCCACATTCAGCGCATCGGCTACGCTTCCCAGCGGCGGCGTATCAATCAGCACATAACTGAATGTTTTGGCACAGCTCTCGATCATGTGGCTGAATCGGGTCCCTTCCAGCAGAATCGTCGGGTTAGCGATGGCCGACGTGGTTGGTATCATATATCCATTGGGAATATTTGTCTGATAGATCACATCCGACATATCCGCTTTGCCTGCCAGGTAATGCGCACCGCCCACAATTTTCTCGGTACTGCTGATCCCATATTTGGTGCGCATCTCCGAGTTGCGATAATCGCAATCAATGAGCAGCGTAGGCGTACCGACTTCTGCCATCATGCGCCAGAGCTGCATAACCAAGAAGCTCTTTCCCTCATTGGGCAAGCTGCTTGTCACCATGATGGTTTTAACCTCATCGCCACAAAAGCCCAGGTTAATACGGAACTGGTTCAAGGCTTCTGTCACATCAAAGGGCAGTTTCGGCATATTGCGAATCACAAGTTCTTTCATGCCTGCCCTCCCTTCGCTTGCCATGTGTCTTTTTTCATATGCGACTTACGACTCTTTTTCTTTCTAATCTGCTTATTGAAGTCTCCAAGATCACCTTCCGGGATAGTCGCCAGCGGTTGAATACCAAAGTAACGTGCTACATCGTCGGGTGTGACAAAAGTGTCGTTCATTAAATAGCGAACCAACAGCACCGTGCAGCAAAGGATTGCACCCAGCAGCGCACCCAGCACAGTATTCCTGGAGTAGCTGGGGCTGGAGGCCTGGTTCGGTACAATTGCACTTTCCACCAGGTTCGGTGGGTCTGTCTCCATGACGTTTGGCAGATAGATGCTGGCTTGGTTCACCAGTTCGTTGGCAATATCCGCCGCCTGCTGTGGGTTGGGGCTTGTCACAAGGATGCGCAGGATTCGCGTATCGGTTGTGTTGGTGATATTGATCATTCTTTCGAGCTGCTGATAGTCCATAGACAGCCCCAAGTTGTTGATAACATCCTGTAACAGCGGCCGACTGAGAAGCAGCTCCTGATAGTCTGCGGTAAGAGATGTACCGACCTGCAGATCCGAGAGGTCGACGACTGAATCATTGGAAGCAGAGACAATGTAGATGCGGGCGCTTGCCTCGTACTGAGGAGTAATCAAAAAATAAGTACCGGCAAAAACCAATGCCGCCCCCGCAATCAGGCTGAGCAAAATTTGCCACCAATGTCCCCACAGCAGGTAAAAGACTTCTACCAGGTCAACTTCGGTCGTCGTGCCCGGCCGCACCTGTGGGCGCACTTGCGGCTGCTGCGTCGGATATTCCATGCTTTTCCCTTCCATAAATACTCCCCTATACTGGCTGGTAAAACAGTGTCAGAATTGTCTGCTGTAAGCTGTCTGGATTCAGGTCATAGGCGTTGCTGCCTGTGACATCGGTACGGCTTGTACCCTCAATCGTGAGAAGTGGCAGTTCCACATACGTCTGCATCTTTTTGCCAACATCGGCAGTGGTGGCACTGCCCATATCAGTGACCATATAATCGGCAATCGCGTCATAGGCGCGTATCGTGAACTCTTCATCCTGTTCCGACAATTTTTCCTGCAGCGCCGTCAAATACTGCCGCTGCCGGGCCATGCGGGCCACATTGGTTTGGTCGTCCACATCTTTGCGGCTGCGCACAAAGGTCAGTGCCTGGTCGCCTTGCAGTGTGATGGTCTCCCCTTCCACCAGGCTCGGATCCACAGCGGTAAAGTCGGAGGTGATGGCGACCGGCACCCCGCCGACCATATCGTTTAGGATGGCGACCGCATCCATATTGAGGGCCATGTATCCGTCAATGGGCTGGCCTCCCAGCATGTTGCTCACCGCTGTCACCGCGTTGCGGCAGCTCGGCTCGGTGCCGTCGCCGTAGGCATGGGCCGTGGCGATCTGCGCCACCTGGGTTTGGATCACCTGGCCAGCCACCCCCAGCACCTGCACCTCCACCATGCTGTCACGGTTGATCTGCAGCACCTGCCAGGTTTGGTTGGCGTTGTCCAGCACAAGCAGCAACTGCATGTCCGCCTGGCCGCCGCCGCTGTAACTCTTGTTGCCCTTGGCGGGGCCTTCCACGTCGATGCCCATCAGCAGGTAGGTTTCCAGCTGCGGGCGGCGGGTGTAGGTCACGCCGTTGTATGTAATGTCGTTTTGTTCCGTTTCAGTCGGTTCGGTCTGGGTTGAGGCCGGTACCGCCTGGCTGTTCTGCCAACGGTCCAGGCCCCAGGCCATTGCCACCAGAGCCAGCACAACAACCGCAACGACAGCCGCCGCCTTGATACCATCCGAGCGATGAATGTGATGATGCCGATACCCGCTCATACATTAGCGAAAGCGCGACCGAGCATCCGGGCGGCATTTTGCTGCATTCGTTGCCAATAGGCAGCGCCGAGTTTGTGTTCGATCACGCTTCGTCCCTCCTTTATATTGGGCGGCCGGGTCGTCAGGTTGTGGGCGTCGCTGCCGAGCAGCGGGCAGTCTGTTTCCCGCAGAATGTGCAGCGCCGTTTTGCGCGTCTGCCAGTGCAGCAGGCTTCCGGCATTGACCTGTAAGCCGATTGGCAATTCCATCAACCGCTCCAACCGTCGCCGATTGTTCTTGCTGAACAGGAAGCGCTCAGGGTGCACCAGAACCAGCTGGTATCCCAAATCCAGTGTCAGCGCAGTGACTTCCTCCACTTGGAAGTCGTTCCACTCGCAAAAAGGCATCTCCAGCAGCAGCGTCCGCGTTCCCTCGATGCACAGCTGCGGCAAGTCTTTGCATTCACTGATGCAAGGAAAGTACGCAACTTCTGCGGCCAGCAGCACAGTCGGTTGGTCTGCATGTTGACCGAGTCCCGCCGCTTGCAGTTGCGCCCAGGCAGCCTGCCGCCGTGTGCAGAACTGATTGACGCTGTTTTCATCCGCGTAATAGTGGGAGCTTGCGCACACACTCGTGACGCCCTGCACGGCCATCTGGCGCAGCATCTGCATCGAGGTTTCGGCGTCCGGGCTGCCGTCGTCCATACCCGGCAGAATGTGACTGTGCAGATCAATCATCCTGTATTCATCCCGGTTTCTCCTGTTTCATTGACTTTCTGGGTACGCTCAAAAGCGGAAGCCGCCACTCGGCACGGCCTGCGTACACAAGAAAGGTGTTGACAGCCCCTGTCATGCAGTTGGAAGGTGCGTTTTGCCTCGCTCATTGGCTGCCACGGCTTTCCCGCGCCTGGCGCTGTACGTTTTCAAGATACTGCCGGACGGCCTTGTCCACCGCGTCGAACACGCCGTTCAGCTTGAGGGCGGCTTCGGCCATGGTGCCGCATTCGTCGATCAGGATGCGGCGGTCGTCCAAGGCTTTTTGGGCCTGGGCAAGCTCGGTCTTGAGCCGCTCGTTTTCCTCGGTCTGGGCCAGCAGCATCTCCAGCAGCTCGGCCCGGCTCAGGCGTTTCAGTTCTTTGTCTGTCATAGGGTTTTGCTGCGGCTCCTTCCGGAAATTTGCTACGCGGTACGGCCGCCGCCCGGGCTTTCCGCCACCGGCCAGCCGATGGCCTCCTGCTCCATTTCCAGCATCTGGTCGTACATCTGCTGGCGCAGGACTGCAAGCTGATCCTCCACCAGCTGCTGCGTGGCCTTATACAGGTTGCGCAGGCTGCGCGGGTTGCCTTTTTCCTCCGGCACGCCGGCGGCCTGGCAGACCTCCTGCAGCTGGCGGAAGATGTTGGACCGGTTCCAAGTCTGGCCTGTCCGCGTGATGAACACCGGGCCGCGGTAGATGCCGTTTTGGGCCATGTAGGCCAGCAGTTCCTGCTGCAAAGCGGGCGGGCAGCGGAACCGGAAGGTTCCGTCGCGGTAGTTCAGCGTACCGCTGCCCTGCTTGACCAGCTCCGCCGTGACCTGGTTCAGGCACTGGATCGGCACGCCCGTGGTGGCAAACAGCTTGATCAGCAGATAGATCCGGTGCTTGCCCAGGCTGCGCGCCGCGCGGAGAAGCTTTAAGTACTCGGTGCGGGTCAGGGTCGGCGACCGCTCCTGCTCCGCCTTGATCCTGGTGTGCCCCCGCAGCAGGTCGTACCGGCCGCACCACTTGAAATAGTTGTTGGCGGCCGCCAGGTGGACGTTGACCGCGCTGCGCGTGTACACCTGTTCCAGCGACTGCTCCCATTCGGCCATTGTCTTTGGCGTGGGGGCTCCGTGCTGCACCGTGAACGCCAGCAGATCATGCAGGCAGTTGGTGTAGTAGCGCCGGGTGTCCGGGTTCCAGCCTTTGTTCTCCGTCGCTGCAAGGTAATCCGAGATGGAATAGCCTTGCAAAATTTCATCGTTCATGCGCACAGCAGGCCCCCTTTCCCGCAGCGGTATCGGCACAGGCAACAGAAGCGCAGTTCTGTTCCTTACATATCCTTATCCCTGGGCAAATCGGCTTTGAACGCCGCGTCGTTCGGACACTTTGCCCCTCAGATATGCACTTATCTTATCACTTGAACGTCCAAAAAACAAGTGAGAACGTGTATCTTTGTTGATTTTGCTAAAAACAGGCGCAGCAAACCTACCGGGCAACGGCCGCTCTTGTTTGCCCGGCTGTTCCTTTGCGCCTTTTTTTGCTGCGAAAAGCCAAAATTGGACGCAGATACGTTGCCGCCTGCCGGCGGCTTATTAACCTGGGTTAATTATGGGAACAGAACTGCGCTTTCGTCAAATTCACAATAGAAGGTGCATTTTATTGAGCAGGCGCTCATGTTCCGCGCCCGATTCCATGATATAAATTCTTGTCGTCTCGATGCTGGAGTGGCCAAGCAGGTCCGCCAGCTTCGAGATATTTTTTTCGAGATCGTAGAACGTCCGGGCAAACAGGTGGCGCAGGTTGTGGGGGAATACCTTCTTCCACGCCACGTTGGCACGGCTGCACAGGGCTTTCAGCAGCTTCCAGACCGTCACGCGGCAGAGGGGCTTGCCCTGCCGGGAGAGAAAAATTGGGCCGTTATGTATATGATGTTTTTGGCACCAGCGGGCCAGCCGGTGGCAGAGCTCGGCGGGCAGTAAGATCTCGCGGCACTTGCCCTTGCAGCGGATGCTGGCTTTATGTCGGCGGACGGCTTCCGCCGTGATGAACTGCAGCTCCGAGACACGGATACCGGTGGAGCAGATGGTCTCCAGCAGCAGCTGGCTGCGCTTGTTGCCGGCGGCGCGGGCGGCGTTCAGCAGGCGGAAATACTCGGCGCGGGAAAGTTCCCGCCCGGGGTCGGCAAAAATTTTGCGCTGGCGCTTGAGCGGCTTGGCTTTGCCAGCTACATTGTCAATGCTCTCCTGGTAGTCGTTGACGGCGGCGAGCATGGCGTTGACGGTGGCGGGGGTGTAGCCCTTGGCCGTCAGGCTGTCCCGCCAGGCGGCGACGGTCTCGCGGTCGGGGGTATCCCCCGCCCCGGTGTCGGCAAAAAAGCGGGCGAGGGCTTTGGTGTACTTCTGGACGGTGGCGGGGCTGTACTCCCGGTGGGTCAGCCAGGTTCGATAGGCGTCAAGAATAGATGAAGTTTTCATGCAGTTCCTCCTTGGTGGTATATAATTTGTACCTTTTATTATGCCGCAAAGAACAAGCGGCTTATCCGTATACAAAAAAATCTCAGGCACCCAATGTCGGGTGTCTGAGATTTTTCATTATGACTATATCTTTTCGATTTGTATTCTGTATTAACAGTTCTGTTTTGCTAACTTGTTTCTCTCTATACTAATGCTAAAAGATTGATTTTCACCGCAGGTATATGGAGAGGCAGACAAATGATCGATAAGCGTATCGGGAGGCGAATCAAAGAGCGCCGGGAAGAGCTTGGCATGACGCAGGCAGAATTTGCCGAGAAGCTGGGCGTTGCAACCAACTATATCTCAACCGTTGAGCGCGGCGCGTCATTTCCGCGCTGCGAGAATCTAATCGCCATCCTCAACGGGCTGGAGACCTCCGCCGACGCCATCTTCTGCGATGTGCTGGATCATTCTGCAGCCTATCAGGCTTCCACTTTATCTGAACGTCTGAGCCGCATCCCCGCGAAGGAACAAAAGCGGATCTTGGAAGTGGTGGACCTGATGATCCGGCAGGTCGAAGAAGACTTCTGAAAATGTGCAGAAAAGTAAACGGGGCATCCCCCTCTGTTGCAGCAGAAAGGGATGCCTCGCTTTTTGTATGTGTTTATGGGTAGAGCTGAATCCCATGGCGGTAGACAGCGTGGGTGTAACAATCCAGACTTATAATGATCTCGTATCCGTTCACGTTGGCAAAGAAGTTGATATTGTCTGCATACCGGATGACTTCCTTCAGATAGCCCATTCCCGGCCGGGCTTCGAACATCAGCGATACCGTCACACACTCAAAATTACGCACGATTTTGATGTCGATCTGGTTTTCTTCCGAGAGCCGGATCGCCGTACTGATAAATTGTCTAACCGCTTTCTGGCGTCCCGGAATGAGGATGTATACTGTATTCCGCGCTTTCCATTTCAAAATTGAAGCTGCCGTGACAGGTTTATCCGGGAATGCACAGTTTTCCGCATCCACGCAGTTTTGTTCTGTATCCCCCAGCCAATCTTGTTTGGGGAACTTCTTCTCATATATGACTTTTCCCATTATCCAGTTCCCCCAGATTTATGATCCGCAACCCTTGCCGGACTGCAAGCCGATACGTTTTTTCCGCCCCGCCCCAATCATGATCCACATAGCACAGCGCCCACGAGGAATGATTCACCATGAAACGGTTTCGTTCCGGGATGGCTGCTTTGAAGTGGTATTTCTCAAAGCCTTCCGGATAGAGGATATCATCAAAATATTTGCGTTCCCGGATGCGGAAGGACAGATACGGGATGACCAGCAGGCACTCCACTTCTGAATATTGCTGTTTTGCCTGATATACCTGCCTGGCACACAGCCAATCGAACGCCCCCATTCCGCCACACAGAAATGTAGTGATGCCCGCATGGATCAACTGCTCGATGGTTGCGAGAACACGGCCCTCGTCCAAGCCATAGCATTCGCTATGGCCAATGAAGGTAGCCGTTGTGCTTCTCTCCATGATAATCCCTTTCGATTTAGAATCTGTGTTTACGATTTATTTTATGGTAACACAGCCCCGCGGCACATTCAATAGCCATAGATTCTATCGTTTCTTTATAGTCATTGTGGCTAATCGCCTGCCTGTGCTGCAAAGTACGCCATCGCGTCCCCTCTCTGCCCATTCTGGTACACCTCGAAGTGCAAATGGTTGCCGGTGGCCCGCCCGGTCTGGCCCACATAACCGATCACCTGCCCGGCCTGCACCTGCTGGCCGGCAGCTACGCAGATAGCGGAGCAATGCGCATAGAGTGTCTCCAGGCCATTGCCGTGGTCAATGCGAATATAGTAGCCATACCCGCCGCCCCAGCTGTCGAGGGCATTGGCAATGGTCACCGTACCTCCGGCTGCCGCCAGAATTGGGCTGCCGTCCGGCGCGGCGATGTCGGTGCCGCTGTGGTAGCTGGTTTCGCCGGTGATGGGATCGGTGCGGTAACCGAACTGTGACGTGATCGTGCCGGGAATGGTCAGCGGCCATTGCAGGGCACCGGTCGGCTGCCAGTCCCCTGCCGGCGGCAGAACCTCCCCGCTGCCGGCAACGAAGCCACCCAGCAGCTGGTTCCACAATTCGGCGGTGTTTTCTCCTGACAAAAGGGTCAGGTATTCATTTTGCCTGTCGTTAAAGGCATATACTGTGCGCATTTCCTCCGCAGTTTTGTGGGTGAGTTCAATCGTCAGCACCGTTTCTGTCACATTCGTCGTGGTGGTGTTTCCCTCGTCATCGGCTATTTCCACTTCACTGGTACTGGTATCTGTGCGGTAAGCTACCTTGTTCATATCCCACATGATTTCCCGAAGCCTGTCCAAGTTATCTTCATCTATGAAAGCGACCGAGGCTCCATCCTCTGCTCCGCTGGTGCGGGCAGCAAAAACCGCCAGGACATCCTGCCACGCGATGGCGTAGCTGCCATCGTTGGACACGATCTCCTGGCGGTCATGCGTTATGTTGTTTTCGATCTCTTCCAGCCGGTCCTGGTATTCACCGTTCAGCTGTATGATGGCCTCTTGAACTGTGATCCCGGTGTCGGTCGATTCCCCTGCAAAAAAGATTCCGAACGCTGAGCCAACCACAAGCGCGATCATGCAGATGATGGTGACAACGAAAACCGCAGCCGTACCGCCGGCTGTGATCGCCGCAATCAATGTCTGCGTACTCGCCCATAGGGCCTTAAGCCCGGCTATGACGGCATCCGCCAACTTTTGGGTCGCCTCCCTAGTAGCCTGCGCAGCTTGTTTTGCCCGCCGGGCCGCATTGGCGGCGGTCTTGCGGACCTTGTTGGTGTCGGCAATTTTGCCGACTGCGGTCGTGGCTGTTTTCGGGGCGGATGTCTGGCGCGGCTGTGGTTTCCTGCGTGTGGTGACCTTAAAGCGATAGAGAGAGTCATGCCGCAGGCGGCTCTGGTGGATGTCGGGCACATCGAATCGGATGGGTTCAGTGCGCTGCGCGGCAGCCGTTTTCGTGCGCTGGCCAGGGGTTAGAGTTTGGTTTTTATACGGTGGTGTTTGATCAAGAGGCGGATCGACTGCTCCTGCCGCGGCTGTCCCGCTCCCTGATGCAACGTTTTCAGCCTGCTCGGCTGCACGGTTCGCCTCATGCTTTTGGGCGACCTGCTGCGCCAGCTTTTTTCCGCTGCGCAGCGCGGTACCGACAGCCGTTTCTGTTGCGGAAGCAACCGCATCCACGGCGCGTTCTTCTTGAGCCGCTGCTTCCTGATACTGCCCATCCCGGTGTTCCTCCGCGACAAGCCGCCGGGTGCCTTCGCGGGTGCGCAGCCAGACGGCGTGCATCGCGGTGCGCGGCAGGCGGGCTTTGTCTGCCGTGTGGACGGGCTTGCCTGCCGGTTTCTGTTTGGGTTCTACCATATCATCAATCGCCTCCTTCACAAATTGGTGATAAATTGTTTGAAGTTTCTTCAAACAGACTTCAAATGGTTGTCAAAATTATCCTGTATCTTATAGTCATAGACAAAACGGTACCGAAATCTCGATACCGTTCCCACCGCTTAAGGCCATGCCAGGGCAATCGCCCGGCCGATCGCGGACAACAAACAAGGCTTCGTGCCATCATATAGATGCAAAACACCGCGAGACAGGTTTCCGAATCACTCGATTCAAACCTGCACCCGCGGCATTTGCTTTGTCTATTCATATTGCTGTGGGCGGTATCACACTTCGGCCACCAGCTTGGCCTCCACAAACCACCGGCCCTTTTCCATCCAGAGGTTCGTCTCCTGGCCGCGGATCACGCAGACATACCGATCCCCCACACCGCCCACCTCGGCGGCGCGGCGGCTGACATCCTTGATCTTGTCGATCTGGTACACCTGCTCCGGGCCAAAGCGGATCGCCAGCGGCCGCAGGTGGCCGTCCGGCTCGAAGCGGACATCTACTTCCACATACCTTTTTTCCCGTCCGATGATCTTGCGTGACACCGTTCTGCGCCTCCCTAAATTTTATACAAAGCGTTATCCTGCGTTAAAAAATCCCACCGGATGCACCGTGTGGTCATCCTTGGGATTGATGGCCCCCAACCCACGATCTGTGTAGATTCGCGCCCGCTGGACGCTGGTGTACCCGTACCGTTCGCGCACGCCATCCACCGCCTTGTCCAGCCGCTCCAGTTTCTCGCGTTTCTCGGCATTGCTGAAAAAGCCCAGCTGCACCGGCGTATCGGCGGGCACCAGCGAGGCGCCGCGCACCCCGACACCACGTAGCGGCTTGCCCCAGCGATAGTTACTTTTGAAAAGGGCGAACGCCACCTGTGCGATCTCCAAACTGCTGCTCGTGGGCGTATCAATTTTTCGCTGCCGGACAAACCCGTTCAGGTCGCTGTCCCGGACGCTGACCTCCACCACCGTGCATTTCATGGCGAGTTCCCGCATCCGCATAGCGACACTCTCGGCCATGACCAGCAGCATCAGCCAGACATCCTCATCGTTGACGAGGTCCCGCGGCGTGGTGCCGCTGTTGCCCACGCTCTTGATCGCCGCCACATGATCCTGCCTGGCGACTGGCGAGGCGTCCAGCCCGCGGGCGAAGGCGGACAGTGAATACCCCACCTTGCCAAACCAGCCATGCAAAACTTCCGGGTTGCTCTGCGCCAGTTGGCCGATCGTGCGGATACCGTAAGAATTGAGCTTGCGCTGGGTGGCGTGGCCCACATAGAGCAGGTCCTGCACCGGCAGCGGGTAGACGATCTCTTTGTAATTATCCGCCTCGATGCGGGTGATGGCGTCCGGCTTTTTGTAGTCACTGCCCAATTTTGCTGTGACTTTGTTGTCGGAAACGCCGATGCTCACCGTGATGCCCAGTTCCCGCTTGACCCGGTCGCTGATCTCCCGCGCAATAGTCATCGCGCTGCCGAACAGCCCCACGCTGCCGCTCACGTCCGCCCAGCTTTCATCCAAGCCGAACGCCTCGACCTGGTCGGTGTAGTCCTGCAAAATCTCCCGCATATAGCCGCTGTACCGCATATACTCGCGGTAGTGCGGCGGCACGATGATGAGGTCGCGGCAGCATCGCTGCGCCTCCCAGATGGCCATGCCGGTCTTGACCCCCATCCGCTTGGCCGGGTAGCTGGCGGTCAGCACGATGCCGTGACGGTCCTCCTTCGAGCCGCAGACGGCGATGCGTTTGTCGCGCAGGGCGGGGTTTTCCTGCATTTCAACGCTGGCGTAGTAGGCGTTACAATCTATATGAAGAATGTGTCGGCCCGACATCCAAGGCACCCCCTTTGGTTTCATTATAATTGCTTGCTTCTTCATTTTCAAGGCTTTATATTTGAAAATACATGTAATTGTATGCTTGACTTGCGGACGCGGCTATGCTATGATAAGGGCATAGAAGTATAGGGAGGCGTGCTATGAGCTGGAATGAGCGCATCAAGGCGGCGCGGGAGGCGCAGAAACTGACCCGCGAGCAAACCGTGCAAAAAATGCGGGAGTATCTGCCCACTGGAAAAACCACCACTTCCCGTACCCTCGTCGCCTGGGAGCAGGGCGACAGCGAGCCTAAAGTCACTCAGGCCATCGCGCTGGCGCGGGCGTTGGGCTACCACGAGGTTTCCGAACTGTTCAGTCAGGCCGACGGCTCCCAATTCAACCGGCTGGGGATGGACCGGCTGGAGGAATACCGCCAGCTGCTGCTGCAATCGGATGAATTCCGGGAACTGCCCGCCGTACATCGCCTGCGCAGTCTGCCGGTCTATTTGCAGCCCGCTTCCGCCGGTACCGGCCAGTGGCTGGACGACGATCTGGCCGAGGAGATGGAGGTGGACGATGCCGTCCCGGCCAGGGCCGAGTTCGGCGTCCGACTGGCGGGCGACAGTATGTCGCCGCGGTTTGCGGACGGACAGATCGTCTGGGCGCGCAAGGCCGAACAGGCCGAGAACGGTGAGATCGTGCTGTGCGTACTCAATGACCAGGGGTATTGTAAAAAGCTGCGGTATGACGAAAACGGTGTGTTTTTGGTCTCGCTGAATCCCGCCTATCAGCCGATCCCGGTGCGGGAAAGCGACGAGTTCCGCATTGCGGGGGTCGTGGTGGGGTAAGCTATTGCATATAAGTTGCCGATGCTGTTCCTTATAGAAGGGGGCGAACGCCATGTGTGGCCGTTACCAGTTTTCTTCCAAAGAAAGCCGCGAGATGCAAAAGATCATCCGCGACGCCGAGCGCCGCAGCCACGGGCAGTTTCCCGGTGAACTGAACTTCCCGATGGCGGGTGACATTGCCCCCACGCAGGTCGCGCCGGTGCTGATTGCCAGCGGCGGCAAGGTCGTGGCCGAGTTCCAACGCTGGGGCATCCCGGGCTGGCGCGGCGGGCTGATGATCAACGCCCGCGCCGAGACCGTTTGTGAAAAGCCAATGTTCCGCCGCAGTATGGCAACCCAGCGGTGCGTCATCCCTGCCAGCGGTTATTATGAGTGGGACGCGGGCAAACACAAATACTTCTTCCAGGTGCCGGGCAAACCGATCTACCTGGCGGGCATCTACGACAATGTGGACGGCACCAACTGTTATGTGGTGCTGACCACCGCACCCAATGCCTCGGTGCAGAGCGTCCACGACCGTATGCCGCTGATTCTGTCCCACGACCAAGTTCGCCCCTGGCTGACCGACCCGCAGGCGGCACTGACGCTGCTGACCATCGTGCCGCCTGAACTCCAACGGACGAGCGAAGACGGGCAACTAAGCTTTGCCGATTTAACTTGAAGCATGCATCAAAAGTCTCGTTGTACTCGGCAACCTTTTGTGCTATGCTGGTGAAAGTAAATCCAGAGTCAAGGATGTGTGTACTGTGAATCTGATGATCAGTTCCAAGGAGTACGACTTTCATTCGCTTATCAAGGTTGCCGAGATGGCGGGGCTGGCCGGTGTGGTGAGTTTTCACCAGGCTGGGGACGATTACCTCGTCACCTTCCCGGATGTGGAGGATGCACCCAAAATGGCTGCCGACTTCCGGGCAAGGCTGCGGGGGCTGGAAAACAACATCTGGAACTTTTGAGATCACTTTTGCAGAGGGCCGGGCGGCCCTCTGCTTTTGTTTGCCCTTAACATCGTCAGTTCAACATCTCACCCGGCCGGGTGCTCATCAAACGATAGAGGTCGGTGTTCTGCGGGAAGGCATTGGTGAACGGCACCAGCTGCCCGCCGCAGCGGATCAGGCCGCAGCCAGCAGGCACGTCAGTGATGTAGCCGAGCTGGGTGTCCGAGATGTGCAGCAGCTTTGCCAGTTCCTCGCGGTCTGTGGCACTCTGGTTGAGCAGGATGAGGAACTCGCTGTTCGCCAGCATCAGGCGGGCGGTATCGGAGCGGAGCAGCTCATCCACATTTTGGGTCAGGCCGGTGATGAGCCCGTTATATTTGCGGATGCGCTTCCACAGCTTGTAGAAAAAGTTGGCGCTGTACTCATACCGAAAAAGGATGTAAAACTCATCCGCCACGATCCAGGTACGCTTGCCACGCTTCTGGTTCTGGATGACCCGGTTGTAGATCGCGTCCAGCGTCACCAGCATCCCCAGCGGCATGAGCTGCTCGCCCAGTTCCCGGATGTCGTAGTCGATGATGCGAGCCTGCGTGTCCACATTGGTGTACTTGGCAAAGGTGTTCAGCGTGCCGGTAATGAACAGTTCGCTGGCCAGCGCCAAGCCCTGGGCTTCCGGCTCCGGCTGCAGCTTGAGCAGGCGGTAAAAATCCCGCAGCGTCGGCGGCGTGCCCTGGTAGCCGTTGCGGATGTAGGGCTGGTAGACCAGTTCGGTGCAGCGGCCGAGGATGGATTTCTCCTTGGCCGTCACCTGCCCGCCCCCGACCAGCTGCTCATACAGCGAGAGCACAAACTCGCTTTTTGCCACGATCGGATTGCGCTCGTCGCCGTAGCTGCGGTCCATGTCCAGCGCATTGATGTGGGTGTCCGAGGTGGCCGAGATCTGGATGACCTCGCCGCCCAGTGCGCGGGTCAGGTGGCCGAACTCGCTTTCGGGGTCAAGGATCAAGATGTCATCCTCGGTCGCCAGCGCGATCTGCACCAGTTCCTCTTTGGCGCTCATCGACTTGCCGGAGCCCGACACGCCCAAACGGAAGCTGTTTCCGTTGAGCAGTTTCGTGCGGTCGGCCACGATCATGTTCTTGCTGACGGCGTTCTGGCCGTAGTAGATACCGCCGGGCTGCAAGATCTCCTGCGCGCGGAACGGGATCAGCACGGCGGTGCTCTCGGTGGTCAGGGTGCGCAGGGCCTGGATGCGGCGCAAGCCGTAGGGCAGTACGGTGTCGAGACCGTCCTTCTGCTGCCAGCGCAGCGTGGAAAGCTGGCACAGGTGCTTGCGTCCCACCGATTGCAGCGTCTCGGTGTCGCTGTCGAGCTGCTTCTGGCTGTCGGCCATGTGGACGAGCGTCACCAACCCGAACATCATGCGCTGATCGCGGGTCGTCAGGTCGTCCAGCATCTCCTTGGTTTCCTTGCGCTGAAGCTCCATGTCGTAAGGAATCGTGGCCGACCAGTTGTTGGCGGCGTTCTGTTTGCGCTGCCAGTTGGCAATGTTCGTTTCCACCCCCAGCAGCGTGTTCTGCATCTGGCGGGCGGCTTCGTCGGTGGGTACCGGCAGAATATCGATGGACAGCATCATGCTGCGGTCGAGGTCGCACAGTTCCGAGATGAAACTGTCCTTGATGTAGCTGGCATAGTCCTGCAAATACAGCACCCGGCCAAAGCGGCCGTCGATCTTGAAATGGTCGGCGGCACCCTCCATGCTGTCGGGGCAGAGCCAATCCTTGAAGCTGTGGCCGCGCTTCGCGTGCTGGCGCAGGTCGAAGTCAAATGCGGGCGGCTGGCCCGCCTTGAAAAAGTCCCGCAGCAGCCGCAGCCGGTCGGGCGTGGACAGCTCCGCCGCCACCGAGCTGAGCTTGGCCAGGTGGGTGACCAGGTCGGTGCCCACGCGGGCAAAGTAGGTGCGGGCCTCGTCGATGTTCCGCTTGACGATGCTGACGGTCAGGTACCGCTCCCGCACCATGCTGTTGCTGGTGCCGGTGACCTGGGCGCGCAGCATCTCGTTGAATTCTTCGCGGTAGTGGTCGAGGGCGTCGCCGTGCAAGGGCAGCAGAACCGACCGCTCGAAATCCTCCTTGTCGATGCGGCGGTTGTGGATCGTGATTTTGGCCGATGCGCCGGAGTCCAGCGCGTTGAGCAGAGCGCAGTAGTCAAGGAACATCGCTATTTTGTCGTCCTTGTCCGCGATGGCGTAGTTGATGTCGGTGAAGGACCAGCTTTTGGAATACTGGTTGCCCACCTGGAAGATGCCGTCCGGCCAGATGCGGCGGATCGGGATGGCGTCCTGCACCGAGCGCGGGACCTTGAACTTCACGCGCTCCTGACGCCTGGCGGCTGCCAGCGTCTTGGTCAATGGCGGGCCTCCGGGGTAGTGACATTTTCAGCAATCATCTTGTTTTTCTTCATGCGTTTCCTCCATTTCGGTTTGTTTTTTTCAGTTTGTGGATTGTCGGTTTTATCGGTGTGGTTTTTGGCGCGGCGCTTGCGTTTGCAGCCCTCGGCAATGGCAGGCTGCATAGCCTGGTAGTACAGGCAGTCCGACTTGAACACCAGCTGTTTGGGCATGAGGATCTCCGATTTGATCCATGCCCACAGCAGCTGCTCGGCTGTCATCCCGTGGTAACTGAAAAAGCCACAGGCCGCGAACGGCGCAGCGCCCAGGATGCACATCCAGCCCACCTGCTCGGCCCCAACGATGGGCCGCAGGCAAAAATAAAGGCCCACCGCCGCGCCAAGCGCCAGCAGTGAGCAGATGAATTGCCGGGTGTTCAGCCCGAAAAAGATGTTTTCATGGTAGTTGCGGATCTCTTTGGGGATTTTGATTTCGATAGGAACCATCTCCTTTATAGGTTGTATTTCTCCTACTTTTCGTGTATACTGGTAACAGAAGGAGGTGCCTGATATGGTCATCAACACAGACAATCTGGTGTCCATCACCGAAGCCAACCAGAACTTCTCCCGTGTAGCAAGGCTGGTGGATGAGAACGGCGCTGCCGTCATTCTCAAAAACAACACACCGCGCTATGTCCTGATCGAGTTCAGCCAACTGGAAAGCGAACAGCAGGCTTCCGATGAGGATGTCTTGGCGATTTCCAGACGCCTCATGGCTAAGAATAAGGAAGCCTATGAGGTGCTGGCCAAATGAAGCGGCTGACAAAACGGCAGGTTCTGCTGCTTCATGAGCAGCTGCTGCAGGAGTTCGGCGGAACGCCCGGCGTCCGTGACGAGGGACTGCTGGACTCGGCGTTGGCTGCCCCGTTTCAGACGTTCGACGGGCAAAGCCTCTACCCTTCTGTGCAGGCCAAGGCGGCACAGCTTGGGTTCGGGCTAGTTTGCAACCATCCCTTTGTGGATGGCAACAAGCGGATCGGCACCCATGTCATGCTGGTTTTTCTTGCGCTGAATGGCATCGAGCTTTCCTACACACAGCAGGAACTCATCGACATGATTTTTGCGGTTGCTTCCAGCCAGGCGAGCGCCGCCGACCTATTGCAATGGATCATCCAGCACCAGAATTGAAACCAGGAGCTTGCTTCTGCAGGCTCCTGGTTTTTACAGCCCCATAATTTCCTTCACGATTCGGTCGCATCCCTTCACGGCCCCCACCAGCACCAGCAGATTGAACGCGAGGGTTCCCACATAGGACCACACCGCCGTGATGGCGCTGGCGTTGGGGTCAACGGTGGGTGCGCTGGTGGCGAGGGCGGAGAAGATGATGCAGGCCAGGGCGATGACCACACCTTGCAGGCAGACGCCCGCATAGCTGCGCAGGAAGTTTTTGCCCACGCTGCTGGTGGGCTCGCCCGCAAAGGCCGACAGCGGGATCGGTGCGATGGCGGCGTACATCCAAAGGGAAAACATCCGGCCATAGACGGTCAGCACCATGACAAAGGACAGCACCGTGATGAGCAGGCTACCGATCAAGGTCACGGCCCATAGCGGGATGCTCTCCCAAAAGCCGCAGGCATTGATGATGTCGATGAGTTCCTGCGGCAATGTGGTCGTGCCGATGCCGCTTGCCCCCGATGCGCCGATGACCTGGGCGACCATTCCCTGCACGATGTCGAACACTGCCAGCATGAGGTCAAGGCCGTAGTCCACGGCGGCTTTGGCCAGAGCAAACCGCACGAACAGCTTGAGCGCCTGCTCCGGACGGCGGACCTCGGCAAAGCTGCCGCAGGTCTTGACGACGCCCGCCGCAAAGAATAAAACGAGCAGCCCGTATCCGATGGCCTGCAGCGCGCCGTAGATGCCGGTCATGACGCTCCACACCGCGCCGCCATTGTAGCTGATCGGGCTGACGGTCAGCAGCTGCCAGATCTCGGCCAGCTTATCGTTCCAGGTGTTCAAGGCATTCGTCAAGTTATCGACGATCCAGCTATTGTCCGTATCGCATCACCTCCTTCTGCGGACAGATTGCCGCAAACCTCACGCGCCGGTCCCGATGATCAAATCGAGAATTTCACGGGCAAACGTGATGATAATGCCACCCGCCAGCGTCAAAAAACCCTGGCTGCGCTGGCTGGGGTCATGGCTTTGCAGCGAGAGGCCCACCTGCACAATGCCCCAGCCGAGCAAGATGAGGCCAACGGCCCGGATGATGCTGAAAATAAAGGTATTCAGGTTGTCGATGACGGCCAGTGGGTCGCCGGCCGCCAGGGCGGGCGTTGCGAGACAGCAGGCCAGAGCGGCAACGGCGTACAGCGCAAAGCCACGGCGCAGGCGGTGAGTGGTGGGCTGGTTATTCAGCCGGTTTCTGTTTTTCCGATACATGGGATTCATAGGCAGACCTCCTTTTGGTTTTACTTTGTATGGTTCGGAATTGCGGTTGGGGCGGCTTAGGCTGCGGCAAAAAATCATCCATATCCAGCAGTTCCCAATCGGCAGCCTTGCCGGGCAGGTCGTCCGCCGACTGGTCGGCTGCGGTGTAGTCGTAGGGCGGCGCACCGCCGTCCTCGGTGAAGCGGATGCAGGGGTGGCGCAGCAGGTCATACTTGTCGTCGATGACCGGCCGCTCGCCGCGCACGAACAGCACGGCTTTGCCGTCTGGCAGCAGGCGCACTTCATCCGGCGTCAACAGGTCGCGGGCGGCCTGCTGTTCACTTGTGCTGTAGCTTCCACTGCGCCCGCGGCTGCGGCTGTGGTTCGTTGTATCGACAGTTTCTTTGCCGATCAGCTCGGAAACATACTTGTGCGTACTCTGCTCGTTTCCCCCGAGATAGAGAAACTCGTCGCAGAGACCAATCAAAGATTCCCAACTGTATGTGTACCACCCCTGCGCCGCCGAAGGCGTGCGCAGGGTAGGTACTTTGT
>ERZ1643246.742-NODE-742-length-40039-cov-11.458158_pt1 | contig 40039 bp, 38 predicted proteins | sample MGYA00579265_ERZ1643246 | MGnify/ENA primary metagenome ERZ1643246 (study PRJEB29033, sample SAMEA4952261) | chicken gut metagenome | biome: Broiler Chicken; feature: Gastrointestinal Tract; material: Caecum | place: Ireland | collected 2018 | study: Broiler...
TTTTTGCCCTCTTTCTGCTTTTCGAGCAGCTTCTTTTTGCGGGTGATGTCGCCGCCGTAGCACTTGGCAAGCACGTCTTTGCGCATTGCCTTAACCGTTTCGCGCGCGATTATCTTGCCGCCGATTGCCGCCTGAACGGGAATTTCGAACAACTGGCGGGGTATTGCCTCTTTGAGGTTTTCGCACAGCGTTCTGCCGCGCGAATACGCCGAATCTTCGTGCACTATCATAGAGAGCGCGTCACACGCTTCTCCGTTGAGCAGAATGTCGAGCTTGACGAGCTTGCTCTGCGAATAGCCCATAAGTTCATAATCGAAACTTGCATAGCCGCGCGTGCGCGATTTTACCGAATCGAAAAATTCAAAAATAATTTCGTTGAGCGGCATTTCGTATACAAGCTGAACGCGGTTGGCGTCGAGGTAGGTCATCTCTTTGAACACTCCGCGCTTTTCGCGGCACAAATCCATAATGGCGCCCAGGTAGTCGGGCGGGGAATAGATGTCGACCTTGACTATCGGCTCTTCCATATGGTCGATTTCAGACTGCGGAGGCAGGTGCGAAGGATTGTCCACATACAGTTCGGCGCCGTCCGTCTTTATCACCTTGTAACTTACCGAAGGCGCCGTGGTGATTATATCCAGCCCGAATTCGCGCTCTATGCGCTCCTGAATTATCTCCATATGCAGAAGCCCGAGGAAGCCGCAACGGAAGCCGAAGCCGAGCGCGACGGAGTTATCGGGCTCGAACACCAGGGAAGCGTCGTTGAGTTGCAGTTTGATGAGCGCCTCTTTGAGGTCGCCGAATTTGCTGCCGTCGAGCGGGTAGATTCCGCAGAAAACTACGGGCTGCACCTTTTTATAGCCGGGCAGCGGCTCGCTTGCAGGGTTTTCGGCATTTATCACCGTGTCGCCCACCGCAACGTCCTGAATACTCTTTATCGAGGCGGCGATATAGCCTACCTCGCCCGCGCAGAGGCCGTTCTTTTCATACAGGCCGGGGGCGAACACGCCCACTTCAGTAACTTCGTAGACCTTGTCTGAGCGGAAAGTTTTGATTTTGTCGCCCTTTGAAACGGCGCCGTCCTTTACGCGGACGAACAGAATTACACCCTTATAATTATCGTAATAGCTATCAAAAATAAGAGCCTTCAAAGGGGCGTCAACGTCGCCGTCGGGGGCGGGGAAATATTTGACTATGTCCTCTAAAATCTCTTTTATGTTGGTACCTTCTTTCGCCGAAACGAGCGGAGCATACGAGGCGTCGAGGCCTATAACATCTTCAATTTCCTTCTTTGCCTCGTCGGGGCGGGCGGAAGGCAGGTCGATTTTGTTGATTACGGGAAGAATTTCAAGGTCGTTTTCGAGGGCGAGATAGACGTTTGCAAGCGTCTGAGCCTCTATGCCCTGGGATGCGTCCACGACAAGCACGGCGCCCTCGCACGCGGCGAGAGAGCGCGAAACTTCGTAAGTGAAATCGACGTGGCCCGGGGTATCAATCAGATTGAAGATATATTCGTTGCCGTCGTCGGCAGAATAGAACATACGCACGGGGGCAAGTTTGATTGTTATGCCCCTTTCGCGCTCGATATCCATAGAATCGAGGAGCTGTTCCTCCATATCCCTTTCGGAAACCTGGCCCGTAAGCTCCATAATTCTGTCTGCAAGCGTGCTTTTTCCGTGGTCGATATGGGCGATTATGCAAAAATTGCGGATAAAAGGATTGGGCTTTTTCATACAAGTAATTTAAAAGAATACCAAAAATAAAAATTCGTTTTATATAATTATATAAAATTGCGCGGCTTTTAGCAAGAAAATTTGATTGGTACAGCACTTTTTAATCAAAGGCGGCAATATATTTAAAAAGTAGTGCGAATTGCACAATTGCTATTGACAATATGCCGTAAAAATATATAATATAAGTATATATATTTTCAATAAAATTCAGGGAGGATATGAATGAACAGTTTTGGCGGCGAAAAGAGCGTGCTTATGGACGAAATAGCGCGCAGACAGAGAAAGCTGATACCGCTGAACATCGTGGTTGCGATAATCGCGCTGGTTGCGGCAGTCTCGCTGTTGTTTGCTCCGATAGTTTCGGTGGACGCAGTCGGCCTTGGCGATTACATTACCGAGATGATGAACGAGCAGGCATCGGGCGAAGATTCTTCGGCAGAAGGCCCCACGATTGACACGGCAAAGATAGTTAGCACCGTTACGTCGAATATGGGCAACGTTTCGCTCACGACGATGAGTCTTGCGACGCTTGCATTTTCAGACGACCTTACGGAAACTCTGAAAGATTACGTTTCGGAAATAGGTTCGGAAGCGCTTAAAAAATCTGAAAAAGAGCTTATAACAGACGTGGCCGTGCCGATGATGATTGAGATGATGGAAGAAGAAAGCGGCGAAGAAGCGCCCGACAACATCAAAAATATGGACGCCGACGCCATTTACGACAAGGCAAAGGCACTTGAAACGGCCTCTGCGGGCGAGGTTGACGAAACGATTTCGGCGCTTGCCGAAGAGTTGCAGAATCAGCTCGGCGAAGATTACATAAGCGACGAAAACTTAGCCGACCTTGAATCTTCGATAAGAACGGTATACGACGACACTGTTGCGGCGACGGACGGGACTTTTACGATAGAATCGTGCATTTGCGTGTTTGCCTCGAAATCGCTGCAAGAGAGCGGAGAAATTACGCAGACCTTTACTTCCTATGCCGATTTGATTGATTATTTTATGGATTCTTCTTCCGAATTGGACGATACAATTGCACAGGTTGAACCCATACTTAAAATAGTTGCGATAGCCCTTCTGTTCTTCACGGCGGTGTGGTTGATACTCTTCCTGTTTGCGTTCCTGCATCTGTTTGCAAAAAACAAGCGGTTTACTATGTGGTACGTAAAGCTGTTCGGGTTCCTGCCCTGCCTGATATTCGGCGTGGCTCCCCTCGTTGCGGGCGCAATCGTTCCCGGAATGGAAGGCGGCGCAGAAATTGCGGGGATTCTGGGAATGATATCTACGATGACCTGGATAAGCGGCGCCTGCTACATACTGCTCTGGATTATTTCGATATTCTGGGCATTCCCCATCAAGCGCAAAATACGCGCATACAACAAGCAGCTTAAAGCTATGTAAATAATTCTGCCGAAAAACAAAAAACGGGCATAAAAAATTCAACGCCCTTCGCCGCGATGCGGCGAAGGGCGTTTATTTTGTTCAATTTTTTATTGTATGACCTGCAAAAATTACTCCACCTTCAATCCCCAGCAGCGGCGGGTTTTGATGAGCTCGGGATTGTAACTCTTCCAAAGCTGCTGAATGTGCCTGTTTTCTTCAAGCTCGGGGCCTGTTTCAAGGTACTTAACCCCTATCTTTATAAGTCCCGCAAGGCACTGGTCAATCACTATCGATACGGCGCCCGTGTTGGCATATTTGTTTGCCACGCCCACGCTCATCATATCGGCGCGCTCTATGTGCTTCATACCCCTTAAAAATGCGGGCAGGCCGAAGGGAATCACGTGACCCTTGCCCTTGCGCATAGCCTCGCTTATGCGGGGCATCATAAAGCCGTATACTGCCACATCGTCGTTTTCATCTACAACGACGCAGGAAAGCTCGGGAACATACACCTGCTTTATCGAGGCAAGCTCGCGCGCCTTCTGCTTATCGTTTATAGGACTTGTGCCGAAAAGGGGCGCAAACGCTTCGTCGAGCACGTCGAGGCACTTCATTCCGTAATAATCGAATTTTTCCCTGTCGTGCTTATAGAGCCAGCCCATATCAAGAACCTTGAACTTGTTCTTTTCCATTACCATTCTGGCAATGCGCCTTACGCGCATATCGGGCTCGTCGGGCACCTTGATTTCGTAACTTGTCCAGTCAACAACCTTATAAGCGCCGAGCATCTCCATATGCTTTATGTAGTACGGATAGTTATAAAGTTCTATGTACGACGCCTCTTTATCGAAGCCGTCTATCAGCATACCCTCTTCGTTGAGGTCGGAAAAGCTCATCGGGCCTATTATCTCGGTCATACCGAGCTGTTTGGCCCACTCGAAGATTTTTGCAAACAGCGCCTTTGTTACTTCAAAGTCGTCTATGACGTCGAACCTGGTAAAGCGGAGCTGTTTTACACCGAATTTTTCGTTGGCGCCGCGGTGCCATATCGCGGCGATTCTGCCGGCAATCTTGCCGTCTTTATAGGCAAGGAACATACGGCAGTCCGCAAAGCGGAAAGCGTCGTTTACCGCAGGGTCGAACTCGGCAAATTCATCAAAATAGAAGTTGGGGGCGGCATATTGGTTTCCCTTATACAAATCGATGATAAACCTGAAAAATTTCTTTTTGCCGCGCCTGTCGTCCAGACTAATCTCTTTTACTTCTATCATTCAAACCTCCATTATAAAAAACACACACATTCAGATTATCGGGCGCCGCGCCCGCACACATAACAGACCTTTTACCGCCGAAACGGTATGGCGCCGCGCCTTCCGCACATTCAAGAGCTTACTCCCCTATTCTATCATTGCGGCGGAGTTTTGTCAACCCTGTAAACTATTTATAATAATTTTATATGACAAGTTCGCATAAAAACAATTACACAATACAGAAAAATTTTACCACAATCAGCGTTAATTCGGGCATATGTGCGGGGCAATTTAAAAAAGCGGGCGCACGTGCAAGTTATGACAGAAAAAGAATAAAATGCTTGTTATGCGCAGATAAACTGTGCGGAATTGCAGCGCTTGAAGAAAACGACACGGCAAAACGCGCAAAGGGCGCGGTTAAACCGCGCCCAATCCTATGTATAAATCATCCTACGTATCGGTCATTCAATTCAACGATTTCGCGGCGCTCAGTCCTGCGAAGCGGCCTTTTCAATCAGTCTGTCGCTGGAAATTATCATACCCGCTCCTATAACGGCGGCGAGCTGAGGCTCGTCGAAGGTGTTCGCCGTTATGTTGAGCTTTTGCGAGAAATACTCTGCAATGCCGTCCATCTTGCACAGGCCGCCCGAAAGGAAAATTCCGCTGTGCATAACAGACGAGGCCACTTCGGCAGGTAGCTGCGATATCATCAGCACGATATATTCGATTATTTTATCGACGTACAGTGTTATAACGTCGCATATCTGCGAGGTCGTCACTGCAACAGAGGCGGGCGCGCCCGAAGCCGCGTCTCTGCCGTCCACCACCATCAGTTTGTTGTCGTCGGGCAGAAGGCTGCCTACGTTATTTTTAAGCCTTTCGGCAGTGAGCGCGCCTATGCGGAGATTATAGTTTTCCGCCATATAGTCCATCAGATGCACATCTATATTGCCGCCGCCGAGATTGAGGCTCATACCAGATATAACACCGTCGAGCGAAAACGCCGCAATGTTTGTAAGACCATAGCCTATATCCACGCTGAATACGGGCGTGGACTCGCTGAGAGGCACGTTGTGCCCGAGTACTGCGGCAAATGGCGCCTGGGTGAAGTAAACTTTGCCTATGTTGCAATCGTCGGCAAGGCGGAAGTACTTCTGTTTGAGCTCGGGCTTAGCGCCGCAGGGAAGCACGAAAATTACCTCGGTACGCCTTGCGCGGCGGGGAGAAATTTCTATTTCGCCCAAAAAGTACGATAAGAGCCGTGCAACAATTTCGGGCTGCACTATATCGCCGTCTACGACGGGGTTTATTATGTGGGTGTTCTGCGCCGACCTGCCCGAAAGCGCGCGCGCCTTTTCGCCGAGGAACTTGACCGTATAATTTCCCGAGCCGGGGAGCTGTTCAACGGCGGCACAGGTGGGTTCTGCAAGCACTACGCCGCAACCCGCCTTATAAATTTTTGTAACCCAAGAACCTAAATCTATTGCAAGTTTTATCATATGTCTTCCCGTATTTCTTTGAGCATTTCGCGCACCAGCACGACGGGCAGTCCGACCACGTTGGTATAACTGCCGAAGTACTGTTTTACCAGACCTCCGTCCTGTATGCCGTAACTGCCTGCCTTGTCGAGCGGCGAGCCGCTGTCTACGTAAATTTTTATGAATTCATCGGAAAGTTGGTTGAACTTTACCTCTGTTTTGTCGTATCTGACAAGTTTTTTATACTTGTTGCGTATACATACGCCCGTAATCACATAGTGCGTTCTGCCCGAAAGCCTTTTAAGCGTGGCAAAGGCGTCGTCCCTGCCTTTCGGCTTTCCCAGAATTTCGCCGTCGAACACCACTATCGTATCGCACCCTATAACCGTGCTGCCCGAGTGCCTGCGGAAAACTTCGTCGCACTTGCGCTCGGCAAGGGCGCAGGCAATGTCTTCGGGAAAGAGCGAAATATTCACTTGCTCGTCGCCGCGGGCAGGGTCAACAATAAAATCGTCCAATATCTGCGATAACAGTTCCCTGCGGCGCGGGGATGCGCTTGCCAGAACATACTGCATATGATTTACCGTATTTTTTGCGGACCGGCACTGCAACCGGCCCGCGCGGCACAAAACCGAGGCCGCCGAATTTGACTTACCAACAAATAATGCCGCTGTTACGCGGCATTACGATTACAGAATTTCAAGATTTTTGTGAAATGATTTTTTGAACTCTGCTCCGGCCGCCATAGCGTCGCGTATTTCAAGGCTGGCGTCGCCCTCCACTTCCGTCTTCATAATTACGGAATCGCCGAGAATGTCGCAGTTGATGCCCTTTATGCAGCCCGACATACTTCTGTCGAGGCTCTCCGCTATGCGGAGCATTACGCCGAGGCGCTTTACAATTTCTATGTCGTCCTCGTGCAGGATATCCTTAAAGCGCGCCCAATCGAGGGGGTTGATATCTTCCTTTTTATGGCAGCAGGCGGTGAACGCCGCAAGCACGATTTCCCTGTGCGTGACGCCGTAGAGGTTGGCGTTCAGTATCATATACCAGCTGTGGCGCTGGTGGTTGTAATACTTTATGCGCATACCGCAGTCGTGAAGCGTTGCGGCGACTTTGAGCACTTTGAGATACTGGCGGGGGAATTTATGCAGAACGCGCAACTGTTTGAAAAGCTGTATGCTGAGGTTTACCACGTGCTCAACGTGCTTTTCGTCGCAGTCGTACCACTTTACGAGGGTGGTGAGCGAATAGGTAAGCACGTCGGATACGGGCTTTTCTATCGTGGAGGGAAGCGCCTGGTTGAACATTATGCCCTCGCGCAGGCCCGCGCCGGAGATGGTAAAGTTTTCTACGTTCATATAGCTTACGAACGACTTGATTACCGCGAGCGCCGCGGGAAGAATATCTGCACGCTGTGCCGAAAGGCCCTTTATCTTCTTCTTTTTGTCGAGGTCGAGAACCTTTATCATATCGTACAGAGGGATAAAGTCTTCTGTAAGCATATTATAGTTGTGCACGGTATCGAGAGGGTACTTGTGCACCATCTTGTTGATTTTGAACAGGTTTCTGAACGAGCCTCCGACGCCTATCATCTGCGCGTCGGGGTCTACGTCCGAGAGCCACTCTACGCCTTTGAGCTGTTCGGTGAAGAATTCTTCTATGCGGTTTGCCGCCTCTTCGGGCTTCTGCCCCTCCCTTGCGAACATATCCGTGAGCGTTACAGAGCCGAACGGAAGCGTTGCATAGTTGAGCATATTGCGCCTGTTGTAGTAAACGATTTTGGTGGAACCGCCGCCGATTTCGAGGATGATGCCCTTGGGCACGTCCATAGTGTTTATAACGCCGCGGTAAACGAGCGTGGCCTCTTCTTCCGCAGAAAGAACTTTGATTTTAAGACCGCAGTTGGCCTGGATTTCGTCGAGGAAGCTGCGCTGGTTTTTGGCCTTGCGGACGGCCTCGGTAGCCACGGTTATAATCCTGCTTACGCCGCTGGCGTCGCAGAGTTTGCGAAACATTTTAAGCGTCTTTATCGTTTCCGCTACGCGCTGGGGCTTCAAAAAGCCGTCGCGCTCCATATCCTGGCCTAAACGAACGCTCTCTTTAAGCTCGTCAACGACCATAAAATAGCCGTCCTGAAAGAGGTTTACGATGACGAGCCTCGCTGAATTTGACCCTAAGTCGATAATGCCTATCTTTTCCAAAACAAATCACTCCTAAAACCCGAACAAACCGCACGCATAGCAAGACGAGTATCTTTGTTTATGTTGCATAAGTACAGGTAATTAAAAATAGTGTTATATAAATAATTTTAAATCAATTTCGGTTGCAGAAAAAAAATAAAAAACGCCGCACAGAAAAATTACGGCGCCCGTTTTTGCGGACGAAAAATTTATTTCTGCGTTTTTTCAAACCATCCCAAGCTAAAAGAATTATACCATAACCATTTATTTTTGTATAGATTTTTTAAAAAACTTTGTGCATATTGCACATAATAATTTTTTGGGATGTAAAAATGCTTACAGAATATGTCAAAAAAACGGCTGATTATGTCGCAGAGAATAACAAGGCGTGTTAAATATTTTCGTCCAAGCCCACGCGGGATGCCTTTGCGGCAACTTTAATCTGCCGCAAAGCACTGCAAAACGCTCGCGGATATTATAAAAAATCAAATAAAATAACTGTATTTTTTAACCGGATAATTGTCAAAAAATCACCTTGATTTTATATAATTTACGCAGATAAAAAATGCGATAAAAAATATAAAAAATTTAATTTATTTTTTGTTTTGCTTCAAGGTTTTTAACCCTTGTTCCCGTGACGGGGCACAGAAAATCGGGGGCAATCTCTTTGAGCGGTTCTATTACGAACGGACGGTTCATATAGTCGGCGTGCGGAATGGTGAGGCCGTCTTCGCAGATGACCTGACTGCCGTAGAAGATGATATCTATATCCAGCGTTCTGTCGTCCCAGCGCAGGGTGCGGATGCGCTCGCCCGCCGCTTCTATGCGGTGAATTTCGTGCAGGAGCGCGCGGGGCGGAAGATAGGTTTCTATCTCTGCGCAGGCATTCAAAAACGTGTTGTGCGCAACGCCTCCGTAGGGGGCGCTCTCTGAATAAGACGACACTTTTTTTACCGTGATGCCGTGCGTTGATGCCAGCTCCTTTACGGCGAAGTCGAGATAGCCCTTTTTATCGCCGAGGCTTGAACCGAGCGAAAGAAATGCCTTTTCGCGGCGCAATTCCGCCTCTGCCGCCACCGTTTTAAACTTTGCCTTTACGGGCGCCTGAGGCTTTTCGACGCGCACTTTTACGGCGTCGGCCTGGGGGAAGTTTTCGAGTATGGCCTCGCAGCAGCGGCAGGCGAGAGTTTCGATGAGATTGAACACGTTGCCCGTTGCCACCGCCGTTATCAGCTTGCAGACGGTTGAATAATTGACCGTCTGGGCGACCTCGTCGTTCTTCGCCGCCTCGTAAAAATCGCACGAAACCTCGGCGGAGAATTCAAACTTCTGCGGCTGGCGCTTTTCGAAGTCGTTCACGCCGTGGCAGGTTTTGATTTTAAGTTTTTTTACTATTACCTTACCCATATTTCACCTCTGCTCCCTCTGCTCTTCCGATATCGCGCGGACGTTTTCCTTTACGTCGTGCACGCGCACGAACATCACTCCCTTCTTTACGGCGAGCCGCGTGGCTTCGACCGTGGGGGCAAGCCTGTCTTTAACGTTTCCGCCGAACATCGATTTGCGGCTTACGCCCAGAAGCAGCGGATAGCCGAGGGCCGAAAGCCTTTCGTAGCCGTTAAGAAGTTCAAAATTCTGTTCTCTGTCTTTGGCGAATCCTAATCCTATTCCGCCGTCGAGGCAGATTCTGTCTTTATCTATTCCCGCGGCCAGCGCCATATCGACGGAGCGACTTAAAAAGGCGTTTATCGGCCCCCAGATGTCGCCCGAAAGTTGTTCTTTTGCGTTGTGCATTATACACACGGAGGCATTGTAGCGGGCTATGGTTGCCGCCATTCCTTCGTCGTGGGTGAGCCCCCACACGTCGTTAATCATATCCGCACCCGCGTCAAGCGCGGCACGTGCGCTCTTTTCAAAATAAGTATCGACCGAGACAGGAACGCCGAACCTCTTCTTTATCTCTGCAAGCGGCCGCAGAAAGCGGCTTATTTCTTCGTCGGCGTCTACCTCGGTATACCCCGGGCGGGTGGACTGCGCGCCTATATCGAGCAACTCCGCGCCCTCTTCAACGGCGCGCTCTGCCGCGGCGAGCGCATTGTCTGCCGTAACCCTGCTGCCCTGCCAGAAGCTGTCGGGCGTAAGGTTGATTATAGCCATTACGTGAGTTCCGCCGTTAAAATTTCTGTTTCCTATAATCATTTTATAAGCGCCGCCACCTCTGCTATTTTTTCGGGAGGGAAGTCCCCCGCAATGCTGTATGTCACCGTTTTAGAGCCGAACTTTTTAACCCCGCGGCAGGTCATACAGGTATGCTCGGCCTCGCAGATTACGAGTACGCCACGCGCCGAAAGGTTTTTATACACCGCCTGCGCAACCTGAGAAGTGAGCTGTTCCTGCAATTGCAGGCGGCGGGCATACACCTCCACCGTGCGCGCAAGTTTTGAAAGCCCCGCCACCTTGCCCTGCGGAATATAGGCGATTGCCATCTTTCCGAAGAACGGCATAAGGTGGTGTTCGCACATTGACGAAAAGGTTATATCCTTTTCTATTACTATATTCCCCGACTGCACGGCAAAAGTCTTTGAAAGGTGTTTTGCCGCGTCGTCGCCGTTGCCCGCAAGCAGTTCGGCATACATATCGGCCACGCGGGCGGGCGTATCTTTCAAGCCCTCTCTGGTTATATCTTCGCCGACGGCAGTAAGAAAATCTGCCACTGCCTTTATTGCCTTTTCTCTGTCCATTCCCTTGCCTCCTTCAACAGCGTAAACGAGCCGCATACGACGACTATGTCGCCTTGCGCATTATCGAGCGCTTCACCCACGCTGTGCGCCGTCCCGACGCTGCCGAATGCCCTGCGGCATTCGATTAAAATTTTATCGTAGTCCATCGCTCTGTAACTGTGCGGCCGCACCGCCGTTATGCCCTCGGCACAGTCCGAAAGCGCAGACAGCACCTTTGCCGCGTCCTTGTCGCTAAGGCAGCCGTAAATGATTTCGCGCCGCGCCCCGCTTTTGCCTTTCAGGTAGTTTACGAGCGGAATAAAACTTTCGGGATTGTGCGCGCCGTCGAGCACGTATACGGTATTGCCGATTTTTATTCTTTGCAGTCTGCCCGCAAGTCGGGCATTCCTTACGCCTTCCTCTATATTCCGTTCAGAGATGCCGAGCATTCTTGCCGCCGTTATCGCCGCCGCCGCGTTGTATGGCTGGCGGCAGCCGTACATTGCCGTAAAAAATCTGTTGCCGCCGCAGGTGAAATAGGTGCCATCTTCGGTTTCATCGATTTGTTCCGCGTCGTCTGAAAGCCGCGCGCCGAGGGCTGTGAAGATAGGGCGCACCTCCTGCGGCACGCACTGTGAAATTACCGCGGGACAGCCGCGTATTATGCCTGCCTTATGGCGGGCTATCTCTGTAAGCGTGTTGCCGAGCACGGCGGTGTGTTCGAGCGAGACGGAAGTTATTACCGCCATTGCCTTGCCGCAAATTGCGTTGGTGGCGTCGGTGAGGCCGCCCAGACCGCACTCTATTACAGCGTATTCGCACCCTTCGCGGAAGAAATACAAAAATGCCGCAGCCGTCTGCCTTTCAAACGCCGTGGGCTTATCCTCCATTTTATCGGCGGCGGCGTTGACTTCGCCCAGGTACTTTTCCGTAAGCCCGGCCGAACTTTTGCCGTTCACCCTGTACTGTTCTTCAAAGCTGAATACTTCGGGAGAGGTGAACGTACCCGTTTTAAACCCCGCAGAAAGAAGAATCTGCGTGAGGTATTCGCACACCGAGCCCTTGCCGTTGGAGCCTGCGACGTGAATTATTTTCAGCTCTTTATCGGGCGAGCCGAGCTTATCGAGGAGGGCGCGCGTGCGCTCCAACCCGAAGCGCATACCCAAAGACTGCATATCTTTTATAATATGTGCATTGTCTGAATTCTGCAAAATAAAAAAGACCCCGTAAAATGTTTTGCGGCGCCCTTGTAAAAAAATATACGGGCGACAAGCCGCCCGTTTTACAAACAAAATTCGGGACGCGCACAGCCACCGCAGACCGCCTTGCCCTGCCTTCTGCGTGCAGACCTGCATACAGAACCGGGGAGGAGCCTTTCGTTTGCCGACTGTCCTATCGGCAACACTTAACGCGCCTGTGCTTTTATTTTTAAAGATTATATCACCATACGAGCGTTTTAGCAAGTATATTGCACGGCTTTTTAGTTATACTTATTGTATGGCACTGATTTTTGTCAGGACGGCAATTATATTTTTAACCCTTCTGATAGTGATGAGGCTTATGGGCAAGAGCCAGATAGGGGAAATGCAGCCCTTTGAATTTATTATCACTTTGCTCATTGCAGAGCTTGCGTGCATACCGATGGCAGACTCCACCATTCCCCTTATGTACGGCGTGATTTCCATAGTGGCGATATTTATACTGCACCAGATAGTCTGGCTTTTAGACCTGTGGTTCAAGCCGATGAAGGCGCTTATATGCGGCAGGCCTTCGCTTGTGATAACGCGCGAGGGCATAGACGAATACCAGCTGAAAAAGAACAACCTTGACGTGAGCGACCTTATAGAGAGTATGCGCGCGGAGGGATACTTTAACCTCGACGACGTGTATTACGGCCTTTACGAAGCCAACGGCAGTTTTTCGGCCTTGGAGCGCGAAGAAAAGACAAGTTCGCTTGCGCTGACGATTATAGACAGCGGAAAACTTAATTCGCACAACCTTGGCGTAAGCGGAATTGCACGCAAAAAACTTGACGAGTTTTTGAAAGAACAGCACACAAAGCTGAGAAAAGTGCTTGTTATGACGGTGGACGGAAACGGAAGAGTATACTTCCAGAAGCGCGGACAGCCTTACAAAATTCTGAATATTGCAACAGGTGCAAAATGGTAAGGTCGATTATTCTCACTCTTGCGGCGGTTGCGGCCTGCGTAGGTTTTTTTATATTCGTAGAGTGGTACATCTCGTCCGAGTTCGGCACGGTTTACGATGCCGTGGACGCGCTGTACGAAAAGGTTGAGGAGGGCAAAGCCACTTCGGAAGACGCAAACGCCGTGCGCGCGCTGTGGGCAGACAAGCGCAGTAAGCTGCACATATTCATTCCGCACAACGACATTGCCTACGTAGATTACAGGCTGAACGAGGCGTATTCTTACGTATATACGGGGAACTATCCCCTTGCGCTTGCAAACCTTGAAATTGTTAGGCGTATGACCGAAACTCTGCCCGATAATTATAAACTTAAACTTGAAAATATATTCTGAAAGATATATATCGCGTTATGCGTGCGGCGGAGGCTTGCAAACAAGTCTCCGCCGCCTTTTTCATTCGTATTCGTCGTAACTGCGCCTGTCTTTGGGGGCGGAGTTCCTGAGTTCGCAGCCGTCGTCAGAAGAACAGCGGCGCGGACGCCTGCACGGTTTTTCCTTTGGCGGAGGCAAGCAGTCCGCCTCTGCGATTATCACGTCTTCGCCTATCCTCACCACGGACGAAAGCGGTATGTATACGTCCTGCCGCGTGAGGCGGAAGCCCTTGCCGCCCGTAACATACAGCCCGCATACCCTTCCGCCAGGGAAATCGAACACGAGGTCGCACACCCTGCCGAGGTGTTTGCCGTCTGTAACGCTTACCACATCCATCTGCTTTATCTGATTATACGAAAATTCCATTGCAGCCTCCCGAAACGCCGTATGGCGCGTATATCATTTTATGCGGCGATAAAGTTTTTTGTTACGACTATCGGAAGATTTGAAAAATTTTGCAAATGACGGCGAACGCAAAAAATGCCGCGGCGCAAAATTTTGCGCCGCGGCAGAAGTTCTATATTTTGTTTTGCAAAAGTGCGTTTCAGCCGTTGGTGGCAAATATTGCATTGAGCGGGTTGTTTACGAACAAATCGTCAAGCCTGAACGCGCTGCCATCGAGGTTTGCCGCAAAGTTTGCCGCCGTGTCGCCGCCTATCCACGCAACAATCTGGAACACGATTAAAAGCACTGCCATTGCCACGGCAACAAAGAAAGCCGCGCCGAGTATTCTGTTTATTACTTTGAACACTACGTTGTCAATCTCAACGATGCCCTTGACAATCTTTACAACTATAATTCTCACAATCTGCACTATAATAAAGAGCACGACGGCAAGCACAACCCTGTCGATATAAATATCGGCAAAGAAAATACCCACGCTGCCCTGTTCGCGCAGCCAGTTGTTGAAGTCGCCGAGAAGATTGCCCACTACGTCCCAATCCAGCACGAAGCCGAATATCAGATAGCAGACAAATATAGATATGATTACGCCGAATATGCCGCTGGTGAAAAATTTGAGCCCTTTGCCGAATCCGACGCCTACGCCCAGCAGAACGGATACCACGAGCGCAGCCAAGGCTATATAGTCGGCTGTTATCATTGAATTTGTACCTCCGAATTTATTTGACGGATATATTATATCATTATTTCCGGCGCTTTGCAAAGGTATTTGACCGATTGGTTCAAATTTTTAAAAAGCCGCACGAAAAGCGCGCCGTCCCGCTTTGCAGTATGGGTTATTATAGCCACGCAGAGCTTACTTTATGCCTTTTTGCTGCCTGCGTCTTTTGCGCCGACGTATACCAACCCTGCCGCCTTCGGGCCTATGTGTGTGCCTATTACAGGGCAGATGTTTTCGTACGGAGCGCCGTCGATGCCAGCAAGCGAACGCAATTTTTCGCAGTTGGACTGTTCCATACAGTAGATAGTCCTTACAGCGTAATTTTCGTCCTTTTTATCTGCAAGAAAGCGTTCGGAAATGTATCTGAGAGCGGCGTTCATTCCTATGCTCTTGTGAATGAGTTCCACCTTGCCCTCGCCGCTGACGGTTATGACGGGCTTTATTTTGAGCATACTGCCGACGGTTGCCACCGTCTTGTTGATTCTGCCGCCGCGCTTCAAATATTCGAGGGTATCGAGCGCCGCGAGCAGTTTTATGCGCGGGCGGAGTTCGTCGAGCGCCGCAACCACCTCTTCGACGGGGCGTTCTTTAAGGCGCACGGCCTCGCGCACAAGAATTTCGAGCATAAAGGTCGTGCATTTGCTGTCGTAGACCTTTATTTTATCGTAACCGCTCTCCGCCGCGGCACGCTCTGCCCACTCGAATGAACCCGAGAGCGCGGAAGCTATGGGAATTACAAGTACTTCGTCCCCCTTCGCCTTTGCGTCGCCGAATACGCCCATAAGCTCGTCGTAGCCGAGCTGGGCCGTATGGGGAAATTCTGACGACGAAACAAGTTTATTGTAAAATTGTTCTGAATTTATATCTATGCCGTCGCGAAATTGTTCGCTGCCGAAGATTATAGTAAGCGGCAGCACCTCTATGCCAAGCCTTGCCGCCTCTTCCTGCGAAATTTCCGACGACGAGTCGGTTACTATTCTCAACATAAAAAACTCCGTAAGGCGCCCGCCCGACAAAACAAACGCGCCGCGGTAAAACGGCGCGGAGCTGGCGCATATATTTTGTTTTATATGAATGATTATACCCTGCCGCGGAAATTTTGTCAATACGTTTGGGCGGCGGCCGCATAAAGCACGGAAAATGTGGGCGTATAAAATTTAAAAAGCTGTGGCATACTTACAAGTACCTAAGGTCTGCCCGCTAAAAAGGCGCAGCGGCGCTCTTACATATTCGGAGGTGCTTATGTTACAGAAAGTGAGCATTTGCGGGGTGAATACTTCGGGTTTGCCCCTGCTTTCGGCAAAGGAGCAGACCGAACTTATGATAAAGTTGAAGGCGGGCGACAGCGCCGCGCGCGACAAGTTTATTATAGGCAATATGCGCCTGGTTCTTTCACTCGTCAAGAGGTTCTGGTCGAAAAACGCCAACGCCGACGACGTGTTCCAGGCAGGGTGCGTGGGGCTTATCAAGGCGATAGACAACTTCGATATGTCTGTCGGAGTGAAGTTTTCGACCTACGCAGTGCCGATGATTCTGGGCGAAATAAAGCGCTTTATACGCGACGGCAACTCGCTGCGCGTTTCGCGCTCGATACGCGACACCGCCTACCGCATTTTAAAGGTGCGCGAAGAGCTTGAAGAGAAAGAGGACAGCGTGACTTACGACAGAATTGCCGAGCAGATGCACATAGCCGTTTCGGAAGTGGCGTATGCGCTGGACGCGATATCCGACCCCGTGTCGCTTTTTGACCCCGTATACAACAAGGCGGGCGACACCCTTCTTCTTATGGACCAGATATTCGACGAAAAGAACAACGACGAGGCGTGGACGGAAAAGGCGGCGCTTTACGAGGCGATGCAGAAGCTGGACGAGCGCGAAAAGCACATACTTTACCTGAGATATTTCGAGGGAAAAACTCAGACAGAAATTTCTGGGCAGGTGGGAATTTCGCAGGCGCAGGTTTCGCGCCTGGAAAAAAATGCGTTGAAGAGAATTAAGGCTGAAATAGGGTAATAAAAAATCCTGTCTGAATCTGAAAAAATGCGGTTAAAAAATTCAATTGCCCCGCATATATGCCGCAACTAACGGCATTTTAAAGCGCAAGAAAATTATTTTTAAATATCTGTAAAACGGGCAGGCGCGCCGTGCATTTTGCACGGCGCGCCTCCCTGATTCAAGTAAATTAAAGTAGGATAAAACTACGGATGGTCTTAAATAAAATTGTGTTATTTTGCGGCACGGCGGCTTACATATTATGCCGACGCGCACGCATTTTTTACGCTTAAAGGCGCTTTACCGAACCAACGCCCTCGCACTCCACCTCTTCGCCGCATACGCCCTCGAAGGTGACGTTTTCAAGCTCTACCTTATCGGTAAACTGAAAGTACAGCCCGCCGTTTTTTACGGAATTGTTCTTTTCCTTCATATCGGGAAAAGAGGGCTGACATTCGGGGTTGAACGTGAACGAAACGTTTTTCAGCTTTACGCGCTCTATCGGCGATTCGGGCAGGCCGTAAAACGCGCCCGCACAGCAACATACGCCTTCGCAGCGCATATTTTCAAATTCAAAGTCGCCTACAACGGGCGTGAGGTCGTCTACGGGCAATTTTTTCGTAGTCCACACGTATTCTGTGTGCCCCGTTTCGTCGCCCATATTGTAGTACATATTTATGACGAAGGGCGTGACTACGTCCTTCATTACTATATTTTTAAAGGTTACACCGCTTATTACGCCTATTCTGCCCCTGCCGCGCCTGGTCTTTATGCGGAAGCCGCGCTCGGTTCCGCGGAACAGACAGCGCTCTACGTGCACGTTCTCTATCCCGCCCGAGCTTTCGCTGCCGAAAACTACGCCGCCGTGGCCGCTCTCCATAAGGCAGTCGGTTATGCGCACGTTTTTGCAGGGAGTTTTGTAGCGGCGGGCAAGTTCGAGAGTGCCCGACTTTATGGCTATGCAGTCGTCGCCTACCGATATATGAACGCCGGCGATATCCACGTCCTCGCAACAGTCGGGGTCTATGCCGTCGGTCGTGGGCATAGAAGGGGTGTTGAACAGGCTGAGGTTATACAGCTTTACGCCCTTGCAGAAATAGGGGTGAACGTTCCACGAGGGGGTGTCGCGCACGGTTACGCCCTGCATAAGCACGTTTTTGCAGCGGTTGAAGAACACGCCGCGCGGGCGCCAGGCGCCGCGCATTACGCGGTGGCGTTCGTACCAATCGGAAGAGAGTGCGTTGCCGTCTATCACTCCCTCTCCCGCTATCGCCACGTTTTTGCAGTTTACGGCCGTAATGAGCGAGGCAAAGCAGGGAGCTTCTTCGCCCTGCCAGGTGCCATAGTTGCGGCGCTTTTCTCCCTCGCCGCACACGGCGGGGAGTACGGGGTATTTATTTCTGTCCGTTTCGCCTGTCAGGCGGGCGCCGCTTTCAAGATAGAGCAGAATATTGCTGCGCAGAAATACAGGCCTTAAAAGGTAGTTGCCCGCGGGTACGTATACCGTTGTACCCTTTTCGGCACAGGCTATCGCTGCCGCAAACGCCTCTGTATCGTCGTGCGAGCCGTCGCCGACCGCGCCGAAGTCCTTCACGCTTAAAAACAGGCTCTCTTCCGTAGTTCTGAAAGTAACCTTCTTTCCGCACGCCTCGGCCACGTATTCGGTATCGGGCGAGAGGTTGAACAGAGAAAACACGTTTCTTTCCTCCACCTCCCTTACAACCCGGCCGCACAGCTTTACTTCAAACGGCGAAGGGGCGTAATACGCGCTATCGTTATTCAATGCAAAAGTGGCGCTGCGCGCCGTTACGGCAAGCAATTTCATATCATTTTCCCCGAAAAATTTATTTTACACTGCAAGCAGTCCCATAGACATAAGCGCGAACACGATTGCAAACAGGCTTACTATTGATGCCACGCTCGTCCACACAACGAGCTGGCCCGCAAGCTGTTCGTCGTTATCGCCGATGGAACCTGCCATTATAGCGCTTGATACGGCGACGGGCGTGCCGAAGAGCGATATAAGCGCAGGGTACTCCGTCTGGCCGAAGTCGAGAAGGGGCGTGTATTCGCTGAGGAGCACCGCCACTCCCACACCGAAAAGGGGCGCGAGGACGACGCGGAAGAGCGTTGCGACGACTATCTCCTTAGTCATTCCCTTTACGGCAGAGAACTCGAACCCGCCGCCCAGAACGACGAGGGCAAGCGGCGTTGCCACGAGGCGCAAATCGTCGAGCACGTTATATATAAAGGTGAGGTCGCCTTCCAGCGTGAACACCGCGCTGCCCCATATGGCAATTTCGGCGTAGCGCAGGCCTATTGCCACAAGCCCCGCAGCAATGCCGAGTATCATAGGGTTGGCAACTATGTTGAGCGCCACGCGCTTTACGTCTACCCTCTGCCTTTGGGGCAGTACGGCAAGCGCGCCGCCCTCCGCCGTCAGGCCGTCTGCGGAAACCTGTGCGGGAGCGTGGAACACCGAGAGCGATATGACGGCAAGTATGTTGAATATGGGCACGGTGAACGCCTGAATTATGGCTACGACGCCGTTTACCGTCTCTGCCGCCCCGGGCGCCGTTCCCGCCAGCGAAGCGGCAAGCGATATGCCGATTATTGCAAAGTTGCTTAAAAAGGTGCATTGGAACACGGGGCCGCGCCTGCGCGCATTCTTTGTGGTGAGCACCGCGGTGACCCAGCCGAGGGCAAACAGCACGAAGATTGCGATTACCGAAAAGATGACGAGTCCCCAATTTATCGATGAGAGGTCCTGTATGTTATATATATTTATGAACAACATACAGGGCAAGCAGACGTCGAACACGAATTTGTTGCCTACTTCAAGAAAGTTGCCGCTGAGGAACTTTATGCGCTTTAACACATAGCCGAGCGCTATAAGCGCAACGATGGGGATAACGGCGTTTACGGCCGTCATAAAAATGTTGAACATAACGCAAAAACAGCCTTTCTCTCATTCCCGATGCTCCGCCTTATTATGTGCGGACATATGCCGCGGCGAACGCATTTTTACCCCTTATGCGTATATGTTGCAAACAGCGCTTTTGCACGCGATTTTTTATTTATTAAAGCCTGCCTTTTCAGACGGCGAGAAGGCCGAACGACATCAAAAGCAGTACCTGCGCGAACAGCGTTACAATCGAACAGATGCTTGTCCAGACCACGAGCTGGCCCGCGAGCTGTTCGTCGTTGCCCATCTCCCCCGCCATTATCGCGCTGGATACGGCGACGGGCGTGCCGAAGAGTGCAATGAGCGCGGGATATTCCGTCTGGCCGAAATCGACGAGCGTTGTGAATTCGCTTAAAAGCACGGCGCAGCCTACGCCGATGAGCGGGGTGATTACCGTGCGGAATACCGTGCCCACGATAATTTCCTTAGACATTCCCTTTACGGCAGAAAATTCAAACTGTCCGCCGAGCACTACGAGGGCGAGCGGCGTTGCCACCTGCTTCAAGTTGTCGAGCGTGTTATAGATGAACGTCAAATCGTCCTTTATGGTGAAGGGCGCGGGGCTGCCCCATATTGCCACCTCGGCATAGCGCAGGCCTACGAACACAAGGCCTGTAACGATGCCGATGATGAGCGGGTTTTTTATTATGTTGAGAAGAATCTTTTTTACGTCTGTATGGGAATTTGCGGGCTTTATCAGCATTCCGTTTTCATCGAGCTGTGCCTGGGGCTTGCCCACGAATACCGAAAGCGAAATGACGGCGAGTATGTTGAAAATGGGTATAGTAAACGCCTGAATTATGGCAACGACGCCGTTTACCGTATCTGCCACGCCGGCAGCGTCCCCCGCGAGCGCAGCCGCAAGCGATATGCCGATTATTGCAAAGTTGCTGCGGTACGTGCATTGCAGAATTACGCCGCGGCGGCGGTTATCCTTTGTTGTAAGAATACTGACAGCCAAACCTATTCCGAATATCACGAACACCGCAACGACGGAGTAAATGACGAGCGACCAGTCCACGGCGGACAAATCTTCGATGTTGTAGATATTTATAAACAGCATACAGGGCAGGCAGACGTTGAAAACAAGTTTGTTGCCTATCTTCAAAAACTCGCCTGTAAGAAATTTGATGCGCTTCAACACATAGCCGAGCACTATTAAAAGCACAATCGGCAGTATGGCGTTTATGGCCGTCATAAAAATTTCGAACAACCCGGTTTCCTCCCGCACTGTTTGTTTAATGCATTTTTATTATATAGAATTTTGGCAGATTGTCAATATTTGGGAAAATATTCGCAAAAATTATGTGAAATATGCAGTATTATATCACTATTTGAAAATTTATATCGCAATATTGATACATACTTTCATAAAGATAAACGCAAAAACAGAGAAGTTAAAAAGGCACCGCCGCAGTTCCCTAAGGAGCAATGCGACGGAACAGCGATTGCTACCGAAGGTCAATCGCGTCACTGAGGCGTTTCTTTTCACCGCTATGCTCCGCTATACAAAAAGGCACCGCCGAAGCGATGCCGTATATAAAATACAACTCGCGGATTCTGCGGTTTCCCGCAAGCGGGAGCCCTCCGCAGATTAGCGGCGGCAAGCCGCCTCGCGCGAACGAGGCGTTTCTTTTCACCGCTATGCGCAACTAAAAAGCCCTGCGTGGTGCAAAAGCACTACGCAGGGCTTTGGTGGAGTAGCGGTAACGTAAAACGAATAATCAAAGATACAATACTTAATCATCAAATAAATGTTTTTGCATTTTTTCGGGGCATTCCAAAAAATGACGATAAATCGAGTATATTTCAGTATCTTTATATGCTATTGGTTTCAAATAGTTGTCGGCATTTAAGATTTGCCCGTCATAATACGCAAGCAATATAGTTGCTCCATTTCTTTATATTTATTCATGTAAAAATAAATCTTCTATTTTTTCCACGGCGTGACCTGCCACATCATAGTACTTTTCGCCGCAATCGGTAACCACACAAAATCCAACTTTATTTCCTTGCATATCGAAAATATCATTTTGATTGTCGATAATTCGCATTTCACCAATTTGTCGCCCGTCGCTATCGCTAAATATTTTTAAATAAGCCATTTTTTGCCTCCTTGTTAATCAGAATAAATCAATTAGTATGTTTTGTCGTAAAGACGCAACAATAGATTCCCTACATCATTAAATACTTGAATGAGCATAAATTCATTGTCGCCATTGATAGTTCGCTCAAAAATTCCTATTTGTTTGTTTTTGCTAATATCTTTTCTATTACACACTTTAATTGCATTTGCACATAATTCATTTTTCCATTCTGTGATATTTTTTTCAGTGATATTGCTTGGCGTTACGTTATATATAACTACTCTAAATTTAAGTTTTCCATTATCTTTGTTATAATCGCGGCTTCGAACTTCTATGCTTGGCAAATCTTCTGCATGTCCCGCAATAGTGAACTTATAATAATAGTACTGCTTTTGATATGCTCGAATTTCCGTATTCCGCACCAATCCATCAATAGGAATGTAATCCTCGAAAAATGAATGCCACGAATACAATTTCCAATCCGAAACTTTTTGAGGTCGGTTTATTATTGCGTTATAAATATTAGTTAAATTGTCATAGTAGTAGTGCAATATTTCATTATTGAACTCGCATAAATTTTTGCCTTTTAAGAAATAGGTAAACGCCTCATGTATTTCCTTTGTTTGTTTGATTTTCCACCCATTATAGGTTTTTAAGTCGGAATCTTCTTCTTTACCGATTATATCGGTTTTGAAAAAAATAAATCGTTTTTGATATGTACTATTATACAGACTATTTACTGTCTCTCTATATCTATCTAATTGTCTATTGTGAGCAGTAGAACATGTTTTATCCTCAATTACAATAATATACGGCGTGTCTAAAAAGGTACATTCAACAAGAATATCTATTTTTTTATATTGCTTTAATATTTTTACATTCTTTATTTGTCTGATATTTTCCAACGACAATTTATCGGAAATAAGCCAAGAAAGCACATAACATGAAAAGTCTTTAACTTCTTCTTGTTCGCAATCAAAGTTTGCAAATAACCAACAAAGAAACGCATCTTGTGAAAGTTCTTTTGTCGCATATTCAAATAAGTTTTTCAACGCAATACCTCTCTTGTGGTTTTTGATATTATATCACAAATAAGCGATTTTTTCAACCATATAACATAGGCAAAAACACATTTTGGCACTGTGGCGGGTGCTTGAATAAACGAGCGGCTCGGCTGCGCCTCGGCAGGACTTGGCGGCTTTTGCCGCCATAGTCCGCACCACATCGTTTACTATTACCGCTATGCCCCGCCAAAATAAAATGCGCCCGAGGCAAACTGCAAGTTTGCCTCGGGCGCATTTTGGTGGAGCATAGCGGATTCGAACCGCTGACCTCTACACTGCCAGTGTAGCGCTCTACCAACTGAGCTAATACCCCGTACCAGTATATTATAACAAAAATATACGGTACTTTCAAGCATTTTTGCCCATTGTTTTTACTGTTTTGAGTTCTTTTTTATATTCGCTTACAAGCCGCTTTTTTTCTGCCCTCTCTTTCCTGCTTTCGCTCTTTATGTACGCTTTAAGCTCTTTGAAAGCTACTTTTTCGCCCTGTTCGGCAATCATAGTTAAAAAGCGCCTGAGCTGTGCCGCCGTTTCGGGGTGCATATAGCCTACGTCGGTGCGCCTTTCAAAGTATTCGAGGGCGCTGCGGTCTGTATAGTTCTTGCCGAGATATATTCTGCTCGCCGCAACGCGGTCGCAAATCATCTCGCCGAAATACTTTGCGGGCATTTTTACGGGCGCGTTGGTGCCCGTCTTGTCTACGTCGCGCCAATATTCGAAGTGGTGTTTGTTGCGCCCCTTGTGGTGCAGCCACGCCGCGGAATAGCCCAAGACTACCCTCTCCTTAACCTGCGGGCTCATATTGCCCTGGTAAAAGCGTGCGCCCGCGATAAATTCGGAGGGGCTGTATTTTGAAAGGTCGTGCGTAAGCCCCTGGCGGTAGAGGCCCGCCATAAAACAGTATTTGCACACCTTGAAGCGGTGGCGCGTTATGGTAATAAAGTGCTTTATTATGTGCATTTTTTTAAATCTCCGCGGTAAAGCCGTCGTAGGCGGCGGTTACGCCGTACTCCACTTCCACCGCCGCGAGGCGGGAACGGAGCGGGTTGCTGTTGTGAGAAAAGTGTGTGATTACGAACTTTGTATTGCCGTCGCACACGCCCGCGGCTTTCAGCTTTGAGGCTACGACCATTCCGTCCTCTATGTTCATATGCCTGGGGCGGGGCATTCCCGTGCGGTCGGCATAGGTGCAGTCGAGGGCTACGAGCTGCGCACGCGCGCCGTTTTTATGCAAAAAGTCGTATATACCCTCTTCGGGCAGGCCGGTATCGTGCATATGCAGGTAGCCAGCGCCGTCCTTTTCTATATAAAACAGCAGAGCCTCTTCGGTATGACCGTGGTTTGCGGGCAGGGTGAGCACCCTGTAACCGCCGATATTATAGCTCTTATATGCGCCTATCCCGTTCATCGCAACGTTGGGCGCGACGGAGGGCTTCATCTCCCTTCTGGTGCACTCCGAGAATACGGCGCACACTTCGGCGTTGCCGTAAATTTCGAGGCGGCCGTCAAAGCCGCTGCCGTAGCGGTAGCCGCGCAGAATGAAGTCGTGCGCGTAAAAATGGTCCATATGCGAATGAGTGACAAGCAAATACCGTATGTCGGCGCAGTTGAAGCCGTACTTCAACGAATGAAAGTATGCTTCGGGCGGGAAATCGACGGAGAGCTTTCCGTCTATCAGCACCTGGGTGCGCGTTCTGAATTCCGCCCGACCGAGCGCGCGCACGCCCTCGCACACGGGGCAGTTGCAGAACATTGCGGGAACGCCTTCGGCGGCGGCCGTACCTAAAAACTGTATCTTCATAAGCAGGGTAAAATGCTGTTTTTTTACAGCAAAACAGGGCGGTTTGCCGCCCTGAATTATTTTAAATTTCGTAAATTATTGTGACGGGCCCGTCGTTGAACTGTTCTATCTTCATATCGGCGCCGAAAATGCCCGTCTTTACCGTCATTCCGCGCGAGATGAGTTCGTCGCGGGTGGCTTCGTAGAGCGCATTGGCGCGCTCGGGGCGCTCTGCGGCGATAAAACTGGGACGGTTGCCGTGCGAGCAGTCGCCGTACAGCGTAAACTGAGAGATGAGCATAATTTCTCCGCCGACGTCGCCTACGGAGAGATTCATCTTTCCGTTTTCGTCCTCGAAGATGCGCAGCGCGGCAATTTTTTTTGCCATTGCCGCGGGCATTTCGTCGGTATCGCCGACCTTTACGCCGAGGTATACCGCAAGCCCGAAAGGTATTTCGGATACAAGGCGCCCGTCAACCGAAAGCGTTGTGTGCTTTACTCGCTGAATTACCGCCCTCATACCTTATTACTTGCCTACGCGGGACATATATTCGCCCGTGCGGGTGTCGATGCGGATTATTTCGCCCTCTTCGACGAACATAGGCACCTTTATGGTTGCGCCCGTTTCAACTACGGCGTTCTTCATAGCGTTGGTTGCAGTGTTGCCCTTTACGCCCGGTTCGCACTCGGTTATTTTGAGTTCTACGAAGTTTTCGGGCTCTACCGAGAAGGCCGAACCGGAGAGGAACTTCATAGTTACCATATCGTTCTCTTTGATGTATTTGAGCGCTTCCTCTACCTGTTCGAAGTTGAGGGTGGTCATTTCGAACGTATCGGGGTCCATAAAGTAATAGAACTCGCCGTCGGTATAGGAATAGGTCATTTTGCGCGTTTCAACCTGGGCCGTTTCGAGCTTGGCGGTGGGGTTGAAAGTAACGTCGGAAAGAACCTGGCCCGTTACCACGTTTTTGAGGGTTGCCCTTACGAACGCGGCGCCCTTGCCGGGTTTTACGTGCTGGAATTCGGTTACAGTGTAAACGCCCTTGCCGTTGTATTCGAAAGTGGTGCCTTTGCGGATATCGCCTGCCATTATAGATGCCATATATTTACTCTCCTTGAAAAATTTACAGTTTATTGACGCCTTACAGAATTATAAGGTCTTTGTCGGAATCGGTAAGACTTACAACTTTTCCGCCGCAAAGCGTTACGCTGTCTTCTATTCTTATGCCGAAGTCGCCCTCGAAATATACGCCCGGCTCGTCTGAAAAGACCATTCCGTCTTTGAGTATATCGGAGCTTTTGGGCGAAAGACGGGGGAATTCGTGTATGTTGATGCCTATGCCGTGGCCGAGCGAATGGGTGAAGTATTTATCGAGCCCCGCCTCTTTGAGCACGTTCCTTGCAACGGCGTCGGCCTCGGCGCCGCTCATTCCGCCGGTTATGCGCTCCTTGGCGGCCATATGTGCGGCAAGGACAACTTTATACGCCTTTTTGAACTCTTCGTGCTTTTTATCGTCGCCGAAGAGGAATGTGCGCGTGCAGTCGGAGCAGTACCCGCCCCACTTGCAGCCGAAGTCCATAAGAATTATGTCGCCGAATTTCAGCTTGCGCGAGCCCGTTTCGTGATGGGGAACGGAGCTGCCCTCGCCGAAGGCCATTATCGTATCGAACGAAGTGCCGCTTGCGCCGAATTTGCGCATACGGTATTCCAGCTCTGCCGCCGCTTCGTTTTCGGTCATACCCTCTTTAAATGCGCCGAGCACGTCTTTAAACGCCCTGTCGGCAATTTCGCAGGCGCGCTTTATGCGTTCGAGCTCGCCTTCGTCCTTTATGCCCATAGCCTCGGTAAAAGCGGGAGTGCAGTCAACCACTTCGCCGACCTTCCCTTTTAAAGCTATATACTCGTCCGCGGTGATGCGCGAGAGCGCCGCCGCTACCTTTCCGCTGCCTTCGGCAAGCGAGAGATAGCCGCCCGCAGGGGGCTGTTTTACAGCAATTCCGCTGCCTTCGAGAGCCTTTGCGGCGGCTTCGAGATAGCGTGCATCGGTGTAAAATGACGTGCCGCTTTCGTCGGCGACAACCATACCGTCGGAACTTTCAAAACCTGTGAGGTAAAACCTTAAATCGGGGGCGGTTACGATGAGTTTGTCGGCGCCCGTGCCTTTAAAAATTTTGCGTGACCTTTCAATAAGCATTAAATTCGCCCTGCCGCCTTAAAAGCGGCATAATCTGTATGTTTTTTGCGCCGCGCGCGGCACAAAATAAGCTGTCTTTTAAAATATTTTAGCAAAATAAGGCGGCTATGTCAAACCTTATTATATATATCTTTCATAGTGCGGGCGTCCTCTGCCTGCGTGCCGTCTGACTCGCTTACGATATACGGTTCGAGTTTAAGCTCTTTCAGGGCGACGGCAAGCGGTTCGAATTCCGGGCCGTACACCTCGTCGGCAAAGGTGAGGTGTTTTATTTCGCCCTTGCCGCCGTACATTATTTTGGAAAAATGCACGTGGAAGTTCTTCACCCTTTCGTAGCCGAGTTCGCCTATCATATATTCGAGACGGGCTTTATAGTCGGACACCGTTTTAAGGCTGCCCTGTTCGCGCGAGTTGAGGTGGCCGAAGTCTACGCACGGGGTGAATACGGGGTCGATTTTGCAGAGGCGCACCACCTCTTCGAGTGTGCCTATCTGCGCGAGCTTGCCCATTACCTCGGGGCAGAACATCAAATCTTCGTACCCGTTCATATAGATATAGTCGCGAAGCACTTTAAGGCGCTCTTCGGTAAGGGCAACCGCCTGTTCGCGCGTGGCCTTGCCCTGCGCCGCAGGGTGAAACACCAGCCGGCTGCCGCCGAAAAGTTTTAAATATTTCGCGCTGTCGAGCACGTAGCCGTACGACTTCTGCGCCGCCTCGTCGGCGGGGTTGGCAAAGTTTATGAAGTAGGGCGCGTGCACAGAAATTTCTATGCCCTCGGCGCGGAACGCCTCGCCTATGGAGAGCGCCTTGCCCTCAGACATATTCACGCCCCTGCCGAAGGAATATTCGAAGCAGTCGAGGCCGAAGTCATTTACGTACTTCGCCGCCTGCTCGGTATGCTTGTAGCCCATCGCATAAAAACTTTCGCTGTTGCCGCTGGGGCCGAACTTAATCATCTCTTGCGGGTATCTCCTCTTCTGCGGTCGGCCTTGCCGCGGCTTCTTTTGCGCTTTTTGCTCTTGCGCGAAGTTTGCTCGGCGGGCTGGTCGGCCTCCTGTTCCTGCTCTTCTTCCGAAGTTTCAGCCTCATCCGACTCTTCCTCGTCAACTTCGGCGGAAGGCTCTTCCGCAGGCTCGCAGGCGGGTTCTTCCGCGGGCTGTTCAACGGGCTCTTCCGCTGGCTCGCAGACGGGCTGTTCAACAGGCTCTTCTGCGGATTCGGTAACTTCCTCTGCGGGGGCTTCTGACTGTTTCTCTACTGTTTCTGCGGGTTCCTCTTCGGCAGGTTCGGCAGGAACTTCCTCTGCATCTTCGCTGACTGCAATCTCTTCGGATACTTCCTCTGCCGCCTGTTCCTCTGTTACAGGCTCTGCGGCCTGCTCTTCCGTTGCCGCTTCGGGCTCAGTCGAAGGTTCTTCTTCTACCGTTTCGGCAGGTTCCTCTTCGGACTCTGCAACCTCTGCGGGAACTTCGGGCTGTTCTGCATCGGAAGGCTGTTCGGGCTCTTCCTCTTCGAATACCTCTTCAACGAGTTTCGTTACGGCCTCTTCTTCGGCAGGTTCGGCCGCAACGGCAATCTCACCTTCGGGGTCAGAGACGTCGCTCTCTGTAACTTCGCCGACAGTAGTTTCTTCTGCGGGCTGTTCGGGTTCGGGCTGAACTTCCTCTGCCTTTACCTCCTCTACGGGAGCTTCCTCAATGGGAGCGACAGGCTCCCGTGCAACGGGTTCCTCTGCGGGAGCAACTTCGGGCTCTGTTACCGCAGGTTCCTCTGCCGCCTCAACGGGCGCTTCTGCGGGAACTTCTTCCTGAACGGGAACGGGCTCTTCCGTCACAGTTTCAACAGGAGTCTCCGCTGCGACTTCGGGCTCTGTTTCCGCAGGCTCTTCCGCAGGAACTGCGGTTGCCGTTTCAGCAGGTACTTTGGTTGCCGTTTCGGGTTCGGTTGCAGCGGGCGTCTCTACTACCGTTTCAACAGGTTCTGCCGCAGGAGTTTCAACTGCCGTTTCGGCGGGAGTCTGGGCAACAACTTCGGCGGGAGCTTCCTCTGCGGGCGCAGCTTCTTCCGCTTCTGCATCTGCATCGGGAGCGCCTATGCAGGCAAGGTCGCGGGAAATCTGTTCGGAGAGCGCTTCGGCGCTGTCGAACTTTTTGATGCCGCGTATGTAATTTACAAATTTAATGGTGACGGGCTTGCCGTAAAGTTCTTCGCTGAGCCCCTCGAAATAGGCTTCGAGAACGACTGCGTCCTCGCCGAACGTGGGGCGGGGGCCGCAGTTTGCAACGCCCCTGTATACGGCGCCGTCTATTTCTGCCTCTACGCCGTAAACGCCGTCTTTTACCAGCACTTTATTGGCTGGATAAACTATGTTTGCGGTGGGGAAACCGAGCGTTTTGCCCCTGCCGTGGCCTTCGCACACTTCGCCCGTGACAAAATACTGTCTGCCGAGAAGGGCGTTGGCCTTCTGGATTTTACCCTCTTCTATGTACTTCTTTATAAGCGTGGTAGATACCTTTTCGCCGTCTACCATAACGTCCTTTACGGGCATATACCACACGCCGTTTTCCTCGTCTTCGGCATAGTTTTTGAGCGTGGACGACTTGCCCTTGGCGCCTGCGCCGAAGCGGAAGTCCTTGCCGCTCATATAGGCCTTGACGTTTATGTGCTCTTCAAGGTTGTGCAGAAAATCTGCCGCGGTAGTCTTTTTGAACTCGTCTGTGTAGTCGATTTTAAGTACGAATTTGGTATTGTAGCCCGCAAGAAAAGCCAGCCTTTCTTCAAAAGTGAAAACCTGCCTGCCGCCCTTACCTTCGGCAAACATCATTACGCCGAGGTCGAGACCGTTTATCTTTGCTTGAAGTTTTGCCTTCTTCAAAAGTTCGGCGTGGCCCACGTGTACGGCGTCGAAACAGCCGAGCACCACGAGGGCGGGGAAATTGTACTCTTCTTTGTTGTAATTGACTATTTCTAGCATAATTTTAACCTCGATTTCAAAATAGTGCCGTCCGACTGACCCACTCCGTAAAATGAACCGTCGGCACGGTAGATTCTGTACTGTCCCGCGGCAAGCCCGCACTTTACGGGCACGCCGTTGAGGTATAACTTTTCTTCACCCGCAGAAAGAATTTTGCGGGGATGGGGCAGAACAGCGTCTGCGGGTATTAAAGAAGCATATATGTTTTCGCGGGTGAGGCACCGCGTTTCAACCGAATTTTCAATTTTAAAGCCGCCGCTTTCGGTGCGGGTGAGGGCGTTCATTACGGCATATGTGCCTGTCAATTTGCCCAGGTCGCGTGCAAGCGAGCGTATGTAGGTGCCGCCGCCGCACTCGATTTCAAAGCGGAAAACATTTTCTGAAACCTGACCTTTAAGGGTAAATTCGCCAACGCTCACTTTTTTGGGCGGGAGGGTGAAAACTTCGCCCTTTCTGGCAAGTTCGTAGCCGCGAACGCCGTTTACGTTTTTGGCGCTGTAATTGGGCGGAACCTGCATAAGTTCGCCCGTAAGATATGGCAGCGCCGCGCAAATTTCTTCCTCCGAGGGAATCCTTCCGCCCTCCGCGGTTATCGTGCCCGTCGTGTCGAGGGTGTCGGTATCTGTCCCGAAGGTGAATTCTGCGATATAGCGCTTTCTTTTTGTTAAAAAATAGTCGAACAGGCGGGTTGCGTTGCCCACCGCAACGGGGAGCACGCCGCACGCCATAGGGTCGAGAGTGCCGAGATGACCGCACGCCTGACCCGTAAGTTTTTTGATTACGGCGACTTCGCGCGCGGACGACACGCCAGCCGCCTTATTTACGTTGATAAAGCCCGAAGGGGGAACGGAAACGCTCATAAGTGCTGATATACGGCATAGGTGAGCCGCTCCACCACCTCTTCGTACTCGCCCGAGAGCATACACCCGCTTGCGAGCACGTGACCGCCGCCGCCGAATACCGAGGCAACGGCGTTGACGTTTACTTTACCCTTGCTGCGGAGCGAGGCCTTGTATTGGCCGCGCTTCATCTCCATAAGCGCTATGGCGACCTCGACGCCGTCTATCGAGAGCGGGTAATCCACAAAGCCCTCCGTCATACTCCTTTGGGCGCCCGTCTCTTCGAGGGCGGCGCAAGTTACGAGGATGAAGGCGAGCTTATCTTCGAGCGCAAAGCGCATATTTTGGAGTGCCCTGGTAAAGAGCAGGGCGCGCGCCTTCTTCTGGCGGGAGAACATACAGTAGTTTATGTTGGTGACGTCGGCTCCGCATTCGCGCAGGCGGGCGGCTACGGAAAAGGTCTTTGCCGTCACGTCGCTGTGTGTGAAGGTGCCGCTGTCGGTTATCAGCCCGAGCATCAGAAGGTTGGCTATCGGAGGGGTGATTGCAAGGCCCGCGGCGTCGAGGACTTCGGGCATAAGCTCGCACGTGGCCGAGCACACGCTTATGCAGTTGTATTTTGCATAGCCCTTGTTCGAGATGTGGTGGTCTATGTTTATTGTGGTGCCCTTGAAACGGGCAAAGTCGTGCGCATATTCGCCCAGCCGCGCTATGTCGGCGCAGTCTACGGCGATGAACGTATCGAACTCCTCGTCGGGAATACCGACGACGACCTCTTTCATCTCGGGAAGGAAAAAGAACTTTTCGGGCGGGAGCTCCTCGCAGACGAAGTATGCAGTTTTGCCCGCGGCGCGCAGCGCGAGGAGCAGAGCAAGTCCGCTGCCCAAGGCGTCGCCGTCGGGGCGCACGTGGCAAAAAATTGCCGCTTTTTCAGCTTTTGTTATCTGCGCGGCGACTGCCGCTGCCGAATTTTCTGTCATTTTTCTGAATCCGATTCAAGTTTGTTCAAAATTTCGTCTATGTGAGCGCCGTACTCCATACTCTCGTCCAAAATGAACGTGAGTGCGGGCGTGCTCCTTATGCGGAGCATATGCGAAAGCTCGTGGCGGATAAAGCCGGCGTTCTCTTTGATGATTTCAAACGAGGCGAGCTTTTTTTCCTCGGAGGGGTCGAATATGCTCACATAAATTTTTGCCGTTTTAAGGTCGGGGGCCACATCTGCCCCCGTAACGCTTATTATGGCCGAAAGCTGAGGATTTCTGTCCCTCAGTTTGCGGGATATGACTTCGTAAATAGCCTTCTGAAATTCGCTGGCGAGCCTTTCTCCCCTTAAACCTTTCATATAATGTTACCTTTAAAATATATTATGGCCGATATCTGAGTGCAAGATTTTTACCTTTGAGATTTCTCTGCTCGCTTACGCTCGGTTTGCGGTTTCCCGAAGGGAACCCTCCGCAAAGTAGCGTCGCTGCGCTCATCTGCCGTTTCCACACAATTTGTAGAGCCTCGGCAGGGCAGCGCTTCGCTCGCGCACGCGAAATGACATTTTTGAAATAATTATGTGCGCAAGGCGAATTTAGTTCGCCGCTTACGCGCGACACAATTTGCCGCGCAAGCGGGCTCACTGGAAGTGAATTCTCGCGACTATATATTCGAGGGCCCTGAAAAGTCGCGCGAAGAGAAACTTAGTTTCTCAAATTCACGGAATTTTTCGCACTCGGCCAGGGCGAAAAATTCGTGAGCCCCTCTATAAAAAACACGAAGAAGCAAGCAAGACAAGGAGCGCGAGGAAAACCTGAGGGAGTTTACACAGATGTAAATGACCGAGGGTTGCCGCAGCGCGACACCGTATTGCGCCGCTTATGCGCGTTTTTTATTACTTGGCGGGAACTTCCTGTATCAGATAGCACTCTATAATATCGCCTATGCGGATATCTTTGAAACCTTCTATCGAGCAGCCGCATTCGAAGCCGTAGCTTACTTCCTTTACATCGTCCTTGAAGCGTTTGAGCTGCTGGACGTTGCCCTCTACCACGAGCACGTCGTCGCGGTATATGCGCAGTTTGCCGCCGCGCACAATCTTGCCGTCGGTTACGTAGCAACCGGCAACGTTGCCCACGCCAGTGATTTTGAATACCTGGCGCACTTCGCACTTGCCCATATACACTTCCTGGTACTTAGGCGCTATCATACCCTTCAATGCGCCCTCTACGTCGTCGAGAAGGTCGTAGATTATGCGGTAGGTGCGGATATCAACCTTGCTGCGCTCTGCAAGCGCCTTGGCCTTGGCATCGGGGCGCACGTTGAACGCGAGTATTATCGCATTTGAAGAATCGGCGAGCATAACGTCGGATTCGTTGACCGCGCCAGCGCCGCTGTGTATTACCTTAACCTGAACTTCGTCGTTTGAAAGTTTTACGACGGACTGCTTTACGGCCTCGACCGAGCCCTGAACATCGCCCTTTATTATGAGGTTCAAAGTCTTCATATTGCCTTCGGCAATCTTGCCGAACACTTCGTCGAGAGAAATTTTTGAAACCTGGGCAACCCTTGCCTCGCTCTCTTTCCTCTTCCTCTCTTCGATGACCTGCTTCATAAGCTCCTGCGATACGGCGTATATAGAGTCGCCCGCGTTGGGGACTTCTTCGAAGCCGAGTACAGATACGGCCGTGGAAGGGCCTGCGGATTTGACCTGTTTGCCCCTGTCGTCTATCATAGCGCGCACGCGACCCGTTACCATACCCGATATGATGTTGTCGCCCGTATGAAGAGTGCCGTTCTGCACGAGCACGCTTGCCACGGGGCCCATACCCTTATCGAGCTTGGCTTCGATTATGGTGCCGCGCGCCTCCCTGTTCGGGTTGGCGAGAAGTTCCTTCATCTCGGCTACGAGCAGTACGTTTTCGAGCAGGTTATCTATGCCCTCGCCCGTCTTTGCAGATACGGGGCATACGATGGTATCTCCGCCCCATTCCTCGGGCAGAAGGCCATAGTTGGTGAGGTCCTGCTTTACCTTATTTATATCTGCGCCCTGTTTATCCATCTTGTTGACCGCAACGATGATGGATACGTCGGCGGCTTTGGCGTGGTTGATGGCTTCTACCGTCTGGGGCATTATGCCGTCGTCGGCGGCTACAACGAGGATTACGATATCGGTAACCTGTGCGCCGCGCGCCCTCATTGCAGTGAACGCCTCGTGACCGGGAGTATCGAGGAAAGTTATCTTTTTATCTCCCACCGAAACGGAGTAGGCGCCTATGTGCTGGGTTATGCCGCCCGCTTCGCCTTCGGTGACGTTGGTCTTTCTTATATAGTCGAGAAGGGAGGTCTTGCCGTGGTCTACGTGCCCCATTACCGTTACGACGGGAGCGCGGGGAACGAGGCTTTCAATCTCTTCCACGGTATCGGCCTGCTTTTCAGAAAGCTTCTCTTCCGCCGTCTTTTCGGGCTTGTATTCAAGCTCTATGCCGAGGTCGGCGGCAATCATAAACGCCGTTTCGTAGTCAATCGAGCCGTTTACCGTGGTAACTATGCCGTCTTTGAACAGGCGCTTGGTGATTTCCACCGCGGTTACGCCCAACTTTTCGGAAAGGACTTTGATAGGGATATTGTCGGTGGTTACGACGGCGTGGTCGATTTTTACCGTCTGAACGGCCTGCTTGGCGGCCTTTTTGGTGCGCACCTTGCGGTATACGCCCCTCTCGTCGTCGAAGTCCTCTACACTGGCGCCCTGCTGACGTTGCAGCGAGCGCTTGTTCATAGGCTTCTTTTCCTTCTCTACGTATGTGCGGTCGCCCTTCTTTTTATCCGGCCCGAAGTTCTTGCCCGCCTTGGGTGCGGCGGCTGCGGGGGCAGCGGGACGCACGCCCGAGGGACGGGGAGCGGCAGGCCTGTTTGCGCCGAACGAACCCTGTGCGGGACGACCCTGCACGGGGCGGCCGCCCTGCTGGGGACGGGGCGGACGGGTATCTCTGTTGACGAAAGTTCTGTTATCGCCCTGGCGGGGCCTTGCAGCGGCGTTTGCTCCGCCCGCAGACTGACGGGGCTGGGGCGAACGGGGCTGATTTTCCTGCCTGCGGGGCGCGGAAGCGTTGCCCGAAGCCGCGGCGGGCTTTGCGGGCGCAGGTTTTTTATCGGCCGCGGGCTGTGCGGGGGCAGCCTTATTCTCCGCCGCGGGTGCGGCGGGCGCCTGTGCCGCGGGAGCTTCCTTTACGGGAGCGGGTTTTTCTTCTGCCGCGGGTGCGGGAGCCTTTTCGGGCGCGGAGGGCTGAGCGGCGCTCTTTTCCGCCTGTTCTTTTTCAGCCTTCTGCTTTTCTGCAAGTTTTTCCTTCTCTATTCTCTCTTTTTCGGCTTGCAGAGCGGCGGCGCGCTCCTCTTCCTGCTTTTTCGCCGCCTGAATCGCGCTCTCCATATCGGACAGCTTTTTAAGTATCTCGGAAACGCGCTTTTCAGAGGCGCTGACCTTTTTGCCAAGCTCTGACAGCGTGCCGCCCGATACCAGCTTTCCTATATTTTCAGCGTTATCGTATTTGTTTGCCATATATCCTTTTATGCCTCCGCATATAGTTCAAAATTCTCGTCAGCGGCGGATATTATTGCCTTTGCGAGCTGAATATCCGTTACCGCCGCCATTTTACAGCCCGCCTTGTGCACGGCGTTTTCAAGCCCGCTTTTGCAGACCATAAGCGGACAGGCGTGCCTGCGTGCAAACTTTTTGGCAAGTTTGAAGCAGTTTTCAGAAGCCGTGGAGCACACTATTATAAGATAAACTCCCTTTTTGAGGCAGTCCGCAGCGCCCGTGCCGAGCGTTATTTTGCGGGCGCGCAGGCAGAAGCCTATGTAAGTTTCTGCCTTAGCTCTTTTTTCCAAAGTACTCCTCCTCTATGCGCGAATACACCTCGTCGGGCACCTCGCACGAGAAAACTTTGTTTATAAGCCGTTGCTTTTTAAGTTTTTTTACGCAATCGGGATTATTGCATATATAGGCGCCGCGCCCCGCCGCTTTCGAGGAAAAGTCGATGAATATTTCGCCCTGCGCGTTCTTTACTATGCGCAGCATATCCCTCTTTTCTTTGAGCTCGCGGCAGGCGACGCACATTCTTAAAGGTATTTTTTTAGTTTTCGGCATCTTCCTCTTCGGCGGGCTGTTCGCCTTCACCCTCCGCTGCGGGAGCAAGCCCCATCTTTTCGGCCGCGCTGCGGCTCTTTACGTCTATCTTCCAGCCCGTGAGCCTTACGGCGAGGCGGGCGTTCTGTCCGTCTTTGCCTATGGCGAGCGAGAGTTTGTCGTCGGGAACGACGGCCATAGCAGTCTTTTCGCCGTCAAGCTGTGTGACGGAGAGCACCTTTGCGGGCGAGAGCGCCTTGGCGATGAACTCCAAGGGGTCTTCGCTCCAAGGAACTATGTCTATCTTTTCGCCGCCGAGTTCGGCAACGACTGCGTTTACCCTGGCGCCCTTGTTGCCGACGCACGCGCCTATCGCGTCTACGCGGGGGTCTTCCGAGCAGATTGCCATTTTGGTGCGCGAGCCTGCCTCGCGGCTGACTTCCTTTATTACCACCGTGCCCTGCTTGATTTCGGGAACTTCCTCTTCAAACAGCTTTCTTACAAGCCCGGGCGAAGTGCGGCTGACGAGCACCTGCGCGCCGTTATAACCGCTCTTTACCTTTTTGACGTAAACCTTGATTTTGTCGTTCACTTCGTAAGTTTCGCCGGGAACCTGGTCGGAGGGAAGAAGCACGCCCTCTATCTGACCCTTGCCGAGGTCGATGTATACGTTGCGCGCGTCCTTTTTGCGGATTACGCCCACCAAAAGCTCGCCCTCTTTATCGGCAAACTCGCTCATAGCGGCGTCGCGCTCGGTTTCGTGAATCTTTTGGAGAATTACCTGCTTTGCAGTCTGGGCGGCGATGCGCGAAAAATCTTTGGGAACGAACTTTTCGGTAATCTTGTCGCCGACCTTTGCGCTCTTTTTGATAGCGCGGGCGTCTTCCAAAGAAATTTCCTTTTCGCGGTCGGTGACCTCTTCAACAACGTTCTTCACGGTGTAGAAATCGAGCGAGCCCTTATCGGGATTGAGTTTGATTTCAACCGCGCCCACGGTGCCCGCATACTGCTTTTTGCAAGCAGAGATAAGAGCGTTTTCAAGGGCTTCTAAAAACACTTCTTTGGGGATACCCTTTTCTTTTTCAAGGTCGTCGAGAGCCAAGAAAAAATCTTTGTTTATCATTTTTAAATCTCCTGTATCAAGTTGAAAGCCGCAATAAAAGCGGAAAATTTTTTATGTAAGCGCGCCTTACCCGGCGCAGATTTATTGGTTTTTTGTAATACAATCCGTGCTGTGCGCCGAGCGCCGTACCCGTCAGTCAAACTTTATGGCCTTGTTGATTTTGGCTATTTTGTTTTTTACAATCTTTTCTTCGGCGCCGCCGATTGTTATGGTGACGGAATTATTGTCGAAGGCAGAGAGAACGCCCTCGAAAAACTTTTTGCCCTTTAAGGGGGCGAACAGCTTTACTTCCACCTCTTTGCCGAGGTTGCGCTCGAAGTCGCGCGCCGTTTTAAACGGCCTGTCGAGCCCGGGGCTGGATACGTTGAGGGTGTAAGCCGCGCCGTAGCTGGGGTCGAGTTCGTCTATCGGCTCCATAATGGCGTTGTGGAATTTTTCGCAGGTGTCGAGGTCTACGCCGGACTCCGTTTCGATAAAAACGGTGAGGTTGTCGCCCTTTACCTCCGCGTCCACAATCTCTATGCCCATAGGGGCGGCTATGTTTTCGAGAAATGCCTTGATTTCTTCAACAGGTTTAAAGTTCATACCGATTTTAATTCTGCCGCACGCCTGCGCAACCGAATATTGCGCGTAAACCGTGCGAAACCCTTTAATATGACGATTGAGTGCCTTTTTTCAGGCACTCAATCAAAGCGTAATTATTAAGCCTGAAATTATTATAACACGGCAAAACGGATTTTGCAACCGATATCAGTAATCAGGTAAAGATTTTTTTATTTTTATGAGCTCGATGAAGATTTTTGCCGTGGCGAGCGCGTCGTCCTCCGCCCTGTGGTGGTTGAAAGTTATGCCGAAGTGGTCTGCCACGGTGTTGAGCTTGTTGTTGGAAAGGCGCAGAAGTTTTTGCGAGAGAAAGAGCGTATCTATCACGCGGTTATCGACCGCATAGCCGAGCTCGCGGCAATAGTAGTCGATGAACTTGAAGTCGAAGCCTGCGGCGTTGTGCCCGACGAGCACAGAGCCGTCGCAGAACTTTACGAAGTCGGGGAGAACGTCCCTGTAACTGGGGGCGGACTTTACCATCTCGTCGGTAATGCCCGTGAGCTCGACTATTCTCTGTTCGAGCGGCACGGGGCGCTCGGGATTTACGAAGGTGGAAAACTTTTCCTTTATCTCGCCGTTTATCACCTTATAGGCGCCAATCTCTATTATGCCGTCCATCTCGCCCGCGGCGGGCGTCGTTGAAAGGCCCGTGGTTTCGAGGTCGAACACGACGAACGAGGTGTTTTTGAAGCACTCGGGCAGCGACGTATCGGTGAAGAAGTCGGTCTGCGTATAGTCGGTGAACTGCTCGGGCTTTATGGTGTGGTAGGCCTTGGGCACGGGGCGCGTTTTGCGCTTTTCGGGCACGAAGTCCTTGGGGGGAGCACCGTAGTCTATGCGCGTTGCAGTGTAGCGCAGCATACCGCCGTGCACTTCGCTGCGGCAGAAGCATACTATGTTTTCGTCCGCCTTAATCTCCCTTATCTTGTCCACGCTCTTTTTGCGGGAAAAGTAGGTAAGGCGCAGCGTTGCCGTGCCGTCGGTCAGGGCGATGTTGAAGTAGGGCTTTTCTTCACCGTTGGAACGAGTGTAAGAGCGCTCTGATACGTCGAGCACCCTGCCGCATACCACGATGTTTTCGCCTATGAAGTTGAAATCTGCCATATACAGCGCCTTGCTCGGGGCGTCGGCACTCTCAATCGGGGAATAGTCGCACACGGGGAAGGTGCGGACGGGCGCTTCGAACGCCTCTTCTTCAACTTCGCGCTCTACGGTTATCTCGTCGGCGTTCAGCTTCCTTTGGGATATGAACCCGCGGAAGGTGCCGCAGTACGATTTTTTAAGCTCCTCTTCTATCGCGCGAATCATAGCCTCGCCGCGCGCTTTGTCGCCGAATATGCTTATATAAAAACTGAAACCTTCGTCGTCCCTCTTCACCTCGATATCGTTTTCGCCCGTGACCGAGGCAAACGCGGGGAACTTTTCGCCTATTGCCGAAATTATTCTGCGCTTTACCATTGCGCAGTCGGGCGTGAGCTTGGATATGGAAAGTTGCAGCGAAAATTCCTGCGGGACGTACCTGCGCACCACGGAATAGGCGTTGTTGTAGTCGCCCTCGGTGTAGGCGAGGTCGGTTATAAGTTTTACCGTAACGGCCGAGGTGGCGCGTTCAAGCTCCACTCCGCCCATTATGGCGTTTTTGAGTCCGCCGCTTAAACGGACTTCGCCGAGTATATCTTCAACCATCTGTAAGTTTTTTTATCTCCTCTAAAAATTCCCGCTCTGCGTCCTGTGCGGGAACGCGGCGGACTTCGCCGCCCTTTTTGAATATCACGCAGTAATCTTTTGCGCCCGCTATGCCTATATCTGCCTCCGCCGCCTCGCCCGGGCCGTTTACCACGCAGCCCATAACGGCTATTTTGAGAGGTTTGTTACAGCCGATTACCTGTGCCGAAACCTTTTCGGCGAGGGCAGCCGAATTCCACATACACCTGCCGCAGGTGGGGCAGGAAATTACGTCGGCGAAGTTTTTATCCAGCCCGACGGCGCGCAGAATACTCTTTGCGGCGTAGATTTCGCGCACGGGGTCGCCCGTGATTGAAACGCGGAGCGTGTCGCCTATTCCGCATAAGAGAAGGCCGCCGAGCGCCGCCGCAGATTTGACGAGCGCGCTTTCGTAGGTGCCCGCCTCGGTCACGCCTATGTGCAGGGGGTAGTCGGTGCGCCCGGAAAGCTGCCTGTATGCTTCGAATGTCATAGGAACGGACGAGGCCTTGACTGATATCACTATGTCGTTTACGCCGTACTTTTCGAGCATACCCACACTTGAAAGGGCGCTTTCGACCAGTGCGGACGCGCTTACGCCGTACTTTTGAAGAAACTGCTTTTCTATGCTGCCCGTATTGGAGCCCACGCGGACGGCGATTTTATGCGCCTTTATGCAGTCGGCGACGAGCTTTACCTTGTCTTCCCCGCCGATGTTGCCGGGGTTTATGCGCACCTTATCGCACCCCGCCTCTATCGCGGCGACGGCAAGTTTTGCAGAAAAGTGTATATCGGCAACCACGGGCATCGAGGTATGCTGCTTGATTTTGGTTATGGCCGCGGCGTCCTCTTCGTCGAGCACGGATACGCGTATTATGTGGCAACCCGCCTTTTCAAGCGCGGCAATCTGTGCGCACACCTCGTCTGTGCGGGAGGTTTTTACCGTGCACATCGACTGGATTTTTACGCTTTCGCCGCCGCCTGTATACAGGTTGCCTATTCTGACTTTGCGGGTCATACGCCCTCCAATTTTAAAGCCGCCGCAAACATAAGCGGCGGGCTTTGAATAAGTGAATTAAATACTTTGAGATTTCTCCGCTCCGCCTGCGGCTTCGGTCGAAATGACAGAGTGAAGTTGATTATTGCGGCTCCGT
>ERZ1643246.744-NODE-744-length-39989-cov-10.164521_pt1 | contig 39989 bp, 47 predicted proteins | sample MGYA00579265_ERZ1643246 | MGnify/ENA primary metagenome ERZ1643246 (study PRJEB29033, sample SAMEA4952261) | chicken gut metagenome | biome: Broiler Chicken; feature: Gastrointestinal Tract; material: Caecum | place: Ireland | collected 2018 | study: Broiler...
TGATGAGAGACAGCGGCGCCACCATGGAGTCCACGAAGGAGATCATCTCGCTGGGCGCCAGCAGAGCGGCATCCGCCATCTGGTAGACTGGAGAAAGCTCGTTGTCCGTCACCGCCACGATGGTGGCCCCCCGGTCCTGAGCGAACTTCACGGTGTTCATGGTGACCTTGGAGTACCGGGGAAAGCTGATGGCGATCATCACATCCCCGGGGCCGATCCGCAGCAGCTGCTCAAAGATCTCGCCGGCGGCGTTGGACTGCACCAGCGTCACGTTGCCGGTGAGCAGGTGGAGGTAAAAGTTCAGATACCCCGCCACGAAGTAAGAGCTCCGGGTCCCCAGAATGTAGATATGCCGGGCTCCCAGGATGAGGTCCACCGCCTTGCTGAACTCCGTCCGGTCCGCCTCGTCGGACACCATCCGCAGCTTGTCCATGTCGGACTGGATCACGGCAGTCAGCACATCCTGGCCGCCGAATTGATCGTCCGCCGCCTGGATACGCTGGGTGGAGGTCAGGCGGCTGCGGATCATCTCCTGCAGCGCCCGCTGCATGCTGGGATACCCGTCGTATCCCAGCTCCGAGGCAAAACGTACCACCGTGGACTCGCTGACGCCGGAGAGCTTCCCCAGCTTGCTGGCGGTCATGAAAGCCGCCTTGTCGGAATTCTGCAGGATGTAATTGGCGATCCGCTTCTGTCCCTTGGAAAACGTGGACATGTTGCTCTCGATCATATGTAAGATGCTCTTTGCCACTGCTGTTTCCTCCGAATGCGGTCCCGCAGGGGCCGCAGTTTCCCTTCAGCTGCGGAGCACAGGGCTCCGCAGCACGCTCCGAAGGGGTCCGCACCTGCTCCAAAGGCAGAAACGGTATCTGGTTGTCCCAGCGGTGGTCCCGCAGGGACAAGCCGGACGCCTTTTCGGAGCGGTCAAAGGTGCAATAGACGCTTCGCGGCTATTGTACCACAGATCCGCAAAATTTCAAATGCTTTGCGGGAATTTCCTGCCCATGAAAAAGCCGCTGCCTCAGCAGCGGCCGGGGAGCGCCCTGTCAGGGCGCCGTTCCCAGGGCCTTTACCTCGTCCGAAGTGAGCTGCCGCCATCTGCCGGCCGGAAGATCTCCCAGCTCCAGCTCTCCCTCCCGCACCCGGCGCAGGCGTTTTACCGTCAGGCCGCACTGGGCGCACATCCGGCGGACCTGCCGGTTCTTCCCCTCATGGATGGTCACCGCCAGAAGCGCCGTCCTTGCGGTCTGCCGCAGGATCTCCACCCGGGCGGGGCGGATGGGCTCCCCCTCCAGGTCTGTGACGGCCGCCAGCCGGGCAGCTGCGCCGGCCACCGGGCCGAATACGGAGACATGGTACGTCTTTTCCACCTCGTGCCTCGGGTGCAGCAGATGCTGGGCCCAGTCTCCGTCATTGGTCAGCAGCAGCAGGCCTTCGGAGTCCAGGTCCAGCCGCCCTACGGGATACACCCGCGCGCCGCAGTCCGCCACCAGCTCCGCCACGGTCTTTCTCCCCTTCTCGTCAGAGAGAGTGGACACGTATCCCCGGGGCTTGTTCAGCAGGATGTACATCGGCGTCGCCCGGGACGCCAGGGGCCGGCCATCCACCAGGATCTCGTCCCGGTCCGGGTCCGCCCGCTGGCCCAGCCGGGCCGTCTCGCCGTTCACCGTCACCCGGCCGGCGGTAAGGTAGTCTTCCGCCGTCCGCCGGGAGCAGACCCCTGCGGCGGACAGCAGCTTCTGCAGTCGTTCTTCCATCTTGTCCTCTCTATCCCGGCAGTCCCTGCTTCAAAATACTCAGGGCGCTCTCCATCCGGGGCGCCACATCGGCGCCGCACAGCAGCGCCACCCGGCCCACCTCTGTTCCGTTGACAGAGAACACCGCCTCACCGGCCCGGTCTCCGGCCCGGACGGGAGCCCGCAGGGTGCCATCCAGCTCCACATCCATCTCCAGGGTCTCCCCCTCCGCCAGGGGCCAGGCAAAGCTGTCCGCCGCCACCAGGGGCACCGCGGCGTTCAGGCCGTTCTCCACCGCCGCCCGCTGGATGGTCTGGCCCAGGGAGGCCCCCACCTTCGCCGGATAGGCGGAGAAGCCGTACTCATACAGCGCCGCATGGTCCGCCCAGTCATTGCCGTCCTGGAGGGTCACCGCCACCAGCCGCTGCCCCGCCCGCTCCGCGCAGCTCACCAGCGTCCGGCCCGCCGCCATGGTGTAGCCGGTCTTCAGGCCGATGCACCCCTCCACCTGGCTCAGCAGCTTGTTATGGTTGGTCATGGTCCGGCCGCCGATGGTAACGCTGCGGGTGGAGGCCATCCGCACCAGCGTCTCGTTCTCCACCGCCGCGCAGGCCAGAAGTGCCATGTCCCGGGCCGTGGAGTAGTGGTCCTCGTCATCCAGCCCGTTGGGGTTGGCAAAGGAGGAGTGCTCCATTCCGATGTCCCGGGCCGTCTCATTCATCAGGTCCGCGAATTTCTCCTGGCTGCCGCTGATGTGCTCCGCGATGGCCACGGCGGCATCGTTGCCGGAGCACAGCAGCAATCCGTACAGCAGCGTCTCCAGCGTCAGCTGCTCCCCCACCTTCAGATACATGGAGGACCCCTCGGTGTATGCCGCCTCCCGGGAGACGGTGACCACGTCGTTCAGGTCTCCCTCCCGGATGGCCACCAGGGCCGTCAGGATCTTGGTGGTGCTGGCGATCAGCATCTTCGCGTCGGCGTTCTGCTCATACAGCACCCGGCCGCTGTCCACGTCCATCAGAATGGCAGAAGACGCGGAAGTACTGACTGCGTGTGCCTGACAAGGAAATAGACTGAACAGGGCCGCCAAGGCGATCCCAAAGGCGGCCAGCCGCCGGAGCAGGGTCTGCAACTCCCATCACCTCATTCGTTTGGTGATGGTAGTATAACCCGTTTACTGTGGTTCTTTTTCTTCCTTCTTGTCGAAATATTTTTCCACTTTGTCCACCAGGTCCGGCATCATCTCCACCACCCGGTCCAGGGTGGTCATGGGAGGCATGGCCACCGGCAGCACCCGTGTGGAGCCCTCCCGGATCACCAGGAACGCCACCGGCTCGATCTTCACGCCGGCGCCGCTGCCGCCGCCGAAGTCCTTGGGCTGGACCTTGCCGTAGTCGGCGCCGCCGCAGCCGAAGCCCATGCTCACCCGGGAGATGGGGATCAGCGTCACGCCGTCCGGCGTGGTGATAGGCTGGCCCACAATGGTGTTGGTGTCCGCCATCTCGCGGATCTTGTCCATCGTGGAGCGCATCAGGTCGCTGAGGGGTCTCTTCTTGTCCATTGTCTCGTCCATGGGTACCATCCTTTCTCGTCACGCGGCGTGAGGACCTGCCGCCTTGCTGTCTGTCGTATCGGGTCTGGGCGGCTGCTGCCGCTGTTTCCGCTTCAAATACCGCCGCAGCCAACCGATGGCAGGCAGCGCCAGCTGCGCTCCCACGGCGATCAGCGTCCCCAGCCGGATGGAGAGGCCCAGCTCTCCCTCTGCCCGGGTCTTTGCCGCGTCAAAATCAATGCCAAGGTGGATCGCCGGATCCGGGATCACCAGCAGCTGTTCCAGAGCCGGCATCCCGGTCCAGATCAGGGCGTGGAGGCCGCCGTACAGCTCCGCGGCTGCGGCAGGGTCCTCCGCCCCGCCCAGCGTCACCGCCAGCCGCAGCGGCTGGATCCGAATGCCCCGCCGGGTGCGGCGCAGCGCCTTTTTCGAGGCGGGCCACAGCGTCTCCACGGCGTCCCGGATGTCTGCCAGCGTGGGCTTCGGGACTTTTTTGGCCGCCTCCGCCAGATCCTTGGGCTCCTTCTTAGGTTTTCCCGTTTTTTTCGGTTCTCCCGCCGTTTTTTTTGTCTCTTTGTCCGGTGTCAGCCGGATGCGGAAGGGGCCAATGGTCAGGTCCGCTGTTGCCCGACCGCTGCCGAAGGCCGCATACAGCCCAAGCCGCAGCCGCCAGATCACGATCGCCAGCGCCAGCAGGACCGTCAGTGTGATCCACAGTGCAGGCAAGCTCCGTCACCTCCCGGTGTCGTCTGAAAAGGTCTCAGGCCTCTGTGTTTTCCTCTTCTGCCGGGTCGTCCGCCGTCTCCGGCGTGTCAGCGCCGGTGACAGCCGCCGTGTCCGCCGGGTCCACGATCTGCCCGTCCTCGCTGATCCGCATCTGGCCCTCGCCGCCCAGGTCCGGCAGCTCCGGCAGGTCGTCCAGGCTGGTCAGGTGGAAGGCCCGGAGGAACTGCTTGGTGGTCCGGTACAGGTGGGGCCGGCCCGGCACCTGCAGCCGGCCGCACTCCTCGATGAGCTTCCGGTCCAGCAGCAGGCTGATGGTATAGGCGCTGTCCACGCCCCGGATCTGGTCCACATAGGCCCGGGTGGTGGGCTGGTAGTAGGCGATGATGGTCAGCACCTCCAGCGCCGGCTGGCTGAGCTTGGCGGGCTTGCGGATCTCAAAGGCCCGCCGGATGACGTCCGCGTAGTCCGGCGCCGAGCACAGCTGCCAGGTGTCCTCCATATGCAGCAGCCGGATGCCCCGGCGCTCATAGGCGTAATAGTCCATCAGCTTCTGGAGCACCTGCTCCACCGTGGGGCGGTCCATCTCCAGGGCCACGCAGATCCGATCCGTCTGCACCGGCTCCCCGGAGGCGAACAGGATGCCCTCCACCGCGGACTCGATCTCTTTCATCTCCATCTTGAAATGATCCTCTCTCACAATTTCAGATCGCCGGGCATCTCCCGCTCCTGTCGGACCGTGCAGTCCGTCTCAGATCCCGCCAAATGCAGGATGCGGGCCCGGCACAGCTCCAGCACCGCCAGGAAAGTAGCCACCACCTCGCTGCGGCTGCGGCTGCCCCGAAACAGCAGGAGGAACCGGGTGACGCCCTGATGCTTCAGCCGGCTCAGGATCTCCCGGGCCTTGCTCTCCACGGGATAGGGCTCATGCTGGACGATGTCGGAGAAGGCGGACCGGGGCGGCGGCAGGGACCGCTCCGCCCGGCTCTGGATCTCCGCCATGGCCAGGATCAGGTCTGCCGGGGCCTGGTCGTACGCAAAGATCTTGCCCCGCTTCACCGGCTCCGGCGGACGGGTGAGGATGTTCCGGCCGAACTCCCCCATGGGCGCCAGCCGGGCAGCCATGGTCTTGACCTTGGCGTAGTTCTCGTTGCGCTTCCGCTCCTCCAGGGAGGCGATCAGGGCGTCCATTTCGCTCTGGGCCTCCTCATCCTCGATGGAGAGCAGCATCCGGGTCTTGATGTACACCAGCTGGGAGGCCATGGTGACGAACTCACTGGCCACCTCCAGGTCCAGCTCCTGCCGCCGGGCCAGCCAGGCCATGTACTGGTCGCAGATCAGGGAGATGGAGATGTCCTGGATCTCCATCTTGTTCTTGCCCAGCAGGTACAGGATCAGGTCCAGGGGGCCCTCAAAGTCCTGCATCTCCTCTTCCGCCTTGCTGCGGACCACTTTTTCCAGTTTGAATACGGGGTTCTCCAAACCGTTCACCTCAGCCAAAAAACAATGTCAGCAGAGCGCTGTACACCCCCAGGATGCCCCGGGAGATCAGACTGCTGCCGATGCCTGCAAAGGACAGCACCAGCAGCACCAGGATGCCGTACCGCTCATAGCGCATCAGCGCAATGTACTGCCGGTCCGGCAGAAACGCCGCCAGGACCTTGGAGCCGTCCAGGGGCGGAATGGGGATCAAATTGAACAGCCCCAGGCCAATGGAGAGGGGTGCCAGCGTGTACAGGCAGAAGCTGAACACCACATCCATCGCCGCAGAATAAGGTGCGTAAAGGTAGATCACCTTACTGATCAGCATAGCCGCAACCGCCAACAGCAGGTTGGAGGCAGGTCCCGCCAGAGCGGTCAGCGCCATGCCCTGCTTGGGCTTTTTGAAGTATCGGAGATCCACCGGCACCGGCTTGGCCCAGCCGAACCCGGCCACGAACATCATCAGCAGCCCCAGCCAGTCGATGTGCCGCAGGGGATTCAAACTCAGCCGGTGCATGGACTTGGCGGTGGGGTCCCCCAGGGCCAGGGCCGCCAGGCCGTGGCAGGTCTCGTGGACCGTCAGGCAGAGAAAAATCGCAGCCACCCGCAGCACCGCATCCATCAGCGATGTCAGATCCAGTGCGGCAAGCAGGCCCTGTAAATAGTGCAGCATACAGTTCTCCCAATGATCATAACCCAAAAGATAGGAGTATTATACCAGTTTTTCCCCTGCAATACAAGGCAAATCACCGGATTTCCGCGCATTCGCCTCTGCCGTGCCGGAATGCCGTGAAGAGTGCGGTCCTGTCCGCACAAAAGGCGCCCCGCCGAGGCGGGGCGCCTTTTACAGGCGTTAGAACACAGGGTGCTGATAAGGCGCCGGCTCCGGCCCGCAGTAGAGGCCGTAGGCGTCGCAGATCCAGTAGGAGCCGTCTGGCATAGGGACCCGGCACCACTGGTGGCTCCACTGGTTTTCGTTCACATGCTCATAGGGGATGCCCAGCATGTTCAGGCACAGGCCCGTGGCCCGGGTACAGCCGGCACAGGAGGAGACGCCTGTCACAAAGTAGCCGTAAGGGTCGTTGTAGTGGGGCGCAGAGGTGGAGTAGGTCACCTGTCCGCTGTCCGCCATGTACCGCAGCGCCACCGCGATGCCGTACAGCTGCTCCTCCCGGCTCAGATCCGCCAGGGGCTCCACCACCTGCCGGGCCGCGTCGTAGGCCGCCTGAAACTCCGCATCCGTACAGCTGTTCTTCAGGCTGGACCGATTCTGGAGCTGGCTGATGGCCACCGGCTGGAAGGGTGCCTTCTCCAGAGTCACGGCTTTGCGCAGAGACGCATCCGCCATCCGGCCGATCAGGGCCGCAGCGGCACCCCGGGTGATGTAGCTGAAGGGGGCGAATGTCCCGTAGCTGTCGTTTCCGGTGAGCACACCTGCGTCGTACAGCCGATAGACCGCCTCCGCGTAGCTGGCATCCACGGGCACATCGGGGATGGCGCCCTCCTCGATGTTGCTGATCACCGGCAGCGCCTCATCCGGCAGGGCGCTGCTGAGGATCATGGCAAAGCCCGCCCGGGAGATAGGCACGTCGTAGGCATCGTATTTCCAGAGGATGCCGTTATCGGCAGCATAGTCCAGATAGGGCTGGTACCAGGGGGAACCGGAAGAAAACTCCGTGCCGTCCCCGGTGTAGCCGCTGTGGAGCCGGCAGGCCATAACGATGGTCTGGGCCACAGTGACACTGCTGGCCGTGTCAAAATACGTATCGCTCTTGCCGCCCATGATGCCGTATTCATAAGCGGTCTGCACATTGTCGGCGCACCAGAGGTCCGCCGGCACGTCTGTGAACTGTCCGGGCGTGTAGGTGTTGACTTTTTCAAACCCACCTGCCGCCAGTGCGGGGATGCTCAGAGAGAAAATCAATGCCGTTGCCGTAAAACAGGAAATGATCTTTTTCACAGTGCTCCCTCCTCTTTTCAGGGCCAGGCCCTTCTGGCTCCCATTTTACCGCAATTCCATAATTTGTCAATTCCCCTTTTGTCCGGAGCGGAGCAGAAACAAACGGAGCGGGTGCTTTCGCACCCGCTCCTGCCAGTTCAAAAATCAGCCGTTGCCCTTCACCATGGAGGCGATCTCCGCAGCGAAGTTCTCCTGCTTCTTCCGCCCCACAGGGCCTCCGGTCCTGCGGGGGCCCCTGATTTGATTTTGGTCGGCCAGGCGAAGCCCGGCCTCCCCAAGGTTTTGCTCCGCAAAACGCTTGTACGCCGCAGATGCGGCGGCCAGGCCCTTGGCCCGGCTGCATCGAGAAGAAGCAAACGGAGCGGATGCTTTCGCACCCGCTCCTGTCGGTTCAAAAATCAGCTGTGATCCTTCCTCCCATTCCCGCCGCATTCTCCCTTGAATTTTGACAGGGCGATGAAAAAGAGATTTTATTTCGATTTGTTTCGGAAACCGGCTTGAACACTCGTATCTTTTGTTTCAGGGCGCAAAAAAAGGGCCCAAGGTAACGTAAATTACCTCAGGCCCAATTCTTGATCGGGTCAATATTCCAGGGAGGATCTGCCTATTTTGAATGGCAGAGGCTCAAAGAAACAAAAGATAATTTACATCCTGACTCTACCATATTACGGCCTCAATTTCAAGCCCTCTATGATCTTGGCTCCAGACAATTTATAAAGTTCTTTTGATTTGCGAGTTTTAAAAGTTCCCTCACAAAAATTCAAGATCAGTCCATCAGAGAAATAATGTCGCTAACCAAAAGATATGTATGGATAATGTATCGTGAGGCTTCATCCTTTGACACATTGACATGGGTTCCCTTACATACGGCGTCATTAATCGCATCCAAACGCTCACCGATGCTTCTTAAATCAGAGCCGACAACATTAAAATAGGTTTGACTTCCTTTCTTACTAGAAATGAATTGAACGAGACGATTAATATATTGATCGTGTCCAACGAGTATTTCTTTTTTTCCGATAATAATTGGATCTTTTTGAGGCGGGTAAAGTGCATCCGCCAAATCAAGAAGTATCCTCCGGCAAGAATGAACTGCGTTTGCCCAATCCTCTGGATTTTCAGAGTCCATATTCTCATAAACAGAAACAAATTTTCCTATGGATTTAGGGCACAAACTTGTTAACCGATCATTCACAGCTAAACGGGCCTTTGTAAAAGTATCTTCAATAATATTTCCATAAGCCAACCTATTATATATTTGAAGAGTATAGGCATACAAATGCCCTCGTATGCGCTGAAGCCAGTCCTGATTCTCAGCAATCGATGATACGACAACCGTCCGTTCTCGCATATTTCCTGTAGGAGTAAATACCGTTTGATTTGGGTTTGCAGATGAAACGGAAACGTCAGGATCAGAAGATGCAGATAGTCTTATCTTCTGAGCCTCTATAAGTTCCTCAATTCTTGCAAGAAGTGTCGTATTGGCATACTCTTTTGTTGAAGAGACACCATTCTTTTTTTCGGTTTTGGTATACCGACGTCCAGCGATGCCAGCGATTCTCCACGTTTCAGAATTTAATAATCCATCCTGCCCCTTCGGATAACCTGAGGACTCGTAAGAGAATAACAATATACCATCCTCATCACCGAGTAAACGGCATAAACGCAAACATTTTAGAATAATATTGCTCACTGGCAATTCGGACAATTCAAAATTTTTGAGTATCTCACTGGAAAGTTCTGTGCATTCTTTAATTCTCGCACTATTCATCCTGTTCCTCCAATTCTGAGAAAAGCACCATAATTTGACAATGATATTATATCTATTTTGATAGCACGACGCAAGATTAACCGCTTTTTCAAAACCTTCGCACTATCTTGATCCCCGCTCTTTTCATTCCCACTGCAGAAACCACCTTTTATTTCCCTTCCCTTTTCGGTATAATATGGAATAGCAGTTAGCGGCTAAAGAAAAGCCGCTCTATCTTCATCGCAGGCAAGGTGATGGCATGAAAGATGAGCAGAAAGTGAATTTAGCGGAGATCGCACGCACATATAATATCAGTTACTCCATGCTCTATCAGCGGGTCCATTCGGGCCTGTCTCTGGATGATGCGATCACTGTCTGCGAGCAGGTTCGGGATGCCCGCCAAGCTTCCGGGCGAGTCAAGGCCTCATCCCACTATCACGTTCCCATCACATTCAATGGCGTCACCTATTCCTCGTTTGCGGAAGCGTGCCATTCGGTTGGCCTTTCCGAACAGACTGGATATGTCCAGCGAAAACGAATTATGGATCGTGAGGGCATTTCAAAGGAAGCCGCAGCTCTAAAGGTCCTGCAAGCTGCCGCAGAATATCCCCCGGTACAGCGCTTCAAAAGGCCTGTCACTGTGTTTGGCGTAACATACGAGTCGCAAAGTCAAGCTGCTCGGGCATTGAATATTCCTCTGGGGAGTATCGCCTCAAAGCGTGCAAGGGATCACCTGTCTGTTGAAGCAGCCATTGAATCCCTCTATATGCAGAAGCAGGCCGATAATGCCTTTACTTATCAAATTCCATTCACCGGGCAGGTTTGGAAAGATCTCAAGCCCATGCTGCAAGAGATCTTCCCACAACACCACTACGAGGGCTCCATATTGAACGCAGCCTATCAGCTGACCGATGAGCTGAAATTGTCCTGCGAGGTATTTATGCCAAATGCGAAGTGCCTGACTTTACGTTTTAAGGATCTGAATTTCATCGTGCCAAGTAAAGTCACTTCTCTTTCCGCAGCGTATTATGGGATCAAGTTTATTTTAAATGAATCCGGAGAAACCGAGGCAATATCGGATATCTTTTTAGGCAGGCACCCGAAATCTAATAAAATTCTTATTCAAAACGCCTGGAATCACTGCTGTGCAATACTTTTAGAACTATATAAAAATTTCTGAAGGCCAGAGACGGAGTTGATTCCGTTTCTGGCCTTTTAGTTTTGAATTTCTATTTATATTCCTGGAATAGGAAACATCCTCCTGTCGCCTATTCTGTAGAATTTCGAATTCTTTATAAAAAATCCAAAAAGCTCCAAGGGTCCCCCCCCTTGGGGCTTTTTATTTTTTGCAGCCGTCGGCAAGTTCTTGGCACCTGTTTACGCCAGATCGATTTTGATACGCAGAAATAGTGTTATAAAAAATTTTCGTTTTGCATATAACAATTCGGACCAATTCTTATCAATTCCGACAATACCCGCTGGTATTATCAGAAAATTAGTGTTATGAAAAAAATATCTTTTGCATATAACAATATATTTCAGAAAAAAGGAGGAATTTTATGCCTTATGACTCGCCCCCTGGCGAACCCATCCCAGAACTGCCGGACGGCCTCTATCTCTCCAAGATCCTCTATGTTGAGGAAGATGATCAGGCATTCAAGTTGATTTTAGAAATCGTGGTGGGTCGGTATGCGGGCTATGCGACTATTGCGACGAGGCAAAACAAATTCTGGCCGCTCCAGCAGCGAATTGATAAGGAACATGGTCAAGCCGTGCTGAGGTACATCCTGTCAAGCACCAATGTTTCGGATATCCATCAGGCTGCCGGGCATCAAGTTTGTGTAGAGCTACAGAGGACCTCTCAATGGGGTTATCAGTGCCGCCGGTGGCTTCCCGCCGCATCTTTCAAGGTCAAACCGGAAGATATCCGTCTCGGCAATGGAAGCTGGGCAAGCGGTTCGCCTGAGCATACCCGGGCCGACATCATGGGTGAAATGTCTGGTCTGCCGACTATTTTCATCGACACTCGGGAGCGGGGGTCTCCCATGATCGACTGGTGCGCAGAACACAACATCATTCTTGTCCCTGAGTATTTCTTGGCAGGTGATTATTGGGCTCCCGGCTCCCAAATCCTTGTTGATCGAAAAAATAATCTGACCGAACTCTGTGAAAATTTTACTGCTTCCCATAAATGCAGCCGCTATAACATCGCGGCCGCACATGCGGCCGCTAAGAAGATGCGGCTGGTCTATGTGATCGCAACAAGTCCTACGGATCATGTCAGCTGTCTGGATGATCTTGTCAACTGGAGTGGTTCCAGCCCCAATATCAAGAATCTCTACGGCCCCTATGTGTTGAGGCAGATCATCGAGTGCCAGAAACGCCATCCCAACACACATTTTGTTTTTGTCGATAAAAATCTGCTGTGCGAGACGATCTGCCAGCTTCTGCTACCTGATAATCGTGACGCCGGAAAGGAGCCTTTATGACCGCAACCATTCCAGAGATCTACGCCTTCTGCAAAGCGGTTGCCCAGCGGGTGACGGTTCCGGAAGTCGCTGAGCAATTCTGCGGCGGGCCTAAAGTCAATCCCCAGTACCCGGACTTTATCGTCTGCCCTTCTCCTGATCACCAGGAGCACCACATCAACCACTGCTGCTACACGGGCAGCGGCTCCCATGGCCAGCGGAGGTTCCACTGCTTCTCCTGCGGTGCCAAGGGAGATGCCGTGACCTATGCCGCTATGTGGTTTGAGATCGGCAATTTTGCCGCCGCCCGGCAGATCAACAAGTTTTTCAACCTGAATATTCCGGATCCCTGCGATCCTTAAATTAAAATTGGAGGTATGTATGAGCAATCAATATTATATCCGAAATTCAACCAATCAAAAGGCTCCTGATGACCGGCTGAATCTGGTCAATTCCAAAATCATGCAGGCCTTTCCGCCGAGTGATTCCCTGCGGCAGAGCCTCAAGGACACTCGTGGCCTGACCGATGAACAGATCGACATGTTCACCGCAAGTCCGATCAACGCTGCATCGGTCGTGGAAGACGTTCTGGCAGCTGGGGATATCCAGGCCAACGATCTTCTGGGCGTGCCGGGTATCTACCTGGACAAGCAGTCCGGAACCACAGGAAAGGGGGCCATCAAGTTCAAGACCTATACTAATACGGATTGCGTTATCGCTGTCCGTAACGAGACCGGAAAGGTTGTGGCTCTGCAGGCAAGGCTCAAGGCCACTGACAGCGGCCCCCGATACCTGTGGTATTCCTCCAAGGGCCGCCCCGGTGGGGTCACCTCTGGCGCACCCATGGGTGTTGTCCCCGGGAAGCGGTCCCGCAAGGATGGGCAGGAGCTGCGGATCGCCGTATGCGAGGGCTTCTTCAAGGCTGCGGCCATTGCCCGCACCTTGGATGTCGATTATGTGGTCTTCTGCAGCGGCATCCAGAACACCAGCCCATTTTCAAAACTGGTTCACCGCCTGGCCCGCAGAAAGCCTTTCTCCCTCTTGATCGTCCCGGATATGGATTTTCTGACCAGCAGAGAGGTCATGAAAGCCTATGCCAAGCTGACAGGCGAGGCCATGCAGCTGACGAGGGATGTTTCTGTTCTGGCTTGGCCAGTCCGGTTCGGGAAGGGCTTTGATGACATGCTGGCAGCTGGCGGACTGGCTCATTGCCGGATGCGGCCGGCAGCTAAGTTCCGGGATGCCCTCTACAATGAGGCCGCCCGACTTGGCTCCCCAACACTGATGGATTATATCGAAAATTGTTTTGATTAAAGGAGGAACTGTTCTATGACTGAAAACGAGAAGAAAACAATTCTGGATACATACGCCCTCTCTCTTCGTCTGGCAGCGTCTGATGCTAAGGGCCAGCCTGTGGCTCTGATGACACCAGAGCAGACCGCCGAAGTGGAGGCTTGTATCAAGGCAGCCATCGGGCGGATGACCCCCCTGGAGCGTTTTGCGCTCCAGGGCCGCCTCGACGGCCTGTCTGGCAAGGAGATGGCCGGGATCTCCGGCTACAACCGCCTGACCATCTATCAGGCGCTGAACTCCGCAATTCAAAAAATCAATTTTGAGTCTTGAAGGAGGACTGAATTATGAAAAGATTTCAAGTACCCAGCAATATTATCCCGAAAGTTGTCAAAAAAAGGTCTGTGAGCGAGACCGAAATTAACGCTCTTGTGACCCAGGACGACTTTGAGTTTTGGTGCAAGAATTATGTGGTAAAGCGCCCTGGAGACGAGCCTGACACCCTGTCGGCATTTGGCGTTCCTTTTGAGGAGAGCGGAATTCTGCCTTATGGCTGGAATAAGAGTCCGTATGATCGGGGCGCCTACCCTCTGACCCAGCGAGGCCTGGCTGCTTTGTTTGCAGACAACTATCGGGATAAAATCCGCTACTGCTCTACTGAGCATAAGTGGTATGTGTTTGATCCCGCCAAAGGGTGGTCAGAAGACACAGACAAAAAACAAGTCAATATTCTTCTTGATGAGTTTAATGGTCGGCTAGAATATGCCGCCTCATTGATCGATGATGATGATTACCGGAAGCGTTTTAGAAATCGGTATTGTCACGAGCTGGACACAGGTCCTCAGGCTCGGACGTTTCTATATTTGGTTTCTGAGAGAACTACCTTCTCGGCTAGTGAGATGGACACTGCCCTTGATATCCTTGGTGCCCTGAACGGTGTCGTCAAGCTGGGGCGTGGTAGGCCTTTCGATTTCCACCCCTTCTCTCCTGCGGATATGATCACCCGGCACATGGCAATCGTCTATGATCCTGACGCCAAATGCCCGAGATGGGAACAGTATCTGAACGAAATCTTCAACGGAGATCAAGAGATCATCAACTTCCTGCAAATATTTTTGGGTCAGATGTTGTATGGTTTTAATGAGCGAAAAGCCTTTGGCATCTTCTATGGCCCTGCCACCAACAACGGTAAGTCCACTTTGGTGAATGTGCTCCAAACAATACTTGGCGACTACGCTTGGGCAGCCTCAAATGACTTTCTTGCCCAAAGAAAGCGGAACTCAGTTCATGACTCAGAGCAGCTCGCCCATACAAAAGGGACTCGCCTTGTCACCATTCCTGAACCGCCTCAGGATCAGATCGTGGATGTGTCGCTGGTCAAAAATCTAACCGGTAATGCCCCAATCACTGCCAGATTGGTATACCAAAATAGTTTTACTTTCGTTCCTAGCTGTACGATGATCATCGATACCAACCATAAGATCTGGATGCGGGATCACACAGTTTTTGACCGTGGATCTGTCATTCTGTTCCCATTCAACGAGGTTTTTGACGAAACGAAAGCTGACTCTACCTTGAAAGATAAGCTTCTGCAGGAGCGTTCTGGAATCCTGAACTGGCTGCTGGAAGGGTGGGCCAAGTACAACGCCGCAACAGCAAATGGCACGAAGGGATGGGTTCTTCCTCAGTCCATGGTCGATGCGCTCAATGAGTATCGTGGTGAGTCTGATACGATGGAAAGTTTCCTGACGGAAAATTATGAGGTAACTGGTGACCCCAATGATCTCGTTAAGCCGGATGCGCTCTATCAGACCTATCGGTCCTGGAGCTATTCCAATGGGGATCAGGCCAAGAGCAAAAAGGTATTCCTCCCCGATGTCACAATTCGGCTGAGTAATTTGCTCCGGAAAAAGCGGGGTATCACCGGCACGTTTGATGAGAATCTCTGCAAATATAAGGATCCTCACGGCACCCGCTACTACTGGGGGATCACCCGCAAGTAAAATTCAACACCGCATCCATATTTAAAATTAATATATAAAGGTAACCGAGCTGATGTCCCGATAGGCTTCAGTTCGGTTTTATGATTTTTTGGCGGCATTGTGGCAGAGCTTCTTGTCACCTGCAGGAAACCGTGCCATGCTGCTGCGGTAAATCATCGGCCGGCAGAGATTTTTCGGCTAACGAAAAGCCTCTCGCATTCCATACAAATTTTACAAAAATCGTCAACCCATTGAAATAAATAATAATTTTTTTGCATATAACAAATTAAAAGAGGGAGCCATTGAAACAAGGATCTGTATTCCCTCTATCCTATATAATTAGAGGTTTTAAGTTATGACATACCAGAATATTCATCCTGTACCTGCGCTGTTGATCCCGGTTCTGGCTTCCCCGCCCGCAGGTTCGCCCACTCTGGAACTTTGGGAGTATTACCGGCGGGAAAAGAGCCTGGATCGCCGCCTTGCCCGGCAGATCGATGGCCTCGCCGGAACGGCGGCAGACAGGGATTCGCTACGACAGGCTCTGAATGCCCGGGAAGCGTCCCTCCATCCCATCGGGGTACAGATCAGTAATGCCATTCTCCGGCTCCCCAGTATCAATGCGCAGCTGGCTCTGGAGCTTCGGTATCTGGAGAGTCTCACGCTCTCTGAGGTCGCTGTGGAGATGCATTACTCCCGCTCCGGAGTCCAGATGCTGCTTACCAAATCGCTCTGCCAGCTGCAGGCACAAGATCATGCAGCTTCAAAAGAAATCGATCAGGAGGTGATTACCCCATGAGATCTACTAAACCATCCGAAAATAAATATCGGAATCGAAAAGTGATCGTGGATTGCCTCTCATTTGACTCCATTTTAGAGGCCCACCGTTACAGTGTCCTCCGTTCCAGACTGGATGCCGGGGAGATCAGCGATCTGAGGCTTCAGCCACGGTTCACATTGGCCGAAGGTTTTCGGGATCTGGATGGAACATATATTCGCCCTGTCCAATACATAGCGGACTTTTCCTATAAGGCCAATGGTATTCGCATCGTGGAGGATGCAAAGGGCTTCCGTACAGAGGGATATACCATTAAGCGCAAGCTTCTCAAGGACAAGTATGGGCTCTCTATCCGGGAGATCACAAAGGATACTGTGGATCTGCCTTAAAAAATTGAAAGATAGAACAAATGCCCCTCTTTCCATGCAGGAAGGAGGGGCGCACCTATGCATGAAACTCAAAGACCAAAAGGCTGCATCCTAAAAGGTAATTATAGTAAGGAGAGGGAAAAAGGAGAAAAAATGAAAATGCCCACGGTTCATGCTTATTTTAACCACTTTGTCTTGTGATCCTTATCGGTGCTTATTTTGTTATATGCGCATATTTTTAATAATTTAAAGGTAGAGAAAGATTTTTATCTATGTTTTACAGTCAAAAGCTATATGGTTTCCGCTTTTGTTCCAGGTCTTCTGCAGCCCCCCTCCCCCATGTCACCAGCATCGACACCGGGAAGGGAATTAGCGCCTAAAGAGAAGCCCCTGTTGCCCCTAAGAGATCGTGGAAGAGGCTTTCTTTTAGCCGCTAGTCCTTTCCTCTTGTAAAAAGATTGAGCATCCTTCTCCTAATTTCAAGGAACTGTTGCATTTGCCACGGCATGATTCCTGTGATATTTGTTTCAATACCACATTTTTTTATTTATATAAATGTATTTTCCCCAAATAGTGCAAAAATCGTGCCGTACTTGCCGTAGTGTTGTATTTCCTGTATTTTTTATAAAAATAGTCCCAATTCGATTTCGTGTTCTCAGCGACGTCAAAGCCTTATGCTGCCAAGGGCAGAAACTGCACAGGAACACAAAACAGAACTGGGAGTTCCAAATTAAAAAGCCCTCCTGTTTTCCAGAAGAGCCATCATCTTTTAGATGTATATTCATGATCCCGCTTTTAGCGGTTTTGATTTTTTAATCCTGATCATAAGCACTCAGGAGTGCTGCCAGCTCGTCAACAAAGGACAGGTATTCCGCCTCCGAATCGAAGGCATACGGATTGATCTCAACGGATAATCCTCCATAGCGGCTTCTCCAGGTTGACTGCTCTCGAATGCTCTTTGGCCTTGGGGGAGCAAAGGGGACGACATTCCCGTCAGCAACAGGCCCGTGCGCTTCCTTCACAATGTCCTGCGCAATGGATTTGGACACTTCGCTTTTCTCCGCAGTCGGGAAATGGATGATCTTTGCCATATTCTACCTCCTTTCCTCTTTGCTATGGTTCCATTATGGCATACTGTTTTTAGAATGCAACTGTATGCGTTCTCTTTTTACAGTCTATTCACAAATAATATCTTGGATTTTAAGGAGGCGGAGACCCATGGAAAATAAACTGTTGGGCGGCGAAGTTACTGACAATGATGCTCTCTTTGTCTGCTACATCATAGAGAAAACAGCACGCACATTGAAACAGCGGAATCAGTATGTAGTAGAGAAGCTGGGGCATGAAGGGTTACAGCACGAGTTGTATGTGGCAGATGTCCGGCATTGCGAAAACCCGTTGCAGGTCGTGGATGAGTGGATCAACGACTACAAAATGGAAAAGGGGACTTTCGATATTCTGGATGTAGACCGGGAGCTTGCGCCAAACCTTCCATCAGAATTGGATATGGGGTCTGTGTATGCGAGGCTGGTCTGTGCGGGAACGCCTGAGAATGGAGATTACTCAGAGACGATCCAGAAAGTATATCAGTCACCCATCTGCCAGATCATCGACAACTATGAGTCCAGCGGCTTCTGCGAGCCTTCTCATGTGATTCAGCGGGCCTTTGAAACAGGATCGTTTAACTGAAGCGTGTCAATCTAAGAGACTTGCTGCGGTCCTTTATTTATTGCATAGAGCTGTCTTCACTGCTAAAATAAAAGAGATGAGGGGGGATTATTTTTTGGATATTATTCCAACAGTCGTGCGGGCTATCGCTGGAGATAATTTCACTGTATACGCCTATTTCAACAATGGAGCGATCCGTTTGATCGATGTGAAGCCACTCATCGAAGAAGGCGGTGTCTTCTCTGCGATCGCTGATCCTACAGCATTTAGAGAAAAGTTGACCGTTCTCAATAATACTGTTGCGTGGGATATTTCCGGAGACCGAGATCCTACAAAATGCATCGATCTGGATCCGGTCACGATCTTCAATAAAGGGATCAACGCAGAAAATATCTGATTTTTTTACGCAATGAGTATCTGCTTCAGCAGGGTTCTCGAACTTTTCGCCGCTTTCATTGATTTGCCGACAGGATCCCGCATATAATGAGACAAGAGATTTAGGGTTATTTACATTTATAGGGGTGCATGTCCCACAGTTAAAAGTTCCAGGGACAGGCACAAGAACGCCTTCCCTGTTTGGATATATAAAATCTTATACATGGAAAGGTGGACACTTTTGACATGAAAGAAAATGGCAAATTCACTGACTCGCTGTTTCATCTATACTTCAGCGAGGATCCAAAGCGAGCGATTGGCCTGCTCAATGCGCTCGATGGAACAGACTACCCGGGGGACTCAAAAGTCCAGTTCATACCCCTGGAGCGTGCTCCATTTATGGATGGGGTGAATAATCTCTCTTTCGTGATCGATGGGCGGCTTATCGTTTTTGCTGAGCTTCCATCAACGATGAACCATAACATGGCGCTGTGGATGCTGCTATACTTGCGAAGGGTCTATGAATTCCTTTTAACACCTGAAGCCACATATCGCAGCAAGAGGATCGATCTCCCTGTACCCAAGTTCTTCGTGCTCTATGACGGAGCCGAAGAGGCCCTGGCGCATGAAGTCCAACAGCTCTCGGATGCTTTTATGCAAAAGGATGGGCCAGCTCCGTTTGACTTGACCGTTGACGTGTTCAATATCAACTATTCCAGGGACAATGAAGTTCTGAAAAGAAGCAAAAGTTTGGAAGAGTACGCTCTGTTCATTGACTGCGTTAGAAAGCACAAACAGGTAATGGGGTTTTCCGATGCGATCAAGACAGCGATTGGAGAATGCGTTGACAGAGGCATCATGAAAGAGTTTTGGCAGAAACATGGAGGTAATGTGGAAAGCTGGATGCAGCAGCTCCCCCCAGATCACAAGGAGCAGCAAAAGCTGTAAATAGCGCTTTTGAGAAAGGATCGATACAGGTGGAGAACAAAACGCTGAAATCCCCTCCCCCATCTGACGCAAAATGGTATTTTGATCAGTTTACCGGCGAACGGGAAGAATTCTATCGAGTGTTTTTTAGGATGTGCCACAAATTCGGAGTGTCATGGAGCAGCGCAACTCCCAAAGAACGCCTTTTTATTGAGGCGATCACTCGCTTCACTTATGAGCAGGAAGCTGCAAAAAGAAAAGGGATCCCGTTGAATACGGTAAAGCCAGTCTTTGACCTCACATGAATTTCCTATACGGATGCGAAGCGGAAAGATCAGCTCCACCCTGGATCACAGGGAGAAACAAAACTCAAAAAGAAAGCACCCCTATCCTTTTTGGATGGAGGTGCTCATTTGTTTTGCGCATCATGCCGTGGTCCGCATATTACCAGATCCTAATGTGCAGAGCAACGGCAGCTATATTCTCACTGAAAGGCCGCTGCTCCCCCTTCCCCTACGTCACCGACATGGACACCGGAAAGGTGTTTAGCGCCTAAAGAAAGCCTCTGCTGGCTCCCGAAAACAGGAAGGGGCTTTCTTTTAGCCGCTAGTCCTTTTATCTTATAAAAATAGTGGACAGCCTTTTCCCTATTTTAAAAACTGTTGCATCTGCAACGGCACGAACGGCACGATTTTCTGTAAACTTTCTTCTAATACTTATATATACTTGTTATTCTCAAAAAGATTGTAAAAAATAGTGCCGTTCTTGCCGTAGTATTATATTCCCAATATTTTTAGCGAAAATAAGGGATATTTCTCTTAAAAAAGTTGCAAAGTTGAAGTATTCTTCTGCCGTAATCCCGCCGTGATAGTGCCGTTCGGTGCTGGTGCGGGTGACCTTTATAGAGGGGGCGGAGTCTCTTGCGCTATGCCTTGAATTTTCGGTTGCCACTGGTCCTTTTCAGGTCTTCGATGGCCATCTCGCAGGAAAGCGTGTGGTAGCCAGGATAGACCAAACGCATAGTCTCGGCATCTGCCTGCAGGTAGATGTCTTTGCTGCTCTCTCCGGTCAAAAAGTGCCAGTAGCGATAGAGGTAACCGATCCAGTACAGGGTTTCGTTGGGATAGACCTCGCCGCCTGTTGGAAGGGCGATCATATCCTTTAACTCTTCCAGCATGTACTCTTCACCCATCCATTGATACCGGTGAAAGGGCATATCTAGCCCGGCGGCGACATCGCTGTTCATGAACCCCTCAATGAAGGGCTTGCTGTCCATATTGAATTTGAAGGACAGCTCGAACAGACGGCCCTGAATATCACAGAGCTGTATCTGAAACGAATCTAACACCTTGAGACACCTCCTCCAGCAGCTCGTCAAAGTACCTGCCATCACGGCGGTGTGCCCGGCAGATGTCGTCGGCCAGCTTTTTTCCTTTTGCCCGGTTTTCACTGCTCGTCCGCTGCAGCTGGGTCTTTTCCTCTTCGCTCAGCCGGTGCTCAGCCAAGATCTTTACCTGATCACAGGCCTTCTGAGAAATCGCAACATACTGTGTTCCCAGATCCAGGGCTGTCAAGCACTGCAGCAGGGCGGCATCGGTGATCTCTCCCTGGAAGAACCGATCCAAAACGATGAACATCCAATCGTCCGCAATCTTGCCGATCACAAGATCACAGCCGGCATCCAGCTGGACAAGGGACCGATAGAAATCGGTGCCTATCATGTGATCCATACGCCGCCGCTTGCAGGCAATGAACAGCGCCCATGCAAGGCCATCCAGTCTCAAGCACCGCAGCTCCTCCATGTCCAACTCGATCTCATAGAATACAGGGGCCTGCTCAGCACAGATCAGAGTGAGAGGCTGCTCGGGCCGGTCTCCCATATAAAATCCGGAGCCAAACTCACAAAAGCTGCGGCTGCAAGGAGTGATTTTGCCTACGATTCCGCTTCTGGAACCATGATAGAGGGCTTTTGTTTGGAATTTGGTGCCAGTGAAAACCTGATACGGAATGGTCAGCATTTCTTTCATCGCCTTTTGACCGCATTTTACGTGCCATTTAATTTAACTGCCAGAAACGGTCTATGATTGCCAATCTTTCCCCGTTAAATACTGACTTTCCAAAGTGATAAGTTACTTCTTGATCTTCTCCAAGACATCCGCTGGCAAAAGAGCCTTTACAGGGCTTTCTTTTGCAGAAACTAATCCAGCGTCATTGGTTGCGATATACTCAGCTTCTTCATGGAACGCACATACCGCCAGAACCGCATCCTCATAGTCCTCCATGGCCAAATTAAGAGCCTCAAAACAAATCTCACCATCTACAGGCGCAACATCAAATAAAGATAGAACATTATAGATGACTTCCCGAGCAGTTTCTTCCCCAAGCTTTTTTCTGACCACATAATGGATGTCGGTAATACTGTTGGCAGTGATCAGCCCAGAGATTTTCTCGTTAACTACCGCCTGGATCAGCTCCTGTGCCTCCTCGTATCCAGGGCGGCCCATAGCTGCGTTCAAAATCATATTCGTGTCAAAAACGACTTTCATCCCAGGATCCGCTCCTCTCGATCCCTTTCGAGATCTTCATCAGACACATCCATTCCCGGAGTCCGCATGATATTGACGATGTTCGCCCATGCGGTCTTTTTATCTGGCCGGGCATTTACGATCTTTGCGACGATCTTTCCGTTGCGAGTGATCATGATATCCTGCTCCTGTGCCATGCTGACATATTTTCCAGGGTTTACTTTTAAATCGGAAATAGAAATCTGTGTCATATAGATCGCTCCTTTCTGATTTGATTATATAAAATAAGGCCTATTTAGTCAATAGAACAGGTCTTTTATTTTTTAGAAACAGGACTTGTTCGTCATAACGTATGCATTAGCTTCATGAAATATGCTGTGAGAAAAATAAAAGCGAAGCCCCGTCCAAAAAGACGAGGCTTCGCTTTACTCAGTCCGAGCATCCTTTGTTCCCCGAAGCCGCTCTTAAAAACGACATGACCTCCTGAGCGTGATGTACGTTTTGGAGAGAAGGAATATCATCTCCTGCTTGCTTCCGAGTCTGTACGAAATAGTCCGCAACGATCTGAAAATCTGACTGAAATTTGCTGACAGTTGCTTCGTCCAGTCTGGCAACGTCAAAAAAATTGATCTTATAGTCGCTGACGAACGGTTTCAGATCTTCCCGGATATTCTGTCCCAGGTACTCTAAAATCGTCTTGGGTCCATTCCATTTTTCCTTACCAAAATACAAGACGATCGAGATGACCGGATAAGGCGTCCAGGGCTTCGACTCTGGCTCAGTTTGTCCTGGGGCGTTTAACTGGGTCGCTGTCAGATGTTGGTCCACCTGCGCTTCGTAAGCCGCTCCATCATAGCCAACGACTCGGAGAGGAATATCTCGGCCCTGCTCTGCCCGAGTCCCGATGGCCAGCAAAGACAGCCGGATATTGTTCTTCGTCCAAATCTTACAAGCATTCCATTCCTGTGAGGGATGATCGTCCCCGATCTCCAACTGTGACAGGGTTCCACCAGAGATCAGATTCTCTGGCTCTATGACCTGCCGGCCGCTAAACAGCAGTACATTAAAAATATCTGCGAAGACGTCCGGGAAATCAAAGAGGCTTTTCTCTATAAAGTTTCTTTCGTTTGGCATTTTATTTAATCCTCGCTTTCCAATGAAATGTATTTACATAAACAGGGAAAGCCTTTGAGCCATCCCTGATAATTTGAGTCAGGGATGAACCCCTATATGATTTTTCCTCTATTTTGAATTTCCTGATGAGCGGGTTATCCTATTATATGCCAAAATTCAAGAGAGGATATGGCGGGAATTGGAGGAAGAGACACATTAGCTCCTCAGAAATTTCTGAGGGGCAGCTTGAATTAAAAGGAAAGGCTAATATTGAAGTTGGTGGTTACCAGTTAGTTTCAATATAGACTCCATTGTAAGAAGCCAATCTGCTTTTAGGAACTTCTCTTCCCCAGCGAATTTGGTTATTATAGTTGCCTTCCACAACTACATAAGAGTCACCGGTATCCTCAAGCACTACAATTGTATGTCCATCATAGCGAATTCTGTCACCCACACGAGCCCCTTCATATCCATTTACAATAGTTCCTCGTGTAGTTCCAAAAGCAGCATCAGCACAAATTGCTCCGAATGCGGCACAGCCGCCGTATCCCTTATAAGTATTATCGTTCGTCCAGGTCATACCCTCAGGATACTCACTCTTCAGAGCCAAAATTGCATCATAGACTTCCTGCTCAGTGAGATCACTCGTTCCAGAACCAGTGTTGCCAGTGTTTCCGCCGCTGGAGCTGGAGCCACTGGTCACGACCACCTTAATGGTAGCAAACACGGTCTCATAGTCTACAGTAGACAGGCACTCAATGGTCATAGTTCCGGGAGTCAGGCCAGTGATGGCAGACATATTTGAGGAGGAGTCCCAAGGAGCGTTGGCGATCTGCTTGCCGCTGGCATCGAACTGATCAACGTAGTGCTCGATCCAGTCAGCACCCATCTTAGTAGCGTCCATGTAGCACTTCTCACCAACGCCAATAGTCACGGTGTAAGATCCGCCCTTCACAGGAGCGACGGTATCGCCAGCGCCAAATGAAGTCGTACCAGATGGTGTGCTCGGAGTCTCAGGGGTCTCCTCCTCCGGCTCCTCTTCCACACTGCCGGGGTTGGCGATCTTCGTGTCATAGCGATACAGCATAGCCGCCACGTGAGACCGCTTGATCGCACCGAAGGGGTTCATCTTGGAAGCAGAGGTGCCATTCAGAATACCAGCGGGAACGGCCCAATTGACCATTGCGGTCTTGATCTCGTCGCTCACGCCCACCATGTCGGTGAAGGGGTTATCCGCATTCTTGTCCACTTCGGCCTTTCCGTTGAGCACGGCGAAGTTGTACAGCATCACAGCAAACTCGCTGCGGGTGATACCCTCATCGGGGTTCAGGGCAGTGGCGTCCAGCTTGTCGTCCATGAAAATGTCGTTCTGCTTCGCCCAGGTCACGGCGTCCGCATAGTAGCGGTCAGCAGAGACATCCGTGTAGCTGCTGGTGCCGGAGACCTTCGGAGAGCCGGCATAACGGTACAGAACAGCCGCCAGCTGACCACGCTTCATCTGCGCCTCCGGAGAGAAGGTCGTGGCAGTGGTGCCGTTGAACAGCCCCTTGTCGGTGACAAAAGTGATTTCATCATCTGCCCAGTAAGTATCCGGGACGTCTGTGAACTTACCCGCCGCAAAGGCAGTAGTAAGAGAGGCCATAAGGGTAAAAGAACAAATCAAAGACACAAGCTGCTTAAAATAATGTTTCATCTGAGTCATCCTTCCGTATCTTTTTGTCTGTTTTCTGCACTGTCATGATCCGCAAAACGTGTTACATCAACTCCAAGCACTTTGCAAATCAGGAAATATTCCTCCACAGTGATCTTTCGGCGTTCATTCAGCATCGCACTGCAGATATTGGAGGATACTCCGATCTGTTCTGCCAGGAAGTTATATTTGATGCCATTGGCATCCAAATAGGCTTTGATCCTCGCTCCAAAAATATCGTACCCCTCCCCGCAAAACTACGTTAATTCTGTACTTTCCGCCATTATACTACGTCTAAATCGTAATTTCAAGAGCAAAATACATTTTTCCTGTAATTTTTTATTGAATTTTCGTACTATAAATGGTAATGTTAAAACGTAATCAGAAGGCGAGGGATGCAACTTGATGGAAGTACTTGCAAAACGGCTGGTCATGTATCGGCGTAAAAATGGGCTGACGCAGAAAGGTTTGGCAGAAAAACTGGGCGTCGCCAATACGACAGTTTCAGGCTGGGAGCGGGCGGCCAGCTCGATCGATATCGACACCCTGTACAGGATCTGCAAGATCTATGGTATCACCCTGGGTGAGATGTTCGGCCCGGAGCTGTGTGGATATGGATTTACAGAAGAAGAGATCGAAGTCGTACAGGGCTTTCGGGCACATCCTAAGATGCAGCCGGCGGTTCGGGTTCTGGTTGGGATTGAGCAGGTAAAATAGAGAAAAGGGTTTCTGCTTCATAAAAGCGGAGGCCCTTCTCTTTTTTGCCTTTTGGGCAGCTCCTGCGTTTTTCTGCTATGAGTTTAGCAGCTAAAGAGAAGCCCCTTTCCCCTTTCTCACGCATCCAAGACGGACTCCCCAAATTCATAGTTAGTTGGTATTCTCACTTCGTTTTCACTCTAAGAGTGCCATTTTCTTGCTATTACTGCAATAATAGCGTTTTAATCGCTTTGCTCAATTTTATAATAGCACAATAATCGTGCGATCATAAACAGAGGCGCAGTTCTTTAAAATGATCCAACCATTTAGAAAGAAGCTCCTGATGTGTTGATAGTCGGCAGTCCTGCGTCTATATCTCATCAAAGGTCCGGGGTTGAAAATTTGTCGCTACTTGTTGTATCATGATGCACAACAAACAGGATGGGAGGATGTAAGGATTGCTTGCTTATTTTCTGGCGGCATTGGAAAGCGATGCGGACAAACAGGCGTTTACGAAGCTCTATGAAGAAAATCACGTCCGCATGGAACAGGCAGCCATGAGAATTTTGAAGGATCAGGGCGACGTTGAAGACGCCATGCAGAATGCCTTTCTGCAAATTATTCGACATTTTGAAGAAATTTATAAAATTCCATGTGATAAATTGCCCTTTTGGTGCGTCTCTATAGTGAAGAATGAAGCTCTGACGATCCTTAGAAAGAAAAAGCGCATGGTTTACATGGATGACCTGCCAAATATAGACGTGGAGGCAGCATCTGTTACGAACTATGCTGGTCTTGTGCGGCTCTTTGCAAAACTCCCAGATACATATCGGGCCGTACTGGAGATGAAACTCCTTTTTGGGTATTCTGAAAAGGAGATCGCAGGCCATCTTGGTATTTCACTCTCTGCTGTGGGAACTCGGATCTTTCGGGGGAAGGCTCTTCTTCGAGAAATTGTAGAAAAGGAGGGGTATGCGCCATGACCGATCAGGAACTGGATCAGCTGATGAGGCGTGTATTGCTGGATGCAGCTGCGCAAAACGAAGCACAAGCAGAGCCGAAGCAAGAGTTCCGTGCATCAAAACAATACCAGCGTGAAACGCAAAAAATGTTGAGAGATCCTCTTTCATGGGCAAAGAGAAGGAGCCGCCCGGTCTGGAAGAGAACGATGCAAAGAGTTGCCGCCGTCTTTCTGGCAATCTTCATTGGGTTCGGTGGAGTTATGGTGATCAGTCCAACAGTGAGAGCCGCTGTCATCAACTGGATCACTGAATGGTATGAGACGCATATTGTCTACCGGTACACTGGCGAAGACATACAGGGAGAGATGCCGCAGTACGAAATTACAGGTTTGCCGGAGGGGTATCAAGAAACGGTCCGAAATATTGATCCAGCTTCTGTAAGTATTGTTTATGAAAATGAGGATCATGATTTGATTTGTCTGTATTATACCTTTATGCAAGAGGGGGCCGCAAATCTGATCGTAACAGAAGGATTCCAGATGGAAGAGGTTTCTGTCAACGGATGTGAAGGAACTCTCTTCGTGCCGGATGATCCGCAGAATATGAAAACTTTGACTTGGATCAATCCAGAGGCGAATATCCAGTTTACTTTGAATGCGTCTCTTTCGGAAATCGACATTTTGCACATGGCGGAAAGCGTTTCTTTGGAGGAATCGACAAAATAAAGAAAGCCTGCCGAAATATGTAAAAAACTCACCCCCTGCCGCATTTATCTAGTGTAAGCAGAGCAATTTGCAAAGATGAATGTGGAAGGAGCACCACCAAATGAAATCACAAGGCATACCGCATACTTCAAACACTACCAAGTATTGTCTCATTTTATCCATTCTTCTCTCCGCAGTCCTCTCGCTAACCAGCTGCGGCAGCTCCGGCTATACCCATATATCCGGTCAATTTGTCTCTACAGCCCCTGACTGTAATTATATAATTTCCACCTTTGATGATGGATCTGAAAATATCATACAGCTTTATGCTGCGGAAGACACTGACATTGATTTTTCGGATCTTACCACAGGAGATATAATCGATATTAAAATTGTACTGATTCAAGATGATAAAGACATTTCTTATACAGAGGTATTCGATTATACGAAAGAGAAAGATGGAGCTGAAGAAGATGTTGATAGTGATCTGTTATCCCAAATTTATCAACTAAACTCCTCGTTTGAAAGCACCGAGAACGCATACGAAGAGACCGTGGTTACTTATTTAGAGGCAATGAAAGAGGGCACCGAGAAGGCGGTCGAATATACCGCTTTCCCAAATGAGACAATCGAATCCGATTATTTGCAATCTCCTATCCGCATTTCCGACTATGAGATCGTCTCATCGGAGCCGGTCAATGAAAACCTCTACGCATTTACCCTCCATATCGTTTCAAGCGATGAGCCGGATGCCTCTACCACGGTATACTATTTTGTCGGGCACCAGGATGGCAAGTATACCGTCTATATCAACGCAAACTATGTACCTGAAACTTTACAGGAAAACCTCAATATGGACGATTACAGCTACGATGATCCAGATGATCTGGGCAGCACTCCTGAGTTTGCGGATTGATGAAAACCACGGACAGCTTGCTTGGGGAGGCGGAACCGAAGGAGTGATCCGCAATGAGATCGTCTGGTAAGACAAATTATGCACCGGTTATTGGTATGCTTGTGATCCTTATCTGTGCGGGCATCCATGTAGCCTTTACAGTGAAAGAGCACAGAACGATGCTGACGGCTCTCCCTCTATGGATGCGGGTCGCATTTGTCCTTGTTTTCTGGGGGCTTGTTCTTCTTGTTGGTGCAGTGTGCTACTTTTTCATTGTAAAACATCATTCCAGGATTCTTGTTCTAGTGGTAGTCTTTGCTGTGCTTGGACTTCTGTTCGCTTCTTTTCTGTATATCGGTCCTGATTCAGAAACCGCTTCAGAGGGTCGTGCTTATTTGGAAGCGGTAGAAGCCTATCAAAAGGAATGGAACCTCAATATCTCCGCATGTAAGGAAGTTTTCTTTGCGAGTTCAGACCATAGCACTTTTGGCGAAGGGTTCCGGTATGCTGTTCTCGAAGGTGCGGTTGCCTTTCCCAAATCTTCTGCCAACGAAAAGGGTGATGAGGTTTTTCAAACCTCCGGAAGCGAAGATTTGTCCGACGCAGGTTCCTTCCTGGAGGATGTTTATACCGCTCTGGACGTTCCCGATGACTACCGTTTAGCCCTGCCAAAATGTGACTGGGTACTATATGGACAGGACGACGGCAGCAAGCTTTTGGTTGCAAAACTCAACGAAGGGAACATGACCTATGTTGCGGAACAGCTTCTATAAGAAAAGGTGCCCAGAATTCACGAAATATTTGCAAATGGCCGCCGGAATTCCCTATTTTCTCAGCAAAGAAGGAGATATTCCTATGAAAGCTGGTGTTACTCACAGAGATATTAAAAGATGTTATCTTCGAATGAAACATTCTCTGATTCTGAAATACCTGGGGATTTGGGTATTTGCTCTGGTCTTCTTTTGGTGGATTATGGATCCTGGAGACGCATTGGGCTATAGCATCCTATTCTTATGGATCATTTTTCCTATTACAACTTTCGTGGTTTCTCTGTCAGTAGGCAAAAAAGAATACAGCCCCTGGAAAAAGTGGCTGCTTCCGCTTATCTTGGGGGCTATGTATATGCTTTCTGACTATTTAACTTTTAAAACCGCCAATATGCTTGCGTTTGACAAATTTAATGCGCCTGACATGGAATACTTTGCCGCCGGGGTTATAATCTCGGTGATCGGCCTCGTTCTTGGAGCCATTTTTTCCAGATTGAAAAAGACACATTAGATGCCCAGTCCTCATGTTGGCATACCGGCTCTACTGGGATCCCATTCTGTAAGGGAGTGCGGTCAATGACTCATATATTGTGGAAAGCACTCAAGAAATATCGGAAATTTCTGATCTTCTTTTTAGGCTTCCTGCTTTTTATATTATCCGTACTTTTTATATACATTCAGACTTCTTCGTATCAAATAGAAATTGATTTGAGTGGAATTGGAACAGAATATTCAGTCGCAGATGACGCATGTCAAAAAAATTTGGAGGTGACTTTTGAGGGAACATATACACATTCTGCACTTACTGGCACAGATTTTACAGGAACTATTTTTAGTGATGAAATCATGGGCATTAAAGATGATGATACGGTAACGATTTCTTTTCAAGAGCAAGACTCATTTGGAACTCCCGTATTTCAGAGGGAAGTCGGTTATTGTCATACAACACAGATTTACTCCATCTTTTTATCGCCATTCGGAGATTATGCTATTATCTGCTTATATAGCAATTACTCGAACAACGGGGAAGCCCTAATGGCAACATATCAATACGAAGATAGCAAATTTATCTGTATTGGAGATATTACACGAGAAGACGCTCTTGCCATAATAAAGAAGGGTATTTATAATAGCAGGTAATTGACGCAGGGAAAATTGAAGTAAATAAAGAAGCTGCTGCCTGAAGAAAATCTCTAGGCAGCAGCTTTTTCATTTGGGGCTGAATACTTGTTCTGACCTATTGGGGGCTGTCCTCTTTGAAATTAGCGGAGTTGGCCGTTTTAAAATTTAGAACGCAGCCACTTGCCTTCTCTGCGGCAGAGAGGCAACACTTTTGGATAGGGTTCCACTTGGTTTGGACAGGAGTTTGTCGAATGTTTGGTGAGATCTCTTTTCTCTCAGTTTGGAAGCAGGAGAGCACATCAAATATTTTCTTCCTCTATTTCCTCTTGGATTTTTTTAACTTCTCCCGGAGTGTGGCAAAAGTATTCTAAATAATAGTTCATCGGGAGAAGCATCATCTGCCTTCCCGCATATTTTATGCGGATAGGCCCTGCCCACACTGCCCAAAGCTTCATCACAGCATCCAGCTGCTTCACAGGATCTGTTAAAGGCAAATAGGGAAATTGGGTCCACACATTCTTTTCTGATTCTCTCATAATTTTTTTCTCCGGATTTGAAGAGCAATAACTCTACTGCAGCTAATAGAAAGATAGGCTGCATATTTCAAGACAGCTCTTCAACTTTGATATGAATGTCGCCTTCTATTTGAGTTAATAGGACCATACGGGCAAAAACGGCCAGTTGGCCATTTCCGTGTTTCCTTGCGGCCTCTTTTACCCGCTCCATCTCAGAAGGCGTCAGCATGATGCGAATACACTGCGTTCTCTTTTTTTCCGCCCTGCCACACTGTTTCCAAAAAGGTTCTATTCCGTATTTTCTAACGAGAGAGTCTAGTTGACTGGGACTGATCCCCATTTCTCTGGACAACCATTTCTTTGAATAGGCCACCCCTGATTTTTTAAATTTACATAGCTGTTCTAATAATACATCCGTATTTTTAGTCTCTTCTCCGAATACGGCGTTCGGGTTTAGTCCGAGCAATACCGCTAACAGAGCATACCTCTCCGGTGATGTCAGTTTCCATGTCAGAAGTCTTTGCAGAACACCATGGGATAGCTTTGACAAATATTGATCTGTAATTGCTTTTCCGTAAAATACTGCTGCCGCATTTATTATTTTTTTTACATCAATAGATTCCTTTTTCTGAATTTTTCTTATACCATAGCCCTGGTCCAGAAGCGCATATTTTAAATTGCTGTATTCAGTAGGCGGCGTAATTTCAAAGGGCAATTCCAGAAACCCTCTCAGCATCTCTGCCAGAGGCTCCACCCAGGGAGCAGAATCCCCCGGCTCTGGATCGTCATGTGAAACCGAAGACAATGGAAGAAACACCTCAGATAATCTGGAAAAACTGATCTCCAGTTTTTTAAGCCGACACCTATGCCTGAAGCAAATAGGCATAAGGGGGATCTGATGTTCCCTATGCCAAAATGGTTCCCCAAATTGTTTCACATCTTCGTCATAGCACTGCGTGCAAAACTTCAGTCCCTCTGTTCCATCAGGGGAACAAAGCTCCTTGCTGGTCATGGCAACGTTTTTCCCTTTTAGGAGCAGAGAAAGAATTTCCTCTTTCCGTTCTTTGGGATAAAATCGCAGATAATAAGGCATCAAAGTGTGTTCTATTAAGATCTGTCTCAAATCCAATATCGCATTCGGAATACGGGCAACTACTGTGGCGCAATCTGCTCCGGGAAATAATTTGCCCTGGGCAGCCACTTTTCCTCCATATAATTCTCGAATTGTTACACTGTTTTTTATATTCCCAGACCGCACATGATAGCGGCAAAGCACGCTATACCACCACTCTCCCGGATATGGGGTCGGAAAATAAGTCAGCATGGAACTTCCTCCAGCAGATGGTGTTCCTGCAGGTGCTGGATCAGATTTTTCCCGTCCAGAAATGCAGCTAGCAGGTCTTCATCGTCCCGCTTGGCGCTCTTGCGCCCCCTCTTATTTGCATACAGCCGTGGCACCTTTGCACACTCTTCTGACCGGGGTTCTGGAACATACGCTGTTTCCGTCACAGAAAAGTCAGAGATATAGGTGCCGCCCGAGAAGGCCTTAGGTACATGGATCGCCAGGATATCGATGGCCCGCTGCATCATCTTTTCATCGATGCAGCTGCGGCCCTGCAGAAGAGCCTGGGCCTGGGTCTCCTGAAATATCTTCATGATATAGGCTGGAATGCCGCCGGAATGATCATAGAGTTTGTTTGCTATTTTGTCTGTCAGCGGCGCTTTTTCCTCGGTGAATTGATAGTTCCAGATATGTTCCAGGAACTCCCGATAAGCGCCATCCGGTTTCATGGGCAGCAACCGGATCCCCCGGGTGCGCCTTTTCAAATGCTCTTCACTGACAAACAGTTCTTCGGCCAGCGGCGTTCCCACAAAATAAATACCAGTACTGGTGTCATTGGTAAGCTCCACAAGGAATTTGATCAGTGGTTTTATCCGGCGGTTCTGTTGAGCTGTTATCACCGCATTCTGGATCTCATCGATCAGAATCAGGCCAACATGATGCGTCATGCACAATATCTTGACCTGCGTGGCAATGGCGCTGGTAGCTGTAGATTGAATACAACTCAGCGAGTTTAGATAGTCTGAGCCGATTGCCTGATCCAAAGCAGTCACAATATTGAACGCCAGGGTCTTAACGGAGCAATCACTGGGACACTCTACCATCAGATACAAGACCTGCTTGCAGTAAAACGGAGTCCCCTGATACTCCCGGTGCTCAATGACCTGCGGCATCACAGTCAGGCACCTCCGAATCGTGGAGGTCTTTCCGATCCCCGGCACCCCCAGTATCGACCCGCTCTCCGGCTGTGTGGCATACGGCTCGATCTCTTTTCCATTGAACAAGGCGTTGATGTTTCGGATCGCCTGGATCGTGGTACGGGATGTATAGGTCACCTGGATCGCCCGGTAGAGCAAATCATAGATGTGATACATATATGCCATCGGGACAAACACGGTGGCGATCTTCGGAAGGCAGCGCCTGCGATCCTCTGTAGTCATGTTGGGTAAATCGTGCGGCAACAACGGCATACTGGCGATTGCCTTCATGAAGTCAGTGGGTTTTATCAAATCTGGCATAGCCGCCAGAAAGGGATTTCCTGCTGGAGCATTGTCATAGATTGCTGCGGTGACTCGTTCATGCGCATACTTTAACATTATCGTATTCCCCTTTCCCCCTCCCCGGATGCTACCGGCATCGACACCGGGAAGGGAATTAGCGCCTAAAGAGAAGCCCCTGTTGCCCCTAAGAGATCGTGGAAGAGGCTTTCTTTTAGCCGCTAGTCCTTTCCTCTTGTAAAAAAGAACAGACAGCCTTTTCCCCATTTTAAAAGCTGTTGCATCTGCAACGGCACGAACGGCACGATTTTCTGTAAACTTTCTTCTAATACTTATATATACTTGTTATTCTCAAAAAGATTGTAAAAAATAGTGCCGTTCTTGCCGTAGTATTATATTCCCAATATTTTTAACGAAAATAATGGATATTTCTCTTAAAAAAGTTGCAAAGTTGAAGTATTCTTCTGCCGTAAACTCGCCGTGATAGTGCCGTAACGGTGTCGGTGCCTGGCCCATAGGAGGGGGAGGGGCGCAGTATTTGCTGTTTCATACCATCGCCCCTCTTCTCCTTAGTTTCCCATCTCCTGGCCGTCTCCGATGATCCCAAATGCGAGATCTCTTCTGCCTCTTGCTGTGGCATTTTCGATCACCTGCCCGATTCTTTTAGAGGCGATCACACTGCTTTCGATCTCCTGTCTATGGGAACCCCCGCTCTGTTTCTGCTGCCGCCGGCGCATCGTCTCCACCTCCTGTATCTCTAAGCCGATATATCCCCGGCTCCGCCCAGTCAGCGGGCAGCGGTGATATCGTCCGCCTAAAACGAGATAGACATCGCTGGTATTCGTTGGATCTACCGCTACTGTGCAGCGATCCCCAACCTCCAGCAGCCCTGTCTCTTCTGGAGCGTAATACAGGCCATTGCAGTGGATCCCCTTTCTGGTCAGTTTACTGGTGATGCGGCTCAATCCCATGCAGTGAACCTCCAGCTCATCAACTTCCAAAAGACGCTCTCCCGTATCGAGCCAGTGTTGGGCGGCCGTCTTTCCGTCTTTCAAAAGCCGGCCGCTATTCAAGTGGAGAACGGCATGGATGATGATCTTTGTAAAATCATCCAGATCCAAAACCGCCTGATTTCGATAGTCCACAGCCCACCGTTCCTGGGCGTCATCCTCGATCACCCCCTTTCCTCTCAGAAGGGGTTTATAACGCTCCTGCAGCAGATCGAAGGTCTTCTCAACGATCCCCTTTCGATCTGGCCGAAAGGGTGGCAGCGCCTGCATCTCACATCCATAGCGGCGGCAAAATTCCTCCATTCGTTTTCCGGTGAACTCTCGCCCCTTGTCTGTAATGATCTCGGAAGGGATCCCCTTGCTGGGCCATTGCCCTGGCTCGATCTCAATTCCATATCGGGCACAATACTTCACCTTATCCGCCGCAGCGTTCGATAGGCAGGCCATAACGGCATTTTCACCGCATTCCATTCCCACATAGATCCCAGCGATCAGCTGCGTGGCGCTGTCCACTGCCAGATAAATATAGGGCCGTCCGATCACGCTGCGGTGGTCAAGGCGGGAGAGTAAATACAGATCCGCTTCTGTGGCATCCATCTGGTAGGAGCCTATGTGCTGCCTCCAATCAGAGGCGACCCCATAAAGCGGCCGCTCGTTGCGCTGGTAGTGGGACAGCCCCTCTCTGGCAATCACTTTCTGGGGCTTCCTGTGGCAGCCGTTCCGGTAGAAATAGTGCTGGAAGCTGCTCCAGCTGGGCGTGTTGTCCAACAGTTTCCCATTCGCATCGGTAAACCGCTGTACCAGCATCATCTCATAGGCTCCACGCAGCGACATTTTTTTGGACGAGAAGTAGAACGTGCGGATCGCCCAATCATAGTCCGCTTGTCTCTTGCCGGCCCGGGATTTCGGCTCCATCACTGTCCCGGAAGCCAGATAACGGTAATAGAGCCGCAGGATCCGCCGGACTGTGGTTTGAAAGCGATCCGCAGCATCCCTCGCAAGTTTTAGGCGGAGGCTTTTATCCATGATACAGCGCCGGTCTTCCAGAAGAGGGCGGATCATCTCCAACCGTTCTTCCTGTGCCTTTGTTCGGTATTCTGCCTTTTGACTGTTCAGATACTGCTCCGGTGCCGGGATCCGTGAAAACTTTTCCAGCTCTTCTTCCCCCACAAAGAACGGAGCCTTGGCAGCGGCGTACTCGATCATCCAGGCTCCATAAAGCGATCTTTCCAAAACATGATAGACCTGTCCTGCCCGCTCAATAAAAAAATCCTTCATGTATTCATCTCCCGAAACAGGACGATCCGCCAGTCCTTGATATCTAGCGCCGCCCAATACCTTCTGGAAAGTTCCAGACGCTCGATCACTGCCCGCTTCTGCAGCATTTCAGGCCGCACGATCTCCCGGACAGCCATACTGCCGTCGGAGTAGCGCAGAAAAAAGTCTGACACCCAAACCGTTTTGAAATAATCAGGCCGGATCCCGACCGGATTGACATGAGAAAAGTGTTCCAATTCCAGCACTCGGTTTGTCTCATAGTTTTTAATGCCGCTCTGTTCCTCCAGGCTCTTCGCATATTCTCTGGCCTCCGGCGTATGGACACAGATCATGGTCTGATTTTTCTCGCTGAAAAATTTGATGTCACGGGTCTTTTCTTTTCCTTTCTGCATCCCTCATCGCTCCTCAGGCAGGCACATGGTAATGGCGTCCCCATCATCAATGACATAGACTTTGCCGGTCCAATATGGCCCATAGGGCAGGTAGATCACCGGGCTGTGGTATGCCGGAACTTCCTGCCAATGCCGGATCGTCTGAACAGGGCCGGTGATCTTTTCAAGTTCAAAAATCTGAAGGTAGTCTTTTTCAGGTATATCCATCTGATCAAACAGTTCCCACATCAGATCGATCAGGTGATTTGGAACAGTATTCCGGACACCAGCGGTAAGATACCTCTGTTTGTTTTTGGAGCTTTTTGTCTCCTGATTATTTACCGCTGCAAGATTTCCTTTGAGATGATCCTCTATGTATGCCTCCGCCTCTTCTGTCCGGCCTGTCATCAAAAGCAACAAATAGAAATTACGCTGCCATTCCGTCATGCTGTACCTCCGATTCCATACTCGCAGAGCTTAACATTCCTTCAACTATTTTCAGGCCTCATTTTTCCAGCCCCAGTATATCGTTTCTTCTCTCGGTTCAGTGCGCTTGCGCATAATGATCTTCTCAGGGGAGGTCCCATCTCCGATATTCGCCACCAGTACCCAGGAGTCAAAATAATCCAGGAGCCAAACCCTGTCACAGAAATACCTCCATGTATCTTCCCAATATTCATAATCTTCATCGTCTTCGCTCAAATCTTCTGTCTGCAGGATCTTATTGTATAAGCGAAGCACCTGCTCACGATCAAATCCATGGGCGTCTGCCAACCTGTGAAAGCTTTCATCTTTCTGATACCAATCATCAGCGATGATCCGAATGATATGTGCTTGGATCTTCCGGAAGAGGTTGGATTCATGGTCTTCCCCCGTAAACTCCAGATACTTCGAAACTTCTTCCAAAGGGATCTTGATCCGAAAAGGGCCCGGCTGAATGTAATACCATCGTTCGTCCAGATCGTAAAAGTAAGCATAATCTATGAACAGGATTTTTGAAAAAATATCATTTTCGCTGCAGCCCAAATAGTGCGGCTCTCCAGTCGGCATCGTAGGATACCGCCAATGTTGATCAGTATCTGTCAAGGGGGCTACAAGAAGTCTCAGCTGTCCGAGGCCGAAAAGGTATTCCACCATCTCCGGCGTTGTGTACCATTTCTCGATTGCCAAGCCAACGGTCTTATAGTAGCCTCCATTTCCACTCCACCCATATTGCACATGACCGTCCTTCAATCTGCGTGCAATAATACTGATATCTCCCATAGCCAGATCCTCCTTCAAATTTTAAAAATCAACCCGTGTTCCGCTGATCATCCTTGCCTCCTCCCCGCCAAGTTCTCAGATCTCTTCTTTTGGCTATTCAGCAAAAACTTGGATCAATTCTTTTAGCCGCTAGAATATTCCCCGATCAAAAGATCTTTTTGCAGTAAAATTTCTGAAGACTCAAAAATTAAAAGAAATTCTTTACTCTGTTGAAGAATTATTCCGAGAATTTAGCGCAAAAACTCGGATTAATTCAAAATTTTTCTGCAAAATATCAGATTAATTGCAATTATTTCTTTTGTCTCTGTGATCCTTCCTCCCATTCCCGCCGCATTCTCCCTTGAATTTTGACAGGGCGATGAAAAAGAGATTTTATTTCGATTTGTTTCGGAAACCGGCTTGAACACTCGTATCTTTTGTTTCAGGGCGCAAAAAAAGGGCCCAAGGTAACGTAAATTACCTCAGGCCCAATTCTTGATCGGGTCAATATTCCAGGGAGGATCTGCCTATTTTGAATGGCAGAGGCTCATCAGCCGTTGCCCTTCACCATGGAGGCGATCTCCGCAGCGAAGTTCTCCTGCTTCTTCTCGATGCCCTCGCCCTTCTCGAAGCGGACGGCATCCTTGAAGGACACCTTGCCGCCCAGCGCCTTGGCGGAGGACTCGATATACTTCTCCACAGACATGGAGCCGTCCTTCACGAACTCCTGCTGCAGCAGGCAGTTCTCGGAGTAGAACTTGTTCAGCTTGCCCAGGACGATCTTCTCCCGCACGGCCTCGGGCTTGGAGGCCATCTTGGGATCGTTCTCCATCTGGACCATCATGATCTTCTTCTCCTCGTCCAGGACGTCCTGGCCCACCTGGGACTTGTCCCAGAAGCGGGGGTTCAGAGCGGCGATCTGCATGGCCACGTCCTTGCCGATCTCCTCCACCTTCTCGGCGGGCAGATCGGTCTCCAGGTTCACCAGCACGCCGATCTTGCCGCCGGCGTGGACATAGGGAACGGAGACGCCTTCAGCAAAGCGGGCGAACCGGCGGACCTTGATGTTCTCGCCGATCACCAGCACCATCTCCTGCTGCTGCTGGGTGACAGTCATGTCGGTGCCGTCGTACTTGCACTCCATCAGAGCGTCCAGGTCGGCGGGGTTCGCCTTGGCCACAGTGGCGGCCACGCCCTTGACGAAATTCACAAACTTCTCGTTCTTGCCCACGAAGTCGGTCTCGGCATTGACCTCGACCACCACGCCCACGCCGTCGATGACGGCGGCATAGGCCATGCCCTCGGCGGCGATGCGGCCGGCCTTCTTGGCGGAGGCGGCCATGCCCTTCTCGCGCAGCCACTCCACGGCCTTGTCCATGTCGCCGTCGGTGGCGGTCAGCGCCTTCTTGCAATCCATCATGCCCACGCCGGTCATTTCGCGCAGGTTCTTTACATCAGCTGCGGTAAAAGCCATTTTGAATTCCTCCAAACAGATTTGGTTTCTTCAGAAAAATGCGCGCAGATCACTCAGCGTCAGCGGAAGCGGTCTCCTCAGCGGCGGCCTCCTCGGTCTGCTCGCCCTGCTTGCCCTCCAGCACAGCGTTGGCCATGATGGAAGAGATCAGCTTGATGGCGCGGATGGCGTCGTCGTTGCCGGGGATCACATAGTCGATCTCGTCGGGATCGCAGTTGGTGTCGGCGATGGCCACCACGGGGATACCCAGCTTGTGGGCCTCGGCGATGGCGTTGCGCTCCTTGCGGGTGTCCACGATGAACAGGGCGCCGGGCAGCTTCTTCATGTCCTTCACGCCGCCCAGGTACTTCTCCAGCTTGGCGATCTCGCCCAGGTGCTTCATGACTTCCTTCTTGGGCAGCATGTCGAAGGTGCCGTCCTCCTGCATGGTCTTCAGCTGGTTCAGCCGGTCCACGCGGGTGCGCATGGTCTTGAAGTTGGTCATCATGCCGCCCAGCCACCGGGCGTTCACATAGAACTGGCCGCAGCGGGTGGCCTCCTCGCGGATGGCCTCCTGGGCCTGCTTCTTGGTGCCCACGAACAGCAGGGACTGGCCGCTCTCCGCCAGGGAGCGGACGAAGTTATAGGCCTCCTCCAGCTTGCGGACGGTCTTCTGCAGGTCCACGATATAGATGCCGTTGCGCTCCGTGTAGATATAGGGAGCCATCTTGGGGTTCCAACGGCGGGTCTGGTGACCGAAGTGGACGCCCGCCTCCAGCAGGGCCTTCATGGATACGACGCTAGAATTTGCCATAGTTGTGTGTTCCTCCAATTTCAATTTAGTTGTACCTCCGGCGGCTTCATCCCCCCTGCCAACCCGGCCGTTTTGGGGTCCGGGCACAGACAGAAAGTCGACGCGCCGTGCGGAATGCTGAAATATAGTATCACAATCCGGTGTGCAATGCAAGTATTTTTTCCCAAAAGCTATGTAAAATTCCGATATCGCACAGAATTTGTCTTCTTTTTGCAGGCGGCCGCCCGTTTGCTGTTGTGCTGCGCCATTTTGCCTGCTATAATGACTGAAAGATGATTTTCAGTTCATATCAAAACACGGCAGATCAGAAAGGAGCATATGGATGGACACTGAAAAGCAGAGATCCTCCCCGGATGGAACGGTTCCGGGCCAAAAGGCACTTCCGGTCCTGACAGCGGAGGATGTAGCGGCACTGGAGGAACTGTGCGGAGACGTCTCCGGCTACTTCTATAAAATGCTGGACTACATGGACCAGCGGGTCCGGGACGGCGTGCGCCGGGGGGAATTCACCGAGGAGCAGGCCCGGGCCGACCTGGACCTGGCCCTGTGGTACGCCTACGCCTGCAACAACATCGGCGACTATGACTACTACTACAAGGCCGCCCAGTGGATGCCCACCTCGGAGCCGGCGGCAGAGGCGGCCAAGAGCGGCATCTGGTACTATCGCTACGCCTGCGCCCTGATGTACTGCGGCCGTCTGGAGGAGGCCAGGCACTATGCGGAGACCGGCGTGGCCCTGGACCCGGCGTACCCCTGGGGCTGGCTGGAGGTCGGCAAGCTCCGGGCCCACTTCGGCGACCAGGCCGGCGCCCTGGAGGCGGTGGCCAGAGGACTGGAGCTCGTGCCAGGGGACTATGAGTTCACCACCCTCCGCCGGGAGATCCTGGAGGGCCGGACCCTGGAGGAGATGGAGTTCCACTGGATCGATCCGGGGTGTGATGCGGTCCTGCAGGCCGGTGAGGACGAAAGTGAGGCGGAGAAGCGGCAGTCCATCGCCGGGATCTGCTGCGATCCGGAGAACCTCGCCGCCATCAAGGAAGTTCTCTCCCCCATAGGGTGGGAGGCGGACGCGCCCTACTGCACCTTCCGGCTGCCCTATCAGGGCGCCAGCCTCACCGGCCGGTTTTTCCTGAACGAGGCGGCGCTGTCCAAGGTGCCCCTCCCCTGGGTGCGGGAGCTGGTGCGGCGGCTGCCGGAGCTGGACCGCCGGGGTC
>ERZ1643246.746-NODE-746-length-39987-cov-7.251252_pt1 | contig 39987 bp, 40 predicted proteins | sample MGYA00579265_ERZ1643246 | MGnify/ENA primary metagenome ERZ1643246 (study PRJEB29033, sample SAMEA4952261) | chicken gut metagenome | biome: Broiler Chicken; feature: Gastrointestinal Tract; material: Caecum | place: Ireland | collected 2018 | study: Broiler...
ACGTTCGAGGTTGTTTTGTTATTCAGTTATCAACTTACTTTGCCGAACTCCGTTCAGCCTTTTGCTTTTGAACCGCAAAATCTTTTTTATTATATCATAGCTTCTTTTGTTTGTCAAGAACTTTTTTCTTTTTTGTTCAATCAAGACTTTCAAGCAAAAAATTCTTTCTTTCAACCGAAACTGTTAAAGCTTTGCGTCAACAGCTTTTGTATTATATCACACTTTCGAAGATTGTCAAGAACTTTTTTAAATTATTTTTTAAGAAATTCTTTCATTTTTCTTTCGAAATTGTTTTCTTCGTGTGCAACGGATAGTATAATACCACAGCTTCCATATACCGTCAAGCATTTTTTCTATTTTTTTGACATTAATTTTTGCAGATATCACTTCCGGCTTTTTTATCCTGTTTCTTTCTATTATTCTTTTTTCCCGGAGCCTTTTTTTCGAAATTCCTCTTCCATAATCTCCAGCTGATCCCCGATTATATCAAAATGTTTCTGCATGGCAGAACTGCCAGCCACAAAGTCTTTGTCTACAAGGGCATCATAGATATTCCAGTGGGAACGCTGCAGAGCCTCAGCCCTCTGTCTCTCTTCCATGATCTTCACACGAAAATCTACAATAAACCGATTCATAAAATTCCGGAGCATGGAAGAATAAAGAATAATAAGCCGGTTATGAGAGGCCGCGATCAGACGGTTGTGAAATTCGATATCTAACTTAGCGCTTTCTTCAGGATCAACGATTTTATCCATTTTCAGCAGAACCTGATGCATCCCTTCTATCTCTTCAGGGCTGGCATTCTTCATAGCCAGTTTCAGCGCGACTGTCTCATACCCCATTCTGATATAATATACTTCTGTATAATTGATATTCTGCAGAGACATAACCATATTTATAAAAGTAGCCATATATTCCTGCGGTTCACACCGGACATAGTTGCCGCTGCCCTGCCTGCATTCCAAAAGACCGTTGATTTCCAGCATGTGCATAACTTCACGGATAGAATTTCTGCTTACATCCAGCTGCTCCGCAATTTCTCTTTCCGGAAGAATCTTATCGTTCACTTTTAGTTCGCCAGATAAAATCTGTTCCGAGAAATAATCAAAAACATACTGATATGTCTTCTTGTGTTCCTTTCTATAGCTTTTATAACTTTTATATTCTTCTAAGTTATCCATGTTTTCCTCCTGCTTTTCCCTCTTCACGATACTTTTTCACAAGTCCTTCCATTTTAAAAGATTCCCCCGGATTTTTCAAGCAAAAAAAGGAAAAGACACTGTTTACAGCGCGCAGTTTACAGTCTGGCGTTCTGACAAAAAAAGGACAGGCCTGCTGCTCATCTGCAGACCCGTCCTTAAAATGTGAAAATGAATCCCACATTAAGCAAACATATTTATTTCTCCGGTTTTCTTACCATGACGGAGACGCCGTCCGGTATGACAGCGATATGAGCGTTCCGCCCTTTTTCCTGAAGCGCCATTTCCAGCGCTTCATTTACATCCGCCGCCACCTGGAATCCCATTTCCTGCGCCATCGTCCTGTACTGCTCGCACATCACATAGATTACTTTGTGCCGCATGAGGATCCGGCACTGAATCTGGTATTCCCATTGATCCGGTTTTGTCTTATCCTGCGGCACCTTAAGAATTTCTTCCATTAAGTCTGCCGGTCCGGAACAGTTTTTCAGAGCCTCATAAAATCCTTCTCCCCCGTGTCCGTCGCCACAGTTTGATACCATGATGATAATTCCATCATCTTTTGCCGCCGCTTCCGCCGCCGTCATTCCTTTGACAGACTGGTACATATTCTGATCCAGCGGATAACCTCCGTTGGTGGCGATGGCAATATCCGCGGCCCGCTTCGGCCTCACCTGGCAGTATCTTTCCAGGAAACGGCAGCCTGCTTCGTGGGCTTCGATGGCATCCCCCGCCACGGCGTGTACCACTTTTTTATCAGCGTCAATAACGACATTAACTATATATCTCTGATTCGCCATCCGGCTTGCTGCGACCATATCTTTATGTATCGGATTATTTTCGAGAATCCCCGTCCGGCTGTACGGAGAATCAATAAAGGCGGAGCAGTGATTTCCCAGCACCGTCACTTTGCTGGACACTCCCGGCAGCACACTTTTTCGTCCACCGGAAAAGCCCGCAAAGAAATGTGTCTCTATGAATCCTTCACTGACCAGAAGGTCAGCCTCCGCAGCCACCTTATTAATAAGAAGAGGTGCACCTGACGGCAGAGTACCTATATTGACCATGGATCCCATGTCCTGGCTGTCATGAATGACAATGATTTCATTGGCCACAATCTCCTCTCCAAACTTGCCAATGAGCTCCTCTTTCGTCGTCGCTCTGTGGAATCCGGTGGCAATCAGAAGAGTAATCTGCGCGTCGGGATTCCCCTCCCGGATTTCTTTTAACATAAACGGGATAATGTGTTTGCTCGGCACCGGTCTCGTGTGATCAGAACAGATGATAACAATCTTTTGTTTTCCTCTGGAAAGCTCGGAGAGTTTCGGAGAACCGATGGGGTTCTCCATGGCTTCGAGCACGATCTCATCCTCTGTCTTATCACTTTTCGGCATGTCTTCTATAGAAGAAGTCAGCACTTCCACATCCATGCCGTCATCCAGCTGCAGCAGCATTCCCGTTGTGGAATACGGTAATTTTATCTGCATATAACTCTCCATTCCGCCGCCCAAAAAGCGGCATCACAATTTCCGAAACTATTTTTCCCGGAAAATGTTCGCTTTATTTTACGCCCATCCATCCGGAAATAACCATCATCTGTACTTCCGAGGTTCCCTCATAGATCTCTGTAATCTTGGCGTCACGCATCATTCTCTCAATCGGATAATCCTTGGTGTATCCATAACCACCGTAAAGCTGCAGACAGCGGGTGGTCACATCCATGGCGTTTCTGGCAGCCACCAGTTTTGCCATGGCAGCTTTATGAGAAAATGGTTCATGGTCGTCTTTTGCACAGGCAGCCTGATAAACCAGAAGTTTTGCCGCCTCAGTATTGGCACGCATTTGGGCCATCTCAAACTGTGTATTTTGGAACTGGGAAATCCGGCGTCCAAACTGCTTCCTTTCCGTGATATATTTTGTGGTCTCCTCCAGAGCACCCTCTGCAATACCCAACGCCTGTGCCGCAATACCCACACGTCCTCCGTCCAGTGTCATCATGGCGTATTTAAAGCCTTTTCCAAGCTCACCGAGAAGATTTTCCTTCGGAACAATACAATCCTCAAATATCAGTTCACAGGTGGAGGAAGCGCGGATTCCCATTTTATCCTCCTGTTTTCCTACAGAAAATCCAGAGAATCCTTTTTCCACGATAAAAGCGGAGATCCCTTTTGTTCCCTGTGACTTGTCTGTCATGGCGAGCACGATAAATACATCGGCCACCCCGGCATTTGTAATAAAGATCTTCGAACCATTTAATACCCAGTGATCTCCGGCATCTACAGCCACTGTCTGCTGTCCGGAAGCATCTGTTCCCGCATTGGGTTCTGTCAGGGCAAATGCACCGATCCACTCACCGGTACACAGTTTCGGCAGATATTTCTGTTTCTGTTCTTCGGTTCCAAACTGATAAATCGGTGTACAGCATAAGGACGTATGCGCGGATAAAATAACACCGGTGGACGCACAGTATTTGCTGATTTCTTCCACAGTCTGGATATAGGCCAGCGTATCCATGCCGGAACCGCCGTACTCTTCCGGGAAAGGAATTCCCATAAGACCCATTTCCGCCATCATTTTTACATTTTTCATCGGAAATTCTTCCGTGCGGTCAATCTCCGCCGCCAGAGGCTTTACTTCATTCACCGCAAATTCATGTACCATTTCCAATATATCCTGATGTTCTTCATCTTGTCTGAAATTCATTCTTTCTCCTTTCCTGACGCACTCGCTGCGTCGATCCAGGCAGATTTGGAAGTTTCCTTCCAAACTTATTCCTCCTGGTTCAATTTTTTTGAATTATACCCATATCTTTTTTGCATCTGACTTGTAATTATTTTTTATCGTACCAGAAATTATCCGCCAGATTTATGTCCACCCACTTTAAAAGCGGGAAGTTACCTGTTCATCAAGCTTTCTGCTTTTTAAATGCTTCGGTCAAAGCCGGAACAACTTCATTCAAATTGCCCACGATACCATAATCTGCCACATCAAAAATCGGAGCATCCGGATCTTTATTGACTGCCACGATGGTATCGGCTCCGGAAATACCGGCTACATGCTGAATCGCTCCGGAAATGCCGATGGCAAAATAGAGCTTTGGCGCAACGTTCTTACCGGACTGTCCCACCTGATGTGCATGAGGCATCCAACCGGCATCCACAACGGCACGGCTGCATCCCACGGTTGCCCCGAGAACATCCGCCAGATCTTTTAAGATGGCAAAGTTCTCTGCGGAACCTACGCCACGGCCGCCGGAAACGATGATTTCCGCTTCTTCCAGATTAATGGATTCTGCCACTTCCTTCACTCTTTTTGCCAGAGAAGTACGGATTTCTTCCGGAGCAACCGCAATATCTTCTTTTACGATCTCACCAGTTCTATTCTCATCGTACGCGCCCTTCTTAAACACACCCGGACGAACGGTACCCATTTGCGGGCGATTGTCCGGACACATGATCGTTGCCATGAGGTTACCGCCGAAAGTCGGACGAGTCCATGCCACATTGCCGGTTTCCTCATCAATGTCAATACCTGTACAATCTGCAGTCAGGCCGGTTTTTAAACGACAGGAAACTCTCGGTCCCAGATCACGGCCATTGTTGGTGGCTCCGATCATCAGCGTTTCCGGTTTGTATTTTTCCACCAGGGCCGTAAGCGCTTTTGCAAAAGCGTCCGTGGTATACATTTCATATTCTTCCCTGTCCACGATGATCGCAGAATCCGCGCCATAGCAAATGGCGTCTTTTGCCACATTTTCTATATTATTACCGATGACAACGGCGACAAGTTCACAGCCTTTTGTCTCCGCCAGCGGTTTTGCTACATTTAACAGTTCGTAACCGACATTTTTCGGTTTGCCACATTCTGTCTCAATAAAAACCCATATATTCTTATAATCTGTGAGATTACTCATTTTTCAGTCCTCCTTACAAAATCTTTGCATCGTAAATCAGTTTCACAACCTGCTCTGCCGCATCTGCCGCTTCCAGATCCTGCAGCTTCACGCCGTTTTTCTCCTTTACAGGCGTATAGGTCTTTTTCACTTTCGTAGGAGAACCGTTTAATCCGCAGCGGGAAAGGTCGATGGCCGGGATATCGTCTTCTGTCAGCACCGGTATCTCCTTTTTCTTTGCCGCCATCTTACTTTTGATCGTCGGATATCTAGGCTCGTACGGCAGTTTCACAACCGTCACAACCGCCGGAAGCTTAGTGGAAATCATGTCGTAACCTTCGTCATATTCTCGTTTCACCTGAATCTCGCCGTTTTCTTCCACGATATCAAGAGCGTAAGTGATCTGCGGAAGATCCAGATGCTCTGCAATCTCCGGTCCCACCTGGGCAGTATCTCCATCTACAGCCTGCTTACCGCAGAGAATCAGATCAAATTTCAGCCCTTCCTTCTCTTCCACCACTTTGATGGCTTCCGATAAAATGTAACTTGTTGCCAGTGTGTCGGAACCACCGAATTTTCTGCTGGAAATCAGATATCCGGCGTCAGCTCCCACAGCCAGACAGCTCTTGATAGCTTCTTTTGCCTGTTCCGGTCCCATAGAAATAACAACAACTTTTCCGCCCAGTTTCTCTTTCAGACGCACGCCCACTTCCTGTGCGTAGGTGTCAAAAGAATTGACCACGCTCGGAACTCCTTTACGAACCAAAGTATGTGTAACCGGATCTACCTTGATTTCATTGGTATCAGGTACTTGTTTGATACAAACACAAATATTCATTCTATTTCCTCCTATTTCTTACAGACGATAGCACACCTTGCCCGGATTAAGAATCATCTTCGGGTCAAAGACACGTTTGATACCTTCCATGAGCGCCATATTGGTCTCGCCTACAGATTCCACCAGATATTTCACCTTGCCGGAACCAATACCGTGCTCTCCGGATACCAGGCCGCCGCAATTGGTTGCTTCTTTATAAATAATGTCAAAGAATTTATCCACTCTCTTTTTGAACTCTTCTTCTTCCAGATCATTGGAGCACTGATAAATGTGCAGATTACCGTCGCCGGCATGTCCGAAAGATTTAATCTCCAGTCCGCATTCTTCTCCTGTTTTATTCACAAATGCAAGATATTCCGCAATCTTATTGACAGGAACCACAACATCACATTCATCCAGAAGTTTTGTCTCTTCCATGATAGCTTCCAGGAAAGAGGATCGTGCCGCCCATGCGTCTTTGATCTTTCCAGGAGTATCTGCAACAAGTACATCCATGGCTCCCGCTTCCAGAACCAGCTCCGCCGCTTCTTCAATCAGCGCATCCACCTCATCTTCACTCTTGCCGTCCAGCGTTACAAGAAGATATGCCCCAATCTGTGTTCCCTCCAGCTCCTGAGGAAATACAGATTTCCCAATGTAACGTTCAGAGGACAAAACAATTTCTCTTTCCATGAACTCAATCGCCTGCGGATCCATGTGCGCCATCTTAAACTTCGGCACGGTGGAAAGAGCCGTATCAAGGTCCTCAAATGGAATAATAAGGGAAGCCACCACCTTAGGCGCCGGGATAATTTTCAGCGTAAGTTCAGTGATGATACCAAGCGTTCCTTCAGAACCGATCATCAGATTCAGCAGAGAATATCCGGAAGATGTTTTGGATACCGTAGCACCGAGATGAGTGATCTCACCGGTAGGAAGAACTACGGTCATGGCACGGACATAATCTCTGGTAGCTCCATATTTGACCGCGCGCATACCGCCGGCGTTGGTTGCCACGTTACCGCCTACGCAGGCAAATTTTTCGCCCGGATCCGGCGGGTATAACATTCCTCTGGACTGACAGTCTTCCGCCAGATCATTTAACAGGACGCCCGCTTCGATCTCAACCACGAAATTTTCCATATCATAAGAAATGATTTTATTCATTTTGGAAATGTCAATGAGAACTCCTCCGTACAGAGGAACCGCGCCGCCGGCGAGACCTGTACCGGCTCCTCTCGGCGTTACAGGAATATTATTGTCATAGCAGATTTTCATGACAGCCGCTACTTCCTCTGTGGAACGTGGCTGCACTGCCATATCCGGCATATGTGTACCGTAAATCGGCATCTCATCCTTGGCGTAATCCGGATTAATGTCTTCACCAAGAAAAACATTCTGGCAAACGCCTTTAATCTGTTCGATAATTTCCGGTGTCAGTTGATTATACATATTTCTACCTCCCTAAGTTTATTTTCAGAAGCTGCGGACAGCTTCCTCACATTCATTACTACAGTCCGATCACTGTTCCGGCAAAACAGATGATGCCTGCCAGCACAACGTAGATCACAAAATATTTAAAAACAGATCGTAATATTTTACTTTCGGAGCCAACGGCGTTAATTGCTCCTGCTCCGATGGCGATTCCCTGCGGGCAAATCATTTTTCCAATTCCGGCTCCCATCACATTAGCCGCTGCCATCCAGGACGGATTCAGTCCCAGCGAGAGAGCTGTCTGACTCTGCAGACCGCCGAACAGTACGCATGTGGACGTGCCCGATCCGGTAACAAATGCTCCGAGCGCTCCGATAAGCGGTGAAATCAATGGATAGAACGGGCCGGTCGCCACCACCAGCATATTGGCGATATCGGAAATCATTCCGCTGTATCCCATTACTTTAGCTGTCGCCATAACGCTGCAGATAGTGAGGATCGTTTTCCAATATTTCTTTAAAGTTTCTCCCAAAACCCGAAGCATGGTCCCCACCGACGCCTTCTGAATGAATCCTCCGATAATTGCCGCAATAAAAATCATAACCCCCGGCGTATTAATCCAGCTGAAAGTCAGGGTGCTGCCTCCCTCGCCGGCATAAACCACTACCGAAGTAGCAATGCCTGCAATAAGATTATGTATCGGCGGACAGAGAGTTGATGTAAATATCAGAAGGAAGAAAATAAGGATGAACGGACTCCATGCCTTCACACCTTCCGCCACGCTGAGTCCCGCGCTTCTATCGTCTTCTTCCAGCATAATCGCATACTCTTCTTCCGGATTTTTATTCAAAAATCTCGCCGCCGCAACCATACATACCAGCGAAATAATCGAGCCGATGATATTAGGCAGTTCACATCCAATAACCTGAGCCGCAATAAACCACGGTACGGTGAAAGACAGCGCTGCGATAAGCGTCATAGGAAATACTCCTTTCAACGCTTTTATGCCTTTTCCCATAATGCATACCATGAAAAACGGCGATAAGAACGTGAGAATGCATTGAATCAACGCCACGTCGCCCGAAAGCGGCAAAACATCAAGGCCAGTTACCGATGCGAGAGTTACTGTCGGCACTCCCACAGAACCAAACGCCGTCGGCGTTGAGTTCACCACCAGACACGCCAGTACCGCGCGCATCGGATCAAGCCCAATTCCCACCAGCATGGAAGCCGGTATGGCAACCGCCGTTCCAAAACCAGCCATTCCTTCCATGAAATTGCCAAAGCCCCATCCGATAATAAGTAAAAGAACCCGCTCATCCACAGAAACCCCCGCCAGCATTTTTTTGATAGCTTCCATAGCTCCGGTTTCCAGCGTCAGATTATAGGTGAATAAAGCTGCTACAATGACAAGACAGATTGGCCACAGTGCGTTCAAAACACCTTCCAGTCCCGCTGTAAGTGTATTGACCACACTCAGTTTCCAATAAAATACTGCGAGCACCGCCGTAAGTAACAGAGCAGCCACACACGCTTTATGTCCTGCAATTTTTAGTACACTCAAAGCGATGACCAGCCATAAAATCGGCAAAATCGCAAGAACAAATCTCAAAAATAACAATTTAATTCCCTCCCTTAATGGGTCACCCAATATTTATGATTTAATTATATCATCTACGGATTTTTATGCAATACCCTTTATTTTTTTCGTCGTTTTTACAGATTTTTGGGCATATTTTTTAGTATTAATTCATATATTGGGTTGTCCAATATAATCTTTGAGTGTATTTTTTATCTTGTTCTTCCCGACAAACAGCAATTATTTACCCTGTATTGCGAAACATATAATTTTTAGTCGGATTTTTTTGTCATTTCATCCATTTGCTGATTTTGACTATGTTTTTTTGTTATTTTTTCACTCGACTGTTCCATTTATGGGATATTTTTTCAGACAAAAATTGCGGGGATACAGACTGCTGTCCCCGCAATTTCACAAAAAACAGATATGCATTTAAAGAAACAGGCTCATTTTCAGATTGTCAGCAGCAACGTTCCTCCGACAATCATAATAAGCCCCGCTAATCCCTTTCGGCTCAGTTTTTCCCGAAAGACAACATAAGAAAATACGACAGTAACTACAATACTCAGTTTATCTACCGGCACCACGACACTGGCCGGACCGGTCTGAAGGGCTCGGTAGTAGCACAGCCAGGAACCCCCGGTGGCAAAACCGGATAAGATAAGAAAAATCCAGCTTTTCCGGTCTATTTTTCTGACCTCTGATAATTGGCCTGTGACGGCCACCACCAGCCATGCCATGATCAAAACCACAATAGTCCGGATTGCAGTGCCAAGATTTGACTCCACCCCTTCAATGCCGACCTTTCCCAGAATAGAAGTCAGACTGGCAAAAAAAGCGCTGCCAAAGGCGTAAAGAAGCCAGGTATAACTTCCTGACCGTTTCTGTCCCGGGGACAATTGGTTATCCCCATTCTTTTCTGTCTCCGGTTCCGTCTGTTTTTCCGGCTGAGCATGAGAGACTTTCTTTTCAATCATCAGAAGAGTCCCCACGCCTATGAGCACCATACAGACTATTTTCAGGACAGAAATTCCTTCACCCAGAAAAATAAACGCCAAAAGCATTGTCAAAACTACGCTGCATTTGTCCACCGGAGTCACCTTATTAATGTCTCCGATCTGCAGCGCATGAAAATAGCACAGCCAGGAGGCTCCCGTGGCAATTCCCGACAGCACCAGAAATATTAATGTTCTGGCAGAAATCTCCGGGATTTCTGACTGACTTCCCACAATAAAAACCATCAGCCAGGAAAACAGCAGTACTACCACTGTCCTGACCGCTGTCGCCACATTGGAATCGGTATTTTTAATTCCGCATTTGGCAAGAATCGCCGTAAGTCCTGCAAATCCCGCGGAGCCAAAAGCAAACAATAACCACATACTTCTTTCCTTCTTTCTGTATTCACCATGTGCTTACTGATTTATATTTTTTATGACAGACTTTGTTGTATGATCTGTATTTTCTCACGCCCATGGACAGCTTCCAGCACCCGCTCCACCTGTCTGCGGCTGCCCGGAAGAACGTGCAATAACACTCGTATTCCGCTGCCCTCAAAAGCTTTTTTATGACATTTCTTCCATTGATTTCCCGGCAGGAAAATCTCTTTCAGGAGGATGTCCCCGGCAAAAGCCTTCGCCCCGATGTTCCGGAGATTTTTTCCACACCGAAGACTCCTCATCCGACGACAGCCGGCCAGTCCCCGTTCTTCCACATATCGCACAGAATCCGGCAGACATAACTTCTCCATATGGATACATTCCGCCAGAGCATGGGGACCGATTCCCTCGACAGTATAGTAATAATCTCCCAGCTTCACTCTGTCCGGCAATGTAATCCGCACAGATTTTGTATCAATGTACTTTGTCAGGACCACCGTTCCATTTTTTACTGACGGATTGACAATCCGGTAAGTGCCTCTGCCGCTGCCGGCTTCTCTTCCCACAGGATTGGAAAATGTCCATCGCGCATAAATATCACAGCTTCCTTCCACTTTTTCCGGCGTTTTTGACCAGCCAAGGTCGTACCCCTTCCGGAAAATGTCCGGGAAAGCAACAGGATCACCATAATGACAGATCGTCTTTGCAATCGTTTTCTCCTCATCATAAAATGTAATGGTATATTCATTATATATGGAGGAAAACACCGCATATATGTCCATATTTTCCATCACCTGTGCTGACGGCTGACTCCAGCCCTGAAAGAGATAATGATATACGGCATCCCTTTCTTTCTTCGGTTCATCCGGCGGTTCCGCCTTTTTTCCGTATTCCACCTGCTCTTCTTTCAGAAGTGAACCGTCCTCATGAAAAAAACGAACCTGAAATACCTTTCTTTTTTTCTTAAAAACCGCCCGGACATTGATATCTTCCTTTACACAATCCAGCGGCCGGCTCCATTGATCAAATATATATTCATATTCCTCATCCTCTTCTTTTTCAGGATGAATCTCTGCCTTCGCCGGACTGCCGTAGGGCACACTCTCCATCCCCAGCAGCCGGTCATTTTCATGGAAATACATGACCAGATATTTTTTGGGAACTTCCTCATAGACGGCTTTTACCACCAGATTACTCTCCACTCTGGAATAGTCGGTATCCCAACGGGCAAAGATCGTCTCCTGATGCTCCGTCTCTCCTTTTTTTGCCGGAACATCCGGAGGATGCGCTGTCTCACCTGCCGGAACAAAGGCTGTCTTAAGGACAGTATTGTCTTCATCCTGGAAGACGACGATATATTTCTTTTTTACCTTCTTTTTCTCTGCCATGATTCCTCTCTTTTTCTCTGCCATCTTTCCGCCGCTGCTCTTTCCTGACAGATTTTCTCTGTCTCAGCCTGCCGGCCAAAGTACTTTACTACGCCTCATCCTGCCCGACGGAGCGGCTTTTTTGCCCGCACGTTATAAATTCATGTATCTGACAAACATTTTCTGAAATTCTTTATTATATTTTCGTCCGATAGGCAGGCGCTCTCCATTCTGCAGATAGATATACATCCGGTTGATTTCTCTCACACATTGCATATTGACCAGGAAACTGTGATGGCAGCGGCAGAACTGCTCTGCCGGCAGCATGCGTTCCATCTCTGTCAGCGACATGGTAAATTCTTTATTCTCCCCATCACAGTGAACAATAATATGATGGTTGGAACTTTCCACATAGCATAGCTCCTCCAGAGAAAAACTGACCATCTTATTCTTTTTCCGGAGAACCAGTGTTTTTGGCTTGTGCCGAAGTTCCCAGTCTATACACAGCGCTTCTCCCAATTTCCGGGGACTGACAGGCTTCAGGAGAAAATGAACCGGCTGTACATCGTACCCTTCCTGCAGATACTCCTCATACCCGGAAATAAATATGATACTGATCCTGTCTCCTCTGTCACGAAGAGCGTGCGCCAGTTCCATTCCATTTATTCCGCTATCCATCATAATATCCAGTATCAGAATATCAAAAATATCTTTTTCACTTTCCAGCCGATCTTCCAGCTCCCGCGCAGAGGAAAACAGCGTCAATTGGTGCGGGATGTTCCTTTCCTGAAGAACAGCATCACACAGCTCACGGAGTCCTTCTCTCTCAACGCCGTCATCTTCGCAGATCGCCAGACGATATACATTCACAACATTTCCTCCTTTCTCTTTCGCGCTCCTGCCTTACCGGTCGCTTTATTTACACACGTCCGCATACTGCCCGTCGGTAATCCGCACCAGATCGTCCGGCGCACACGCAATCTGAGCGCCGATTTTGCCGGCGCTTACCATGATCACCGGCTGCTCTTTGGCCGTCTCATGATAGGTCGTCCGGTATGCTTTTTTCATGCCCACAGGGGAGCATCCTCCCCGGATATATCCGGTCACCTTGTTGATGTCCTTCACATGGATCATTTCCACGGACTTGGCTCCCACGGCTTTGGCCGCCTTCTTCAGGTCCAGCTCTTCCGCCACCGGAATGACAAACACGAAGTATTCCTTTTTATTGCTGACGGTCACCAGCGTTTTAAATACCTGCTCCGGATTCTGCCCGGTCAGCTCCGCCACTGTCACTCCATCCACGGCCTCCTTGCCGTGGGGATAAAACTTCGCCTCATAATCTATTTTCTCTTTTTCAAGAATACGCATAACATTGGTCTTTGTCTCTTTCATGATTGTCGCTCCTTGCTGTTGTATGTTTATTTTATCTTTCCCTGTTATTGTACCCGATTCCCATGAATAGTCAATGAAAAGAATCAGCACCCCGCATTTTGGCGGGATGCTGTCATACAGTATCTTTTTATACAGTTATCTTCTATATTAAACCATCTTTGGCGTCAATTTCTCAGATTTTTTACCGCTTTGCCGCCTGTGCCAGCCCTTCTTTGAAGGTCCGCACGTAGTCTTTTGCTTTTTCCAGGTCATAGCCGGACTCTTCCATCAGTTCGATAAAGTGGGTTCCCACAATACAGCCGTCGATGGTATCCATGAAGTTTGCCACATCATCGGCGGTGCGGATGCCAAAGCCCATCATGACAGGAATCTTTGAGACAGCCTTTACATTTTCCAGGTAAGAGCGGACATTTTTGTGGAAATCTGCTGCCTGGCCGGTGACACCCATGGAGGAGACGCAGTAAACGAATCCCCGGGCATTTTCGAGAATCATCGGGATACGGTCTGCGGAGACCGGAGCCACCAGCTGGATGAGAATCGGCGCATTGTCCACCCGGTCAAGGGCCTCCGTCAGTTCATCCTGCTCTTCCTTTGGAAGATCCGGGATAATGAGACCATCCACGCCCACGGCGGCGCATTTTTCCACAAAGGCATCCACGCCATAGTGAAGGACAGTATTATAGTACATCATGTATACGATGGGCACCTGACAGTCCCGGCGCACTTCTTCCACAGCGTCAAATACTTTTCGCACATTGGTTCCCTTACAGATGGAGCGGTAAGACGCATCCTGGATCACAGGGCCGTCAGCCGTAGGATCTGAAAATGGAATCCCCAGCTCAATGACGTCGATGCCCGCTTCCGCCTCGGCGCGGATCAAAGCTTTGGTGCCCTCCATGTCCGGCAGCCCGGCTGTCATATATGTGATAAATGCCTTCTGGCCATTTTCCTGTAACTCTCTCATTCGTTTTTCAATCCGGTTTTCCATCTTATTTATACCCCCTGTCCTTAAAATAATCAGCAATGGTGTGAACGTCTTTATCTCCTCGTCCGGAGAGGTTTACGACCATGATCTGATCCGGCGTCATATCTTTTGCTTTTTTAAATGCGTAGGCGAGGGCATGGGCACTCTCAATGGCGGGTATGATTCCTTCGGTCTTGCACAGTTCCAGAAGAGCCTCCATGGCCTCATCGTCGGTGACAGACACGTACTGCGCCCGGCCGCTGTCATGCAGATAAGCGTGCTCCGGTCCCACGCCCGGATAATCCAGCCCCGCGGAAATGGAGTGGGCGATCTGTACGTTGCCGTCCTCATCCTGCAGCAGGTACGAACGCATACCGTGAAGAACGCCCGCCTGTCCCACAGAAAATGCGCTGGCATGTTTCCCGGTCTCGATACCGCAGCCGGCGGCTTCCACGCCGATGAGCTGCACATCTTTTTCATCAATAAATTCCGCGAACATTCCAATGGAATTGGAGCCGCCGCCCACACAGGCGATGACGCAGTCCGGCAGCCGGCCTTCTTTTTCCAGAATCTGCTTTTTAGTTTCCACACTGATGACCCGCTGGAACTGTTTTACCATCTCCGGGTACGGATGCGGCCCCACGGCGGAACCAATGATGTAGAAGGTATCTTCCGCATTTTTTGCCCAGGTACGGATCGCTTCGTTGGTGGCATCCTTCAATGTACGGCTTCCCGTCTTCACGCATTCCACCCGGGCGCCGAGCATTTCCATCCGGAAAACATTGAGGGCCTGTCTTGCCATATCCTCCTCACCCATATACACGGTACATTCCATACCGAAGAGGGCCGCTCCGGTGGCGGTGGCCACGCCGTGCTGACCGGCTCCGGTCTCGGCAATGACTTTTTTCTTTCCCATACGTTTTGCCAGAAGGATCTGTCCGATGACATTGTTGATCTTGTGGGCGCCGGTATGATTCAGATCCTCCCGTTTCAAATAGATTTTTGTTCCATATTTTTCCGACAGTTTTTCCGCCAGATAAAGAGGTGTCTCTCGCCCCACATAGTCTTTCAGGTAATATTCATATTCTCTGATAAATTCCGGATCTTTGATGGCCTCCCGGTACGCTGTTTCCAGTTCCTTTAAGGTATTCATCAAAGATTCCGCCACATATTGTCCGCCGTATTCTCCATATTGTTTATTGTTCATCATGCACCATCCTTATTATTTTTTTCATTTTCTCCGGGTCTTTGCCCCGGGCTTTTATTATCTTCTTTTCTTCTCCGGTACAGTGTCCGCTTTCATCCGGATCTCTGTCCCGGTCGCTGTCTGCTCCGCTGCCCGGATGTCTGCTCTGACTGCCGTTTACACCGCCGGAATCCGGTTCTTCATATTCCACTGCGGAACTCACGTCAATGCCGTCGGGGCCGACCCGGGCAATGGCTTCCCGCACATTGCCCTCATGGATCCCCCCTGCCAGAAACAACAGCCTGCCATCCCTTGGGATCTGGTCCATCAGGGACCAGTCAAAGGTTTCGCCGCTGCCGGGATTCTTGGAATCAAAAATGTATCCGGCAATTTTATCCAGGCGGCTCATCTCCCCGAAGGCATCCATATCGCTGACATTGAAGGCCCGCAGTACAGGCAGCCGCACGGCTTCATAGACTTCCGGGTCAAGGCTGCCATGGATCTGAATATAATCAAATCCGGCTTTCTGAATCATCCCGACCTGTTCCACAGTGGGTGAGACTGTCACTGCAACGCTTTTCACGCGGCTGTCCAGTTTCTCTTTAAGCTTTGCCGCCTCCGAAATCTCCAGATTCCGTTTGCTTTTTGGAAAAAACAGAACGAAACCTGCAAAGTCCGGAAGAAATGTATTGGCATACTCCACATCTTTTCCTGTGGTCAGGCCGCAGATTTTTATGAGTGTTCTTTTCGGTTTCCCACACATTTTTATATCTCCCTGCTGTAAATCGCTTTCCATTCTCCCGCCAGTTCTCTCGGGTGATCGGACAGCATAAAGGCACCGCCAATGAGAAGTGCGTCCACGCGGCACTGCTGCAGAAAACGGATATGCTCCCCGGTAGTCACGCCGCTTTCTGACACAAAGATCGTATCATCCGGCACCATCGGCCGGAGCCGCATGGTATTTTCCAGGGCAATGGTGAAATCTTTGAGATTCCGGTTGTTCACTCCGATGATCCGCGGATGCAGGCGCAGCGCCCGCTCCATCTCTTCTTCATCGTGGACTTCCAGCAGCACATCCATGCCCAGGGAATATGCCAGCTCATAAAATTCTTTCATCTGTTCATCCGTCAGAATGGCGGCGATCAGCAGGATGCAGTCGGCACCGATGACTTTCGCCTCATAAATCTGATAGGCATCTATGATAAAATCCTTCCGAATCATGGGAAGCGGTGTGATATCTCTGATCTGTCTGAAATATTCCACATTTCCCAGGAAATGATCTTCCTCCGTCAGACAGGAAATGGCATCCACAGAATTGTTGTAATCGTCAATCCGGTCCGTCAGCTTCATGGTCATGGCTATTTTCCCCATGCTCGGAGACGCCTTTTTAAATTCTCCGATGATGGATAAGCCCTCTTTTGCCAGCGCATCATGAAAGGAAATGCTCTTTCTGCCGGAAGCAAGGGCCATCCGCCGCATTTCCTCCTCTGAGACAGCTGCCTTATGTTCCATCAGCCGTCTTTTTTTATCTTCTACAATGGTATCCAGTATCATTTTCTTTCCTCAACTTTCTTTTTTTCGTAGTTCAAAAAGTTCTCTATCATTTTTTTACCATGTTCTGTAAACACGGATTCCGGATGGAACTGAATGCCAATGACCGGATATTTTTTATGTTCCATGGCCATGATCTCCCCGTCATCGGTTCTGGCCAGGATCTCGAAATCCGGAGAGAGGGTTTTCTCGTCCACTGCCAGTGAATGATATCTTGCCACCCGGACAGGACTTGGGATTCCCTGAAAGATTCCCCGGCCGCTGTGGGTGATCCGTGATTGTTTCCCGTGCATCAGTTCTTTTGCGTGAATGATCTCAGCTCCAAAGGCCGCTCCGATGCTCTGGTGTCCCAGACAGATGCCAAGGATCGGAACTTTATCATAAAACTCCTGCACAACATCCATACAGATACCGGCGTCCGCAGGGCTCTTCGGCCCGGGAGAGAGGACGATTCTCTCCAGTTGTAATTTTTGAATCTCTTCCACGGTGATTTTATCGTTGCGCACCACCTGGATATCCCGGTGGAAAATCCCCATATACTGATACAGGTTGTAAGTAAAAGAATCATAATTATCAATCAGCAGTATCATAGATTTTCCTCCTTCACTAATATTTTGGCCAGAGCCCGCACTTTATTGCAGCACTCCTGATATTCCCGTGCCGGATCGCTGTCGGCAACGATGCCGGCTCCCGCCTGAATATAAACATTTTTTTCCTTTTTGATCATGGTCCGGATGGTAATACAGAAATCCATATTTCCACCAAAATCTATATATCCAATGGCTCCGCCGTACAGTCCCCGCCGCACACTCTCCAGTTCATCGATAATCTCCATGGCCCTGACTTTCGGCGCACCGCTTAAGGTTCCCGCCGGCAGGAATGAGCGAAGCAAATCCACAGCTTTGTATTCCGGCTTTTTTCTTCCTTCCACAAAGGTAACCAGATGCATTACATGGGAATATTTCTGTACATGCATGAAATCCTTGACTTTCACGCTTCCAAACTCCGCGATTCTTCCCATATCATTTCTTGCCAGATCCACCAGCATCACGTGTTCCGCTTTCTCCTTTGGGTCCGCAAACAGGCTGTCTTCCAGCTTCTTATCTTCCGCCTCATCTTTTCCCCTCGGCCTCGTTCCGGCTATGGGACAGGTGGTCACAACACCGTCTTTCTCTTTTACAATCATTTCCGGAGAACTGCCGATGATCTCAAAATCACCAAAGTTAAAATAATACATGTACGGAGAAGGATTCATCTCCCGGAGTCTCCGGTAAAGTTCGAACCCTTCCTGTCCGGTCTCAATGGTCCACCGCTGGGACAGCACCGTCTGAAATACGTGTCCCTCCCTGATATATTCTTTAATCTTTTCTACCTTTGCACTGTATTCTTCCAAAGTATCAGACTGCCTGACAATCCGTCCGTCCGGATTCTGTCCGCTTTTGCTGCCGGCTTTTTCCCCATCGTCCGCTTTCGCAAAGGCTTCTTTCAGCATCTTTGCCAGCCTGCCTGCGGCCCGCTGTCCGCCCTCTTCACTATCTTCTTCCAGCACAACCGCCGTCATGGTCTCCGCCACATGGTCGATGGAAAGGAATTCCGTCGCCAGCATTAGCTGTATGGTTTCAATACCAATCTCATCGGGATTATCATCCGGAAGATTTTCCTGATATCTCACAAAATCGTAGCCGAGGGCTCCCACCAGGCCGCCGGAAAACGGCAGCAGGCTGCCGTCCCGGCGGATTTCAAAGCTGTCCGCATAGGCTTTCAGCGCTTCAGCCGGATTCCCGGAAAACCGAAGCACTTCACCGCTTCGTTTCTGCACGGTAAGCTGACCTTTTTCTGTCCGAATCACTGCTTCCGGATTCTTTCCAAGAAAAACATAACGGTCATAATTTTTATCGTAGCTTTCCAGCAAAAAGCCCCTGCCGTCTCCGACATAATTTCTGTAAATATCCACCGCCGTCTCTTCGATGACACTGACGGTTTTGCTGTAAACTTTGAGGATCTGTTTCATGGCTGCTCCTTTCCCTTGCGGGGAGATGCTGTCTGGATTTTTCGTGGAATCTTTTGTTGGAAAATCGGAGGGCTTCGCGCGAGTGCACATCCCGCCCGGAGGGCTTTTTATTCCATGGAAATTTCAATGGAATTTCCATGGAACCTTTTGTTGGAAAACCGGATGGCTCCGTGCTTCGCACTCCCGCCATCCTCCGGAAACATTCGCATTTCGAGCTTCCGCTCTTCATGCTCATGTTCCTGAATCCGGCCAATGTCTGAACATCCGGGCAGATAAATCTTCCCGTCTGCTCAGCCGCTGTCCGGATTTTTTCCAACAAAAAAGTCCCTGACTTATCCAATAAGTCAGGGACGAAATATCCGCGGTGCCACCCTAATTAATGATACTGCCGCTCCTTCCGGGGAATTATTCTCCACGGCCACAAACGGCAATATGATTCACTCTGATTCTGATACGGACTGTATAGTCGATATCATACCCCTGTAACGCGAGGACGCGGCATCAGCTACTGTCACTTTCACCTTGCATCTCCCAAATCCATTCCCCTTCTCGTCCCATATCGGCTCTCACCTGCCCGACTCTCTGTCATGTTCCTGCTGAAGAGTACTACTTTTGTTCAAAGACTTTGTACCTTGTTTTATTCACTGCGTCTAGTATATCAGTAATTATTTGTGCTGTCAACTGGTTCATTTTGTCGACAATGTCCACAATTTCTTAAAATTATATTCATTTTTTGTCAAACTAGTGTATAGATTTTTTTGTGAAAATGATATATTATATCTACAGTAGATGAAATCAAAAACAACATTTCAACTACTTCTCAACGTTTCAATTACCTGACCACCGGTACTCCTCCTTTTTCCGGTTGGTTGACAAAAAAAGGCATCGCTTATTCAGCCATCTAAGCGATGCCTTTTTTCGTGTCATAGGACAACTCTTACAAGCATAGACTGTATCAAATTCATCGGAGTTCCTTTTATATGAAACAATATATGGAAAACAGGATTTTGTCTATCGCTCACTATACCATTGATCACAGTTCCACGGTCCGTTCCACTGCCAAAAAATTCGGCATATCCAAATCCACCGTACATAAAGATCTCACAGAACGTCTTCCGCAGATCGACCATCATCTGGCTGAAGAAGTTCGTGATATTCTGGAAGTAAATAAATCAGAACGGCATATCCGGGGAGGAATGGCAACCAGGCAGAAATATCTTCAAATGCAGCGGTAAACGTCGCAGCAGGCCGTCAGACGGCGGAACAGGCTGTGAGCTGTTGACGAAGCCCATCTCAGGGATAGCAAAAAGAGCTGCCGCAAAACAATCTGCTGTACCAGTATCCCTCATAAATGTCTGAGATTCTGTACAGTCAGCATGCTCTGCAGCAGCTCCTGTTATTTTCTATCAAGGTGATTTTTGTTTTGACATCGACGGTCAGGTTCTTCCGCCCTACTTCTGTCCCCGCACCGTTGTAATCAGCGCGTCGCAGGTTCCCTCAACGGCATAGGAGCCGCTGCCGGCCGGCAGAAAGATGCTGTCGCCTTTTTTGTATTCAACCGTCTCTCCCTGATTGGATATTTTGCCCTGTCCATCAAGGATCAAAATACTGACGAAAGACTGTCCGGTTACACAGCCTTCCATTTTCTCCATCGTTGTTCCGTCCAGAAACAGCTTGTCCACTGTAAAATAATCACAGTCCGCTATATGCGGATAGTGACTCCCGTCTCTGACTGCCGGAACACGTTTGGTCACGTCCAGTGCTTTTTCGATATGGAGTTCTCTTTTCTTTCCGTCTTTGCCTACTCTTCCGTAATCGTATACCCGGTAGGTAACGTTGGAATTCTGCTGAATCTCTGCGACCAGGATGTCTTTTCCAATGGCATGGATCGTGCCTGCCTCAATAAACAGAACATCTCCCTTCTGTACATACTCCTTATGCAGTACCTCTGTGAGAGTGTCCTCCTCAATCCTTCTGGCAAACTCTTCCCGGCTGATCTCTTCTTTGAATCCATAGTACAAAAATGCGTCTTTTCCGGCATCCATTACGTACCACATCTCCGTTTTGCCATATTGCCCTTCATGTTCCTGTGCATAACGGTTATCCGGATGCACCTGAATGGAAAGATTATCCTGTGCATCTATGAACTTGATCAGAATAGGAAAGTCTTCAAAACGATCACAGTTGGTTCCCAGAACCTGTCTGCCTTCCGCATCGATATACTGCCGAAGTGTCTTTCCCTCATAAGAACCATTGGTAATATAGGACGGTCCGTCCGGATGACAGGATAATTCCCATGTTTCCGCAAGAATATCTCCCTTCATCTCTTTGCCATATTCTCTGGCCAGACGCTGTCCGCCCCAGATATAATCCTTTCCGCTCGGTTTCAACTTTAAGATTCCCATATCCGTTCTCCCTAATTTATAAAGATTATATTATATTGGTTCCTTCCGGCTGCTATTTCCGGAACTTCCGGGTGAATGCCCGTTTCAGTACGTCAAAAAAGCTTAAGGAATGTACCATGCGCTCCCTCGGAATATATTTATGGATGGCCCGGAGCAGCTCCTTCGGCTTCTTGGACGAAAATGTAAAGGTACCATTCCGTTTCGTCTGAATGGCAAACCGCGGAATATATCTTCCTTTAAATAAAACAGAAGCTATCACGTAATCGACTTCTTCCCATGGAATCTGGATGTAATCGCTGACCTTACGTCCGTTATAATATTCAAAACCCTTATCTCCGACCATGATATTGCCATAGTTGTTCATTCCGTGAAAGGAAGTTCCCTTTACAACCATATCCACTTTTGTGTTTATTGACTGTGCCATATCGATCCTCCTTGCATTGGAGCCGTACTTTCTTCAAATGTTCAGATATCCCGGGTACAGTATACCATACCCGGGATATCTTGTCTGCCTTTGTTTAATTAGTAACAATCCAGCCATGACATCTCGGAAACCCGCTGCTGGCACAGCTGAACCATTACGCTAAATACAAATTACAGAAGGCCGATTACATGTCCTACGATACCAACGATGAATAATCCGATGATGATGATAATTGGAGAAACGTTTTTCTTCAATAACCACATGCAGAGCAGGGTAAGCAGTAATGGTGCGAATCCTGGAATCAGAGAATTCAGGTTGTCCTGTAAAGTTGTAACCTGTTCCGGTGACAGAGAAAGTCCTGATGAGAACTGCTCTAAAGCAGTACGGATACCTTCTGCACCTGCCGGCAGGCTGTCCCAGTCAATGTAAGCGCCTTCGCTGAGCTGTACTTTGGAAACAACCGGAGTAAAGTTAATGGTTACCCAACGCTCTACCAGAGAACCAAGTACGAACATACCAAGGATGGATGCTGTTTTGGTTACTTTCTGAAGCAGACCACCGGAAAGGTCTTCGGAAATCTTGCTTCCTGCTTTGTAACCGAATTCCTGTGTATACCACATAAATGCCCAACGGATTACGTTCCATAATACGAAGAATAAGATCGGTCCGAGGATGCTTCCGCCCATAGCCAGAGATGCACCGAGAGCACCGAGCATAGGACGAACGGTGAACCAGAATACCGGGTCGCCGACACCGGCAAGAGGTCCCATCATACCAACCTTAACACCCTGGATCGCTGCATCGTCTACCTTTGCACCGTTTGCTCTTTCCTCTTCCAGAGCAAGGGTAACACCCAGGATAGGTGAAGCCAGATAAGGATGTGTATTAAAGAACTCCAGATGACGTTTTAAAGCTTCTTTCTGATCTTCTTTATTGGTGTACAGCTTTTTGATCGCAGGGATCATGGCGAAACACCAGCCGCCGTTCTGCATACGTTCATAGTTCCAGGAACCCTGAAGGAAGGTGGAACGCCATGCGACAGCGAGACGATCTTTTTTGGATAATGTAATTTTTTCTGCCATTTCTATACCTCCCTTACCATCAATAATCATTCAGGATATCATCAAGCGGATCTCCGACGTTTCCACCGCCGCCGTTTCCTGAACCGCCGCTCTCAGATAACTTAATGTAAATGAGTGCCATGCAAAGTGCAATTGCACCAAGGGCAATCAGAGTCAGGTCAGAGATTGCTGCCAGACAGAAACCAATGATGAAGAAAGGCCATACTTCCTTCGTAGCCATCATGTTGATAACCATTGCGTAACCTACGGCAACGACCATACCACCACCGATGGACATACCATCTGTCAGCCATGCAGGCATGGACTCCAGGAATCCCTGTACAGTGGATGTAGGGATGGCCAGAAGAGCTGCTGCAGGAATCGCGATACGAAGACCCTGCATGATCACAGCGATGATGTGCCATAACTCAACGCCTGCGAAACTTCCCTTTTCAGCGGCTGCGTCCATACGATGTGCGCATACCACGGAAAGAGTACGAACGATCATTGTCAGGAACAGACCTGCCACTGCCAGTGGGATTGCCACTGCGATGGCGGTACCAACGCCGTCTACACCCTGTCCGCCAAGAGCCAGGATGATGGCAGATGCTACGGAAGCAAGTGCAGCATCCGGTGCAACGGCTGCACCAATATTTGCCCAGCCAAGAGCAATCATCTGGAGCGTTCCGCCCAGAATAATACCGGCTTCCAGATTACCGGTAACCAGACCAATTAATGTACAAGCTACCAGCGGCTGATGGAACTGGAATTCATCCAGAATACCCTCCATACCGGCAAGAAAGGCAACTATTACAACTAAAACGATTGAAATAATTGACATATACTTTTCCTCCTATACCTTTTTCTCCGAGCTTCAACCAAGCTCAGCTTTTGCTTTTTCGATAATGGCGTCCATGTTGTCCTTGGAATCACTAGGAACTTTACGGACATCGAAAGTGATGCCGAGCTTTTTCAGTTCTTCGAAAGTCTCCACATCTTCTTTTCCTAAAGATAATACTTTGCTGACAGCCACTTTGCCAACAGAGTGAGCCATGGAACCGATGTTCAGCTCTTTAATGTCCACGCCGCCTTTGATAGCTGCAAGAGCATCCTGCGGTGTTTCGAAAAGGAGCAGCGCTTTGGTATTACCAAAACGAGGGTCTTTGGCTACCTGAATCATTTTGCTGATCGGCACTACGTTGGCCTTTACTCCTGGAGGCGCTGCTTCTGTGATCATGCTCTTACGCAGATTGTCGTGAGCCACACCATCGGATACAACAATGATTCGGTTTGGATTTGTGGTCTTTGTCCAGGCAGTTGCCACCTGTCCGTGAAGCAGACGGGAGTCGATACGTGCCAGCACGTATTTGATCTTTCCGTCGCCAACCACTGTTCCCTCCGGCAGAGCGCCTGTCGGCTGTCCGTCGGAAGCTGCTGCTGCCGCCGGTTTTGCTTCCTTCGGCTCCAGAGATTCCGGATAAATACGAACGCCTTCTTTGGCGCTGCCGGAAATCTGAACAGCAAGCTCGTGAGCGGTCTCCATCATCATCCGGGAAGCGTATGCATCAATGAGCATCGGCAGGTTTAAGCCGGCGACAATCGCCCACTTATCCTCATGTCCGGCAATCAGTCCGTTGGACTGATTGAATGGAGTTCCACCCCATAAATCAACAAGAATCAGTACCTGTTCCGGATCTTCAAAGGAAGCAACGGCTTCTTCCATCTTCCTTCTGACATCATCCGGACCTTCGTTCGGCTGCAGTGTCACAGCTGCCACGTTTGGCTGTTCACCAAAAATCATGGATGCTGACTGCAGGATGCCCGTAGCAAAATTGCCATGGGTTGCAAGAATAATTCCTACCATTTGTTAATCACATCCTTTCTCTCCTGTTAGAAATCATTCAATATTATCTATCTCAAAATTTGAAACAGTCTCTGTCTGAAAACCTCATCAGGAACATTCTCTTCCGCCTGAAGCTTTCTGATCTTTTCTTCCACGTCCGGATTAGCAAGAAGCCGGTAAAACGTATTGAACAGCAGCGGTTTTTCTTTGAGCATCTCGGAAGATACCGCAAATAAAAACGCACACTGGACTCTCGTATCATCCCACAACAGCGGCTGCTGCATTCTCGCAACGATCAGTCTGGTCATGTGTACCAGAGAAGGGTTGCCGTGGGGCAGAGCAATGTGACACAGGCTGGTGGAAGAAATCTTCTCCCGTTCCAGAACCGTCTGCAGATATTCCTCTTCCACATAATCTTCTTCAATGAGCGGCCGCACCATGGCTTCCACTGCCGCGGGCATCTCCTTCTCATCAAGATGAAGGATCATGGCTTCCAGAATATTCATCTCCAGAAGACGGTTGATCTGGATTTCCCGGATACACTCGCCGATCTTCTTGATCTCCCTGCCCGGAAGGGCCATGGAAATGTACACAACCGGCAGCTCTGTGTTTATAATACGTTCCGTGGTAACAATGCAGTCACATTCCGGAGCTTCGATCTGCGAAAACTCCTGGAGAGAATACATCCCCGTAATCTCCACATTGGACAGCTTTCTCTCAATCTTTGCGCGGATGATCTGCGCCGCTGCCGCTCCGAAATGGCAGACAATGATAATTTTGGTCTTCTCTCTCTCATCCTTGGCTCTCTCAATGGCTGCCTGAAAATGAATGGCCAGATAGACAAGTTCGTCATCTTTCATGGACAGCTTGTACATATCCGAAATATAATCGGCCGCGATGGCCGCCATCTCAAACCCAAACGGATACTGACGCTTCATGGACTTCACCGTGTAGAAATCAGTCTCTACATCCAAATGATCCCCGCGGAGCACCGTGGTGTACAGATGTCCTGACAATCCCTGGATCAGCTCTTCATCATGGCTGAAATCCACACTGAGCTTCTCATGAATCTCCCGTAGAATCTCTCCCACCGGCAGACTCATCTTCTCCATGATCTGATCCTGACAGGCAATCTTCTGTTTGCGCAGCGATAAAAGAAGCTGATACAGATACCACACTTCCGATTCGCTGTCCGGAAGACGGAGCTCATGACAAAAACTGCAGATCCACGGATATAATCCTTCAAACTCCGGTTCTTCCCCGAAGTCTCCGGCAGTCATCTCCGCACTCTCAGTACTGCCGCTGTCCCCGTGCCTGGCCATGAACAGAATATACAGAAAAATCTGCTGCATGGATTCATCGGTGAAACGGAACCACCGCACTCCCCGGAGCATATCAAGGGCCTTCTGCGCCCGCTCCATCTGGTCACTGGTAAAGTAATCCAGAATAGGAAAATGCAGCTGATGAAACTGCCGCAGCGCTGCCCTGTAATCTTCTCCAAACAGATACGGGAACATGATCTTAACGAAGAGCTCTCTTCTCCTGTTCTGAGACGATGCATACCGGATACCGTAATGCCGCTGGGACTGTACATCGTCCGGATACTTCTTCATGATCGAGGCCAGCTGTTTTTCCGCATAGGACTTGCTGACCAGAAGCCGGTCCGCAATATCCTGGATGATGAGAAAATCATCATGGAGTATAAGCAGAAGAAGAACCCTTCTCTCAAACTCCATCTCAAAGCGGGGGATGCTCATGTTCATCACGTCAGCAAACTTTTCATGACCGCGGATCATCACACGGTTACCGGACATGAACTGGATGGAGATACCAAACTCTTCCAGAGCCTCGGATAAATCCTTCAGCTGATTCCTCAGAGTCTTTACGGAAACTTCCAGGTAATCGGACATGGAGGAGAGCTCCACCACATCATAATCTTTGAGATACCCTATCATCTCCATATCTCTTTTTGTGAATCTCATGATTACATACCACACCTCACTTATCTAGAATTTAACAAAAAAATTCTTAAGTTAAAACTCATTGTTTTTTCATTATCTGACCAAAACATGTGCTTAACTTACAAATTTATTTCATCACATTTACGATTCTTTTTCAAGAGAAAATTTCTTTTTTTATAAAAAAACTACTGTATTTTCCGAAAATCTGTCATCTTTTCTCAGACTTTGTCCAGTTTTTTGTAAACAGGACGACAGCAGTCGACACGACCACTCCCAGCGCGATGCACAGAAAATACAAAACCACATGATTGGTGGCCCCGATGAAGCCCACAATGGGTCCTCCGTGGGGCGCGGCGGAAGTAATACCCAAAAGAGCCGCCGCTGCGCCGGACACGGCAGAGCCAATGACCACCGCCGGGATCACGTGTTTCGGGTCCGACAGCGCGAAGGGAATGGCACCTTCACTGATTCCGATCATTCCCATAAAAATCGTATAGATGCCCGCGCCCCGCTCTTCCCTGGAAAATGTTCTTCCTCCCAGCAGGGCCGCCAGTCCCATGGAAAGAGGCGCTACGCCGATGGCAGCCGAAGCGATCCCCATGATTCTCAAATTACCCTCGGCGATGGACGCCACACCGAAAAAGAACGCCACTTTATTGATGGGTCCGCCCATATCTGCTCCGATCATAGCCCCCAATACAATTCCCAGCAGAATGGCCGTAGACGGACTTTCCGACAGATATACCAGCAGCTCGTTGAGACTGTGCATGACAAAGGTGATCGGGCCGCCGAGAATACAGATAAACAGTACCGCGGACACAGTCACCCCCAGAAGGGGAATCACAAAAATCGGCATGATCGGCCGGACTGCCTTCGGTACTTTGACTCTGTTGATCGCTTTTACCAGATACCCTACCAGATAGCCCACCACAATACAGCCGAGAAATCCTGTTCCTTCTCCGGTTCCAAGAAGCTGTCCGTCCGTGGCGATCATGGCTCCGATCATAGCCGGTGCCAGAGCTGCTCTTCCCGCAATGGACATCGCAATGAAACCGGCAAGGATCGGATACATCAATTCAAAAGCCAGCAGACCGATCTCATGCACTTTATTCCAGAAAACAGAAGCAATGTGCAAGCCGGACGCCGAACTCTCCCCGGCAAAAGCCAGGGAGAGGGATATGAACAGTCCTCCCACCACCACAAAGGGAATCATGTAAGATGCGCCGTTCATCAGCTGATGAAGGATTGCCGAAGGTTCCCCTCCTGAAGCCGCGTAAAACGACGTCTCCTCTCCCTCACCGGAATCATCCCCTTGTTCCTCCATCACTTCCGCTCTTGTCTCCATCTCCTGCAGCACGCGGCGGGTATCTTTTAACACCGGTTTAATGGCAGTCCGGTATACTTTCTTCCCTCCGAATCTCTCGGCGCCCTCTATGGCCACATCGGCAGCAATGATCACATAATCCGCCTCCGCGATCTGTTTCCGGGTCAGCTCGTTTTCTGTGCCCTGGGAACCCTGGGTCTCAATATGCATCTCATATCCCAGCTTTTTCCCCATGATTTCCAATCGTTCCGCCGCCATGTATGTGTGCGCAATGCCGGTGGGACATTTTGTGACTCCGATGATTTTCATGTCTGTCACCTCATTTCATTTCCTGAAGCATATAATAGTACAGCTGGTTCCCGTCCGTGCAATGTTTGAGGTTGTAAACAAAATCTTCATTCATCAGTTTCCTGGCAAGCAGTGCGAGAGTCGGCAGATGACTGTTTTTTTCCGGTTCTTCCGGCGTGATGGCTACCACCGCCAGATCCACCGGTTTCCCATCCAGCGCCTCCCATTCCACAGGCCAGGCAAAACGTACGACAGCAAATACCGGGTCGCTTAATCCCCGTATCCGCGCATGGGGCATCGCGATTCCGCCTCCGAATCCTGTGGAATCCAGATTCTCTCTTCTGCGAAAAGCGTCAATCAGTTTCAATTCGTAGGCCATATTCTTTCTGGCACAGAGATGGCTGATGATGCGGATGGCCTCTGTCTTCTCTTTGGATTCTACCTTTATGTTGTCAAAAATCATTTCCCTCTTTACTATCGTGTTCACTGTACTCACCTCCTGTCCGTTACTTCTGTCTCGATAGTTACTTACACTGTATCAGAATAACGGATGAAGTAAAACTCCTGTTTTGTCTTTCTCATATCTGTATGTATACGGTTTATATTTTCGGTTTCTTTTTTAAGACAAAGAAATACAGCGGCCGTAACCATTTTACAAACGGTTCGTCCCGCTGCATCCCGCAATACCGATATATCCGCCTGCCGGCGGTTTCCCTCATAAAAAATATCTCCCTCTATATGACCGTTAAAAGAAGCTCCGCCAGCAGCACTGTTCCGCAGGCTCCCGCCGCCACGACAATAAGGCTGCCGCGCCGGTAAGATAGAATCACCGCCGCGATAAATCCCGCCACCGCAGAAATCATGTTTCCTGTGGCGTAAAGGATGGCAGGAAATGTCATGGCCGCCAGCACTGTATAGGGAATATAATATAAAAACGAATTCAAAAACCGGTTCTTAATCTTTTTTCTCACCAGCACCAGGGGAATCACCCGGATCAGGTACGTCACTCCCGCCATGACGATGAGATAGGGTAAAAACTTCATCAAATCCATTCAGGTATCTCCTCCATAAAACACTGCGCCTTTTCAAACCTTTCCGTTCACCGGGATTTTCCCATCATTCTGCTTCTTCCACAGGGAAAAACAGAGCTCCCGCCACGGAAGCAATGACCGCACAGATAATAATGGCAAAACCGCTGGAAATACCGGCAAACACCGGCACATATTTAAGAAGAATGCTGATGGCCACCGCCAGAAGCACCACGGCGCATACCCGTTTATCTTCCGCTGACTTCGGTACCACCACGGCGATAAACATGCCGTAAAGGGCCACGCCCAGAGCATTGGTCAGGATTTCCGGCAGAATGTTTCCCAGAAAAGCCCCGCAGAATGTACCGGCAGTCCATCCGATGACCGGCAGAAACATCAGGCCGCCAAAATACCCCTTTGTGACCGGGCCCTCGCTCTGGACAGCCGCCGCAAAGATCTCGTCCGTGATTCCAAAGCCGAGTATCCACCGCCAGATTCCCCGGAAACCGCTGTCCACTTTCTGGGAAAGCGCAATGGACATGAGCATATACCGGGCGTTGATCACCAGCTGCGTGACCGCCATCTCGACCAGCGTTCCTGCCTGGACGATGACCGTAAGACCGGCAAACTGTCCGGCAGAAGTCAGGTTGGTCAGCGAGATGAGTACCGATTCGAAAATAGTACAGCCGCCTTCCACCGCCAGGATACCAAAGGCGAAGGAGACGGCAAAGTATCCCAGACAAATGGGGATTCCATCACGGAGTCCCCTTTTTAAATCACTGCTCATGCCTCGTCAATGGCCTTGCCGATGTCATGACGCATATATTTGTTGGCAAAATTCACCCATTCTGTGGCTGCGTAAGCGTTCTTTCTGGCTTCCTTTAAATCCGCTCCCTTGGCGGTAATTCCAAGAACCCGGCCGCCGTTGGTGACAATGCCTTTGTCGGTTTTCTTTGTTCCCGCATGGAAACAGTAGTATCCTTCTTTGCCTTTGAAGTTCTCCAGTCCCTCGATCACCAGACCTTTTTCATAAGATACCGGATAGCCGTCGGAAGCAAGGACCACACAGACTGCCGCATTATCCTCAAACTGAAGATCAATTTCATCCAGTCTGCCGTCAATGCAGGCTTCCATCACATCAATGATATCATTCTTCATCCGCGGCAGCACCACCTGGGCTTCCGGATCACCGAACCGGGCATTATACTCCAGCACCTTCGGTCCGTCTTCCGTGAGCATCAGACCGGTAAAAAGCACGCCCACAAACGGACGTCCTTCCGCAGCCATGGCATCCATGGTCGGCTGGTAAATGTATTTCTCGCAGAATTCTTCCACTTCTTTGGTGTAAAACGGACTCGGAGAAAATGTTCCCATTCCGCCTGTGTTAAGACCGGTGTCGCCGTCTCCCGCTCTCTTGTGATCCTGGGCGCTGGTCATGCATTTGATGGTTTTGCCGTCACAGAATGCCAGAACAGATACTTCCCGTCCGGTCATAAATTCTTCAATGACCATCTGATTACCGGCGTCGCCGAACTTCTTCTCCTCCATGATGGTCTTCACGCCTTCTCTGGCCTCTTCCAGCGTATTGCAGATGAGAACGCCTTTGCCCAGAGCCAGGCCGTCCGCCTTTAATACGATCGGCATTTTAGCGGTTTCCAGATAAGCGAGCGCTTCCTCCTTGGAAGTAAAGTTCTCATAAGCCGCCGTCGGGATGTTATATTTCTTCATCAGATCTTTGGAAAATGCTTTGGAACCTTCGATGATCGCTGCATTTTTACGCGGACCAAATACCCGCAGACCTTCCGCCTCAAACACGTCCACGATGCCGCCCACCAGAGGGTCATCCATACCGATGATAGTCAGATCCACCGCATTTTCTTTGGCAAAAGCTGCCAGTTTCTCAAACTCCATGGCTCCGATATCCACACACTCTGCATATTCCGCAATTCCGGCGTTTCCCGGCGCGCAGTAGATCTTATCCACTTTATCGCTTTTTGCCACCGACCATGCAATGGCATGCTCTCTTCCGCCGCTTCCAACAATCAATACTTTCATTGCGCATCCTCCCTTATTCATCTATGGTAACTTTCCGTCCGTCCACATGTACTTTTCCATTGGCGATGAGGTCAATGGCCTTCGGCAGAATAATCCATTCCGCCTGTTCCATAATTCGTTTCTGTAAAACCTCCGGCGTATCATCCTGCTCTACCATCACCGGTTTCTGCAGAATGATCGGACCGGTGTCCGTACCTTCATCCACAAAATGCACCGTGGCGCCGGATACCCGCACGCCTCTGGCCAGCGCTTTCTCATGGACATGAAGTCCGTAGCAGCCGGTGCCGCAGAAGGAAGGAATGAGTGACGGATGGATATTGATGATCCGGTTCTCGTATTCTTCTATCACGCAAGGCGGAACCACCACCAGATAGCCGGCAAGGACCACCAGATCAATATCCCGCTCCTTTAACGCTTCCAGTAACTTCTGATTAAATTCTTCTCTTGTGTCAAAACTTTTCGGAGACAGCAGCAGCGCTTCCACGCCGTAATTTTCCGCCCGTGTCAGAGCATAGGCCCCGGCGTTATTGCTGATCACCACCTGAATCTTTGCGTTGGTGATCCTTCCGTCATCGATGGAATCCATGATGGCCTGCAGGTTGGTTCCGCCCCCGGACACAAGTACCGCAAGCTTTAACATATGGTCACTCCCTTTTCTCCTTCTTCCACTCCGCCGACAATCCATGCTTTTTCTCCGGCTTCATTCAGGACTTTTACTGCCTTATCTGCATCGGAGGCATCAAGAGCCAGCATCATGCCGATACCCATATTGTAGGTATTGTACATCATTTCTTCCGAAATATCGCCTTCTTTTGCCAGCATACGGAAGATAGCCGGAACCTGGTAGCTGTTCTTATCCACAACAGCACGCACCCCGTCCGGAAGCATTCTAGGAATGTTCTCATAGAAGCCGCCGCCGGTGATATGGCTGCATCCCTTGATGGTAATGCCGGCTTTTTTCACTGCCTTTAACGCTTTCACATAGATCTTTGTCGGAGTCAGGAGCGCTTCACCGAGAGTCATACCCAGCTCTTCTTTATATTCTTTTAAAGCTTCCTTTTCCATCGGGAAGACCTTTCTTACCAGGGAATATCCGTTGCTGTGGATACCGGAAGAAGCGATGCCCACCAGCACATCCCCTGCCTTGATATTTTCTCCGGTAATCATGTCCTTTTTATCACAGACACCTACCGCAAATCCTGCCAGATCATACTCGTCTTCTGCCATAAGTCCCGGATGTTCCGCCGTCTCGCCGCCGATAAGCGCCGCTTCTGACTGCAGGCAGCCTTCTGCCACACCTTTTACGATAGAAGCGATCTTTTCCGGATAATTTTTGCCGCAGGCAATGTAATCCAGGAAAAACAGAGGCTCGCCGCCGGCACAGGCAATATCGTTGACGCACATGGCCACGCAGTCGATTCCAACGGTGTCATGTTTATCCAGTATCATGGAAAGCTTCACCTTCGTGCCGCAGCCATCGGTTCCTGATAAGAGCACCGGTTCTTCCATCTCTTTAATCTTGCTCAAAGAAAAGGCTCCGGAAAATCCTCCCAGGCCGCCTAAAACCTCCGGCCGCATGGTCTTCTTAACATGTTCTTTCATAAGCTCCACCGACTGATAGCCGGCCTCAATATCAACGCCTGCGTTCTTATAATCCATAACAGACTCCTTTCCTCTCTGACGTTCGTATTTTCATTCTTATCTTTTCTTATTCCAGTGATGCTGTATATCTTCTTCCGGAGATATCATATTTCTTTTTTCAGCGATATGATATCTCTTTCCTGTCTGCAAAATATTACATCTGTTTCAGATACTCTTTATATCCAATGGAATCAAGCTTCTCCGCTTTCTCCACCACCTGGTTTTTCAGTTTCTCGGAGTACGCTTTTAATCTGCCGAGAAGCTCTTCATCAGATGCAGCGAGGATCTTTGCCGCAAGGATACCTGCATTGGCTGCGCCGTTGATCGCCACAGTGGCCACCGGAATACCTGTCGGCATCTGCACGATGGAATACAGGGAATCCACACCGCCAAGATCTGATGTCTTCATCGGGACACCGATCACAGGCATCGGGAAGATTGCCGCGCACATACCTGGCAGGTGTGCCGCCTTGCCTGCTCCCGCGATGATCACTTTATATCCTTTTTCTTCTGCGGATTTTGCATAGTTAAAAAACTCTTCCGGCTCTCTGTGAGCGGAAATGATCGTCATCTCAAAATCAATACCCAGTTCAGCGAGGATATCTGCCGCCTTGCTCATGATCGGCATATCAGAGTCGCTTCCCATTACAATACCTACTTTAGCCATAATGTATTCTTCCTTTCTTTGTCTATATATTTATTTTACAAAAGCATTCTTCAGATCTTCTTTCATATCAAGAACGGCCTGACGGCTGGCGTCTCCGAAGTTCTCCGGACCATATACCTCAGACTTCTGATAAGCACAGATGATTCCACGGCTGGAATTCACGATGGCTCCCAGTCCGTCTTCATTAAAGAACGGAGCCAGATCCTTTCCTGTACCTCCCTGGGCGCCGTATCCCGGCACCAGGATATAGTTCTTCGGCATCAGATTACGAAGCACTGCGCCCATCTCCGGATAGGTTGCACCTACAACGGCTCCCACATAGCTGTAGTCTTCGCCCATGTGCTCTTCGCCCCACTGTGCCACTTTCTCTGCCACGATCTCATAGAGCGGACGGCCGTCGATAAGACGATCCTGGAACTCTCCGCTGGACGGATTGGATGTCTTCACAAGAATAAACATTCCCTTTTTCTCTTCTTTACAAACTTTTATAAACGGTTTTACACCATCAGAACCCAGGTACGGATTGACTGTGATGAAATCCTCTGTAAACGGAGAATACGTATGACTTCCCACCTGTACTTTTCCCACATGACCGATGGCATAAGCCTCGGAAGTGGAACCGATATCGCCGCGCTTGATATCGCCGATGATCACCAGCCCTTTGCTCTTGGCGTAATCACAGGTGCGCTTGAACGCCTGCATCCCCGGAATACCGAACTGCTCATACATAGCCACCTGCGGTTTTACTGCCGGGATCAGATCGTATGTCGCATCGATAATCCCTTTGTTAAACTGCCAGACAGCTTCCGCAGCTCCCTCCAGTGTCTCCCCATAGGCATCAAAGGCATCCTTTCTGATGTGCTCCGGCACATAGGAAAGCATCGGATCCAGTCCGACAACGATAGGGGCATCTTTTTCTTTAATGTTCTTAATTAATTCCTGAATCATCTTGTCCCTCCAGATTATTTATTTGTTTATATCATTGGTACATTCTAGCATACTTTTATCCGGCTGTATACTCGCGAATCTGCAAAAATCGACAATTGCCCGTCATCTTTCGCCGGCATACACAATCTTTCCATCACAGATCGTATAGCGCACTTTTCCACAAAGCTGTGCTCCCAGGAATGGCGAATTGCTGGCCTTGGACGCGAACTGCTCCACCTGCCACACTTCTTCCGGATTGAAAATCACCAGGTCGGCCGCCCTGCCCACAGAAATATCTCCGCAGTCAAACTGATAAAGTTTTGCAGGATTCACGGTCATTTTCGCAAGAAGATCCATCATAGAAAGATATCCTCTTTTTACCAGATTCGTAATTCCCAGTGCCAAAGCCGTCTCCAGACCGATGATTCCGCTCGGGGCCGAGGCGAACTCTTTTTCTTTTTCCTCCGCTGAATGAGGAGCATGATCGGTGGCGATCATATCAATGGTTCCGTCCATGAGACCCTCGATGATCTTCGTCTTATCCCAGCTGGTCCGCACCGGCGGATTCATCTTGCACATGGTTCCGTAGTTCGGCACGTCCTCTTCCGTCAGCGTAAAATGATGCGGCGTCGCTTCCGCATATACTTTTGCTCCCTTACTCTTGGCATAGCGCACCAGATCCACTGATCTTCCGGAAGAAATGTGCTGGATGTCCACCTTAGCTCCCGTCTCCAGGGCCAGCATCACATCCCTTGCCACCATCACATCCTCGGACACTGCCGGCGCACCGCCCAGCCCCATCTGCTGACTGACAACACCTTTATTGATACCATTTACTTCATTCAAAGACGGGTCTTCCTCATGGAGGCTGATCGGCATATCCACCTTGGCCGCCATCTCCATGGCTTTTTTGATAAAAGCGGCGTCCGTCAGCGGAATCCCGTCATCGGTAAACCCGCAGGCGCCATGCCGGGCCATCTCCTCAAAATCCACCAGTTCCCTGCCCTCAAAGTTCTTCGACACGGCGGACACCTGCTTCACATGAATCGGCAGTTCCTTCGCCCGCTTTAAAATGTCATCGAGTACTTCCGGGCAGTCCACCACCGGTTTTGTGTTGGCCATGCAGACCACCGTGGTAAATCCACCCGCAGCGGCAGCGGCGCTGCCGGTCTGCAGATCTTCTTTATACGTAAATCCCGGATCGCGGAAATGTACATGAACATCCACCAGTCCCGGCGCCACAATGCATCCGCCGGCGTCAATGACCTGATCCGGTTTCACAGCCGCCCCCGGTTCCATGACCGTGTCCGGCTCCCCGAACCCGGTAATTTTTCCATCTTCCACCCACACATCAGTCACTTCATCCATTCCTGTGGCGGGATTCATCACTCTTCCATTTTTTATGAGAAGCATCCAGGCCCTCCTTTTCTTTTCAGTCTTCCACTAAAATCTCTTCTAACATCTCGCTGGAAGTTCCTTCTATATCAAGCTCTTCTTCTTCCTCATTCTGGAACGGATCATTTAATCGCAGCGTTCCGTCCAGCACAAACCGCCCGTCCAGAATGATCGGCACTTCCACCCGCTCTTTGTTGACTGCCACAATGCGGCCCAGCGCCTCATACGGAATGGTAATATCCGTATGACAGTTGAAATATGCCTTCTTCGGATTCTCTTTCCGGAGAATGGAACACTCATTATCTTTGGAGATAATCTCCTTGCCATCCGGATTAAACACCCTCACTTCTTCAGAATAAGAATAACAGGTATCGCCCAGAGCCACATGCGGTCCCATTTTCTCCGCAATGAGAATCGGCAATTTAGACATAATGTCGTATTTTGCCGCCATTACATAAGCTGTGGTGTTGGTTCCGATGGCAAACTCTCCCATCGGCAGGGTTTCTCTGTTAAAAAGAAGATTCTCCTTGATAAACTTCTTCCCTTCTTCCTCATCCGGGAAATTATCGCAGGAATACTCCGTCACCATGCCATCTTCAAACTGCAGCCGCAGATTCTTATAGCAAAGGCCATTTAAATAAACATTATTCACATGGAGAAGTCCGCTGGTTCCTTTGAGACGCGGAGAAGTAAAGACTTCTCCCACCGGTATATTCACATCTGCCAGACAGTTCTCGAACTTGGTCTGGGTCTCCGGGTCTTCCAGATCCGTGAGTGCGATCGTTAAATTCGTCATGTTGCTGCCCCGGCCCATGATCTTTACAAAGGCAGAGCGGTCCAGCACCTGGATCATATTCTGCTGAATCTCTTTATATTTCTCCTTGTCCAGATTATTGACCTTGCGGACCTCCTCAAATATCTCCTCAAACTTCTCGCCGATGGACGGCAGCGGATAGGCGATGATCGTAAAGCTCCGCTCATCCTGATTGATAAATTCGTTGATCAGCGCGTTGGATTCTGCCGCGTACTCTGCCTTGAGATTTTGCTGCCGCTCACTCAGCCGGTATGCTTCCGGTTTGCTCTCCGGCTCAAACGGAATCTCTCCGAACACTTCAAAACATGCCGGTCCGGCAAACCCTTCCGCCTCATCCGCGAACTCTTCATAAGCCTTTCTCATGCAGGTAAGCTTCCTGTCCAGCATCCGCTTATCAAAATAGATGGCGTCGTCAAACCGGTGGTCATAATCATACTGTTCATTGGGATTGGAAGAAACGTATCCCACTTTCAGATTCTGTCTCTTATTGAGAGTATTGACCGCCGCCCGGTAGATCACCGGTTCCAGCCCCAGCTCCCTGAACTGGTATACCGCTGCCCGGATAATTCTCTCAAAACCAATATTATAACGGATATTCACCGTTTTCTTCCTGGACAGATCTACATTTTTCAGGGCAAATCCTTCCCTGTATCCGTCTGTAAATGTAAAGGCGATCTCATCAATCTCCTTCTGAGGCAGGCTGCTTAAATACTGCGCCATGCGAATCTCATTTTCTGAAATATACTCCCCGTAAGAATACAGATAGCGGATATCAGAAAGATCTGCCCCCATCACGATATCGGACGCAAACGACAGCGACGGGTCGAGCATCTCCCGCACTCTCCAGCCCATCCACGCATCCGCATAATCATAAAGGAACCAGTAAATCACATCTTTCACCTGGTGATAGCTCACATCGCCGCTCTCAAACATGCAGTATATTTCGATAAACAATTCATTTAAAATCGTTATTTTCTCTAAATTCTGTTCAAAACAGAACACTCTCTCAGAACGAAGCTCTGCATACAGGAAACTCAGAATCCGTCCGTACTCTTCTCCCAGAGTCTTTACCGCATAAGCCGGATTGGCATAGGAAGCCTCATAATTCTCCGGGAAAATCTCCTCATAAAACTTTCGGTTCTCCCTCTGCAGATCTTCCAGAGTGCATCTGTCCAGAATTCCGTCGGACACTGCCGCATAAATGGCGTCACATTTTTCCAGAAAGGCAGCCACCGTCTTAAAATATTTTCCCAGCTCGCCTTCTACTTTCTCATTTTTGCCTGAGGCAATTTCCCGGATGCGCTCTGCCGCCAGCTGCGCTCTCTCTTTCACCGCCTCATTCTCTTCTTTCAGTAATACTCTGTAATCCATAAAATAATCCATCCTCCCCTGTCAAAAATACATTTTTCACTCATTTATATCTGATACCGCTTACATCAATAAGCTCCGCTATCAGCATATTACAGCATCACCAAGGTAATACCCAGAAAAATCACTATGACATTCAGACAGATTCCTGAAATCTTAAACTGCTGATTGGTCTTTACATCATCGTAGCTCAACACTCCCCAGATGACGCCAAAAAAAGCCAGAATCACCAGCAGGCAGCCAATCAGTCCTCCGGCGATTCCAAGATTTCCATGGCTTACTATGGAAACCAGCATCAAAATAATAAATCCCACAAGTTCCACAATTCCCATAATCAATGTTATGACTGCGTTTTTGGAAACCTTTTTTTCTGAAAAAGACAAAGCATTTCTTGAAATCATAATTTATTCCTCTTTCTTCCCGCTCTTTTTCTGACAATGCGCCCGGATCCACCGGAACACTTTGAGGGCCAGACAGTAACAAAGCCAGCCTGCCAGTCCACCCAGGGTATTCATCATCAGATCATCCACATCAAATACCCCGACCTTCGTCACAAGCTGAAGGCTCTCTATACAGAGCGTAAATAAAAATGTATATATCAAAATCCGGACAAAACCGGTTTTCTTTGTTCTCCACAAGGGCACCAGCATTCCCACCGGAAAGAACACCAGAAGATTTCCAATCAGATTAATAAGAAATGCTTCCGTACTGACATAGTCCCGGTACAGGATAAAACGGCGTATCTCCATAAATGGTATCAGATTGTACCGATACGTACTGTATCCCTCCACCCGTCCCAGCCGGTCACTGAATAACACAAAATACAACACCACACAGCCGTATATGATTAAAAGGAAAAAACTGACAGCGCCAATCTTTTTTCTGGTTATTTTTTTCAATATATCCAATTCCTTCCATCACATAATACATGCAGGAACCGGTTTCCCCGGCAGGCTCTAACCTGCCTCTCTCAAAACCAATTCCTGCTTCCTCTGCCCTGCGGCCAGTCATGTTTGCAGCGATTTCTCCTGCTGCTCCATCTCAGATACTAAATCATAATATTTTTTCTGGCAGACAGCGCACGCGCCCCGTTGATGATGGTTAAGATCCCCAGACTGATTCCCACAGCCATGCAGAGAATGCCCACAACTATTCCTGAAGCGCCAATCTGATTCAAAGTCTTAAAAACCTTTTCATTCATAAAAGCATCAAGCCTCCTTATTTCACACCATACTGCTCATAATAAGCGTCAATTGCTGCCTTTATCTCGTCATTAATAATTATTTGACCTTTGTAAGGTTTATTATACAAATGTTCCACAACTTCTGCCATAGTCACGATAGCCGTAGTCTTAAATCCGTACGTATCCCGGATCTCCTGCAGAGCGCTCTTCTCGCCCTGTCCCCGCTCCATACGGTCCACGGAAACCACCAGACCGATCACATCCACATCGCCCTGTGCTTTCACGATCGGTAATGTCTCCTGAATAGAAGTACCCGCTGTGGTCACATCCTCGATGATCACAACCTTATCTCCGTCCTGAATCGGGCTTCCCAGCAGGATTCCCTTATCTCCGTGGTCCTTGATCTCTTTTCGGTTGCTGCAGTACCGGATATCCTCACCATATTTCTCAGAAATGGCAATGGTTGCTGCCACAGACAGCGGAATTCCCTTGTAGGCCGGTCCAAACAGCACATCAAAGTCCAGACCGAACTGATCCTTGATGGCCTGGGCATAATATTCTCCCAGTCTCTTCAACTGAGAACCTGTCCTGTAAAATCCTGTATTCACAAAAAACGGAGTCTTTCTTCCGCTCTTGGTCACAAAATCACCAAACTTCAGTACGTTACAATCAATCATAAATTCAATAAACTCTTTCTTATACTGTTCCATTTATCCAAACCTCCGTATTATGAACGCAGAATCTTTGTCTTTCCCTGCGTCCTTATTTTCTTTTTTGTATTTCTTTTCCATCATATCATACCCTTAGGCGAATTTCAATTGAGGAAATTTGTTTG